>Ga0302314_10003922_pt1 | contig 27369 bp, 25 predicted proteins | sample III_Palsa_N2_3_FD_200533 | JGI IMG/M metagenome (GOLD analysis project Ga0302314, IMG submission 200533) | Peat permafrost microbial communities from Stordalen Mire near Abisko, Sweden - III_Palsa_N2_3 | ecosystem: Environmental > Terrestrial > Soil > Palsa > Peat permafrost | place: Sweden...
GTTCGTAATCCCGACGAGTTGGTCCGCTAAGGCGAAAGCCTCAGGAAGCCCCTCCCGCGAGGGGCTTCTTCTTTTGGGAAGCCAGTCACGCAGACGCCCGCGGCCGCATGTCATCATTCAGAAAGGTTCGAATCACGGGCGTATTGAGATTATGTCGACCATGAACAGTGTGCAGAAAGGTTTCACCCTCATCGAGTTGATGATCGTTGTCGCGATCATCGGCATCCTCGCGGCCATCGCGATTCCGGCCTACCAGGACTACACCGTGCGCTCGCAGGTGACTGAAGGTCTGAACCTGGCCAGCCCCGTCGAGACCGGCATTGCCGAGTACTTTGCCAATACGGGCTCGTTCCCGACCGCGCTGTCGCAGGCGACCGGCTCGAGCGCCGTGCCCAGCGGCAAGTATGTGTCGGCGGTCGGCGTTACGACCGGCTCCATCGTGATCACGTACGGCAACCAGGCCAATTCGAACATCAAAACCGCCACGCTCGCGTTGACGCCGTACCTGGATGCGAACAACGACATCGTCTGGGTTTGCGGCCTGCACAACGCCACGATCAGTGGTGTTTCAGCGGCCACGGGTGTGACCGCCGGTACCACCAGCGTGATCGGCAAGTACCTGCCCCAGACCTGCCGCTCGGGTTCGTAATCCCGACGAGTTGGTCCGCTAAGGCGAAAGCCTCAGGAAGCCCCTCCCGCGAGGGGCTTCTTCTTTTGGGAAGCCAGTCACGCAGACGCCCCAGCCAGATATGCGAACATGCGGAGCAGATTTGACAATTGCCTAGTGGTCCGCGTCCGATACACTAGGCCCGGCCGTTCATTTAGCTCCAGGTCGACCAGCATAAGTCTATGAATGAAAACGCCTCTTTAGCTTCCAGCACCCCCCGGTCAGCGCTCGGCGGATTGCCGCAACGCCTGGTCCAGGATGGTGTCGTCGAAGAGGCGGCGATGATGGAAGCGCTGAACGCCACCAAGGACGGCAGCAGCATCGTCACGGCGCTGGTGAAGAAGGGTGCCGCCAACGCGCGCGACATCGCCATTGCGGCATCGAGCGAGTTCGGCGTGCCGCTGTTCGACCTCGACGCCAGCAACCTCGACCCTGAAACCATCCGCCTGGTGAACGAGAAGTTGCTGGCCAAGCACCGGGTGCTGCCGATCTTCAAACGCGGCAAGCGCCTGTTCCTGGCGGTGGCCGATCCGACGAACCTCCATGCCATCGATGAGATCAAGTTCCAGACGGGCATGGGCGTCGAAGCCGTCGTCGTCGAGGACGATAAGCTGCAGAAGGCCGTCGACAAGGCCATCGAGCAGGCCGATAACGTCATGCCCGCCTTCAGCGATGAAGAGGGCATGGACCTCGACTCGCTCGAAGTCACCGGTGGTGATGAGAGCCCGGACGACAAGGTCACGCGTGATGACGTCGAAGACGCCCCGATCGTGCGCTTCGTCAACAAGCTCATGCTGGATGCCATCCGTCGCGGTGCTTCGGACATCCATTTCGAGCCCTACGAGAAAACCTACCGCGTCCGCTTCCGCATGGATGGCGTGCTGAAGGAAATCGCGCAGCCGCCCGTGCAGCTCGCCGGCAAACTCGCGGCGCGCCTGAAGGTCATGGCGCGCCTCGACATCGCCGAGCGCCGCGTGCCGCAGGACGGTCGCATCAAGATGCGGCTGTCGAAGAATCGCGCCATCGACTTCCGCGTCAGCTCCTGCCCGACCCTGTTCGGCGAAAAGATCGTGATGCGTATCCTGGACCCCTCCTCGGCCGCGCTCGGCATCGACGCGCTGGGGTACGAGCCCAGGCAGAAGGATCTGTACGTCAAGTACCTGGCCAAGCCCCAGGGCATGATCCTGGTGACCGGCCCCACCGGCAGCGGCAAGACCGTGTCGCTGTACACGGGTCTGCACATCCTCAACCGCGAAGACACCAACATCTCCACGGCCGAGGATCCGTCCGAAATCAACCTGCCGGGCGTCAACCAGGTCAACGTCAACCCGAAGGTCGGTCTGACCTTTGCGGCGGCCATGCGCGCCTTCCTGCGTCAGGATCCGGACGTGATCATGGTCGGCGAAATCCGTGACCTGGAGACGGCGGAAATCGCCATCAAGGCCGCGCAGACCGGACACCTGGTGCTCTCCACCCTGCACACGAACGACGCCCCGCAGACCCTGACGCGCCTGGTCGACATGGGTGTGAAACCGTACGCCATCGCAACCTCGGTCAGCCTGATCATCGCGCAGCGCCTGGCGCGCAGGCTGTGCTCGCACTGCAAGGTGCCGATGGACATCCCGCGCGAGGCGCTGGTGAAGGAAGGCTTCCATGCCTCCGACATCGAAAGCGGCATGCGGATCTTCGCGCCGAAGGGTTGCCAGAACTGCACGGATGGTTACAAGGGCCGCGTTGGCATCTACCAGGTCATGCCCGTAACCGACACCATCGCCCGCCTGATCCTGGCCGGCGGCAGCGCGGTCGACATCTCCGACCAGTCCGCCAAGGAAGGCTTTTGGGATCTGCGCCGCTCAGGCCTGGAGAAGGTCAAGAGCGGGCTGACGAGTCTGGAAGAAGTCAACAGCGTCACCATCGAATGATTCGCAGGAACTAACGCATGGCCCAGGCAGCATCAACCACGACCGTCAAGACCATCAAGCGCGACATTCCCTATACCTGGGAAGGCCGCGACAAGAAGGGCAACAAGGTCAAAGGCAAGAGCCTCGCACCCGATGAGTCGGCGCTGCGCGCCGATCTGCGCCGCCAGGGCATCGCCGCGTCGCGCATCCGCAAGCAGTCCTCAGCGTTCAAGTCCGGCGGCAAGGTCAAGCCACAGGACATCGCCGTGTTCCTGCGGCAGCTCGCAACCATGCTGGCGGCGGGTATCCCACTGGTGCAGGGCCTGGAAATCGTCGGCGCCGGCCACGACAAGCCCTCCGCACAGAGGCTCATTCTCGGCATCAAGGCCGACATCGAGGCGGGCTCCGCCCTGCACGAGGCCCTGGCGAAGCAGCCGCTGTACTTCGACAAGCTGACGACCAACCTGGTCGAAGCCGGCGAACATGCCGGTGCACTCGAGAGCCTGCTCGACAAGGTTGCCACGTACAAGGAAAAGACCGAGGCGTTGAAGAGCAAGGTCAAGAAGGCCCTGTTTTACCCGACCGCGGTGCTGGTGGTGGCCATCATCGTCACCGTGATCCTGCTGATCTTCGTGATCCCGCAGTTCGAGTCCCTCTTCAAGGGCTTCGGTGCCGACCTGCCGGCCTTCACGCAGATGGTGATCAACCTGTCGCGGTTCGTCCAGTCGCAGGGCATCCTGATCGCAGTGGTGGTCGGCGGTGCCGGCTGGACGTTCATGTACTTCAAGAGGCGTTCGCGCAGGATGCAGGAATTCCTGGATCGCGCGATGCTGAAGTTTCCGATCATCGGGCCCATCCTCAACAAGTCGGCGATCGCGCGCTACTCGCGCACGCTCGCGACCATGTTCTCCGCCGGCGTGCCGCTGGTCGAAGCGCTGGACTCGGTGGCCGGCGCCTGCGGCAACATCGTGTACGAAACCGCGGTGCTGCGAATGCGCGAGGAAGTCGCCACCGGTCAGCGCCTGCAGCGGGCCATGGAGAACACCGGCCGCTTTCCGAACATGGTCATCCAGATGATCGCGGTCGGCGAAGAGTCCGGCTCGCTCGACACGATGGCCGGCAAGGTGGCGAGCTTCTACGAGGCCGAGGTCGACAACGCCGTGGATGCGATGTCGAGCCTGCTCGAACCGCTGATCATGGCGATCCTGGGCGTGCTGGTCGGCGGTCTCGTGATCGCGATGTACCTGCCCATCTTCAAATTGGGTTCGGTGGTGTAAGCACCGCAGTCGACGCCACATGGTGCTGCTCGATGCCCTGTCCGCATCGCCGACCTTCTTCATCAGCGCCGTGCTGGTGCTGGGGCTGCTGGTCGGCAGCTTTCTGAACGTCGTCATCTATCGCGTTCCGGTGATGATGGAACGCGAGTGGCGCGAGGAGTGCGCCGAGCTTGCAGGGGGCACCCCCGGCACGGCCGGCGTCGCGGCCGATCCGGTGGTCATACCACGCTTCAATCTGGTGGTACCGCGCTCGACCTGCCCTGCGTGCAAGGCGCCGATCACGGCGCTGCAGAACATCCCGGTCGTCAGCTACCTGTTCCTGCGCGGGCGCTGCGCGCGCTGCGGCACCCACATCAGCGTTCGCTATCCGCTGATCGAAGCCCTCACCGGTCTGCTCTCGGCGCTGGTCGCGTGGAAGTTCGGCTACGGCGCGGCCGCGCTCGCCGCGCTGGTGCTGACCTGGTTCCTGATCGCCCTGACCTTCATCGATGTCGACACGCAGTTCCTGCCGGACTCCATGACGCTGCCGCTGGTGTGGCTGGGGCTGGCCACCAGCGCCTTCCTGCCGGCGAACCCGCAGGCCTCGCTCCCCGTGGATCTGCATGACAGTGTCGTCGGTGCGATGGCCGGGTATCTGAGTCTGTGGAGCATCTATCACCTCTTCCGGTTGCTCACGGGCAAGGAAGGGATGGGCTACGGCGACTTCAAGCTGCTGGGCGCCATCGGCGCATTTCTCGGCTGGCGGATGCTGCTGCCGACGGTGCTCGGTGCAGCCGCGGTCGGCGCGGTGGTCGGCACCGCGATGCTCGTCGCGAAGGGCCGGGGCCGCGGCGTGCCGATCGCCTTCGGACCGTTTCTGTCCGCCGCCGGCTGGCTCATGATGATGTGGGGCCGCGAACTCCTCGACGGCTACTTCGGCCTTTTCGGCCTGCATTCCTAGGCATGCGCGTCGGACTCACGGGCGGCATCGCCAGCGGCAAGTCCACGGTCAGCAGCCTGTTCGCCGCCCTCGGCGTGCCGGTGATCGATACGGACCAGATCGCCCGCGATGTCGTGGCGCCGGGCACGCCGCTGCTGGCACAGGTGATCGGCCGCTTCGGCGCGGAACTCCTGAGCGATGCGGGCGAGTTGAACCGGCGCGCGCTGCGCGCGCGGGTATTCGCGGACCCGGCGCAGCGTGCGGCCCTCGAGGCACTGCTGCACCCGGCCATCCGTGCGGAACTCGAGCGCCGGGCGGCGAGCGCGGGCGGCAGCTACCAGATTCTGGCGATACCACTGCTGGTAGAGAACAACCTCGGGTCCAGCGTCGATCGGGTGCTGCTCGTGGACTGCCCCGAGGAACTGCAGCTGCGACGGGTCCAGATCCGCGATGCCGTGACCCTGGCGCAGGCGCGGGCGGTGCTGGCGGCGCAGGCCTCGCGGGCGGCGCGCCTGGCGGCCGCGGACGATGTGATCGTCAATGACGGGGATCTGCAGCGCCTGCGCGGGCAGGTCGAGAACCTCCATACGCATTACGGCACTCTGGCGCGGGAGCGCCCCGGTAACGCACAATAGCGGGATGACTGAAACCCAACAGCAAACGGCACAGCCGGTGGACGAGACCGCTGAGGGGACGATCGTGTACGAGCAGCCGCTCAACGAGCGGATGCGCACCTTCATGCGCCTGGACTTCCTCTACAACCAGGCCCTCTACCAGAGCGAGATCGCCTCGGTGGCGGGGGCCCGGGCGGCGATGACGCACCTGCTCGACATCCTGGCGATCACCACCCGCAGCGATATGCGCTCGGATGCGCTCAAGGAGCTGGAACGGCACCTCGCGCACCTGAACGATTTCCAGTCGCGCCCGGGAGTGGATGCGGCGCGCCTGAAGACGATCATCGCCAATCTCGGGCGGTTGCGCGGGGAGCTGATGAACGCGGGCTCGGCATTCCTGCAGCCGATCCGCGACTCGGAATTCCTGAACTCGATCAAGCTGCGCAGCGCGATTCCCGGCGGTACCTGCGAGTTCGACCTGCCGGAGTATTTCTGCTGGCTGAACCAGCCCGTGGAGACCCGCATGCGCGCCTTCGGGCAGTGGCTGGGGCTGCTGCGTCCGCTGTGCGATGCGATCGCGGAGCTGCTGTGGCTGACGCGCCAGGCCGGCCGCACCCGCCATGAGATCGCCAAGGGCGGCGTGTTCATGATCGGTTTCGATCGCGACGCCCCGGCCCAGCTGCTGCGCATCGCGGTCGCGCTCGAGGAGGGCCTGTTCCCGGAGATCAGCGGCGGCGGCCAGCACCGCTGCAACGTGCGCTTCCTGAAGTGGAATGGCCTCAACGGACGCCCGGCGCAGTTCGAAGAGGACGTGCCGTTCACGCTGACCATCTGCGCCTGAGGGCGTTCCATGGCCGCCACCGTCAAGTGCCCGACCTGCGGCCGCAGCATCGAGTGGTCGGCTCAGTCGCCCTTCCGGCCGTTCTGCAGCGAGCGCTGCCGGGTGATTGACCTGGGCGCCTGGCTCAGCGAAAAGCACGCCATTCCCGCTGAGGGAGCCGAGCTCGGGCCCGAGTCAGCCGAAGAACCGGCCGAATAAGGGGCCGTTACGGGAACTTGATCTTGCCGCCGCCCGGTGGACCCGCGCCCAACGCGCCGGTTTCCGGGACCACGATGCGCGTGGCAGCCTCGCGCCGCATCTCCCGGGCCTCCTCGATCGCCTCGTCCAGCGCCAGTTTCACGGCGTCCGGGAAGCGGTTCAGGGCCTCCTCGAGGTTGGCCGCTTCGATATCGAAGCCCAGCGGCAGCACTCCGCCGGGGGTCAGGAGCTGGGTCTGTCCGGAGAACAGCACCGGGCGCGCGGTATCGACCGAGCCATCCGCCGTCACCGGGATCATGCGGCGCAGCGTACCGGCCCGCCGATCCGTGAAGATTTCCTCACGGTAGAGGCTTGCGGCATCGAGTTTGATTTCCGGGAGCTCGGGTTGCTGGGCCATGTTGGGTGCTCGGTGTCAGGACTGAATGGGGGTCATTGTACCAGCCGCTGCAGGGCTTCGATGAAGGGCGCGTCGGCTTCGAGAACATCCTGGTCCTTAAGTTGGGCGGCCGGCACCCATTTCAACTGCTGGCCGTCCAGGCCGCGCGGTTCGCCGGTAAAATCGCGCACGACCCAGAAGGACAGCTCGACGCTGCGGTCGGGATAGGCATGGGTCAGGCGCATGCAGAACTGCGCCCGGTGCACCTCGACCCCCAGTTCCTCACGCAGTTCGCGCACCAGGGCCTGCTCCTCGCTCTCCGCCGCATCCACCTTGCCGCCGGGAAATTCCCAGCGTCCCGCCATGTGCTTCAGGGGTGGCCGCCGGGCGATCAGGACCCGGCCGTGCGCATCGCACAGGGCCGCCGCGACCACCAGCAGTGCCACGCTACTCCGCGCCGGAGAGCACACCGTGGCAGTGCTTGAACTTCTTACCCGAGCCGCAGGGACACGGTTCGTTGCGGCCGACCTTGCGATCCTGGCGGATGAAGGTCGCAGCGGTGTCGGGGACTCCCGCGAAGGCGGTTGGGACGGCACCGACGATCGCACCGGGCGGCGGTCCCGCGGGGGGCGGGGCGCTCACCGGCTCGGCGGCGAGCAGCGCGGATTGCGCCTCCATGTGCTGCATCTGCAGGGCCTGCATCAGCCGCTCGCGTCGCTCGGCCTCTTCGCGGTCCGCCTCTTCCTGGGTGCGCACCTCGACCTTCGAGACCACCGATACCGTATCGAACTTCACCCGGTCGAGCATCGCCGCGAACAGTTCGAAGGCCTCGCGCTTGTATTCGAAACGGTAGTCCTTCTGCGCGTAGCCGCGCAGATGAATGCCCTGGCGCAGGTAATCCATCGCGGACAGATGCTCGCGCCAGTGCTGGTCGAGGGTCTTCAGCATCACGTCCTTTTCGACGTGACGCATGATCGGGGCGCCGATGCGCGCGACCTTGGCATCGTAGGCTGCCGCCACGGCATCCACCAAGCGCTGCCGCAGCAGCGCTTCCTCGAGTTCCGGCTCCGCGGCCAGCCACGCGGCCGGATCGACGTCTGCGCCGAAATCGCGGGCCAGCGCCTCGCGCAGACCCGCGAGATCCCATTCCGCGGGACTCGCGGTCTTCGGCATGAACTGATCCATGAGCGTGCCGACGGCCTCCTCGCGGATGCCCGCGATCGCCGCGGACAGATCCTCGGTGCCCATGATCTCGGTGCGCTGCTGGTAGACGACCTTGCGCTGATCGTTCGCCACATCGTCGAACAGCAGCAGCTGTTTGCGGATGTCGAAATTGTGCGATTCGACCTTGCGTTGCGCCTTCTCGATCTGGCGCGTGAGCATGCCGCTCTCGATGACCTCGCCTTCCTTCATACCCGCCATCTGCAGCAACCGCTTGGTGCGCATCGGATCACCGAAGATGCGCATGAGATTGTCTTCCATGGAGAGGAAGAAGCGGCTGGATCCCGGATCGCCCTGGCGGCCGGAACGGCCGCGCAGCTGGTTGTCGATACGGCGCGACTCATGGCGCTCGGTGCCGACGATGTGCAGGCCCCCGGCGGCGATCACCGCGTCCTGCCGCGACTGCCAGGCCGCACGCAGGCTCGCCCGCGTCGCCTCGTCGGTCTCCGGCGGCAGCGCCGCGAGTTCGGCGTCGAAATTACCACCCAGCTTGATGTCGGTACCGCGGCCGGCCATGTTCGTGGCGATCGTCACCGCACCCGGGATGCCGGCCTGTTCGACGATGTGCGCCTCGCGTTCATGCTGCTTCGCATTGAGCACCTGATGGGGCACGCCGGCCGTCTGCAGCAGTCCTGCGAGGAACTCGGAAGTCTCGATCGAGGTCGTGCCGACCAGCGTCGGCTGGCCGCGCTTCACGCAGTCCTGGATGTCCTCGATGATGGCCTCGAACTTGTCCTTCTGCGTGAGGTAGACGAAGTCCGGCATGTCCTTGCGGATCATCGGTTTGTGGGTCGGGATCACCACGACCTCGAGGCCGTAGATCTGCAGGAACTCGGGCGCTTCGGTATCGGCGGTGCCCGTCATGCCCGCCAGCTTGCGGTACAGGCGGAAGTAGTTCTGGAAGGTGATCGAGGCAACCGTCTGGTTCTCCTCGCGCACCCGCACGCCCTCCTTCGCCTCGACCGCCTGGTGCAGGCCATCGGACCAGCGCCGGCCCTGCATCGTGCGACCGGTGAACTCATCGACGATGATGACCTCGCCGCCGCGGACGATGTATTCCACGTCGCGCTTGTACAGCGCATGGGCACGCAGCGCCGCGTTGAGATGATGCATGAGGCGGATGTTGGTCGGATCGTAGAGGCTCTCGCCTTCACGCAGCAGTCCGGCCTGCGCCATCAGCTCCTCGACGCGGACGTGGCCGTCCTCGGTGATGTGGACCTGCTTCTGCTTCTCATCGACCGCGAAGTCGCCGGGGCCATCCTCTTCCTTCTGCCGCGTCAGCTTCGGCACCAGCTGGTTGATGGTGAGGTAGAGCTCCGTGCTCTCGTCCGCGGGACCCGAAATGATCAGTGGCGTGCGGGCCTCGTCGATGAGGATCGAGTCGACTTCATCGACGACTGCGTAGGCCAGACCGCGCTGGACCTTGTCCTCGAGGCGGAAGGCGAGGTTGTCGCGCAGGTAGTCGAAACCGAATTCGTTATTGGTGCCGTAGGTTATGTCGCATCCGTAGGCTTCGCGCTTCTCATCCGGATCCTGGGAATTGCGGATCACACCGACGCTCATGCCGAGGAAGCCGAAAATCGGCCGCATCCAGTCGGCATCGCGCGCGGCGAGGTATTCGTTGACGGTCACCATGTGCACGCCCTCGCCAGGCAGCGCATTCAGGTACACCGGCAGCGTCGACATGAGGGTCTTGCCCTCGCCGGTGCGCATCTCGGCGATCTTGCCCTGGTGCAGCGCTATGCCACCCAGCAGCTGCACGTCGAAGTGCCGCATCTTGAGGGTCCGGCGCGCCGCCTCGCGCACCGCCGCGAAGGCCTCCGGCAGCAGGTCATCCAGTGCCGTGCTCTGCGTAAGCCTTGCCCGGAATTCGGCCGTTTTGGCAGCCAGCTGCTCATCGCTCAGGGCCTGGGTGGCGCTCTCGAACCCATTGGCGTCCCGGACCATCTGTTGATAAGTGCGCAGCAGCCGGTCGTTGCGGCTGCCGAAGACACGCGTGAGCAGATTCAGCACTAGGACATCCTGATCAGAAATTTGAGCTGCAGCAAAGACTTATGATGTCCTTCGGCGCAGCGGAGCCGCGTATTGTACGCAATAGCCAAAGATCTGTGGGGGCGCCCTGCGCCGGCTGCAAGGGCGGGTGATTTCGAAGCTTAGCGCTTGACGAAGATCAGGGGGTCGATCTGCTGACCGTTGTGCACCACTTCGAAGTGCACGTGGGGACCCGTGGAGTGCCCCGTCGAGCCCATCAGGGCGATCTGCTGCCCTCGGGTCACGGTCTGCCCGACCGCCACCAGGGCCTTCTCACAGTGGGCATAGCGGGTCAGGTAGCCGTTGCCGTGGTTGATCTCCACCAGCGTCCCGTAGCCGCTGCGCTCACCCACCCAGGTGACCAGGCCCGCGGCCACCGCATTCACCGGCTCACCGGCCGTGCCGCCGAAATCGAGCCCCTTGTGGAAGCCCTCCTCGCCGGTGAACGGATCACTGCGCTCGCCGAAGTAGGAGGTGATCGCACCAACCCCAACGGGCTTGCCCTGCGGGCGCTCGGCATCGCTGATCTTGCGCGCCACCAGCAGGTTCTCGAGCGCGGCGAGCTGCGCCGAGCGCAGGTCAACCTGTTGTTCCAGCTGTGATAACTGCGAGGTCAGATCGGGCATCTGGTTGCTGGTGATGCCCGCCGGCGCCGAGGTCGCGACCGGTTCGACGTCGAAATTGAATTCGCGCCGGTCCACGTTCGCCATGGTCGTCAGGCGCTTGCCGAGCGCATCGATGCGGATGATGTGCGCGTCGAGCTGGCCCAGACGGCCGGCCATCGCGTCAACGCGGTCCTGGACCCGGGCACGCAGTTCGGCGATTTCAGTTTTCTGCTCGGCGAGAATCCGACTCCAGGCTTTCGGATCGGCGGAGTTGCCGCCCACATGGGCGCCGAGTTGCATGCCAATGGCGAAGGCCGTGCCCAGGGTTCCGAGCACGACGAAGGCGCAGATCGCCAGCGTCACGGGATGCGCGAGATCGAAATACCGCGAACGCCCGCCACCCTGGCGTCCGGAAAAAACTATTATGTTCACGCCACCCGATCCTAAGCATTTATGTTCTGTTCGACCGCCTTCGAATATGCAGAAGAAGACTTTAAGTGACAAGGCGCCTGACAAGGTTAATTCCAGTCGCGGTTCACGCTTGACGCATACGCGTGGACGACCGTCACGGAATCCCATGGATTCTGTAAAAGAACTTTTGCAGCGCTCGACGCCGGTGCTCGCGGGACTGCAGCGCGAGGCGCTGCGACAGCGCGACTGGCTCTCGTGGGTCAGGCGTGAGCTGCCCGCCGAGCTTGCCGATCACGTGACCGGTGCGATCGAACAGTCGGGCGAACTTGTCATATTCGCGGAATCCGCGGCGTGGGGGGTGCGGCTGCGTTATGCAACACCGCAGCTGCTCACCGCGATGTCGGCGAACAGCGCGAAGCGCACGACGATCGTCAGTGTGAAGGTACGCGTGGTACCGCGGCGCTGAGCCGCAGGCTCAATACACCGACGAGGCGTGCGCCAGCGCCGGGGCTTCGACGTAGGAAATCGGCGCATCCGAGTGCTTCTCGAACGTGACCTCTTCCCACGCGGAGCGCTGCGACAGGAGCTTCCGCAGCAGTTTGTTGTTGAGCGCGTGACCTGACTTGTAGCCGCTGAACTCGCCGATGAGACTGTGCCCGAGAAGGTACAGATCACCGATCGCATCGAGGATCTTGTGCTTCACGAACTCGTCCTCGTAGCGCAGTCCATCCTCGTTCAGCACCCGTACGTCATCGAGCACGATGGCGTTGTCGAGATTGCCGCCGAGCGCGAGATTGCGCGCCCGCATCATCTCGAGGTCGCGCATGAAACCGAAAGTGCGCGCGCGACTGATCTCCTTCAGGAAGGAGGTCGTCGAGAAATCCATCGACGCGCGCTGCGCCCGTCGCTTGAAGATCGGATGATTGAACTCGATTTCGAAATTGACCTTAAAGCCATCGAAGGGCTCGAACATCGCCCACTTCTCACCGTCGCTGACCTTGAGCCGTTCGGTGATGCGGATGAAGCGCTTCGGTGTCAGCTGCTCCTCGATGCCGGCCGACTGCAGCAGGAACACGAAGTGACTCGCGCTGCCATCCATGATCGGCACTTCCGGCGCGCTGACCTCGACCACCGCGTTGTCGATGCCCATGCCGGCGAACGCGGAGAGCAGGTGCTCGACGGTCGAGACCCGTGCCTCGCCCCGGACGAGGGTCGTCCCCAACTGCGTATCGCCGACGTTCTCCGCATGCGCGACCACCGTTGCGAACTCGCCGAGATCCGAGCGACGAAAGAGGATCCCGGTGTCCGGCGCCGCCGGACGCAGCGTCATCAGGACCTTCTTGCCCGTGTGCAGACCGATGCCCGAGGCCCGGATCGTATTCTTGAGAGTGCGTTGTCCGACCATTTGCTTCTCGAATCCCCGGATCCCAATACACACCGGACGCACCCTGCGCCCGGTGAATCCGGCACCCGCTACCGTATCACAGCAGGGGAATGATCTCCCCTGCCTGAGTTTTCAATCAGCCTGGCGGCGCAGAAAGGCCGGAATATCCAAGAGATCCTCGGAATCCGCTTCCGGTCGCAGACCATCGCCGACCGCGCGCTGACGCTGATAGGTTGGCTTGTCCAGGTCCGCGTAATTCGGGTTGGCAGCCGGTTTTACCCGGGAAACCACCCGCATCGGCGGGACCTGACCGTGGGCTTCACGGCTCGCCGCCTCGCGGGCCATCAGGCTGCTCATCGGCAGGTTGGTTGAGACGCGTCCCGAGGCCGCCGGCCGACCCAGACCGGTCGCGACCACCGTGACCCGCACCATGTCGGTCAGTTCCGGATCAATCACCGTGCCGACCACGACGGTCGCATCCTCGGAAGCGAACTGTTTCACGATGTTGCCAACTTCCTGGAATTCACCGATCGACAGATCCATGCCCGCGGTGACGTTGACCAGGATGCCGTGCGCACCGGCCAGATTGATGTCCTCGAGCAGCGGTGAGGATACCGCGGCTTCGGCGGCAGCGCGCGCCCGGCCCTCGCCGCTGGCGACCCCGGAGCCCATCATCGCCATGCCGGTCTCGGCCATCACCGTACGCACGTCGGCGAAGTCGACGTTGATGAGACCGGGACGGGTGATGAGTTCGGCGATGCCCTGCACTGCGCCCTGCAGCACCTGGTTGGCGGACTTGAACGCATCCAGCAGCGTCGTCTGCGGACCGAGCACCGTCAGCAGCTTCTGGTTGGGAATGGTGATCAGCGAGTCGCAGTACTTGCCCAGCTCCGAGAGGCCATGATCGGCCACCAGCGAGCGTTTGCCGCCTTCCATTTCAAACGGACGCGTCACCACGGCGACCGTGAGGATGCCCATTTCCTTGGCGACCTGCGCCACCACCGGTGCGGCACCGGTGCCGGTGCCACCGCCCATGCCGGCGGTGATGAACAGCATGTCGCAGCCCTCGACCAGTTCGACGATGCGGTCGCGATCCTCCATCGCGGCCTGCCGCCCCACCTCCGGATCGGCGCCGGCGCCGAGTCCCTTGGTAATGTTGCAGCCGATCTGCAGTGCGGTCTTTACCTTGGAGTGCTTCAAGGCCTGTGCGTCCGTGTTCACGCACATGAAGTCCACGCCGTCGATGCCCGTCGTGACCATGTGCGCGACGGCGTTCCCGCCGCCACCGCCCACGCCGATCACCTTGATCACGGCACTCTGACTATATGCATCCATCAGTTCAAACATTGCTGTCTCCTTGAGATCCCCGGAATTAATTAAATCGCCTGAATCAGAAATTGCCCTTGAACCAGGACTTCATGCGGTCAATGACGGTCTTGCCGCTGTTCGAGCGCCGCCCGTGGGCGGCGGCCATGTTGTCGCGGGCGTAAAGCAGCAGCCCCACACCCGTTGAATAGATCGGACTGCGCACGGCTTCGGCGAGTCCCGTGACGTGCTGCGGCAGTCCGAGCCGCACCGGCACGTGGAAGACCTCCTCAGCCAGTTCGATGGTGCCCTCCATGCGCGCGCTGCCGCCGGTGAGCACGATGCCGGCCGCGATGGCCTCCTCGAAGCCGCTGCGCCGCAGTTCATCGCGCACCAGCCCGAACAGCTCCTCGTAGCGCGGCTCGACGATCTCGGCGAGCGTCTGGCGCGCCAGACGGCGCGAAGGCCGTTCACCGACACTCGGCACCTCGATGCTTTCATCCGGATTCGCGAGCTGCGAGAGCGCGCAGGCGTAGCGCACCTTGATGTCCTCGGCGTACTGCGTCGGGGTGCGCATCGACACCGCGATGTCGTTCGTGACCTGGTCCCCGGCGATCGGTATGACTGCCGTGTGGCGGATCGCGCCGCCGGTGAACACCGCGAGATCGGTGGTGCCGCCACCGATGTCGACCAGGCATACGCCCAGTTCGCGCTCGTCCTCGGTGAGCACCGCGAAACTCGAGGCAAGCTGCTCGAGCACGATGTCGTCGACTTCGAGCCCGCAGCGCTGGATGCACTTCTCGATGTTCTGCGCGGCGCTCTCGGCGCCGGTGACGATGTGCACCTTCGCTTCCAGGCGCACGCCGGACATGCCGATCGGATCGCGGATGCCTTCCTGCCCGTCGATCACATAGTCCTGGGGCAGCACGTGCAGGATCTTCTGGTCGGCCGGGATGGCGACGGCGCGCGCGGCGTCGATGACGTGTTCGACATCGCCGTGCGAGACCTCACGATCGCGGATCGCGACCACACCGTGCGAGTTCAGGCTGCGCACGTGACTGCCGGCGATGCCGGCGTAGACGGAGTGGATCTGGCAGCCGGCCATGAGTTCGGCTTCCTCCACCGCGCGCTGGATGGACTGCACCGTGGACTCGATGTTGACGACCACGCCCTTCTTCAGGCCCCGCGAGGGCTGCGAGCCGACTCCGATCACCTCGATGTTGCCGTCGGCGGCGACTTCGCCCACCAGGGCGACCACCTTCGAGGTGCCGATATCCAACCCGACGATGAGACTGCGGTCCGTGCGCTTAGACATTGCGAGCATCGCCCCCGTTCTTGGCATCACCCGCACCGGCGCTGCGCCAGCCGATGGCGAATCCGTTCGCGTAACGCATGTCGACGTAGGAGATGTCCGTGGCGCGCTGCGCCACGATCCTGGCCGCCGTCGCCATGAAGGTATTGAATCGTTCGTCGAGCTGCTGACGGCCGAGGCGCACCGTCACGCCGTTATCCAGGTCCAGCTCCCAGGCGCCACGGGCATCCAGCCGCAGCGCGGTGATGCGCATGCCCGCCTCCAGCAGCCGATCGCGCATGTTGAAGTAGCGCTGCACCACGGTAACCTGCGTGCCATCCGGCCCTGACAGCCGCGGCAGCTCCAGCGGAATGTGGGTCGCCTCGTTGGCGAACAGGTCGCCGCGCGTGTTGAGCAGGCCGCTGTCACCCCAGCGCGCGGCCGCAACCTGCTCGCCGATGGTCACCGCGAGCCCGCGCGGCCAGTTGCGCTGCACGCTCACGGTGTCCACCCAGGGCAGCGCCCGCACCGCCGTGCGCACCTTCGCCAGATCGACACTCAAAAGACCCTTGCCGCCGGTGCTCTCCTTGACGGCGCGTTGCACGTCGAGCGGCGCGACCCGTTCAAAACGCCCTGCCACCGCGACCTGCGTGATCGGCTGATTGAGGGCCCACATCGCCAGCGCCAGCACCGCGGCGATGCTGCCGAGGGCCAGCCCCCAGTGACCCAGTGCGACCCACGGGAGCTGCGGCACCGACCAGCTCTCACTCTGCCTGATGCGACGCCGGCGGTTCTGCGGACGCAGGGTGAACATTTATGCGCCTCCCGGTGACAACGGCACGCGGGTGAAACTCGATTCGAGGATCTGCCACACGAGCTCTTCGAAGCCGATGCCGGCGGCCTTCGCCGCCATGGGCACCAGGCTGTGGTCGGTCATGCCCGGCACGGTATTGACCTCCAACAGCTGCGGGCGACCCGCCGCATCCATCATGAAATCGGCGCGCCCCCAGCCCTCGGCGCCGACCGCGGCAAAGGCCGCGAGGCCGAGCGCCGCGAGGTGCGCTTCGGCAGGTTTCGAGAGTCCCGACGGACAGAAATACTGAGTGTCGTTGCGCAGGTACTTGGCCTCGTAGTCGTAGAAGGTCGTCGCCGGCTGGATGCGGATCGCGGGCAAAGCCCGACCGTTGAGGATCGACAGCGTGTACTCGGCGCCGCTGATCCAGGCCTCCGCGAGCACGCTGTGATCGACCGCCGCAGCGGCACGGTAGGCGGCCGGCAGTTCCTCGGGTCGCTCGACCTTGGTCATGCCGACACTCGAGCCCTGGGTGGCCGGCTTCACGATCAGCGGCAGCTTCAGGCGCACCAGCGCCGCATCCAGGTCCTGCTCGCCGGTGAGCTCCAGGTAATCGCTGGTAGCGATGCCTGCGGCCTGCGCCAGACGCTTGGTACGCAGCTTGTCCATGCCGATGGCCGAACCCATGACGCCGCTGCCGGTATAGGGGATCCCGAGACACTCGAGCGCACCCTGCAGCGTCCCGTCCTCACCGCCCGGGCCATGCAGCGCGATCCACACGCGCGTGGTGCCCGCACTCAGCAGTTCCGGCAGCAGCCGCTCGCGCGGATCGAAGTCAAAGGCATCGACCCCGCGACGCTTTAGCGCGGCGAGCACCGCGGCGCCCGTCTTCAGCGAAACTTCGCGCTCGGTCGAGGTGCCGCCGAAAATCACGGCGACCCGGCCGAACTGTGCGGGCTCCGTCACGCTGCGTGCCGCCGCCTGGTCGTACTTCAGACGCATCAGCGCGGCTCCCCGAGGATCCGCACTTCGGGCTGCAGCATCACCCCATGCGTGTCCTGTACCTGCTGCTGCACCTTCATGACCAGCTGTTCCAGGTCCGCGGCGCTCGCCGTCCCGTGATTGATGATGAAGTTCGCGTGCTTGAGCGATACCGAGGCATCGCCGATGCGCAGGCCCTTGAGGCCCGCCGTATCGATCAGGCGCGCGGCGTGATCGCCGGGCGGGTTGCGGAACACCGAGCCGCAGCTCCATTCGCCGATGGGCTGGGATTCCCGGCGGCGCGCCAGGAGCTCACGGATCGCAGAGTCGTTGAGCCCCGGGCTGTGAGTGAAGGTCATCTGCGCGGCCGCGAACCATTCGTCCGCGTGGCTGGGGCCGACGTGCCGGTAACTCACCGAGTACTCGCCCGGCACCCGCAGGTGCTCATGACCATGACGATCCAGGGTCTCGACCGACACCACGCAGTTCCAGGTCTCCCCGCCAAAGGCGCCCGCGTTCATGGCGAGCGCACCCCCGAGCGTGCCGGGAATGCCGGCGAAGAATTCGGCACCGCTCAACTGCCACTGGATGCACTGGCGCGCGATGCGCGCACAGGGCACGCCCGCCTCGCTGAAGACGGTCGTTTCGTTCACCCGCTCGAGCCGCAGCAGCGCCTCATGGGTTGCCACCACCACGCCGCGCAGGCCGCCGTCACGCACCAGCAGATTGCTGCCCAGGCCCACGAAATGGATCGGGGTGTCTTCCGCGACGCTGCCCAGGAACGCGCGCAGGTCGGCGCGGTCCCGCGGCGTGAAATAGACCTCGGCCGCGCCGCCCGCATGCCAGGAGGTGTGCCGGCTCATCGGCTCGTTGCGACGGACGCGCGGCAGGAAGTTTTCGCCCACGTGGATCATGCGGACCCCAGCAGTGCGGGCAGGCCATGCGCGGCCACATTGATGTTGCCGGCACCCATCGTGACGATGACGTCGCCGGCGCGGACGATGCCGCGCAGCGCCGGGCCGAGCCGCTCCACGGTCTCGACGAACACCGGCTCGACCTGGCCCCAGGAGCGCACGGCGCGGCAGATGGCGCGTCCGTCGGCACCGCTGATGGCGGACTCGCCGGCCGAATACACCTCGGTCACGAGCACCACGTCGGCCTGCGACAGCACCCGGCCGAAGTCATCGATGAGATCGCGCGTCCGGGTATAACGATGTGGCTGGAACGCCAGCACCAGCCGGCGTTGCGGATAACCCTGGCGCAGCGCCTCGAGCGAGGCGGCGATCTCCGTCGGGTGATGGCCGTAGTCATCGACGATCGTCACCACCCCGCCGCCGGTGAGCGTCACGTCGGCGACGTGCTGCAGGCGCCGGTCGATGCCCTGAAAGGCGGCGAGCGCGCGCGCGACCGCCGCATCCTCGATGCCGAGTTCGGCGGCCACCGCGATCGCCGCCAGTGCATTCCTGACGTTATGCGTGCCGGGCAGATTCAAGGTCACCGCGAACCCGGCGCTGCCGCTGACCCGGGCCGCCGTGCCCGAACGCACCACGTCGAACTGCGTCTGCAGGCCGACGCGCCGCAGATTCTCCGCGCGCACGTCCGCCGCGGGCGACAGTCCGTAGGTCATGATCGGCCGGCCGACGCGCGGCATCACCCCTGCGAGGGTCGGATCGTCGAGGCACAGGATCGCCAGGCCATAGAACGGCAGGTTATGCAGGAAATCCACGAAACTCGATTTCAGGCGCTCGAAATCACCGTCGTGGGTGCCCAAGTGATCGTTGTCGATGTTGGTGACGATGGCGATCAGCGGCTGCAGATGAGTGAAGCTCGCATCGCTCTCATCGGCCTCCGCGACCAAGTAGCGGCCCGAGCCCAGGCGCGCGTTGCTGTCGGCGCTCTTCAGCCGCCCGCCGATCACGAAGGTCGGATCCGCGCCGCCTTCGGCCAGGGTGCTCGCGACCAGGCTCGTGGTGGTGGTCTTGCCATGGGTGCCGGCCACCGCGATCGAATAGCGGAAGCGCATCAGCTCACCGAGCATCTCGGCGCGCTGCACGACCGGCACGCGCGCCAGCAGCGCCGCCGCCACTTCCGGATTGTGCGGCGGCACCGCGCTCGAAATCACGACCACATCGGCGCCCTCGACGTTGGCCGCGTCATGTCCGACCGCGATGCGCGCGCCCAGCTGCTCCAGGCGTTGCGTGGCTGCATTCGCCTTCAGATCCGAGCCCTGCACGCGATAGCCGAGATTGATGAGCACCTCGGCGATGCCGCTCATGCCGCTGCCACCGATGCCGACCAGGTGGATCGTATGGATGCGGCGCATGCGATCGGCACGATCCATGATCATGGTGTGGCCGCCGTGTAGCGCAGACAGGCGTCGGCCAGTTCCTGGGCAGCCCGCGGCTGTGCGAGTTCGCGCGCGCGGATCGCCATTTCGAGCAGCTGGACACGATCGGTGCAAAGCTTCTGCAAGGTCTCGCACAGGCGCTGCGGCGTCAGGTCGCGGTCCGCGATCAGCAGCGCCGCGCCCTGATCGACCAGGTAGCGGGCATTGACGGTCTGATGATCATCGACCGCCGCCGGGAACGGCACCAGCAGCGAGGCCACGCCCACCGCCGCCAGTTCGCAGACCGTCAGGGCACCGGAGCGGCAGATCACCAGGTCGGCCCAGGCATAGGCCTCGGCCATGTCCTCGATGAATGCCGTCACCTGTGCGCGCACGCCGCTCTTCACGTAGTTCTGCTGCGCCGCTTCGTGCCAGCGTGCCCCGGCCTGGTGGCGCACGTTGAGCGGCTGGCCGCCGAGCTGCGCCAGTGCCAGTGGCACCACCGTGTTCAGACGCACCGCGCCCTGGCTGCCGCCGAAGATCAGCAGATTGATCGCGCCATGGCGCCCCGCGAAGCGCGTCTGCGGCGTGGGGGAGGCGGCGATGTCCGCGCGCACCGGATTGCCGATGGTGCGGGTCTGCACCGCGTTGCTGAAACTGTCGGGGAAGGCTTCGAGCACCTCATCCGCCAGGTGCGAGAGACAGCGGTTGGTGAAACCCGCCACCGCGTTCTGTTCATGAATGATGAGCGGCCGGCGCGTGAGCCAGGCCGCGACGCCGCCGGGGCCGGTGACGAAGCCGCCCAGGCCGACGACGGCGGCGGGCCGATGCCGTCGCATCACCTGCAGCGCCTGCCACAGCGCCAGCGCCAGCCGGAACGGGGCCGCCAAGAGCGTCAGCCAGCCCTTGCCCCGCAGGCCGCCCACGGACAGCCACTCGATCGGAATCTGCTCGGCGGGTACCACGCGCGCCTCGAGTCCCTTGCGCGTGCCCAGCCAGATCACCGGCTGGGCACGACGGCGCAGCAGGCGCGCCAGGGCCAGCGCCGGATAGACGTGCCCGCCGGTGCCACCGGCCATGATGAGTACCGGGCGCGCGCTCATGCCGCCTCCCGGAATTTCGCCGCGCCGCTGCGCGCCGGCTGGGTGGCTTCGTGGTACACGCGCAGCACGATGGCCGACCACACCAGCGCGACCACGAGGCTCGAGCCGCCATAGCTCATCAGGGGCAGTGTCAGACCCTTGGTCGGGAGCACCCCCATGTTCACACCGATGTTGATCAGTGCCTGCACGCCGATCCACACACCGAAGCCCGCGGCCATGTAGGCGGCAAACTTAAGCCCCGCCTCGTGCGCCAGACGGGCGATGTACAGGCTGCGCCAGGCCAGTCCCAGGAACAGGCCCAGGGTCAGCAGTACTCCGGCGAGACCGAGTTCCTCGGCGAGCACCGCGAAAATGAAGTCACTGTGTGCCTCGGGCAGATAGAAGAGCTTCTGCACGCTCTCGCCCAGGCCGACACCGAACATCTGGCCGCGCCCGATCGCAATCAGCGACTGCACCAGCTGGAAGCCGGTGTGGAAGGGATCATCGAAGGGATGCAGGAATGCGGTGATGCGGGCGCGGCGATAGCTCGAGACCTCCGCGAGCACGACGAACAGCGTCACCGCACACAGCACCAGCAGCGTCATGTAGCGCAGCCGGCCACCGGCCAGGAACAGCATGATGAAGCCGGTCGCGAACAGCACCGTCGCCGCGCCCATGTCCGGTTCGGCCAGCAACAGGCCCCCCGCCAGCAGCAGCACGCCCAGCGGCTTGAGCAGCCCATGCAGCGTGCCGCGCAGTTCCTGCTCCTTGCGGACCGCGTAGCTCGCCACGTAGATCAGAACCAGCAGCCGCGCCAGCTCCGATACCTGGAAGGCGAAGCCTCCCAGTTGCAGCCAGCGGCGGCTGCCGTGGCTGCGATGACCGACCCCGGGCACCGCGACGATCAGCAGCAACGCGAGCGCGATGAACAGCAGCGGCACCGACAGACGCTCCAGCTGCTCGGTGCGCAGACACAGCATGATCGCGCCGCCTGCGACCCCGACGGCGAGGAACAGCAGCTGCTTCTCGAGGTAGGCGAAACTGTTCGCCGCGGACTCCTGGCTGGCCACGGAGATCGAGGCGGACGTGACCATGATCAGGCCGAACAGCACGATCGCGGCGAGCAGCGCCACCATCACGAAATCGATTCGCAGCGTGATCCGGCGCTGACCTGATTGGGTGAATGCCATTGCCGGGACCGCGCTCATGCCGCGAGCTCCCGCACCGCGCTGCTGAAGACATCGCCGCGATGCGCGTAGTTGCGGAACATATCGAGACTCGCGCAGGCCGGCGACAGCAGCACGGTGTCCCCGGGGCGCGCCTGCCGCGCGGCCGCGTTCACGGCCTCGGGCAGACTGATGCTGCGCTCGGTGGAGCAGACATCGCGCAGCGCGGCCTCGATGGCCGGCGCGTCGCGGCCGATGAGCACCACGTGGCGCACCTTGCCGCGGAAGGCCGCGCGCAGCGGCGTGAAATCCTGCGACTTGCCGTCACCCCCGGCGATCACGATCAGCGGCCCGCTCATGCCGGTGACGGCCGCCAGGGTCGCACCGACGTTGGTGCCCTTGGAGTCATCCACGTAGCTGACTCCGCCCACGTCCGCCACCCATTGCGAGCGGTGCGGCAGGCCCGGGAAACTTGCGAGCTCATCGAGCATCGCCGCGAGCGGCAGACCGAGCGCCTCGCCCAGGGCGAGTGCGGCGAGCGCATTGGCGGCGTTGTGCATGCCGGTCAGGCGCATCGACGCCACCGGAATCAGCGGCTCCCCGCGCCGCATCAGCCATGGCTCACCGGCCTTTCCCGCCACCGTGAAGTCCGCGCCGGGGACATCCTCCAGCGAGAATCCCACGACGCGGGCCGCGTTGTGCGGCATGGCCGCAACCAGCGGATCGTCGAGGTTGATCACCGCCGTGTCGCAACGGCTGTAGATGCGCGCCTTGGCGGCGGCGTATTCCACCATCGAGGAGTAGCGGTCCATGTGATCCGGGGTGACGTTGAGCACCACCGCCGCCCGCAGGTCCAGTGAGGAGGTTGCCTCCAGCTGATAACTGGACAGCTCCAGTACGTAGAGTTCGGTGGGCTGGGCGTCGGCCTGTGACGCCAGCAGCAGATCCAGGGCCGGCTCACCAAGATTGCCGCCCACCCGCACCCGTATGCCGGTACGGGCGGCCATCCGGCCGAGGAGTGTGGTCACGGTGCTTTTGCCGTTGGTGCCCGTGATGCCGACGACCGGAGCGTCCGCGGCCACGGCGAACAGCTCGACGTCCCCGGCGATGGTGATCCCGCGGCGCTGGGCCTCGGCGAAGAACGGATCCGAGAGGGCGACGCCCGGCGAGGCCACGACGCACACCGCCTCATCGAGCAGGGCCGGGTCGAGGCCGCCGAAGCGCACGGTGATGTCCGGAGCGAGCCTGGCGAGTTCGATGCGGCCCGGCGGATCCTCGCGGCTGTCGGTCACGCAGATGCGCCAGCCATGACCCAGCAGATAGCGCGCGCACGACAGCCCCGTGATGCCCAGACCCACGATCACGGCGGCGCTGGGTTTGTTGCGCGGATCGCTCATCGCACCTTCAGGGTCGCAAGACCCAGCAGCACCAGCAGCAGGGAGATGATCCAGAAGCGCACGATCACCTTCGGCTCTGCCCAGCCCTTGAGTTCGAAATGGTGGTGGATCGGGGCCATGCGGAAGATCCGCTTGCCCGTCAGCTTGAAGGAGGCCACCTGCAGGATCACCGAGGCGGTCTCCAGCACGAAGATGCCGCCCATGATCAGCGCCACCAGTTCCTGGCGCACGATCACGGCCACGACGCCCAGGGCGCCGCCGATGGCCAGCGCGCCGACGTCGCCCATGAAGACCTGCGCCGGATAAGTGTTGAACCACAGAAAGCCCAGACCCGCGCCGCTCAGCGCGGCGCAGAACACCAGCACTTCACCGGCGCGCGGCACGGCCGGAATGGCCAGGTACTCGGCGAACTTGGCGTTGCCGCTCGCGTAGGCGAAGACGCCCAGCGCCGCGCTGACCATCACCGCCGGCATGATCGCGAGTCCATCGAGTCCGTCGGTGAGGTTCACCGCGTTGCTCATGCCGACGATCATCAGGTAGCCGAGGGTGATGAATGACACGGCCGACAGCGGTTCGGCGAAGCGCTTCACGAAGGGCAGGAACAGGGTGGTCTCGGCCGGTGACTGCGCCGTGTAATAAAGTACCGCGGCCGCGCACAGACCCACGACGGTCTGCCAGAAATACTTCCAGCGCGGAATCAGGCCGCGTGAATTGCGGACCACCAGCTTCAGGTAGTCGTCGTAGAAACCGATGAGACCGAAAGCGAAGGTGACGCCGAGCACGGTCCAGACGAACCGGTCCCGGACATTCGCCCACATCAGCGTGCCGAACAGTATGGCAACCAGGATCAGCGCCCCGCCCATCGTGGGCGTCCCGGCCTTCGGCAGATGCGTCTTCGGACCATCGTCACGCACCACCTGCCCGATCTGATACTGGGACAGGCGCGCGATCATGTAGGGTCCGATCAGCAGCGAGAACAGCAGCGCGGACATGCAGGCGAGGATCGCCCGCAGCGTCAGGTAGGAGAAGACATTGAAGCCCGAGTAGAGCGGCGTGAGGTGCTGAGTGAGGAGATAGAGCACCGTCAGACCCCCTCGTCCGTCGCAAGCAGTGCGGCCACGACTGTCCCCAGACGCATCGAATTCGAACCCTTTACGAGCATGCGCACGTCGCCCGGCGCGAAGCCCGGCGTGACCCGCGCCAGCTCGGTGCGCAGCGCCGCGGCAAGCGCGGCACCATCCTCGAACCAGGTCGCGCCCGCGCCGAAAGTCTCGACGGCGAGCCGCGCGCACGGTCCGGTGGCGAACAGCCGTTCGATGCCGGCACCCTTCGCTGCCGTCCCGACCTGGCGGTGGCTGTCGGGCGCGTAGTCGCCAAGTTCGAGCATGTCGGCGAACACCAACCAGCGCTCACCCGTGAGTTGCGCCAGCACTTCGATGCCGGCCTGGACCGAACTCGGGTTGGCGTTGTAGGAATCATCGATGATCCAGGCGCCGCTGGCCGCACGCTTCAACTGCAGCCGGCCAGGCACCGGCCGCATGCCGCCCAGGCCGCGCGCGATCTCGGACAGGCCCACACCGGCGGCGCTGGCGGCAGCGGCGGCGCCGAGCGCGTTGACCAGGTTGTGGCGACCGGCCAGGTGCAGCTCCACCGGCACACTGCCCTGCGGCGCGTGCAGCGTGAAATGCGTGACGAAGCCGTTGGCGTCGATGTCGGTGCGGATCGATCCTGCGGTGAAGTGCGCGCCCGGCTGCAGCCCGAAGGTCGACACGCGTGCACGCGTCATGTTCGTCCACAGGAGCGCAAACGGATCATCGTGATTGATGATCGCGGTCGCATCCGGCCTCAGTCCCGCCACCATCTCGCCCTCGGCGTGCGCCACGCCCTCGAGGCTGCCGAAGCCCTCGAGATGCTCGGCGCCGGCGTTGGTGATGATGCCGACGGTCGGCCGTCCGATGCCGACCAGATTCGCGACCTCGCCGGCACGGTCCGCGCCCATCTCGACCACCGCGAAGCGATGTTCGCCATTGATCCGGAACAGGGTCAGCGGTACACCGATGTGGTTGTTGAGATTGCCGCGGGTCGACAGGCACGGCCCGACCTGCGCGAGGATGCCGGAAATGAGTTCCTTGACGGTGGTCTTGCCGTTGCTGCCGGCGACCCCGACCAGCGGAATGGAGAAACCCTCGCGCCAGGTGCGGGCGCCGCTGGCGAGGGCGGCCAACGTGTCGTCGACCAGAATCTGGCTGATCGCGGCAGGCTGCTGCGCGCGCGCCACGGCGCCGACCGCACCACGCGCGGCCGCGGCGGCGACGAACTCCTCGCCGTTGAAGCGCGGCCCGGACAGCGCCACGAACAGTTCGCCCGGGGCGACCGTACGCGAGTCCGTCGAGACGCCGCTGAAGGCGGCATCGGGGCCCACCAGTCGGCCGCCGCAGCTGTGCGCGAAATCCACGAGTGTGGCCCTCATGACCGGCCCTCCAGGACGCCGCGCGCCATCTGCACATCGCTGAAGGGGCGGCGCATCGTGCCCTGGATCTGGTAGTCCTCGTGACCCTTGCCCGCGATCAGTACGACATCGCCCGGGTTCGCCACGGTGATGGCCTCGCGGATCGCGACCGCGCGATCGTGCTCCACCCGCACGCTGCCCGGCACGAGCGGCGCGAGGATGTCACGGACGATGGCGGCGGGATCCTCGGTGCGGGGATTGTCGTCAGTGACGATGACGGCATCGGCGTGGGCCACGGCGATGCGTCCCATGATCGGGCGCTTCAGCGCGTCCCGGTCACCGCCGCAGCCGAACACAACCTGCAGCCGCCCCCGGCAGTGCACCCGCGCGGCAGTCAGCGCCTTGAGCAGCGCATCCGGCGTATGCGCGTAGTCGACGATGACCGTGGGACGCGCGGACGTGCCGCCATGCGTCACCACTTGCATGCGTCCGGGCGCAGGCACGCACTGGCCGAGCGCCGCGACGGCCTCGGGCAATGGCACGCCCGCCGCCAGCAGCACCGCGAGGGTGGTCAGCGCATTGTCGATGTTGAACTCGCCGATCAGGGGCAGGCGCAGCCGCGCATTGCCCCAGGAGGAATCGAGATCCAGATCGAAGCCGTCGCTCACCGGCCGGATCCGCGTCGCCGTGACATGCGAGGCGTCCTGCGGAAAGTCCGACCGGTCCCGGCGCCGGGTGATGATCAGGCGCCCCGGGTCGCCGCGCTGCGCCAGTTCGCGGCCGAATTCATCATCGACGTTGATGACCCGCGAATGCAGTGTGGCACGCGCGAACAGCCGCGCCTTGGCCGCCCCATACGCCTGAAGGGTACCGTGATAATCCAGGTGATCCTGGGTCAGGTTGGTGAAGGCCGCCGCGGCGAAGCGCACTTCATCCACCCGGCCCTGATCCAGGGCATGGGAGGAGACCTCCATGGCCACGGCCTGGGCGCCCGCGGCCCGCAGGCTCGCCAGCTGCCGATGCACGCTCAGGACATCCGCGGTGGTATGCGTGACGGGTTGCAGCGCGGCAGCGGTGCCGTAGCCGATGGTGCCGATGTAGGCGGCCGGGCGGGCACACAGTGACAACGCCTGGGCGATGAGCCAGGCGCAGGTGGTCTTGCCGTTGGTGCCGGTGACACCCACGACGTGCAGCGCCGCGGAAGGTTTGCCGAAGAAGCGGTCGGCGATCACGCCCAGATGCGCGCGCAGATCCGGTACCGCGACCACGAACTGCTGCGCCTGCCGGCGCAGACTGGCAGCCGCTTCGAGGGCCCGGGTCTCATCCGCGGCGGGGGTCTCGTAGACCACGGCGCGCGCGCCGCGCGCGGCCGCCTGCGCCGCAAATTCGACCCCGTGCCGGGCGTTGCCTTGTTGATGCCCACGGCAGGCCAGGAACAGCGCGCCCGGGGTGACCTCGCGGCTGTCGAGAGTCACGTCGGAGACGGTGACGTCCCCGGGCGCATCCACGATGCCCGAGAGCAATTCGCGCAGGCTCATCGACGAGCCACCGTGGGCTCGCCGAGGTGTGCGTGGGGACGTGCCGGCAGCGGTCCCGGCGCCTCATCGGCCGGGACACCCACCGCGGCATCGGGTGCGACGCCCAGCAGACGCAGCGCCGGCCCCATGACCGCGGAGAAGACCGGCGCGGCGACATCACCGCCGCGGTGCAGCCCGGCGCTCGGGGTATCGATCACGACGACCGCGGCCAGGTGCGGATCGGTGGCGGGCGCCACGCCTGCGAACACCGACATGTACAGATCGGTCGAATAGCCCCCGTCGGTGGCCTTCCAGGCGGTCCCGGTCTTGCCGGCGACGCGGTAACCGTAGATGGCGGCCTTGGTGCCGGTGCCCTCCGCAGCGACCACCGATTCGAGCATGGCGACCAGTTCGCGGCAGGTGTGTTCGCTCAGCACCCGCTCGCCCGCAGGCGCACTGGTCACCGGCAGAAACGACACCGGACGCTTGATGCCCATGGCGCCGAAGGCGGCGTAACCCTGCGCGAGCTGCAACGGCGTCACCGACAGACCGTACCCATGCGACATGGTCGCGATGCCGATCGGTCGCCAGTGGGAATAGTTGGCCAGAACCCCGGC
>Ga0302314_10003925_pt1 | contig 27351 bp, 21 predicted proteins | sample III_Palsa_N2_3_FD_200533 | JGI IMG/M metagenome (GOLD analysis project Ga0302314, IMG submission 200533) | Peat permafrost microbial communities from Stordalen Mire near Abisko, Sweden - III_Palsa_N2_3 | ecosystem: Environmental > Terrestrial > Soil > Palsa > Peat permafrost | place: Sweden...
TCGCGGTGGCCTCGGCCTCGACCATCATGATCGCGACGTCGCCGTCGGCCAGGGTGCGGCCCGCGACGACCATGTCGAACACGGCCTCCTCAAGCTCGCTGTGGCGCGGGAAGGCGACCCACTGGCCCTTGATCAGGGCGACCCGGACACCGCCGATGGGGCCGGAGAACGGCAGGCCCGCGAGCTGGGTGGAGGCGGAGGCGGCGTTGATGGCGACCACGTCGTACAGGTCGTCGGGGTTGAGCGCCATGATCGTGCAGACGACCTGGATCTCGTTGCGCAGGCCCTTGACGAAGGACGGGCGCAGCGGGCGGTCGATCAGCCGACAGGTGAGGATGGCGTCCTCGGAGGGACGGCCCTCGCGGCGGAAGAACGAGCCGGGGATTCGCCCGGCCGCGTACATCCGCTCCTCGACGTCCACCGTGAGCGGGAAGAAGTCGAAGTGGTCCTTGGGCTGCTTCGAGGCGCTGGTCGCCGAGAGGATCATCGTCTCGTCGTCCAGGTAGGCGACGGCGGAGCCGGCTGCCTGCTTGGCCAGACGGCCGGTCTCGAAGCGGATGGTGCGGGTACCAAAAGAGCCGTTGTCGATGACCGCTACGGCTTCGTGCGTGGTGTTGTCTTCCACCTGGAAGATCTCCTTCATGTCCTCTAGGTGGAGCGCCCGGCTCCGCGCCGACTGCCGGGCGGCCCGGCCGGTCTTCGATCGAAGCCTCCGGGCAGGTGCCGCACGGCGCACTGTCGGCGCCTGTCGCTTTCCTTCTCCGGCGGCCACTACCGAGGACCGGCGCCTGGTGGCGCCCGTGGTCGGATGCGTGTGGACGCTCCGCGTCTTTGCGGGCGGCGACCGGTCCGGTCGTCCCGCGGTGTCGGTGCGGTCCGGCGCGCGTCGCGCGCCCGAATCGTCCTTCACCCTTCGTTCTCACCTTACGCACGTCGTCTTTCCCACGTGCGCGCCCTGCCCAACCATTTTGTCTGCTGGGTCAGCAGAGCACGGCCGGGTCAGGATGTGCCGAAGGGCGGCTCCCGTACGGGAGCCGCCCCCAGGCGAGGTGCTAGCGGGCCGCGCCGGCCGCGCCACGGCGGATGCCGAGGCGGTCGACCAGGGTGCGGAAGCGCTCGATGTCCTTCTTGGCCAGGTACTGGAGCAGGCGACGGCGCTGGCCGACGAGCAGCAGCAGGCCACGACGGGAGTGGTGGTCGTGCTTGTGAAGCTTGAGGTGCTCGGTCAGGTCCGAGATACGGCGGCTGAGCATGGCGACCTGGACCTCGGGAGAGCCGGTGTCGCCCTCCTTGGTGCCGAACTCGTCCATGATCTGCTTCTTGACAGCGGCATCCAGGGCCACGGCAACTCCTTGCGGTTCACATGCCGGGTGTTCCTGGTCTGCGTCACAGGAACGGATGGAGCCCGGCTGGGCGCGCACCGCAACCACAGGGCGGCGGGCACGTCCGTCTCGGACCAGACTACCAGCGAGCGGCGGGCACCTTAGCACCGCTCCGGCGGCCGGGGCAGGCGGCCAGAGCGGGCGGTCAGGGCGGGCGGCCGGGGCAGGAGGTCAGCTGGTCATGCCGCGGACCCGGGCGTAGACGTTCAGTACCTCCAGCGCGAGCGGGAGCAGCGCGGCCAGGGTCAGGCCGTCCACCAGGTCCAGGATCCGGGCCCAGAACGGGGCCACCCCCCGGTTCGGCACCACCAGCGCGACCGCGACCAGGATCACCGCGCCCAGCGCGATGGCCGCGGCCAGGCCGAGGGTGTGCAGGTCCACGGCGGAGGCGTCGCCGAGGTTCAGGTAGAGGAACCGCGGAAGGTTCAGCGAGACCCCGACGACCAGCAGTCCGAGCGAGAGGATTCCGGCGACCAGCAGGCAGAGCACCTGTGAGGTGTGCCGGAACAGCCGGGCGCGGAGCATCACGGCGAGCCCGAGGGCCAGCGCGAGCAGCTCCGGCCAGCGGCTGTCGGTGAAGGAGAGCACCGTGGCGCTGCCGACCACGACCGCCGCGCAGCCGCCGACCAGGCCGCCGAGCAGTTCGTGGCCGCGCCGGGCACGGGCGGCGATCCGGTCGTAGTCGGCGCTGACGGAGGCCTCCACACCGGATTCGGCGTGCTCGCCGCGCCCGCCGACCGGCGCGGGCGCGGTGCCCTGGCGGGGGGCCTGGAAAGCGATCGGCAGCCGGGCGAAGCGGGCGGAGAGCTGGGGCAGGAAGCCGGTCAGCGCGACCGCGACCACCGCGGCGACGGCGGCGACCTCGCGGGCCGAGGCGCCGCTGAGGATGGCGGCGAAGGTGGCGGCGGTGCCGACCGCGGAGACCAGCACGGCCGCGACGAAGGGCGCGTCGCCGATCGGCATCAGCGCGGTCAGCAGGACCGAGACGACCAGGACGGCGACGCATCCGGCGAGGAACTGGATCCGTCCGGGGCCGTGGCCGGCCGCCGGGGCGATCAGCCCGGAGCCGCCGATGAGCGCGTGCGGCAGCGCGGCCAGGCCGAGCGCGAGCGCGGAGCCGCGGTCGTCGTAGACCCGGGCCCGGACCCCCGCCAGGGCGGTGAGCAGGACCGCGGTGACGCCGCTGATCAGCCCCGGCAGCGAGTGCATGTCGTGGGTGAGGTCGCTGAACCAGAGCGCGAAGCCGAGCAGGGTGAGCAGCAGTACCGAGCCGATCAGGCCGGAGCCGCGCAGCAGTCGCTGGCTCCACCGGCTGCGGTCCGCGCCGACGGCGGTGGCGACGGCGTCGGCGACGTCGTCGTACACGGCGCGGGGCAGCGAGTCGGCGAAGGGGCGCAGGCTGAGCAGGTCGCCGTCGCGGATCTGCTGGGCGACCAGCGGCAGGCTGCTGTCGAGGACCGTGCCGTCCCGGCGGACCAGGTGGAATCCGGCCGGTGCGCCCTTGGCCAGGGTCTGCCCGGACAGCCGCAGCAACTCGGGGTAGACGTCGGCCAGCGGGAGGTCCTCGGGCAGGGCGACGTCGATCCGGCTGTCCGGTGCGACGACGGTGACCCGGCAGAAGCCGGTGGTGGTGTTGGAACTCAACGCGAACCGTCCCCCGTGTGCGTGCTGACGACGTGCTGACGACCTGTGCGGCGATTCACCCTACCGGCTCATCGCGACGGCCCGGTGGGGGATGCGGCGGCGGTCGCTAGGATCGCCCCTGCGACGAACCGAGACACTCGATCAGGACGGGGCTGGTACCGAGTTGAGCGTGGTAACCGTCAAGCGACCGCCGCGTGCCTATCCGCCCGCGGTGCCGGGTGAGGAGGTCCGGCTGGAGTCTCCGCCCGAACTGCCGCGCGGCAGCGGCGGACAGTGGTGGCAGTCGCTGCTGCCGATGCTGGCGACCGGTGGGTCGGCGGCCTTCTTCTTCATGCCCGGCACCCAGATGATCATGAAGGTCATGGGCGGGATGATGGTGGCCTCGACCGTCGCGATGGCGGTGGCGCAGCTCAACAGCTCGCGCAAGGGCGGCAGCGGCGACCTGGAGGACGAGCGCCGGGACTACCTCAAGTACCTTGCGCAGCTGCGCAAGCAGGTCCGTCGCACGGCCGCGCTGCAACGCGACGCGCAGCTGTACCTGCATCCCGCGCCGGACCAGTTGTGGTCGGTGGTGGCCGAGGGCAGCCGGCTGTGGGAGCGGCGTCCGGGCGACCCGGACTTCGGCCAGACCCGACTGGGCACCGGACCGCAGCAGTTGGCCACGCCGTTGATAGCGCCGCAGACCGCGCCCCGGGACGAGTTGGAGCCGTTGACCGCAGCCGCCATGAAGAGCTTCCTGGCGGCGCACGGCTCGCTGCCGGAGCTGCCGCTCGCGGTCTCGCTGCGGGCCTTCTACCACCTGACAGTCTCCGGCGACCCGGAGACCGTGTACGGCACGGTCCGGGCCGCGCTGGCGCAACTGGCCACGCTGCACTCGCCGGAGGACCTGGCGATCGCGGTGGCCGCCGCGCCGGGCGCGGTGGCGGAGTGGGAGTGGGTGAAGTGGCTGCCGCACGCGCAGCACCCCACCGAGACCGACGGCGCCGGCTCGCTGCGGATGATCAGCCACTCGCTGGACGACCTGGAGGGGCTGCTGGCCGAGGAGTTGGCCGGGCGGGCCCGGTTCAGCCGGGACGCCGCGCCGGTCCCCGAGCAGACGCATCTGGTGGTGGTCCTGGACCGGGCCTCGATCGGCCCGGACTCGGTGCTGGCGACCGGCGAGGGGTATCAGGGCGTCACCGTGATCGAGGTGGTGCCGGGTGACCTGGACGAGCCTCGCGGCGGGCTGTCGGTGCTGGTCGAGCCGGACCGGATGCGGTTGGTGGCCGGCGGCGGCGGGGTCTACCGGGGGCGCCCTGACACCTTGTCCGGCTGGCAGGCGGAGGCGCTGGCCCGGCAGTTGGCGCCGCTGCGGGCCTCGGCCGGGGACGGCGACGAGCCGCTGCTGGCCAATCTGGACTTCACCGACCTGATGGGCGTCGGCGACGCGGCCTCGGTGGACGTGGCCCGGACCTGGCGGCCACGGGCGGTCAACGAGCGGCTGCGGGTGCCGATCGGCCTCGGCGCGGGCGGCGAGCCGGTGATGCTGGACCTGAAGGAGGCCGCGCTGGAGGGCATGGGCCCGCACGGCCTGTGCGTGGGCGCGACCGGCTCCGGCAAGTCGGAGCTGCTGCGCACGCTGGTCCTGGGCCTGGCCATGACGCACTCCTCGGAGACGCTGAACTTCGTCCTGGCCGACTTCAAGGGCGGGGCGACCTTCGCCGGGATGGCGGATCTGCCGCACACCTCGGCGGTGATCACCAACATGGCCGAGGAGCTGACCCTGGTCGACCGGATGCGCGACTCGGTCACCGGCGAGCTGAACCGCCGTCAGGAGCTGCTGCGCGCCGCCGGGAACTACGCCAACGTGCACGACTACGAGCGGGCCCGGGCGGCGGGCGCGGCCCTGGAGCCGCTGCCGTCACTGCTGCTGATCATCGACGAGTTCAGCGAACTGCTCACCGCCAAGCCCGACTTCATCGACATGTTCATCCAGATCGGCCGGATCGGCCGGTCGTTGGGGGTGCACCTGCTGCTGGCCTCGCAGCGGCTGGAGGAGGGGCGGCTGCGTGGGCTGGAGACCTACCTGTCCTACCGGATCGGTCTGCGGACCTTCTCCGCCGCCGAGTCCCGGGCGGCGCTCGGCGTCCCCGACGCCTACCACCTGCCGCCGGTGCCCGGGGTGGGCTACCTGAAGTTCGGCACCGAGGTGATGGCGCAGTTCAAGGCGGCCTACGTGTCCGGGCCCTACCGCTCCGGCGGTGTGCAGGTGGTCCCGGGCCGGGCCCGGCGGCAGCAGCCGGTGCTGTTCACCGGCGCACCGGTGGCGGTGCCGCTGGTCCCGCTGCACGAGCTGGAGCCGCAGCCGGTACGGCAGGACGACGCGCTGGCCGACACCGTGCTCGACGTGATCGTCGGCCGGCTGGAGGGGCAGGGCCCGCCCGCCCACCAGGTGTGGCTGCCGCCACTGGGCGAGGCCCCGTCACTGGACCAGTTGCTGCCGCCGATGGCGGTCAGCGCGGACCGGGGCCTGTCCTCGCCCGAGTTCCAGGGGTCCGGTCGACTGACGGTGCCGATCGGCCTGGTCGACAAGCCGTTCGAGCAACGGCGCGACCTGATGTACCTGGACTTCTCCGGTGCGGCCGGGCACGGCATGGTGGTCGGCGGCCCGCGTTCGGGCAAGTCGACCCTGCTGCGGGCGATGATCGGCTCCTTCGCGCTCACTCACACCCCGGCCGAGGTGCAGTTCTACTGCCTGGACTTCGGCGGCGGCGGGATGCTCCAGATCGAGGGCCTGCCGCAGGTCGGCGGGGTCGCCGGGCGGCTGGACGCGGACAAGGTGCGGCGGATGGTGGCCGAGGTGTCCGGACTGGTCACCAGGCGCGAGGAGCTGTTCCGCGCGCAGGGCATCGACTCGATCGCGACCTTCCGCACCCGCCGTCGGCAGGGACTGCTGCCGGAGGAGCAGTACGGCGACGTGTTCCTGGTGATCGACGGCTGGCTCACCTTCAAGCAGGAGTTCGAGCTGCTGGAGCCGACGGTCACCGACCTCGCCCAGCGGGGGCTGGCCTACGGCGTGCACGTGGTGATCGGGGCCTCCCGCTACGGCGAGCTGCGTCCGGCGCTGAAGGACCTGTTGCAGACCCGGGTGGAGTTGAAGCTCGGCGACTCGATGGAGTCCGAGATAGACCGCAAGGCGGCCGTGAACGTGCCGGCCGGCGCCCCCGGGCGCGGGATCACCGCCGAGAAGCTGCACTTCCTGGGCGCGCTGCCGAGGATCGACGGCTCCACCGCGGTCGAGGACCTGGCGGACGGCGTGGCCGGGCTGGTCGCCGCCACCAGCGGCGCCTGGACCGGTCCGCGCGCACCGCAGGTGCGGCTGCTGCCGGACCTGTTGCCCGCCGAACTGCTGCCCAAGGCCACCGAGTACCCGCAGCACGGTATCGCCATCGGCGTGGACGAGTCCTCGCTGGCGCCGGTGTTCATCGACTTCGACGCCGATCCGCACTTCATCGTCTTCGGCGACGGCGAGACCGGGAAGACCGCGCTGCTGCGGCTGCTGCTCAAGGGCATCACCGAGCGCTACACCCCGGAGCAGGCGCTGATCGTGGTCGGCGACTACCGCCGGGCGCTGCTGGGCCAGGTCACCACCCCGCACCTGCTGGAGTACGCGGCGGCGCAGCCCGCGCTACAGGCGTTCCTGAACGACATCCGGGGCTCGATGGAGCGCCGGATCCCCGGTCCGAACGTCACCCAGGAGCAGTTGCGGGACCGCAGCTGGTGGTCCGGCGCGGAGCTGTTCCTGGTGGTCGACGACTACGACCTGGTCGCGACGACCTCGGGCAACCCGCTGTCGCAGCTGCTGGAGGTGCTGCCGTTCGCCAAGGACATCGGGCTGCACCTGATCATCGCCCGCCGGTCCGGCGGCGCGGGCCGGGCGCTGTACGAGCCGGTGATGCAGCGGCTGAAGGAGCTGGGCGCGCAGGGCATCGTGCTGTCCGGCGAGAAGGACGAGGGCGTGCTGCTGGGCAATGTGAAGCCGCAGCGGATGCCGCCGGGCCGGGGCGTGCTGGTGACCCGGCGGCGCGGGTCGTTCACGGTGCAGACCGGCTGGCTGCCGGTGCGCTGAAGCCGGACGGTGTGGCCGCCGGCGAGATCGTTACCCGGACGGCACGGTCCGATCCGCAGGGGGCCGCTGAGTGATTCGTCACTCGGCGGCCCCTTTGTCGTGGCTTGGATGGATCGCGGTCAGACAATGCTATGCATGGCTGCTCGTGGACTCTGTGCGCTGATACGTAGATCATTTGATTTGCCAACCTTTGATCCAAAGGCATCCAGACATTTACACCAAAAGGTGCATAGGGCTGATCTGACATCAGATTCGTTGCACCAACGAATAACCGCAACGAAATCCGAAGGAAATCCCGCCTTGACGTGTCGTTAACAGCAGGGGTTTTATGACTGGCGGAGAGCGCCAGGTTCGCAGCAGCTGACCCGACGACCGACCGGAGGCGATACCGCTCTCCCGCTCAAGGACCCACCGATCCGATCGGAACGCACATGACCGACACGCTGAGCCCACCCGACGCGGCCAACGCCGCCGCACCGGTCGGAGGGGACGCCGCCGAGCCGCAGAAGCTCAAGCGCTCCATCGGCGTCGTCGGCGGGACCCTGCTGACGCTGTCCTGCCTGACCCCCGCGTCGTCGCTGTTCGTCATCGTGCCCGGCTCCTTCGCGGTCCTCGGCACCGGCACCGCGCTGACCCTGACCATCGCCATGGTGATCTGTATCGGCGTGGCGTTCTGCTACGCCGAGCTGGGGACGCTGATCCCCAGCGCCGGCGGCGAGTACGCCATGGCCGGGAGCACGCTCGGCAAGGGCACCGGCTGGCTGGCGTTCATCCAGGCGCTGATCGTGGTCCTGATCGTGCCGCCGATCATCGCCCTGGGCACGGCCCAGTACCTGGCACCGCTGTTCCACGTCAACGCCGACGTGGCCGGCGCCGCGGTGATGCTGCTGGCCACCGTGATGGGCCTGCTGGACCTGCGCGCCAACGCCTGGATCACCGGCATCTTCCTGTGCCTGGAGGTCATCGCCTCCGGCCTGGTCGCCGCCCTGGGCTTCGCCCACTCGAACCGCTCCGCCTCGGTGATGCTGCACCCGCAGCTGGTCGGCGACCACGGCCACCTGAGCCTGGTCACCGCCGGAACCATGGTCGCCGGACTGGCCACCGCGCTGTTCATCACCCAGGGCTTCTCCACCGCCGTCTACCTGGCCGAGGAGATGGAGCGGCCCAGCCGGACCGTGCCGCGCACCGTGCTGTGGACGCTGGGCATCGGCTCCGCCGTCATCCTGGTCCCCACCATCGCGATCACCCTGGGCGCGCCCAGCATGTCGGCCCTGGACGCCGGGGACATCAGCGGCATGGTCAGCGCCTGGAGCGACTCCGCCGTCGGCACCTTCGTCAGCCTGTGCATCGCGCTGGCGATCATCAACGCCGCGATCGTCATGGTCATCCAGAACTCCCGGGTGCTGTACTCCTCGGCCCGGGACAAGGCCTGGCCGGAGCCGGTCAACCGGGCCTTCACCGACCTCAGCAAGAAGTTCGGCTCGCCGTGGATCTCCACCCTGGCGGTCGGCATCCCCGGCGCGGTGCTCTGCTTCGTCCCGGTGGACACCCTGACCAACGTCACCGGCGTGGCGGTCACCCTGCTGTACGGCTTCGTCGCCGTCGCCGCGCTGGCCTCGCGCCGGGGCGCGCACAAGGGCAACACCACCGCCTGGCGGATGCCGCTGTGGCCGGTGATCCCGGTGCTGATCCTGGCCGTGCTGCTGTACGTGCTCAGCCAGCAGGCGCCGAGCGACCTGCTGATCACCGGCGGGATCACCGCGGCCTCGCTGCTGTACTGGGTGTTCTACCTGCGGTCGCGGCCGACGACCCGCTGGATCATCACCGTCCCGGAGGACGAGCAGCAGGCCGCCTGACGGCGGCGCGGCTCAGCCCAGGGCGTCGGCGATGCGCGACGGCGGCGCCGGCTCCGGCCCGGGCGCTGGCTCGCGTTCGGCCTCGGGCTCGGCTTCGGCTTCGGCTTCGGCTTCGGGGAAGCGGAGGGTGTGGGCGGTGGCGAGCAGGATCTGCCGGTACTCGGCGGCCAAGGCGCTCGCCGCCGAGCTGAGCTGAAGCAGCGCCATCCGGTCGCGGGCGGCGCAGGCGACCGCGACCGTGCCGGTCCACAGCGCGCGGTCGTCCCGGGCCGGTCGCATCCGCTCCAGCAGCAGCGCCGGGCCCGGGGCCAGTCGCACCAGCAGGGTGCCGACCGGCGCCGACCCGTCCGCCACCGCCCGGGCCCGCAGGTCCGCCAGCACCGGCCCGGGCGCGACGCCGTCCAGCTGGCGGGCCGACAGCGTCAGCACCGACGAGTGGACCGCGCCGTGACCGTCCTGGTGCAGGCCGAGGGCGCAGAGCAGGACGTCCTGCTCGCAGAGCGCGGCCAGCGCCCGTCGGTAGTCCGCGAGGACCTCGGCCGGGCGGCCCTGCGGGGCGGCGGGCAGCTCGGACAGCAGCCGGTCCAACTGGTCCAGCCGCCGCTGTCGCGGGCGCAGCTCCAGCCGGTGGAACCCGGCCGGGATGCCGCAGCTGATCGGCACTTCGGGCTCGTCGGTCATCGGCCGACCAGCTCGTCGTGCACGGCCGCGCCCACGCCGAGCCCGGCCAGCCCCCGGTCGAGCAGCAGTCGGCGGCGGCGGGCGGCGAGTTCGTCCTCGGTCGTCCCCGGGCGCACCCGCACCTCCGCGTCGGCCCTGGACGTGCGGCTGAGCACGGTCACCGTGTTGCGCAGGAACGACCCGGCGGCGGTCTCGACCGGGACCACCCGGCCCGCCGCCGTGGCCGCCCGCAGGCCCTTGACCGTGCCCGACGCGCCCCGGGCGACGGCCGAGAGCCCGGGCACCAACCCGACCACGTCGCCGCCGAGGGTGACCGCCGCGGCGGCGGTGTCCAGGCCCGGCCGGGGCGGCCAGAGCGCGGCCCAGAGCTGCGGGTCCTCGACGTCCTTGCCGAGCTGGGCCGTGCCGGACGCCAGCGCGACCCCGGCGAGCAGCGGGGTGAGCGGGCTGGGGAACAGCGCCAGGAACCCGGAGACCGAGCTGATGGTCCCGGCGTGCTGGTACAGCCAGCCGCCCAGCTCCGTGGTCTCGCCGGAGAGCCCGGCCAGCAGCTCCCCCAGCGCGCCCGGCCCTTGCGGGACGTCGCCGGACCAGTCGCCGTGCAGCTGGGCGGCGATCCGCTCGGCGTCGGCGGCATGGTCCTGCTCCAGCTCCCGGGCCTCGGCGAGCAGCCGGTCGGCCTCCTGCCGGACCGCGTCGCCGCCGGGGGCGGCGCCGGCGACACCCGACTGTACGGACCCGGCCTCGGCGGCCGACGCGGCCTCGGCGGCCTGGAGTTGGCGCAGCCGCTGGAGCGCCGCGTCCAGCCGCCGGGCGTGGTCCTGGCGGCTGGACAGGCCGGTGTGCCAGTCCTGGAGCTGGTCGGCCGCGTCCCGCAGCGCGTCGTGCGCGGTGCCGAGGTGCTGGGCCAGGCCGTCCTGGAGGTGGGTCCGGAAAGCGGTCGCCGCCTCCCCCTGCCAGTCCGGGCCCCCGGCCGCGGCCAGCCGCTCGACCAGGCCCCGGGCGTCGCCCAGCCAGGCTCCCGCCCCGGCCAGCCGTCGTTGCAGGTCGGCGACCTCGGCCGGGTCACCCGGGGTGGGGTCGAAGCCGATGCCGGGGTAGTCGCAGGCGTTCACCGGTCGGCCCCGGGCACCGGTACCGGCAGTGCGGCGAGCAGTGCGACCGCGCCGTGCTCGGTGTCGCGGTAGCCGCGCGCGGTGTCGCGCACACCCTCGGCGGTGTCGTCCAGCTGCCGCTGGAGCTGTCCCAGCCGGTAGCCCCAGTGCTGCTGGAACTCCTGGCAGGCGCGGTCGAGGCGGTCAGTGCCGATACTCGTGGCGGTGGTGCCGCGCAGGGCGGCGAGCGCGTCCTGAAGCGAGTGGCCGGTGCGGGCCAGCGCGGCGGCGAGCGCGCCGAGCTCGTCCAGATCGGCCCGGAACGAGTCCGAGCCGAAGGAGCCGGGGCCGGACGGGTCGGGGCCGGACGGGTCGGGGTGGGACGGGTCGGGGTGGGGCTCGGTGGGAAGGGCGGAGTGGGGCACGGTCTCTCCGTGGGTGGTCTCTGTCAGGCGGCGGTGCTGCGGCGGCGGGCATCGCGCAGGACTATCGCGGTGCCCGCGGTGATCGCCACCGCGAGCGCGCCCAGACAGAGGATGTACACGGCCGTGCGCTGCTCGCGGGCCGCCGCGGTCTCGCCGAGGCCCAGCGGGCGCGGCTGGACCGGTGCCACCGGGCCCGCGGTCGCCAGGGTCGGCACGGCCGCCGAGGCCGGTGGGGCGGTGTCGGAGACCGCGGCCACCGGGTCGACCACGCCCCAGCCGATGAAGGCGTTGCGGCCCGGCTCGGTGCGCTGCGCGGTCTGCTCGATCCGGGCGATGATCTCCGCCGCGGTCCAGTCCGGGTGCAGCTGCCGGAGCAGCGCGGCGACCGCGGCCGTGTAGGGGGCGGCGAAGCTGGTTCCGCTGTCGACGCACTGCCCGCCGCCGGGCACGGTGGAGACCATGTCCACCCCCGGCGCGGCGACGTCCACCGAGCTGCCGGTCTCGGAGAAGTCGGCGTCGCGTTCGTTGTTGCGGTCGGATGCGCCGACCCCGAGCACCCCCGGCAGTGAGGCCGGGTAGGTCGGCAGGGAGAGGTCCTCGTTGCCGGCCGCGGCGACCACCACGATGTTGGCGCTGACGGCCTTGGCGACGGCCCGGGCGAGGTTGCTGTTCGCCGCGACCGGGACGGGTTTGCCGTTCTCGGTGACGTCCTGCGAGATGTTGATCACGCCGACGTGCGCGGCGACCGCCGCGTCCACCGCCTCGGCCAGGGTGTCGGCTGTGCCGTCACCCTGTGAGTCGTTCTGACGGATCGACAGAATCTGTGCGTCAGGGGCGAGTCCGACAAAACCGGTGGCCCTGGACTGCCGGGCGGCGATGATCCCGGCGACCATGGTGCCGTGGCCGTCCGGGTCGGTCAGCGAGTCGCCGCTCTGGCCGCTGAGGTAGTCGGGCCCGGGCGTGACCGCGTCGCGCAGCTGCGGGTTGGTGTCGCTGACCCCGGTGTCGATGACCGCGACCGTGACGCCCTTGCCGGTGGCGAGCTGCCACAACTCCGTCAGCAGTACCCGTTGCAGGGACCACGGTTCGCCGGGGATGTTCGCCGCCGGAAAGGTGCAGTCCCCACTGGAGTCGGCCACCGTGTGCGGCTGCCTGGGCGGCGCCGCCGCGGCCGCTGCCGTCGGGGCGAGCGCCGGGGCCAGCGCCAGGGCGGCGAGGAGCGCGGGCGCCAGGGCTCGGCCCTTGCGGCGTTGGCGCCTGTTCACAGGACTCTGTCCCCCGGAGTGCGACGGCTGACGGTGGTACGGATGTTGACGACGGTAAGGCTACTGATGGACTTCGGCATGACCTGCTCACAGCGGCGCGGCCACCAACCGACGGTGACCGCGCCGGCCGTGCGCGAGGCCCAGCTGCCGCACATGGGTTGCCGCGGTTCGGTCGCCGCGGTTCAGCCCCAGATGCCGGCGTTCTTGTTCTCGGTCGCCTGGTAGTTCTCCGCGGCGGTCTGCAGCGCGCCGGCGATCTGCAACAGCACTCCGTGCAGGTTGGCGGCGGTGGCGTCCCATTCCGCCTGCTTGGCCTGGTAGTTCTCCCGGGCGGTGCCGTCCCAGCTCTGGGCGACCTGGGCGACGCTCGCCCGCAGGTCGTCGAGCTGCGACTGGACGGTCCCGGCGGTGCTCCGGACCTGGCTGGCGGCGTCGGACACGGACTGGAACGTGACCTTGATCGGCATGGACATTGATCGGTTCTCCTTGGCTAAGGCTCAATCTGTTACCACAAGTTGACGGAGTGTCAGCCCAGCGCGTGGGTGATCTTGCTCAGTGACTGAGTCTGGTCACCCTCGGTGGCGACGTACTGCGCCGTGGTGGCGTCGATCGCTTCCTTGATCTCGCCGAGCACCGTGTTGAGCTTGCCGGCGTCCGCGTTCCACTGGCCCTGGAGGTTCTGGTAGGCGATCGCGGCGGAACCGCTCCAGCCGCCCGCGACCGTCTCCACCACACCTTCGAGCCGCTTGAGCTCGGCCTGGATCTGGCTGTTCACCTCGGCGATGTGAGCCGAGAACTTCTTCATGTCATCGGCGCTGGTTGTGAACTGACCCGACATATGCATCGTCCCCCATGAGACAGACCAACGGGGCCGGGTGCCCGGTCGCACCCCACCCGGCCGACGCCGCGGCAGCGGTGTCCCGAAGCACTCTAGCCGCCGTCGGCAGGCGGCCCAACAGAACGGCTGGGGAAACCGGGTGGGGCCGGTCAGGACCCCTGGGGCTGCGCGGCGGCAGTGGTGTTCAGGTCCGGCCCGGACGACAGCAGCGAGGACCAGGACAGCGGAACCGGTACCGGGGTCACTCCGGAGTACCCGAGCCGGTCCTGGGCGTCGTCGGTCTGCCCGCCGTCCGAGGCCGAGTCCGCACCCGGCGCGGGCGAGGGCGCCGGGCCGGAACTGCTGTCGCCGTTCAGCTGCACCGGGTAGCGCAGGCCGGTGTCGGTCAGCAGGTCCACCGAACCGGAGTCGGTGCTGGTCCCGGTGACCTGGCGGTAGAGCAGCCCGGTCCCCGGGGTGACGTACACCCCGGCCGTCCCCGAGGTGCTGTCGACCGGGTACGACTGGCCCGCCCACAGGCCCAGCACCGGCGCGCCCGAGGACGCGGTCCGCCCGGTGTAGACGGCGCAGGCCACGCTGGTACCCCGGCCGGCCGTGGACGAGTTCGTCTGGGTGACGGAGTCCAGCGGCCAGTCCTTGGCTCCCTCGAACGGGGCACTGGCGTTGGCTCCTGGCACCGCCGTGGCCAGCACCGTGCTCCCGGCCCGGCCCGACATCGCCACCAGCAACTGGTCGGTGAAGTCGGAGACCCGGTGGATGCCGTCCTGGAGCACCACGTAGTGCAGCACCTGGCCGTTGTCGGCCCGCACCTGGAAGGTCTCGCCGACCGTGGTGGCCGCGCCGTCGATCGTGGTCCCGGCCGCGCCGCCCCAGCCGGGCATGTCCGCCTTCGGGAAACTGATCGGGTCACCGCTGCGCAGCGTGGACAGCCAGGCCGCGGTGACCGCCTGCGGTTGGCCCACGGTCGCGCCGAACGCAGCCGTGGCCAGCAGTAGTTGCTGCTTCTGCCGGTCCGCGCCGGTGCCTCCGGCGGACAGCACGTGGGTGGTTCCGGAGGAGTCCACCAGATATGTCGTCCCGTCCGGGCCCTGCACGTACAGCGCGTGCCGGGCGTCGAGCGCGCCGGCGCCGGAAACCGCCCCGCTGTCCGCGCCGCCGAGGACGAACAGCTTCTGGTCGGTCCCGGCCTGGCTCTGGGCGGCCGGCCGGTCGCAGTAGGCCCAGACCTTGGCCGCGCCCGCGTCCTTGGCGGTGGGCAGGCTGTCCGGTGCGTACGGTATGCCGACCAGCGACCCGTGCGGCACCTTGCCGGAGTCCAGCACCGAGTCGTCAACGGTGACCACGGTGGAGCCGACGCCCAGCAACAGCCGCGCCGAGGCGATGTTCAACACTGGGTGCAGCACGCCGTCCAGCACCACGTACCGGGTGGTCGACTGCTCGCCGACGATCACCGCGTTGGCCTTCTGCCAGTTCAGCGGGGCCGAGGGTTTGATCAAGCCGTAGGCGCCGAACCCCGCGACCGCCAGCGCCGCGGCGACCAGTCCCGGGACGACCGCCCGCAGCGCGCGCGGTGCGTCCTCCTCGTTGCCGCCGCTGGACGGCTGGAGGAAGGCCGCCACCGTGCGCCGCCGCGAGAAGGTGTAGGCGTTCAGCTCGTTCCGGCGAGATGCCATGCCCCGGTCCCCGTCCCCGTCATTCCGTTGCCCCCTGCGTGCCCACCACGGCAGCCGCCGCGCGCGAACGCTACGTACCGTACGGGTACGGTATGGCGGTCAGCCAACCGGCTGCCGGTTTCAGCATGTGCGCCTGCTCCAGAAAGGTTGCCACGGGGGATGCCCAAGACCGCCGCACTGCGTCCGCCGCGCTCCGGCGCGAACGCCCCGACGTCCGGGCCGACGTCCGCCGCGCCGCCGCACCGCTCCACCGCGCCGGTCTCGGTGCGGACCAGGCCCAGGCCGGGCCGGCTCGGCCCGCTGCGGCTGTCGCAACTGGTTGTGGCCGAGGTAGCGGCGGCGCTGGTGCTGATCGGCCTGGCGGTGGACCGGGTCGCGTTGATCGGCTGCGGAGCCGCCGCCGTCCTGCTGGCCGCCGCCGCGCTGCCCAGGCTGCGCGGCCTGAGCCCGATCGACCTGCTGCTCCTGCGCAACACCGCCCGGCGGCGCAGGCGTTACTCGGCGGCGCACCCGGTGGACCCGGAGACCGATCCGGCGCTGGTGCCGCTGTTGGAGTGCGAGCCCGCGCTGCGGGCCGTCCAGCACACGCTGGAGGCCGACGGCAGCCGGTCCGCGGCCGAGGACCCGACCGGCTCGGCCGCACACGCCCCGGCTCGGGCGCAGGTCCGCGCGGCGGCCCGAGGTGAGCGCCGGGAGATCGGCATGCTCGGCGACGGCACGTTCCTGACCGCGGTCATCCGGGTCGAGCCCGCGGACACTCCGCTGCGCCCGGCCCACGGCCTCGGACTGCTGCCGCTGGAACTGCTGGCGGACGGCCTGGTGGTGGACGACATCGTGCTGGACGCGGTCCAGGCGGTGCAGTACTCCCAGCCCGCGCCCGCACCGCACCTGCCCGAGCAGTCGCTGGCCGCGCGCGGCTACCGGGAACTGCCGCAGGGCGCGGCCACCCCGGCGCTGCGGCTGACCTGGGTGACCGTCCGACTCGACCCGGAGCTGTGCCGCAGTGCGGTGGCGGCGCGCGGCGGCGGCGAGCCGGGAGCGCGCAAGGCACTGCAACGCGCCGCCGACCAACTGGCCTCCCGGCTCACCGGGGCCGGACTGCGGGCCACGGTGCTGGACTCGGCCGGTGCGGTCGCCGCGGTGGCCACGGCGACCTGCGCCAACCCGCTGGCGGCCGGGAGCGCGGCCCGACCCGGGCGGCGGACCTCGGAGACCGCCCGCTCCTGGCGCTGCGACGACCGCTGGCACACCAGCTACTGGATCAGCCAGTGGCCGAGGCTGGCGGCCGGCCCCGGCGGACCCGGGCTGCCCGCCGCCGACCTGGTCGGCCGACTCGGCGACAGCGGCGCGCTGGGCACCACCATCAGCTTGACGCTGCGTCAGGTCACGTCCGAAAGCTTCTCGTTGACCGGGATGGTGCGGATCACCGTCCGCGGTGAGAACGAACTCGAACGTGCGGCAAAGCAGTTGGAGACCCACGCCCGCGGCGCCGGGGCATCCCTGGTCCGGCTCGAACACGAGCAGGTCCCCGGGCTGCTGGCCACCCTGCCGTTGGGAGGAACACGCTGATGAGGGCACTGGCGGGATTCGGACTGCGCGGTCCGCAACGCGAGCAGCACCTGCTGAGCCGCGAACAGCTGGCGGCGGTGACGCTGCCGGTCGACGACGGGGTGGTGATCGGCGAGGAGGGCCGGGGCGCGGCGGCGGTGCTGGGCCTGTTCCGGCCGCAGGCGTACGAGGTGCTGCTGCTCGGCGGCATCTGGACCACGCAGCTGATCGCGCTGCGCGCGGCCGCCACCGGCGCGCGGGTGGTCGTCGAGACCGGACGCAACCAGAGCTGGACGCCGGTGGCCCGGGCCGCGGGCGGCGGGCAGCCCTGCCTCACCGTGCACCCGGTCGGCGGGATAGGCCCGCAGGGCGCGTCGGTCGCGGCCCCGGTACTGGTGGTCCGCGACTGCGGCTCGCGCCCGGCCCGCAGCCGGCTGGCCCCCGGTCCCTGGCAGACGACGCTGACCCTGCTGCCGTTCCTCGGCCCGGAGTCGGACCGGCTGCTGTCCGCCGCCGACCTGGTCGGCGTGCAGCGGGTCTCGCCGAACGAGGCCGAGTTGGTCGGGCGGGTGCTCCAACTGCCCGACTCGGCCGTCGAGGCGCTGCCCCGGCTGGGCGACGGGGTGACCCTGTGGACCAACGGCCGGACCCGCTCCTTCGTCCGGGGCGGCCCGACCGCGTCGGAGGCGCAGCTGCTGGGACAGGCGCGGCGAGTGGACTGACCGCGCCAGTACGCCGGGTCCACTACGCCGGGTCCACGGGGTTTGCCAGGGGGTGGGTGTGGCGAGGTGATCTGTGACTACCCTGGTGGCGACCGATGCACGAGTGGAGGGGGCACGCAGTGACGAGCGATCGCGAAGGCGTCCACGTCGGCGACAACACGCCGGACGAGGACGAGGAGTGGTCGGACGCTCCTGACTACACCCCGCCGGCCTGGTACGTCCAGAATGCCGAGCAGGTTGGCCGGCCCACCCCGCCGACCCCCGGTCCGCCCCCGGCTCCGACGCCCACCCCGGCCCCCGACCCGGCGGACGCGGTACCGCCGGGCTTTCCGTCACCGACCCCGTTCGGACCCCCGCCCGATGATCTGACGGACCATCACATTCCTTTCCGGGCACCGATCCAGCCACTGGTCCAGCCACCGGTCCAGGCGCAGGATCAGCTCCCGCCGCTGCCCCCGCTGCCGCCCACTGCGCCGCCGGTGCCCACGGCTCAGCCGCCGCAGCCGGAGCAGCCGGAGCAGCGGGAGCCGCAGCAGGACTACTGGGGACTGCCCACACCGAACCCGGGACCGGGTCCACTGGCATACCCGTACCAGCAGCCGGAACCGCAGGCCTACCAGCAGCTCCCGCACCAGCAGGTCCCGCACCAGCAGCAGCCGTGGAACCCACCCGGTCCGGCGGCGACAGCCAACGACGACGACGCCAGCGGCGCGGACGGGGCCGGGGCCCAGCAGCCGTCCTACCAGCAGTCTCCGTATCAGCAGTCTCCGTACCAGCAACCCGCGTACCAGCAGCAGCCGACCCCGTACCCGCAAGCCCAAGCGCAGCAGCAGCCGCCGCAGCAGCCAGGGCCGGTGGGCGGCGCGCCGCTGGGCTACACCGCCGCCGTGGAGCTCTCCTCGGACCGGTTGCTGCGCAACCAGCCGACCGAGCAGCGCCGGGGTGTCGGCAGCCGGTTCCGGCTGGGCGGAAAGGCCGCCGAGGAGGAACGGCGGCAGAAGCTGGCGGTGATCCGGACCCCGGTGCTGAGCTCCTACAAGATCGCCGTGATCAGCCTCAAGGGCGGCGTGGGCAAGACCACGACCACCATGGCGCTGGGCGCGACCCTGGCCACCGAGCGCCAGGACAAGGTCATCGCCGTCGACGCCAACCCGGACGCGGGCACCCTGGGCCGCCGGGTCCGCCGCGAGACCGGTGCCACGATCCGCGACCTGGTCACCGCGATCCCGTACCTGAACAGCTACATGGACATGCGCCGGTTCACCTCCCAGGCCCCCAGCGGGCTGGAGATCCTGGCGAACGACGTCGACCCCGCCGTCTCCACCACCTTCAACGACGCCGACTACCGCCAGGTCATCGACTTCCTCGGGCGGCAGTACCCGATCATCCTGACCGACTCCGGCACCGGCCTGCTGTACAGCGCGATGCGCGGGGTACTGGAGCTGGCGGACCAGCTGATCGTGGTCTCCACACCGAGCGTCGACGGCGCCAGCAGCGCCAGCACCACGCTCGACTGGCTCTCCGCGAACGGCTACGCGGACCTGGTGCGGCGCAGCATCACCGTGGTGTCCGGGGTGCGCGAGACCGCGAAGATGATCCGGATCGAGGACATCGTCGCGCACTTCCAGACCCGCTGCCGGGGGGTGGTGGTGGTCCCCTTCGACGACCATCTCGCGGCCGGCGCCGAGGTCGACCTGGGCCGGATGAAGTCCCGCACCCGCGAGGCCTATTTCGACCTGGCCGCGCTGGTCGCCGGCGACTTCCCACGGACCCAGCCGCAGCAGTGGTCCGGCAACCAGGGCTACGGCCAGCCGCTCCCGCCGCAACAGCAGTAGCGACCGCGGGCCCTCAGTCGTCGGTGAGTTCGCGGGCCTGTTTGACGTCGTCGGCCATGCGGTCCATCAGCGCCTCGATGGTGTCGAACTTCTCCATGCCGCGCAGGTAGGCCAGGAAGTCCACACTGGCGTGCAGACCGTACAGGTCCAGGCCGATCCGGTCGATGGCGTAGGCCTCGACCGTGCGGTGGGTACCGTCGAAGGTGGGGTTGGTGCCCACCGAGATCGCGGCCGGCATCCGCTCGCCGTCGGCGCTCAGCCAGCCGGCGTACACGCCGTCGGCGGGGATCGCGGTGTGCGACAGCGGCTGCACGTTGGCGGTGGGGTAGCCGAGTTCGCGTCCGCGCTGCGCCCCGCGCACCACCGTGCCCTCCACCCGGTGCGGACGGCCGAGCACCTCGGCGGCCCCGCTCACATCGCCCTCGGCGACCAGCCGCCGGGCGAGCGTGGACGAGAACGGCGTGGCCTCGCCGAGCGAGCCGGTGACCGTCAGGTCCAGCACGTCGACGTTGAAGCCGTACTGCCCGCCGAGCTCGGCCAGCAGCTCGACGTTGCCCGAAGCCCGGTGCCCGAAGCGGAAGTTGGGGCCCTCCACGACGAACTCAGCATGCAACGCCTCGACCAGCACCTGCCGGACGAAGTCCTCCGGCGGCAGCTGCGAGAAGGCCAGGGTGAACGGCAGCACCAGCACCGCGTCCACGCCCAGCTCGCCCATCAGCTCCGCGCGGCGGTGGTGCGGGGCGAGCAGCGGCGGGTGGCTGCCGGGGCGGACCACCTCGCTGGGATGCGGGTCGAAGGTCACCACCACCGAGCTGACACCCAACTCGCGGGCGCGCTGCACGGTCCGACCGATGATCAGTTGATGTCCCTGGTGCACCCCGTCGAAGGACCCGATGGTGACGACGCTGCGCCCCCAGTCCCCGGGGACTTCCTCCAGCCCACGCCAGCGCTGCACCGTGTCCGCTCCTCATCCGTACGTCGGGTTACCCCCTATAGCCTGCCATGCGCGTGCTCACCGTTCGGCATCGGCTCGGCAACCCGCAGCAGCGCGAGCAGTTCCCGTCCCAGCGGGGTGGGGTCGGCCACCAGCCCGGACAGCAACGTCGCCCGGACCCCGGCCGGCTGCCCGGCGGCTGCCCGGCGGGCGAAGTCCAGCAGCACCGGCCGCTCGCCGGCCGACTGCCGGGAGCGTGCCTCCAGCCAGGCCGCGACCTGCCCGGCCGCCTCCGGACGGCGGTCCAGGTGGTCGCCGACCAGTCGGGCGGCCGCCGCCCGGGCGCGCGGGGCGGGGGCCGCACCGAGGGCGAGCAGGATCGCGGCGGCCTCCTCCCCCGGCTCCGCCAGCCGGACCGCGAAGGCCGCCAGCACCTGGTCCGGGTGGGTGTCCAGGGCCGCGCACAGGTCATGGGGCCGCAGCAGCGGATCGGCGGCGGCATAGCGGACCAGCGCCGCCGGGAGGTACCGGGCCCGGCTCCCCGGATCGGCGATCAGCAGCGCCAGCGCCGCGCCGTGCAGCTCCGCCTCGGCCTCGCGGGCCAGCAGCGCCTCGGCGGCCAAGCACAGCAGCCGCCGGTCCACCTCGCTCTCGGCCCGAACGGCGGGGCCGTGCACCGCCGCGGCCACATGCCGTTCCGGACGCGGGTCGTGCGCCCAGCGGTCGACCGCCCGGCACAGCGCCGAGGGCTCGGTCGCGGCCAGCTCCCGCAGCAGCGCGTCGGCGCGCGGGTGCGCCGCCTCCACCAGCGCCTCGGCCAGATCGTCCAGGGCGATCCGGCGGTGCAGGCGCAGCAGTTGCGCGGCGGTCGCGGCGACCCGCTCGTCCCGGAGCCACCCGCACAGGGCCGGCAGCGCGGCGGCGGGGTCGCCGCGCAGCAGCCGGGCCACCGCGTCCAGTCCCGGCGGCCCGGCGCTGCGGACCAGCAGCCGCAGCAGCTCCATCAGCTCCGGTACCGGCAGCGGCAGCCCGGCCCAGAAGTCGAGCGGCACCGGCTGCTCCCCCGTCTCGGCGGCCCGGTACGCCATCCGCTCCGCCAGCGCCCGCAGCAGCGGCAGGTACGGGCGGGCGTCCGGCAGCCGCAGCAGCACCGAGGTCAACAGGCTGGCGCTCCACCAGCAGGCTTCGCTGCCGGGTGGCGCGGCGTCCGGTCCGTCCAACCGCAGCATCAGTCGGCTGAGCCAGGGATCCAGCGCGCCCGGGGGCTGCTCCTCCCCCGCGAGCCGCAGCAGCGCCTCGCGGACCGGGCCGATCCGGTGGTGCGGCAGCGGACGCGGCGACGGCGACGGCGCGACCCGCGGCGGCGGAGGAGTCGGCACCGCCACCCCCCGCGGCCCCCCACGCCGATGCGTCCCCCGACTCCCCGGCCCCGCCGCACCCAGGGCACCCGGCCCCCCGGCCCGGCCCGGGCCGCCCGACTCCGCAGCCCCACCGGGGCCGCCCGGCACCCCCGAGCCATTCGGCCCACCAGCCCGACCCGAAGCCCCAGCCCCGCCTGCCTCGCCCGTCTGACCCGCCTGACCCGCCCAGCCCGCGCCGGTCCCGCCGTCCGGGCTGCCCGACCCGCCCGGCGCGCCGGCACCACCGCCCGCGCCTCGCGCGCCGTCCCCGCCCGGCCCGTCGCCCAGCAACGCGTCCAGGGCCGCGCCGAGGTCGAGGTGGCCGCCCTGGAGCCATTCCGACAGCTCCTCGTGGGCGAAGCGGTAGCCGGGTCCGGCCGGGATCAGCAGGCCCTCGGAGCGGACCGCCGCGGCCCAGCCACCCTCGGTCGGGAACAGCTCGTCGAAGTCGGTCCAGCGCAGCGCTCCGCCGCCCGGGCCCAGCATCCGCCGGGCCGCCTCGTGCACCCGCCCGGCAACGGCCGCCGCCAGGTACCGGGCCGCCCGGGGCCGCGGGCCGGCCGCCGGGCCGGCCGGGGCCGGCAGCAGGCGCTGGGCGATGCGCAGGCAGGCCAGATCCACCCAGGCGCCGAACAGCTGCGCCCGGCCGGGCAGAGTCCCGCCGAGACCAGTTGCCCCGGGAACGGCCGCCCGGACGTCCGCGAGCAGCCGCAGTGCCAGCGGGTGCCGGGACAGCGGCCACGGGTCGCCCTCGGTCAGGCCCCGCTCGGCGGCCACCGCCCGGGCACCGGCCTCGGTGAGCGGGCCCAGGGTGAGTCGGCCCGGGCTGCCGCAGCCGTACAGGTCCTCGGCGGAGAACAGCGGGCCCGCGTGCTCCCAGTGCTCCGGGCCGCAGCCGATCACCAGCCGCGCGCCGTAGCGGCGCAGCAGGCGGCCGGTCTCCGCGCTCCACTCCGGCAGCCGGTCGTACAGTTCGGACGGCATCTCCTCCGGCGCGTCCAGCATGATCAACAGCGGGCGGCAGGCGGCCGCGGCCACCCGGCAGACCTGCTCGGCCCCCGCGCCGGTGGCCACCGTCGCCCCGGTGCGGATCACCCGTTCGGCCCGCAGCAGCACCCGGTCCACCGCGTCCAGCGCCGAGTGGTCGCCGGCGTGCAGGTCGGCGCCCCGGAGCCGGACGGTGGGCAGTCGGTGCGCGGCCTCGGCCCGCTGCCGGGCCAGCGCCGCCAGTTCGGTGCTGCGGCCACTGCCAGGGGCACCGACCAGTGCCAGCACGGTTCGGTCCGGGTCCCACTCCGGGTACCGGGCGGCCAGCCCGTCCGGCCGGTCGACCAGGTCGACGCCGTCGGCCAGGGCCGGACCGGCCGGACCGAGGGTGGCCGCGCACAGGTCCAGCGCCCCGGCCAGGTTCAGCGCCCGGCCGTGCGCCGGGACGGTCTCGGCGTTGCGGGCGAGCAGGTCGGCGACGGCCCGGTGTTCGGCGGCGGAGCCCAACGGCACCGCCAGCACCGCGCCCCGGCGGCGGCTGCGCAGCGCCACCGTGGCCACCGCGACCACCGCGCCGGTCTCGGCGTCCAGCACCGGCGTCCCGGCCGCGTGGACCGGCAGCCCGTACGGGGCCTGGTCGAGCTCCAGCAGCCATACGTCCGCGATCAGGTGCCAACGGTCGGTGGCCTCGTAGCGGGCGGTCACCAGCCCGGCGATACCGCCCTGGAGCGCGTGCTCGGCCAGCGGCAGCGACACCAGCCGGGTGCTCCGGCCGACGGCCAGCGGCAGCGGCGGCAGCACCGCGTCGGTGTGCAGCAGCGCCAGGCCCAGTTCCGGCAGCGGCGTGACGCTGCCACCCTCCAGCCGCCGGGTCGCGCCGCCGGGCCAGGTCAGCAGCAGATCCCGGAGCCCGTCGACCACCTCGTGGGCGGTGAGCAGGGTGCCCTGCCGGTCCACGTGAAATGCGGTCCCCCGGATGCGACCCGCAAGGTCGCACACCCGGACCACTGATTCCTCGGCGCGTTGCACCGCCCACCCCCAGCCAGGTCCTCACCTGACCGAAGGCTGCCCGCTCCCCGCCGCCGCCGATCCCACACGCCCCGCGCACCCCCCGGGTTCACCTCGCGCGCTCGCTCGAACGGGTGAGATGCGGACCAGCTGGGCCAGACGAAACCAGGTGGGCCGGACGGAACCAGCTGGGTCAGACGAAGACGGCCAGCGACTTGGCCTTGCCCCCGCGCTCCTCGATCAGCGCCAGGAACCGCCCGTCCGGGTCGAAGACCGCGATCGGCTCCGCCGCGTCCAGCCCGGGGGCGTCGATCCGGATGCCGTTGACCAGCAGCCGGGCCTGCTCGGCGTCCACGTCCCAGCGCGGGAACGCGGCCGCGGCGGCGTCGGCGATCGGCAGTACGGCCTCGCTGAAGCCGGACTCCAGCGCCTCCAGGGTGTGTGCCCCGGCGACGGTGTAGGGGCCGACCCGGGTGCGGCGCAGGGCGGTCAGGTGGCCGCCGACGCCCAGGCCCTCGCCGAGGTCGCGGGCCAGCGCCCGGATATAGGTGCCGGAGGTGCAGTCCACGGTCACGTCCAGGTCGACCAGCGCGGTGCCGTCCTCGGCCCGGGCCTCGCGCCACTGGTGCAGCTCGAAGCGGGAGACGGTGACCGGGCGGGCGGCCAGTTCCACCTCCTCGCCGTCGCGGACCCGGCTGTAGGAGCGCTTGCCGTCCACCTTGATCGCGCTGACCTTGGACGGCGTCTGCTGGATGTCGCCGGTCAGCGCGGCGATCCCGGCCGCGACCGCCTGCTCGGTGACCCCGGCGGCGGAGGCGGTCGCGATGACCTCCCCCTCGGCGTCATCGGTGATCGTGGCCTGGCCGAGCCGGATGGTGGCCTCATAGGTCTTGCTGGTCAGCGCCAGGTGGCCGAGCAACCGAGTGGCCCGCTCGCAGCCGATCACCAGCACCCCGGTGGCCATCGGGTCCAGCGTCCCGGCGTGGCCGACCTTGCGGGTTCCGGCCAGCCTGCGGATCCGGGAGACCACGGTGTGCGAGGTGATCCCGGCGGGCTTGTCCACGATGACCAGGCCGTCCGGGCCGGTTCCCTTGCGCTTCAACGATCCGACTTTCCCTGGCATGACGATGACGAAATTGACGAACACGAATACGAACGAACAAGAACGCGAACGAACACGAACAAGCACGCGAGGCGGGCGGGCTACCCGGGCAGCGCCGCGCGGAAGCGGGCGACGGTGGCGGCGACGCCCTCGCGCGAGCTGAACCCGGCGGCGTAGGTGTGACCGCCGCCGCCGAGCGCGGCGCAGGTCAGAGCGACGTCCACCGCGCCCTTGGCCCGGCAGGAGCCGCGCAGGCTGCCGTCCGGGTCCTCCTTCAGCACCAGCACCACCTCGGCCTCGTCCGCCTTGCGGACGACGTCGATCAGGCCCTCGATCTGCTCCGGCGGCACGCCGTGCCGCAGCAGGTCGGCGTGCGGCACCCAGGTCCACACCAGGCCCAGGCCGCCCGCGGCCGTCCGGTCCAGTTCGGCCCGCTCCAGGGCGGCGGCCAGCACCTTCAGATAGCCAAAGGACTGGGTGTCCCACAGCCGCCGGGAGATCAGGTCCTGCCGCAGCCCGGTGGCCAGCAGCCGAGCGGCCAGCTCGTGGGTGGCCGGGGTGGTCGCCGCGTAGCGGAACGAGCCGGTGTCGGTGGCCACGCCGGTGTACAGGCAGGTGGCGATGGACAGGTCCATCGGGACGCCGAGGCGGCGCAGCAGCTCGTCCACCAGTACCGCGGTGGCCGGGGCGGCCGGGTCGACCAGCCGCAGGGTGCCGAATCCGCCGTTGGAGGCGTGGTGGTCGATGACCGCCAGTTGGATGGCGGCCTCGGCCTTGGGCCGCAACAGGCCCAGCCGCTGCGGGTCGGCCACGTCGAAGGTGATCATCAGCTCGGGCCGGGCCGGGACCTCATCGGCGGGCACCAGCAGGTCCAGGCCCGGGAGGTGCGCCAGCGAGGCCGGCACCACCTGCGGGTCGTCGCCGAAGGAGACCCGGGGCGCGTGGCCCAGTGAGCGCAGCGCCAGGCCGGTGGCCAGCGCGGAACCCAGCGCGTCGCCGTCCGGCAGCACATGGCAGACCAGGTCGATCGAGACGGCGTGCCCGATGCTGGCGACCAGCCGCTGCCAGTCCCGCTCGGTGGGGCCGCCCGGCCCGCTCGGTTCGCTGCGCGGCGCGGGCAGGGCCGGGGCTGAGGGCACCGCAGGGGTGCCCGTCACCGTGGTGGCGGGCACCCCTGCGGGCCTCGGGTCGGACATGACTACTCGTCCTCGTCGGCGGCGGCCTCGGCCGGGCCGTCGTCGGTGGAGGCCTCGTCGGGAGCTCCGTCGAGGCCGTCCTCGTCCTCGTGCCCGTCCTCGTCCTCATCCTCGACGGGCTTGCGGTACGGGTCCGCCTCGCCCGCGTAGGCCTTGCCGACGGCAACGCTGCGCACCGCCGCGTCCTGCTGCCGGGCCTTGATCAGCAGGTCGTCCAGCTGCCGGGCGGTGTCCGGCACGGCGTCGGCGACAAAGCTCAGGGAGGGCGTGAAGCGCACCCCGGTCTGCCGTCCGACCTCGGTCCGCAGGACGCCCTTGGCGCTCTCCAGCGCGGCCGCCGAGGCGGCCCGCTCGGTCTCGTCGCCGTAGACGGTGTAGAACACGGTGGCCTCACGCAGGTCACCGGTGACCCGGGTGTCGGTGATGGTCACGAATCCCAGGCGCGGGTCCTTGATCCGCCGCTCCAGGGTCTCCGCGACGACCACCCGGATGCGGTCTGCGAGCTTGCGCGCCCTCGCGGTGTCGGTCACTGGTCCTCCTCGTGCTGTGGGCTCTGCGCGGTTCCGATCGTGGTTCCGATCGCAGAGCGCCCGTCGGTCTCCGGTCCGGTCACCTCGGGGTCCGGGGGCATCCCCCGGAAAGGCACAGTACCCGGAGGCATCCACCTAGGGATGCCATGTCTGATTGTGCTACCCGGCTCAGCCGGACGGTCACTCGTCCTCGTCGTCCAGCAGTCGGCGGCGGGCCGCCAGCAGCTGGACCTCGGGACGACCGGAGACCAGCCGCTCGCAGCTGTCCAGGACCTCGGCCACATAGCCGACCTCCCCGGACACCACCGCCAGGCCGATCTCGGCCCTGCGGTGCAGCTCCTGGTTTCCGGTCTCCGCAGCGCACACACCGTACTTGCGCTGTAGTTCGGCCACGATGGGCCGCACGATCGAACGCTTCTCCTTCAGCGAGTGAATGTCGCCGAGAAGCAGGTCGAAGGTGAGTGTTCCGATGAACATGTGTGTCAGGTCACGCCGACCTGGGGGCCTCGAAGAGTGCTGCCTGCCAGGCCACACGGTACGACAAACGGCCGGGGCCGGTCGACCTGTTTCCGTTTCCGGAAACGGTGCCGACCGGCCCCGCCCGTTCAGCAAGGCTTACGAACGCGGCTTCTCGCGCATCTCGTAGGTCTCGATGACGTCGTCCACCTTGATGTCGTTGAACGACCCCAGGGTGACACCGGCCTCGAAGCCCTCGCGGACCTCGGTCGCGTCGTCCTTGAAGCGGCGCAGACCCTCGATGGTGAGGGACTCCTGCACCACCTTGCCGTCGCGGATGAGGCGGGCCTTGGCGTTGCGGCGCAGCAGGCCCTCGCGGACGATGACACCCGCGATGTTGCCGAACTTGCTGGAGCGGAAGACCTCGCGGACCTCGGCGGAACCGAGACGCGCCTCTTCGTACTCCGGCTTGAGCAGGCCCTTGAGCGCCGCCTCGATCTCCTCGATCGCCTGGTAGATGATCGAGTAGTAGCGGACGTCGACGCCCTCGCGGTCGGCCGCCGTGCGGGCACGGCCCTCGGCGCGGACGTTGAAGCCGATGATGATCGCCTCGGAGCCCATCGCCAGGTCGACGTCGGACTCGGTGATCGCACCCACACCGCGGTGC
>Ga0302314_10003926_pt1 | contig 27346 bp, 28 predicted proteins | sample III_Palsa_N2_3_FD_200533 | JGI IMG/M metagenome (GOLD analysis project Ga0302314, IMG submission 200533) | Peat permafrost microbial communities from Stordalen Mire near Abisko, Sweden - III_Palsa_N2_3 | ecosystem: Environmental > Terrestrial > Soil > Palsa > Peat permafrost | place: Sweden...
GTGCATCCGAACATCCTGCTCATGGATGAGCCGTTCTCCTCGCTGGATGTGCTGACGGCTGAAACGCTGCGCACGGACTTCCTCGACCTGTGGGCGGAGGGCCGGATGCCCATCAAGGGCGTGATCCTGGTGACCCACAATATCGAGGAGGCGGTGTTGATGTGCGATCGTGTCCTGGTATTCGGCAGCAATCCCGGGCGCATCTTAAGCGAACTGAAAGTCACGCTGCCCCAGCCGCGCAACCGGCTGGATCCAAGCTTTCGCGAACTGGTGGAGCGAATTTACGTGGAGATGACCGCTCACCCAACGCGCGGCGGGGCCGGCGGCCGGCAGGAACGGTTCCCCGGACTGGGCATCGGCAGCGTGCTGCCGCAGGTGTCCTCGAACCTGATGGCCGGCTTGATGGAAACGGTCGCCGCACCGCCGTTCAACGGCAAGGCGGATTTGCCCGAGATCGCCTCGGACCTGCAGATGGAAATCGACGAGCTGTTTCCGGTTGCCGAGACCTTGCAGATGCTGCGTTTCGTCGAACTCGAGGGCGGCGACCTCAAACTGACCGAGGAGGGCAAGGCCTTCGCGCATGCCGAGCTCGATGAGCGCAAGCGCATATTCCTGCGCCACCTGCTGGCGTACGTGCCGCTGGCCGCACACATTCGCCGGGTGTTGGACGAGCGCACCGCGCATCGGGCACGCAAGAGCCGATTCATCGACGAGCTGGAAGACTTCATGAGCGAGGAGGCGGCGGATTTGACTTTGCGCGCCGTGGTGAGCTGGGCCCGATACGCGGAGGCGTTTGCCTACGACGACGAGAATGCGATGTTCAGCCTAGAGAATCCGACCTAGAATGGCATCGCCATGACCGATACGGTGTCGCCCTACCTGAATTTGCATATTCCGCCGGATGAAATGGTGAAATATATTCAGGATCTCATGACGCTGCCGCACGGTGAAATCGCCGCCAACACGGCGCTCACGCTGGCACAGCGGCATTGGGGCGGCGACACTCCGTTGGCACGCGCCGCGCTGCTGCGCTGGGGTGCGCTGAATCTAGCGTTTCAAGACAAGCGCTTGGATACCTGGACCGTCAATCGCGAACGGGATCGTATTCAAGTGCCGGCCGCGCTGGTGGCCGCTGCGGGCGTCGCGCCGCTGGTTCTCGACAACGATCGGGCCGTGTTCGACATCCCGGCATTGCTCGATGCCACCCTGAATTTTCAACCCCCCGCGGGCCAGGCATAAGCCATCATGGCAACCGCGCCGGAGATTCCACCGGTAGAACCGCCGGCACCGCGCTTTGGGTTGGTGCGCGCAATCGCGCTGTACAAGCTCGGCAAGGTGTTGATCCTGTTGTTGGCGGCCTATGGTGAATTGCGGCTGCACGAGGCATCGCTGTCGGGCCGGCTGTTATCCTGGGCGGCGCAGCGGCCGCAGGGGCTGGAGCATGAGCTGGTCACGCGTGGGCTCGCCTGGTTCAGCGGCCTGTCCGAGTCGCAGATCCATGCATTGCGCGTGGTCACGCTGTGCTACGCGGCCATCTTTGCGATCGAGGGCATCGGCCTGTGGATGCGCAAACGCTGGGCGGAATGGCTGACGGTGATCATTACCGCCTCGCTGATCCCTATTGAACTCTGGGAGCTTTACCATAGGCCGAATCTCGGCAAGGTCGGCGTGGTGATCATCAACGCACTGATCGTCGCGTACTTGATCTGGCACGTGCGCGCGCGGCGCGAGAGCGATTTCGTCCATGAAGTGAAGAGCGGACCGGAGGGCGGAAATTTGTGAAATGATCTTCATCTCGGCTGATTGCAGGTGATCCGGCGTATTCTTCCTGCCGCTTGCCGTCCCTGCCCCATTAAAGCCATTTTTGGAGATCTGATTAATGAACAAGTCCGCAACCCTGATCACCTCTGCTCTGTTGGCGCTCGGCCTCGCCGCCGGCGCGATGGCTGCCGACAGCTCGAAGGCCGTCGCGCAGACCTCTGCCGATGCTCCTGCCGCCGCTTCCACGGGTGCCGCCAAGACCGCGAAGCCTGCGAAGAAGTCTTCCAAGAAATCGTCGCACGCCAAGAAAAAGTCCAGCACGGCGACAACCAAGTAAAATTATTGGTATAACGCTTCGGCCGCCCCACGGCGGCCGGCGCGTTTTGCTTTGTGCGCCGCGTTAGGCTCAACCGCGGGGAACAGGATGAATGGCGTTCTCGGCACCTACAGCGTGCAAACAGCCGAAATAGCGCATCTCATTCAAGTTGCGCTGACGCCGATCTTCATGATCTCGGCCATCGGGGTGACGCTGAATGTATTGACCAGCCGCCTGGCGCGCATCGTCGATCGCGCCCGATCGATGGAAGACCATCTGCGCCGGCCGGACTATCAATTCGACGGGCGCGATCTGCATTCGACGCTCGGCATCCTGGCGCGCCGCGCGCGCTACATAAACGCCGCCGTCACGCTGATCACGCTGTCGGCCTTGTTCATCTCGCTGGTCGTCGTGATGCTGTTCGTGAACGCCTTCCTGCGCTGGGATCTGGCAGTGTTGATCGCGTCCCTGTTCATCCTGTCGATGCTGACGTTGTGCGGCGCATTGCTGTCCTTTCTCATCGAAGTGCGCATCGCGACCGCAACCTTGCGCATCGGCATCGAGGCCGCATCGCACGACAAGAAAGCCATAGCGCACGCGAAGAAAAATCAGGGCGAGTGAGCATCCGCGGCCGGCATTTCACGCACCGGTATCGGCACATTGCATAGGTCGACGTGTCCGGCCGGGACCTTGAAGAATTCCTCGCGCCGATTGCGCCGCGCTTCCACCAGCGCCGCGAAACTGGCCGAGTCGGTGCGCATGATCTGCAGGTGCGATTGCTCCGCGGCGGGCACATCGGCTGCAATTCGGATCGACTTGATCGGATAGCCTGGTTCGCCCTTCGCATAGAAGCCCATTTCCGCGCTGCCGCGCGGCAGGCTGGAGAGCAGATCCATGCCCTTCATGACCCGCCCGACCAGGGCGACATTGCGGTCCAAGTGGCGCGGCGCCTGGCCGATGACCACGTACAGCTCCGCGCCGCTGCCGCTCTCGACATCCAGGTCCCGTCCCACGCCCACCATGCCATAGCAATGTGCGAGCCACGCGGTGTGCAGTTTCGGCGCGCGCGCCATCGGCAGGCCGTCGGAGAATCCCACTTCGGGCGCATACACGTCACCATCGGGCAGGCGCGTGAACACTGGGTGCTGCGCAGCCGGGGAATCGAATTCGGGGGCGACCTTGCCGATGCCCTCGGGTAGCGCGTGCCGATCGTCCGGATCGCCCCACTGCACCACGTAGTTATCCTGCACGCGAATGATCGACAGCCCGTCGTAATAGCCCGCCCGCGCCATGCTCTTGATGTTGGCGACATGCAGCGGAGCGAAGGCCGGCGCCAGCTCGATGACCACACGGCCGGAGGGCAGATCCACGTACAGGGTATTGTTCGGATCCAGCGGCCGCCAGTCCGAGGGGCTCGAGGAGGCGAGCACCTCGGCTGCGGTCGGGGGTTTACCCGCCGCCGCGGACAGCGCGAAAAAAATGAGCGCGAAGGCTGGTAAAACCCTAAAATTACGCCGCATGAAGCAAGTATTGCATGGATTCGGGTGCGCGGTGGCGGCGCTGTGCGTGGGCTTGGGCGGCGCGCCGGCTTTCGCCCAGATGGGCGGCCAGATGCCGGGAGGCGTGGGCCAGAGGGGCGGCGGCGGGCAAATGAACCAGCCCTCGCAGGAGGTGCAGCCCACGCCCAACGACAAGCCGGATGCGATGGCAAAAAAGGCTTTCACTGCCGGCCTCAAATCCTACAACAAGGCCAAGGAATTCGCGGCGGCCGGCAATCTGGAAAAGGCCAACGACAACTACACGCGGGCATTGGATCAATTCACCGAGGCGCTCAGCAACAAGGGCGACATGTACGAGGCGTGGAAATACGTCGGCTTCGTGCACCTGCAGCTGGGCGCATACGCTGAATCGGTCGATGACTTCAATCATGCCGTCGCGATCAAGGCGGATGCCGACATGGAGACGGTCGAGGGTCGAGCCGAAGCCTATCTGGGCGTGGACCGGTTGGTCGATGCGAAAAGCGCCTATATGGATCTATTCAACCATCAGCGCGATCGCGCCGATCAATTGATGGCGGCGATGCAGAAATGGCTTGCAGATCACCGCGCGAACGCGAACGGCATGCGTGTGGCGGAGCTCGATGCCTTCGATAAATGGCTGCAGGAGCGCGACGGCATCGCAAAGCAGACAGCGTCCCTGCCGCACTAGCGGCCTTCGATTTGCAGCCGCAGCTGCTCCACCAATTTCTCCAGGCGGCCGATCCTTTCGCTCAAGTCGCGGGCGCTCGCGCCACCGGCCGGTTGCACCGGCGCCGCGTCCGCTTCCGGCGCCGATTCGATGATCCCTGAAAACAAATGCGCATAGCGCGACTCGCGCGCACCCGCGGCCCTGCTCAAGCGTGCGATGAAAGGTCCGTCCTCGCGAGTCATCAGGCCGTTGAGAACGGCCTCGACCTGTTCGGCGTCGGTGAACTCGCACAGGCGATTGGTGCGCGCGCGCAACTCGCCGGGGGTCTGCGGCCCGCGCAGCAATAGCACGCAAATGATGCCGAGTTCCTGCTTCGAGAACTTCAGCGGGCCGAACTCGGTATTGCAGAAGCGGTGCTTGTACTTGGTGACGCGGCCGCCGTAACCCGCGGACCGGTCGCTCACGAAATGCTTCTTCATCAATGAATCCACCGCCTGCTGCACGGCGGATTCGTTCAACTCGAGCACCGGCTCGCGATTGGTCTTTTGATTGCAGGCATTGGTGAGCGCATTCAGCGACAGCGGATACTGGTCCGGCGTGGTGACTTCCTTTTCGATCAGGCTGCCGATTACGCGCGCTTCGTGGAGAGACAACTCGATGTTCATGCGCGGCGCGGGCGTCTAGCGGCTTTGGACGAGCGGCTCCGAGGTGATGCGCCCATCAAAATCCGTCCACACATGGCGCGCGAAATCGTACAGCTTGCAACGCCGCACCGTGTTCCAGTAATAGCGCCATGTGAAGACTTCCGAGTTCAGCCGCTCGTCCAGCGTGGCGGTGAGCCGGGTCTGGGCTTCCTTGAGACGATACAGGGGTATGCCCATGTTCACGTGATGCGCGCCATGCTCGAGGATGTAGTGAATCAGGCCATCCAGCGGTCTAATGAGCTTGACGTGCACGGTGGTGGTGGCGTATCCGGCGTTGGCGCTCCATTCGTCGCGGCGCTCGTACCAGGCAACCCGAGGGTGCGTGTGCTGCACATAGATGACGAAGCCCATCAAGCAATTCCACCCTATGAACGGCACCAGGAAGCCGAATGTCAACAGCGACCAAATCGACCGGCCGCTGTACATACCCCACACAACCAAGCCGCCGATCCACAGCAGCGCGAAACCCGACACCAGCAAACTGTCCCAGGTAAAGCTCAAGCGGCGCGTCGCGACGTGCTTGCGCGCCGGGAAGTACAGCTTCTTCCACCACATTTCGATCATGTAGTAGACGCCCTGGCCCACGCCGCTGCGATAGATGCGCTCCATCTGGCGCCGGATCCACGGCAGGCGCGCGAACTCGTGCGGCGAATAAGGAGTCCAAACGTAATCGCGGCCCTTGAGATTGGTGAAGCCATGATGCGCGAGGTTGTGGCCGATCTCCCACAGGCTGAACGGAGTCAGCGACGGCAGGAAGGCGAGCCGGCCGATCCATTTATTGAGTGTCTTGTTCGGCGTGTAAGAGCCGTGGCATGCATCGTGGCCGATGACGAACAGGCGCGCAATCCACAACGCCGCCACCAGCGAGGCGAATACTTTGACCCACCAGGCGTCCACGAACAAAAGGCTCGCGATCGCAACGGCGAGCACCAGCCAATCCAGCAGAAACCAAACGATGGGGGTTGCGATGCCGCGCTGCAAAGTGAACGGCTGCAACAACTTCTGAAAGGTAAATCGCGACTTGTCGGCCGCCGGGGCTGCCGCGGCCTCCGCGGGAGGGGACGGCGCCTCGATTTCAGATGGGGTGCGCGATTGCATGAACCGGGCATTATACGCGCTAAACGGCGCCGTATATAGGAACTAAGTCCGACTCAGGCCGACTCTGCGTCGGGCCAGAGCAAGGCTCCTACATGTTCGCAGGCTTCAATCAGGGCGGTAGCCGCTTCCCGAGTGCTGGCGTCCAGCCGCCGGTCGTGAGTCAGCAGCCAGGTAAGACGCGCGCGCCGGGATCGCGCCGACGGCTCACTGTCGAAAAGGGCCGGAAACAGCCCCAAGGCGTCCACGAATTCGCGCATCGCGGTCGCGGGGTGCGCATTGGGTGCCGCGGTGAGCAGCAGCTTCAGCCAGGTCACGCAGCGCTTTGCCAGGCCCGCGCGGGTAATTCCGGCGGTGGTCGTGCGCCGTCGCGGTTCGCCGTCCGCCATCGACTCCGCGAGACTGCGGTAGCGTTCCACGGCGGAATCCTCCGCCGGCGCCGCCGGGCTCGCGTCCGAGAGCACTGCGCGCAATAGATCCGACAGCAGCAATGAGAGCGCTTCGGCCAAAAAACGCTGCGCCTGGTCGGGATCAGAACGCGACAGCGTCTCCCAAGGCGGGGGACTTCCTATTCGTCGGGCGTCCGGCGAGTTCGACATGGCTCCAGTGTAGCGGCTCCGGCATTCATCGCAACTATGTCGGATCACAACATGTCAGAATGGGTTCAATGGAGCCCCGGTCTGAATTGAGCCCCGGCAGGAGCGTGGCGCTGGCGCCAGGAGTGCGTCGCATCGTTGCCGGCAATGCGGGCCTGATGACCGGCCCGGGTACGAACACCTACCTCCTGGGGACGCGCGAGATCGCGGTGCTGGATCCGGGACCCGACGATGCGCAGCACCTGAGGGCGATACTGGCGGCCGCCGCGGGCGCAATTCGCTGGGTCATCGTCACGCACACGCATCGTGACCACTCGCCGTTGGCCGCCGAACTGGCGCGGCAAAGCGGTGCGCCGCTGATCGGATTGCCCCCGCCGCGCGACGGCCGCCAGGACGAAAGCTTCGTACCCTCGAAGCTGCCGGCCGACGGCGAATGCTTGAGGCTGGGCGAGCACCGCTTGGTCGCCATCCATACTCCCGGCCATGCCTCCAATTGCGTGTGCTACTTGCTCGAGGCCGAGCGGCTGCTGTTCACCGGCGACCACGTGCTCGAAGGGGTGACGCCGGTCATTCTGGCGCCGGATGGTGACATGTCGGCTTACTTAAATTCAGTCGACAAGCTTGCGTCCTACGATTTCGAACGCATCGCTCCGGGCCATGGCGGCGTGATCCCGGACGGCAAGAAGACCCTGGCCGCACTGCGCGCCCATCGCGTGAGGCGCGAGCAGAAAGTACTGCGCGCGCTCAGCGCCCTGGGCACTGCGACCCTCGACAGCCTGACCCCAGCGGTATACGACGACGTCGCGGCGGATCGGCATACATGGGCGCGGCTGACCCTGGAAGCACATTTGATCAAGCTCGCCCGCGAGCGCCTCGTGACCGAAGACGGCGGGGTCTGGCGTCGCGCGGGGTCATGAGCGGCGGACTTGCGCTGTCGCTGCACGCGATCAGCGTGCGGCGCGGCGGCAAATGGATCCTGCGAAACATTTCCCTGCGCTTGAATCCCGGTGAACGCTGGGCACTGATCGGCGCGAATGGTGCCGGCAAAACCCAGCTGCTCAAGCTGCTGAGCGGCGATGTCTGGCCCACGCCCACCGGGCGCGAACGGCTCAGCTATCGGGTAGGACGCAGTCGCCTGGACGCTGTCGAGGCAAAAAGCCGCATCGCCTATATCGGCGCTGAGCGGCAGGACAAGTACGCGCGCTACGGCTGGGATTTGCGGGTTCGCGATTTGATCGCCACCGGCATGCATCGGACCGATTTGCTGCTGAACGCAGTTACGCCGCGGCAACGCCTGAGAGTCGGCGAGATCCTGGCGGCCTGCGGCCTTGGGGATAAGGCAGGGCGGCGGTTTCTGTCCCTGTCGTACGGTGAAAAGCGCATCGCTCTGTTGGCGCGCGCCCTGGCGCAGGACCCCGACTGGCTGTTGCTCGATGAGTTCTACAATGGCCTGGACACGCAGCATCGCGCGCGCATCGATGCCATCCTCGATGCCGCGCGGCGCCGCGGCCAATCCTGGATCGCAACGGCGCACCGCGCCATCGACGTGCCGCGCGGCACGGCTCTGTTGATGGAACTCAACGACGGCCGGCTGCGCCGGATCGGGCGCATGCGCCGCGCCGATCTTAAGAGCTTGGCGCGTGCCGCCGACGAACTGCCGGCGCGCGCGGCGCTTCGAGCGCGGGGCGGTGCTGCGCGCGGCGCCGCGGCGCGCAGATCCGGCGAGCCTCTGTTACGCCTCCGCCAGGTCGACCTGTACGTCGAGTACCGTCCGGTGCTGCGCGATGTGAGCTGGGAATTGCGCAGCGGCGAGCATTGGGCGGTACTCGGCGCCAACGGCGCCGGAAAATCCAGTTTTCTCAAGTTGCTGTACGGCGATCTGGCGCCCGCGCTGGGCGGCAGCGTCGAGCGCAGCGGGCACCCTAAGGGCACGCCGATCGCCGAGTGGAAGCAGCAGCTGGGATACGTGTCGGCAGAACTGCAATCCGATTATGCGCTGGATGTGAGCCTGCTTGACCTGGTTGCCAGCGGCCGCCACGCGAGCATCGGGCTGGTGGATGCGCCAAGCGTTGCGGATAGGCGCAGCGCGCGCTACTGGCTGAAATTCTTTGCCCTGGGCGGGCTCGCCAAGCGCCGGCCGCGCGAGTTGTCGTACGGGCAACTGCGCCGCGCGCTGATTGCGCGCGCACTCGCCGCGAATCCGCGCATTCTGCTGCTCGATGAGCCGCTGACCGGCCTCGATCCGCGTCAGAGAGGCGCGATGAAGCGCCTGCTCGAGAAGCTGATGAAGCAACGCCGCAGCCTGGTCATCGCCGTGCACCGTGTGGAAGACCTGCCGCGAGGCATGACGCACGGATTGCATTTACATAAGCGGCACGCCCGGCTTGGGCCTGCGTATTCTGCGGATTGAGTCCACGGCAGAATCCCGCGCAACGGGCATAACACCCATTCCGGAACTTAAGGATGGGAAACGATTATGTCGCATGAATCGGCCACGGCCTTGACGCTGGGCGCGTTGACACTGGGCGCATTGATGCTCACTGCGTGCGGCCACTCGGAATTCGCGGTGCGGCCGATACCGCGAATCGCGGCCGACAATGTCGGTCAGCCGATCGAGCGTCTGCAGGAGGCTTTCGGCGAGCCGCGAAAAATCGACAAGGCGCCGATGAAGCTGCTGTACGTATGGTTCATCGCGCAAAGTCCTGCCGGTGCGCCCAGCGGTTTTCACGGCTGTGAAATGGAAGTGAGCGTCGATCCGCGATCGCAGCGCATCCTCGGCTATTCATTGTCCAATATCGGCTGGTCGAAATGCGCCGACGTCGAGCGCAAGATCCGCGTCGCGAAGATCTAAGCCCGCGGCATTTTCTGGCTACAATAGGCGCGCTGCCCCGATGGTTGCGCGCGGCCGGAGACCAAATTGCCGTTGTTCCTCATTTCAATCCTGTCGATCGCCGTTCAGGCAGCCCTGATCGTGCATGTAATCAAGACCGGGCGAAGTTGGCTGTGGATCTCGGCCATCGTGTTTCTGCCTCTGGCCGGCGCTCTGGCCTACTTCGTGGTCGAGATTTTGCCGGAACTGAGCGGCGGCGCATCTGCGCGGCGCGCCAAGCGCGGAATGCAGCGCATGATCGACCCGAACCGGGATTTGCGGCGCGCCCGCGAAGAGGTGGAGATCTCGGGAAATGTCGATGCGCGCCGCCGGCTCGCGCAGGAGTTATTCCAGCGCGGTGAATTCGATGCGGCCGCCGAGGTATCCTCGGGCGGCCTGAAGGGCGTGTTCGAACACGATCCCACCCTGCTATTGGCCCTGGCCCAGGCCTATTTCGCGAAGGCCGATTTCGCGGCGGCGCAAGCAGCACTGGAACGCTTGCGGACCCACAACCCCGAATTCAAATCCACCGACGCTCAGTTGCTGTTCGCGCGCAGTCTCGAAGCGCAGGATTCCCTGGAGGAGGCTGAGCGCCAGTATGCCGCCGTGGCGCCGGAATTTCCCGGCGCCGAAGGCCGAGTGCGTTATGGCCTGCTGCTCAAGCGCCGCGGCAAGCTCGAAGATGCGCGCCGAGTGCTGCAGGATCTGTTGGACGGCGCCAGGCTGGGACCGTCGCATTATCGCAGAGCGCAGGCCGAATGGCTGGAGCGCGCGCGCCGCGAGTTGGGCTAGAATACACCCATCCGCCGAGCGTCGGTTTTCGTTTGTGGCAAATCCCAAGGAGCCTTTCCATGTCATGGTCGAGTCAGCAAGTACGCAGGTTTGCATTGATGTCCCTTGCGGGAATTTTGCTGGCGGCCTGCGCGAGCCAGAAGGAACCTGCCCAAAAGGCCATCGCGGATATCGAGGCCACGGTCGCCGGCGCATCCGCCGATGCCCAGAAATATGTGCCGGACCAGCTGAGCGAAGTGCAGGGCAAGCTGGCCGACTTGACCGCTGCCTACGACAAGCAGGACTATGCAGCGGTTGTCACCGGGGCGCCGGCCGTGATGACCGAGGCTCAAGGGTTGGCGAGCGCCGCCGCCGCGAAGAAGGACGAGACGATGAAGGCGCTCAATGACCAGTGGACCAGCCTGTCCGCCTCACTGCCCGCGACCGTCACTGCAATTCAGACCCGCATCGATACCTTGAGCAAGAAGACCAGCAAGAAGGCCGCCGCCGGAATTGATCTTGCCGCGGCAAAATCGGCCTTGGGCGACGCGAGCGCGCTATGGTCGAAGGCGCAGGCGGCCTTTGCGACCGGCAATCTCGACGAGGCCGTGAGCACCGCGAAGGACGTCAAGTCCAAGCTGGATGCACTGACAGCGACCTTGAAGATGGATGCCGCGGCGCCGGCCGCGCAATAAGCGCTCTGTTGCCGCTAGCCCGGTCTATGCGGCCAGCGTGCCTTCGCTGACGATGACGGCGCTGCCGCCGATGTGGACGGCGACCAGGCTGCCCTGATCGATCTCGAGTCTCACGCCGACCTGGCCGGGCCGCTGGATTTGCCGACCCTGATGACCCGTGAAGCCCGGCGTGCTCTTGCCGAATTGGCCGAGTTCCCATAGGTAAGTGGCCAGCATGGCATGCGCATTGCCGCTGACCGGGTCTTCCGGGATCCCCAGGGCGGGACAGAACATGCGCGATTCGGTCGACATTTCCTCGGCGCCGCGATTCAGGCCAAAAACAAAAAATCCCTCCACTCCCAGCTCAATTCCCAGAGACACGAGAGTGTCGAAATTCGGCGCAATTCCCGCGAGGCTGCGCGGATCGGCAATCGGCACCAACAACCGCGCGCTGCCCTTGCGGGCGATCCGCGCCGGCATCACCTCGTGCAATTGCGTCGCCGGCAGGCGCAATGCTTCCGCGACGTGCAGCGTGGTCTTGAACGGCAACGGGTTGTCCAGTTCAGGCAGCGTCTGGCGAAACTCGATCAGCGCGGGTCCAGCGGCAGTGGAATTTTCCCGCACCGCCACCTCGATGACGCCGGTCCCCGAGAGCTGCCGGCACACGCCGGTGCCGCGGCGGCCGAGTGCGAGCAGCACCGCGTGCGCCGCCACGGTGGCGTGACCCACGAAAGGAGATTCCTTGTGCGAGTTGAAAAAGCGCAGCCGCACATCATGGTCCGGGCCGCTCGCGGCGAATACGAAAGCGACCTCGGCGTGCGGGAATTCCTGGGCCACCGAGAGCATGGCGGCGTCGCTTTGGCCATCCGCGTCGAGGATTACCGTGGCCGGGTTGCCGCTAAAGCGGGTGTGCGTGAATGCGTCTACCTGGAATATTCGCAAGCTTGTCTCCGCAGCCTTAGACGCGCAGTTTTGCACGCATCGGGGCGCCAGGCTACACTTCTATGACCCCCGAGATGCGCGCAGCCGTTGAAATCAGCATGTACCCCTTGAGCGGCGACTATCTGCCGCGCATCAAGGCGTTTATCGAGCGCTTGAATACCCACCCGGAGCTCGTGGTGCTCACCAATTCCCTGTCAACCCAGGTGTGGGGCGAGCTCGATCGAGTGATGGCGATCCTCACCGAGGAAATCGCCCGCTCGGCGCAAGGCTCGCCGCAGCTGGTATTCGTCATGAAGGTGCTGCCCGGCTTGGCTGCGCCGTGACCCATGAACTTTCGGTCCAGCTCATCGGCGCCTGGCGCACGACGAGCGGGATCGAAGTTGCCGCGGCGCTGCTGGCGGTCCTGTATGTGCTGCTGGCCATTCCTCAGAAGCTCTCCTGCTGGGTGGCGGCGTTCATCAGCTCCTGCCTGTATGTGTGGATCTTGTTCGGCGCCCGGCTGTACATGGAGTCGGTGCTGAATGTCTATTACGCGGCCATGGCCGTGTATGGATTCTGGCAATGGCAACACGGCGCGGGCGGCGCCAGCTTAGCCGTGTGCCGCTGGCCGGCGGCACGCCAAGCGCCGGGACTGCTGGTCGTCGTCGGGCTCTCGGCCGTGACCTGGCATTTTTTGCGCCGATACACCCCGGCTGCATGGCCGTTCATCGATTCCATGGTTGCCTGGTCCAGCGTGTTCGCCACCTATCTGGTGGCGCGCAAGGTCTATGAGAACTGGTACTGGTGGCTGATCATCGATTCGGTCAGCCTGTACCTGTGCTTCACTCGGGGCCTGTATCTCACCATGCTGCTAAACGCACTGTATGTGGGGCTGAGCGTGATCGGCCTGCGACAATGGCGCCGCGACCTTAAGGCGGCGGATCATGCAGCCGGATGAGCTCGCACGCCTTGCCGCGCGGGTGGTGCCGGGCAGCGGACCGACGACGATCGAGTGTTTAAGCTGCGGACTGGTCAACAGCAGCTACCGGGTAGGGCGCGAAGGGCGGCAGTATGTGCTGCGCGTCGCGAGCGCGGGCTCGAGCTCGCTCGAGCTTGGGCTGGACCGCGCCTGGGAAATGCGGGTGCTGCAAGCTGCCTCGGGCGCGGGTCTGGCGCCCGTGGTCGAATACTGCGATCCGCCGGCGGGCATCTTGGTGGTGCGCTGGGCGATGGGCCGATCGTGGTCGCCGGACGAGGCCCGAGAGCCCGGGAACATCCAAAAGATCGGCGCACTGGTGCGGCGAATTCAGGCGCTGCCGACGCCCGCGCCGGCGCGCGCGATGAGTCCCGCGGCGTGGGTCGATTTCTACCGCCATGCGTTGCTGCGAACCCCCTCGGGCGGGCAGCAGATGCCGCGCGCGGATGCCTTACTGGCCGCGCTCGAGCGCTTTGCCGCGGCGAGCCCGGTGCTATGCCACGGCGATTTGCACCGACTGAATCTGCTCGACGCTGATGGCGCGCTGCTGGCGCTCGACTGGGAATACAGCCATATCTCAGATCCGTTCTGGGATTTGGCCGGCTGGAGTTCCAACAGCGATCTGGGCGATGAAGCGCGGCATCGCCTGTTGTCAGGCTACCTACAGCGCGTGCCATCGCCCGCTGATTGGTCGCGGCTGCAGGTCCTGGCCGCGCTGTACGACTATCTGTGCCTGCTGTGGAGCGAGCTGTACTTGCGGCAACGGCCGGACGCCGCGGACCCGGAACTGCTCGAGCGCATCGAGCGGCTCACGGCGCGCCTCGGCGCAAGTCCGGTGGTCGAGTAGCCCAAGTTCCGGCACACTAAGCGACCGGGCGCAAGCCTGGCGTTGGCAATCGGAGGAATGAATGGTGCGGATGATCGTAGTGGACCGCGACGGAAAGCAGCACGAAGTCGAGGCCAAGCCCGGACTCAAGGTCATGGAGATTCTGCGCGAGCTCGACTACGGCGTCGCGGCGATTTGCGGCGGACTCTGTTCCTGCGCGACCTGCCACGTGTACATCGATCAAGAGTGGGTCGGCCGCTTGCCGAAGCCGCAGAGCGATGAGCTGGAATTGCTGCGGGAAATACCCGACTTTCGCGACGGCACGTCGCGCTTGTCCTGCCAGGTGGATTTCACCGAAGGCCTGGACGGGCTGAAATTACAGATCGCGCCCGATACCTAGGCGCCGCGCGGCGGCGCCGCGCACCCCTGTGCCGCTATTTCTTCTCCGCCTGCCTGCGCACGGCGTCCTGCGCGGCCGCCACCGCGGCGGGATCGCCGAGAAATCGCCGGCCGCGCGGCAGCAATTGCTCGTCCAGGTCATATAGGATCGGTATGCCGGTCGGGATGTTGAAATCCACGATATCCGCTTCGGACATGCCGTCGAGCATCTTGACCAGGGCGCGCAACGAATTTCCGTGCGCGACGATGAGCACGTTCTTGCCGTCGCGCAGCTCCGGTACGATGCGCGACTCCCAGTAGGGCAATACTCGCGCCAGCGTATCCTTCAGCGATTCGGTGGCCGGCAGCAGGCTGGGACTGATCTGCGCATAGCGTGGATCGAATCGTGGGTGACGCGGATCGTCCAAGGCCAATGGAGGAGGCGGGACGTCGTAGCTGCGGCGCCAGATCTTCACCTGCGCCTCGCCATGCTGCTGTGTGGTTTGCGCCTTATCGAGCCCCTGCAGCGCGCCATAATGCCGCTCATTCAAGCGCCAGCTGATTTCCGTTGGAATCCACATCCGGTCGACAGTGTCGAGCATCAACCATAGGGTGCGGATCGCGCGCCTCAGCACCGAGGTGAAGGCAATGTGGGGCTCGAGCTTTTCGGCGAGCAGGTCGCGTCCGGCACGCACCGCTTCCTGCCGGCCTTGATCGCTCAAGTCGACATCGTGCCAGCCGGTGAACAGATTCTCGACGTTCCAGGTACTTTGTCCATGACGGACCAAAATCAGTTTTCCAGGCACGCCGATTCCTCCATTTTTCCCAAGGCTATCATCGCAGCGTGGCCGCGAATACGCCCTCGAAGCGCGTAGCCAGGACAGCGTCGCAGTGAATGTCGACGTTCAGGCGAATGCGGCCACGTCCGGCACGCTGCATCATCCTGCGAAACTTATCGATCTGAGCCGCCGACGGCGGCGCGAGCGAGGCGCAAAGCTCGGCGCCGACCGGCGCCAAATAGCGAATCGTGGATTCCTGGATCACCGCATCGGCTGCGAGCTCGTGCGCCGCCAGATAGCGCGCGACCCAGCTCCAGCCGGTGAGCACGGCAATCGAGTACAAGCTGCCGCCGAAAGCGGTTCCCTTGTCGTTGGAATTCGGAGCCAGCGGCGCGCGCAGCACGATGCCGGCATCGTCGGCCGAGTCGACCACGATGCCGATGTGCCGCGCCAGCGGAAATTCCCCGGCGATGCGTTGCTGCAGGTAGTCCGTGCCGAAATCCGCCATGCGCGAAGCCGCCATCATTGCCGCTCAGTCCTGCGCGAGGCGGCGCACCGCCTGGATGGCCACCGACAGAGTGGCGAAATCCGGCGCCGAACCGGTGCGCAGATCGACGACGATTTGCTTCAAGAATTCGACCGGCGCGGCACGGCGCATGATCCACTGGCTGACGCGCGCGGCCGGATCCCGGCCCTTGCACTTCAGCACCGCAGCCGTGATCCTGCGCTGCAGGCCGTACAGGTTGTCGCGCAGGGTGCCGCGCGCCACCGCCTGCCAGTGCCCGTCGGCGGCGAGGCTCTCGACCTGCTCCTTGATCCAGGTGAGCCCAATGCGCTCGCCGAGATCGAAGTAGGCCTTGGCCGCATAGGCGATGTCGGTGCGCGCGGCGGTCGCGACCTCCACCAGGTCCAGCGCGCAATGCAGCGCTTCGAGCGATGCGATGCGCGCAGCGAGCTGCTCCGGCACGTGCTGCTCGATGAGCTGGGTGCGCTGCGCGGCGATCCGCGCCTGCTCGGTGACGCTGAGCACCTCGTCGAACTTGTAGAATAGCTTCGCCACCGACGGCCCGTAGCGGCGCACGGCGCGCTCGATGTGCAGATCGCCGTGCAGGTTTTCGATCAACCAGTAGCTCATGTGCCGCAGCAGCCGGATGGTTTGATTCATGGCTGTGTGCTGCACCGCCGCCGGTATGCGATTGTCGAGTGCCTCGATGTCATCCCAGATATCGCGCACCGCGAACACCTCGCGCGCGATCGTGTAGGCGCGCGCGATGGCGGCCGGGTTCGCGCCGGTGTCGTCCTGCGCGCGCACCGGAAACACCGGGCCCATGCGATTGATCAGGCTGTTGGTGATCGCGGTGGAAATGATCTCGCGGCGCAGTCGGTGGCGCTTCAGGCGCTTGCCGAAGCGTTTCTGCACCGGCGCCGGAAAGTAGCGGATGAGTTCGGTCGACAGGTACGGATCCTCGGGAACATTGGAATTGATCAGGGCGCGATGCAGCCAGATTTTGCCGTAGCTCAATATAATGGCAAGCTCCGGGCGCGTCAGACCTTCGCCGGCCTTGCGGCGCTCGGCGATTTCTTCCGCCGTCGGCAGGAACTCGAGCGCGCGATTCAGATCGCCGGAGCGCTCGAGCGAGCGGATGACGTAGGCGCTCTCGCTCAAGCGGGCCTTGGACTGAAATTCGCTGGTGCTGATGGCGAGGCTTTGCAGGTAGTTGTTGCGCAATACCAGCTGCGCGACGTCGTCCGTCATTTGCACCAGCAGCCGGTCGCGCGCGCCAAGCTTGAGTTCCCCGGCCTGCACCGCATCGTTCAGCAGTATCTTGAGGTTCACTTCGACGTCCGAGCAGTTGACGCCGGCAGAATTGTCGATGAAATCCGTATTCAGGCGTCCGCCGCGGCGCGCGAACTCGATGCGGCCGAGCTGCGACAGCCCGAGGTTGCCGCCTTCGCCGATCACCTTGCAGTTCAGATCGCGTCCGTCGATTCTGACCGCATCGTTGCTGCGGTCGCCGACGTCGGTGTTGCTCTCGCTGCCTGCCTTGACGTAGGTGCCGATGCCGCCGTTCCACAACAGATCCACGTGCGACTTGAGAATGGCCTTGATCACCTCGTTGGGAGTGGCCTGCGCGGGAAGCTCCAGCAGCGATTGAATCTCGCGCGACAGCATCAAGCTCTTGGAGCTGCGCGAGAACACGCCGCCGCCCTTGGAGATCGCCCGCCTCGAGTAATCCTCCCAGGACGAGCGCGGCAGCTTGAACAGTCGCTTGCGCTCGGCGAACGAGCGCGCGGCGTCCGGTTGCGGATCGATGAAAATATGCTGGTGGTTGAACGCCGCGAGCAACCGAATGTGCCGGGACTGCAGCATGCCGTTACCGAACACGTCTCCGGCCATGTCGCCGATGCCGGCCACCGAGAAATTCTCGGTCTGGATGTCGGTTCCCATTTCGCGGAAGTGTCGCTTGACGCACTCCCAGGCGCCGCGCGCGGTGATGGCCATTTTCTTGTGGTCATAGCCGGCAGAGCCGCCGGAGGCGAAGGCATCGCCGAGCCAGAAGCCATATTCGGCCGAGATGGCATTGGCAATGTCCGAGAATGTGGCCGTGCCCTTGTCCGCAGCGACCACCAGATAGGCGTCATCCTCCGGATCGTGGCAGACCACGGCCTTGGGGCCGACGATCTTGTCGTCGACGATATTGTCGGTGATGTCCAACAATCCGCGTATCAGAGTCTGGTAGCAGGCGATCACCTCGGCAGCTTGAGCTTCGCGCCCGGCCGGCATGCGCCGCACGATGAATCCGCCCTTGGCGCCGACCGGCACGATCAGCGTGTTCTTGACGTTCTGCGCCTTCATCAGGCCGAGGATTTCTGTGCGAAAATCCTCGCGCCGGTCCGACCAGCGTATGCCGCCACGCGCCACATAGCCCATGCGCAGGTGCACGCCCTCCATGCGCGGTGAAAACACGAATACCTCGAACAGCGGCTTGGGCAGAGGCAATTCCCGCAGCCGCTGGCTTTCCAGCTTGAACGACAGGTATTCCTTCAGCTGGCCTGTGGCCGAGGGCTGGTAGGCATTGGTGCGCACGGTCGCCGTCATCGCGTTGCACAGCGCGCGCAGTATCCGGTCCTCGTCCGAGCGGGTGACATCCTCGAGCGCCGCATTGATGCGCTGCTCGAGCCGGCCGATCGCCGGCGGCCGGGTGGACTCGCGCACCGCGGGATCGAAGCGCGTCACGAACAGGTCGGCGAGCATGCGGGCCACGCCGGCGTTGTTGAGCAGCACCTGTGCGATATAGCCCTGGCTGAAGGGCAGGCCGGTTTGCAGCAGGTAGCGGCAGTAGGCGCGGATCACGGTCACGATGCGCCACGGCAGTCCGGCGGCGAGGGTCAGTTGATTCAGGCTGTCGCTGTCCATGCGCCCGGTCCACACCGCGGTGAAGGTGCTCTTGATTTCGCGCTCCAGCGATTCGAACCTGGAAACCGACTGCGCCTGCATCACCAGTTCGAGATCCTGAATCCACGCGTGCCCTCCGCCCGCAAAATCCAGCTGATACGGGCGCTCCGCAATCACCTTCAGGCCCATGTTCTCCAGCATCGGCAACAGATCGGAAATCGGTATGGCATCCTGGCAGCGAAATATCTTGAGAAACAGCCGGTCCTTGCGCCGCGGCTCGGGCCGGTAGATATCCAGATGCAGGCGCTTGGGCTCCTTCTCCGCGGCTTCGAGAAAGGAGACGTCCACGGCGGCGGCGTCGCCGGGAAAATCCTCCGTGTAGGCGGCGGGGAACGCCTGCGCATACTTGTCGAACAGCTGCAGGGCATAGGCCTCGTCGAGGCGCGCCAGCAGCGCCGCCTTGAACGAGTCCAGCCAGGAGCGCACCGCCGCGGCGATGCGCCGCTCCAAGGCGTCGACGTCGACACGCGCGGCTTCCTTGGGCGCGGTGCGCGCGACGATGTGCAGCCGCGCCAGATTGGATTCGGCGATCTGCACCTGCGATTCCATGCTGAACGCATCGAAGGCCTCGCGAATCACCGCCTCGATGCGCTGGCGAACCTGCATGTTGTATTTCTCGCGCGGCACGAATATGAGGCAGGAATAGAAGCGGTGGAAAGGGTCGCGGCGCAGCAGCAGGCGCACGCGCGGCCGTTCCTGCAGGCCAAAAATACCGGTTACGGTGCGGATCAGTTCAGGGACGCTGGCCTGGAACAGCTCGTCGCGCGAAAAGGAGTCCAGGATGTTCTGCAACGCTTTGCCGTCGTGGCTATCGGGCGCCAGTGCGAAATGCTCCAGCACCTGCGCCACTTTGTGGCGCACCACCGGGATCTCGCCCGGACTGGTGCCGTAGGCGGCCGTGGTCCACAGGCCCAAGAAACGCCGCTCCCCGATCAGCCGTCCCTTGGCGTCGAAATGGTTGATGCCGACATAGTCGAGGTAACCGGCGCGGTGCACGGTCGACTGCGAGTTCGCCTTGGTGATCAGGGTGAGTTCATGCGAGCGGCTGCGCCGCCGGATGTCGCTTGCCAGAATTCGGGTGGTATTGCCGGGCAGCTGGTTGCCGCGGCGCAGGATGCCGAGGCCGGTGGCCTCGACGCGCTGCAAATTCTCGCGGCCCTTGCCGCCGCGCAGCCGGTATTCGCGATATCCGAGGAAGGTGAAATGCTTGTCCTCCATCCACTGCAGCAGCGCGCGAGTTTCGCTCAAGTCGCGCGGATCGAGCCGGGTGCCGAGCGACTCCAAATCGTCCGCCGTGCGCCGCAGCGCCTGTTGCATCTTGGACCAGTCGGCGCAGGCCGCGCGCACGTCGCGCATGTTGCGCTCGATCTCGGCGGCCAAGGAGGCGAGCGTTGCCGGATCGACGATGCGATCCACTTCGATGTGCTGGAAGGATTCCAGCCGCTGCTTGCGGCCCTCGGCCGGATCGCCGCGTTCGTGCACGCCAAGCAGCGCGCCGCCGGGCGACCGCGTCACGGCGAACACGGGGTGCGCGAGAAAATGCAGCGTGAGCTCGCGGCGCGTCAGCGCGAGGCCGATGGTATCCACCAGGAAGGGCATGTCATCGTTGACCAGCTCGATGACGGTGTGCGCCGAGGAGAAGCCGTGCTCGCGCAGCGTGGGATTGAACACGCGCACCAAGGCGCGGCCGCGGCGGCGCTGCGCGAATTTCAGGTGCGACAGGGCCGAGGTCGCGAGCTCGACGGGCGAGCGCGCGGCCAAATCGCCGGCATCCACGTTGGCGTAATAGGTCTGCAGGAAGCGCCGTGCGTCCATCCCGCGAATCGGCTTAGGGATGCGGCTTGCCGCCTTCACCACCGCCGAGACGAGCTTACGATGTTGTTCCGAAGAGGCGTGATACATGTGGGCAGGTCCCCGTGCTAATCCGGTTTTTCCAAATCTGCAATGACCGCGGCCAGAAAGCGGCAAGCCTCGCCGCCCGTCACCACGCGATGATCGAAGGAGAGTGACAGCGGCATGCGCCGATGCACGGCCACCGCGTCCCCGACTGCCACGGCGTCCGCGCGTACCTTGCCGGCGCCCAGGATGGCGACCGCGGGCGGCGCAATGAGCGGAACGCCGTAGCGCCCGGCGAGCGTGCCGAAATTCGACAGCATGAGGGTGAAGCCGCGCAGATCCTCCGGCGCGGTCGCGCGCCGTCGAGCGGCGTCCTTCAGGCCAGCCAGCGCCGCGCGCAGCGCATCCGGCGGCAGAGCGGCGATATTGCGCAGAATCGGCGCCATCAGTCCGGCCGCAGTATCGACGGCAATCGCAAGATCGATATGCGCATGCAGGACGCGCGTGTTGCTGGTGGCGTCGTACCACGCGTTCAGCGCGGGTTCGGCGCGGCACGCGCAGATCACGGCGCGCAGCAGCCGCAGCGTATAGTCGCCGCGCGAGCGCCAATGATGAATGTCGGCGTCGTCGCACACCGTGCTGGCCGAAATTTGATCGCGCGACAGCGACATGCTTTGAGCCATGGCGCGGCGTGGCCCGCGCAGCGGCTCGGCATTCGGCGCCGCGGCGATTTGCTCCGCGTAGCCGTTGCCTTCCCCAAGCTTCGCGTGCCGCAGCACGTCGTCCAAGCTGACCGAGCCGTCGTTGCCGCTGCCGGAAAGGCCGTTGAGGTCCACGCCCAGCCGCCGGGCGAGCGCCCGGGCGAGGGGCAGCGCCCGCGGGCGCGAGGCGGGTCGCGCGCCCGCGCGCTCGAGGGCCGGCTCGACATAGTCGTCCACGCGGGTTTCGGGCATGGCGCCCACCACGGTGCCGGCGTCGGAATCGAATTCGATCAATGGCGCGCCGGTGGCGATGATGGCGCCGACCGCTCCGTGCAGCGCGGTGACGGTGCCGCTATAGGGCACGGGCACTTCGACCACCGCCTTCGCGGTCTCCACCGATACCATGGGCTGATCCACGACTACGCGATCGCCCGGCTTCACGTGCCATTCGATAATCTCGGCCTCCGCCAGCCCCTCGCCCAAATCCGGAAGCTTGAATGTGCTCATGTTACGCCTATAGTTCCAAGGTGAGCAGCGCTGCATCGACGATGCGCCGCACGCTCGGCATGTAATCGAGCTCGAGCTTGAACAGCGGCATCACCGTGTCATAGCCGGTGACCCGCTGAATCGGCGCCTCGAGATCGTAGAGGGCGTGCTCGCACACCAAGGCGGCGATTTCGGCGCCCACGCCGGCATTGCGCGCGGCTTCATGCGCAATCACCAGCCGGCCGGTCTTGGCCACCGACTCCAAGATCGTTTCGCTGTCGATCGGGCTCAAGGTGGCAAGATCGATCACCTCGGCGCCGATCCCGCGCGCATCGAGTTCGGCCGCGGCGCGCAGCGTCTCCAGCGTCGTGGCGCCCCAGGTGACGATGGTCACGTCGGAGCCTTCGCGCAGCACAAAACTCGCATCCAGCGGCAGGGCGCGGCCGTCGTCCTGCACCTCCTGGCGCATCGCGCGATACAAGCGCACCGGCTCGAGAAATATCACCGGGTCCGGATTGCGAATGGCCGCCAGCAACAACCCGTAGGCGCGCGCCGGTGAGGAAGGACAGACGACGCGAAGCCCCGGAATGTGACAGAGCATGGCTTCGGTGCTTTCCGAGTGATGCTCGGGGGCGTGGATTCCTCCGCCGTGCGGCATGCGCATGACGACCGGGCAGGACAGACGGCCGCGGGTGCGGTAGCGCATGCGCGTCATGTGATTCACGATCTGATCCAGGGCTGGATACATGAATCCCATGAACTGGATTTCCGCGACCGGCTTCAGGCCGTGCGTGGCCATGCCCACCGCCATGCCGGCTATGGTGGCTTCGGCGAGCGGAGTGTCCTGCACGCGCTGCTTGCCGAAGCGCTCCTGCAATCCGGCGGTGGCGCGAAACACACCGCCGTTGGCGCCGACGTCCTGACCGATCACCACCACGCTGGCGTCATGCTGCATTTCCCAGCCATGCGCCATCGCGATGGCCTCGACCATGGTGATCTTCGCCAATTTAATGATGCCCGCTGGATTTTGTCGCGTACTTGCGTGCGGTCGCGCGCTGCGCGCGAAGGTGCGCGGGCAATTCGGCGAATAGATGATCGAACATTGCATCCGTCGATTGCGCAGGGGTCGCGAGATAGGCGCTCACCGCCGCCTCGACCTCGGCGGCGCATTGCCGCTGCAGCTCCTGCTCGTCCGCCTCGGTCCACAGCCGCAACTCGAGCAGATAGCGGCGCATGCGCAGCAGCGGTTCCGTGGCCCATGCGGCGCGCAATTCCGCGGCCGGGCGATAGCGGCTGGCATCGTCGGAGGTGGTGTGATCGCTCAAGCGGTAGGTGAGCGCCTCGATGAGCGCGGGGCCTGCGCCGCGCCGGGCGGCCTCGACCGCCTCGCCGACTGCGGCGCGCACGGCGAAGACATCGTTGCCGTCGACTTGCACGCCGGGAATGCCCGCCGCGACCGCCTTCTGCGCCAGAGTTTGCGCGGCGGTCTGCTCAGCGACGGGAACCGAGATCGCCCAGCCGTTGTTGACCACCACGAATACCACCGGCAGCGCGCGCGCGCCGGCCAGGTTCAGCGCCTCGTAGAAAGCGCCCTCGGAGGTTCCGCCGTCGCCGATGTAGGCGACGGCGCAGCGCCGCTCGCCGCGAATCTTGAAGGCCATCGCCGCGCCCGCGGCATGCAGGGTTTGAGTGGCGATGGGCACGCACCAGGCGAAATCCTGGCGCGGACCGGCGAAATCGCTGCCGCGCTCATCGCCGCCCCAGTAGACCAGAATTTCCGCCATGCTGACGCCGCGCCACAGCTGCGTGCCGAATTCGCGGTACACGGGCGCCAGCACATCGTCCGGATTCATGGCCGCGCCGACGCCGATGTGCGTGGCCTCGTGGCCGAGACACGAGGGATATGTGCCGAGCTGTCCGGTGCGCTGCAGGTTCACCGCCTTCGCATCGAACACTCTGGCCTGGGTCATGGCCCGATACATCCGCAGCAGTTCGGCGCTGTGCTGTGCGAACTCGGGGAGCGGCGCCACCAGCTGCCCGTTGGGATCGAGGATGCGCCGGTAGCGTATCGTGAATTCCGCGACGATCGTCATGCGCGAATTATGCCAGGGGTTGCGAAGCCGCGCTCTGCTTACGCCCGGTGATGGCGCGCGAGATATTCAACGGCCTGCATTTCAGTAAGCCGGCTGGTGGTGCGCTGAAACTCGACGCCCAAGCGCTCGCCGCGATACAGCGCATCCGGCGGCGCGGCGGCCGAGACGACGATATTCACCGCGCGATCGTAGAACTCGTCGATCAGCATGATGAAGCGCCGCGCCGCGTCGTCATCGTCGGCGTTGAATTGCGGGATATTCGAAATGAAAATCGTGTGGTAGAGGCGCGCGAGCTCGATGTAGTCGTTCTGGCTGCGCGGCCCCGCGCACAGCTGCGCGAAGTCGAACCACGCCATGCCGGGGCCAAAGCCCAGGGCGCCGATGGCGCGCCCCTCGACGCTGAGCGTGCCGGGACCGCTCGCTTGTCCGCCCGCCAGCAACGCGAAGCGCCGCTCGAGCTCATGCGCCGTTTCGGGAAGCGCGGAATCGAGGTAGGTGGGGGATTGCTCGAGCTGGCGCAGCCGATAATCGATACCGCCCTCCAGGCGCACGACATCCAGATGCTGCTTGAGCAGCTCGATGGCCGGCAAGAAGCGTTGGCGCTGCAGGCCGTCCTTGTAGAGCTGGTCCGGCGCCAGATTCGAGGTCGTCACCAAGCAGACGCCGCGCCGGAACAGTGCCGCGAACAGTCCGGCGAGGAGCATCGCGTCCGCGATGTCCGCGACATAGAACTCATCGAGACACACCACGCGCGTGCGCGCGGCAAGCCGTTCGGCCACCGCCTCGAGCGGATCCGATCGGTGCTTTAACACCGCGAGCTGCGCATGCACCTCGCGCATGAAGTGATGAAAATGGCTGCGTTCGGCGCCGCGCGGCAGGGTCGCGAAAAACAGGTCCATCAACAGGGTCTTGCCGCGGCCCACGCCGCCCCAGATATACAGGCCGCGAGGCGCGGGCTTGGCAAGCAGCCGCTGCGCGAGGGAGGGCGGCTGGCGCAGCTGCTCGCTCAATCGATCGAGACGCGCCGCCACTTCCAGTTGGCGCGGATCGGAGTCGAGGCGGCCGGCGGCAACCTCCGCCTGCAATCGCGCGGCAACCGAAGTCATTTCCTACAGGCTCTGGTAGTTCGGACCGGAACCACCCTCGGGTGTGACCCAGGTGATCTGGCCGAAATACGGGTCCTTGATATCGCAGGCCTTGCAGTGCACGCAATTGGAGGAGTTGATTTGCAGTTTCTTGCCGCCGCTGCCGTCGGAAATCATTTCATAGACATTGGCGGGGCAAAAATTCGTACAGGGATTGCCGAACTCGGTGGCGCAGCGGGTCGCGCACAGCGTGGTGTCGGCGACGTGCAGGTGCACGGGCTGGTTCTCATCGTGCGTGGTCGCGGCGAAGAACACGAAGGCGAGGCGATCGCGCGGCGGCAACTCGCGGTCGCCCCAGTCACGATCGGGCGAGGCGTATTCGGCGAGCCTCTTGAGGGCGGTATCGTCGGCATGATTGGCCAGAGTCCAGGGCAGCTTGCCGAAGGTCGCAGTCTCGAGCGCGGCATTCAGCAGGCCGAACCACAGGCCGCGGCGGAACCCCGGGCGGATGTTGCGCACCTTGTGCAGCTCGCGGCCGCCCACCGAGGCGCGCCAGCGCGCGTCGAATCCCGAACTCGAACCGGTGCTGGCGTAATGCTCGGCAGCCGTCATGCCGGAGCGGATGGCCTGATGAATGCCCTTGATCTTCGGCGTATTCAGAGTGCCGCCGGCGTCGCCGACCAGCAGCGCGCCCGGCATCTCCAGCGTCGGCATGGATTGGTAGCCGCCCTCGATCACGGTGCGCGCGCCGCCGGCAATGATCTCGCCACCCTGCAGCAGGGATTTTACATGCGGGTGATTCTTGAATTGCTGGAAGGCCTCGAAGGGCTTGAAGCGCGGATCCTCGTAGTCCAGGCCGACCACGAAGCCCACGTAGACCCGATCGTTGTCGAGGTGGTACAGAAAGCTGCCGCCGTAGGTACGGGAATCCAGCGGCCATCCCAAGCTGTGCTGAATGAGCCCCGGCTGCACGCGCCCGGGCGGCAGCTGCCACAATTCCTTGAATCCCAAGCCGTAGGTTTGCGGCGATTTGCCGGCATCCAGCTTGAAGCGCGCGATCAACTGCTTGGAGATGCTGCCGCGGCAGCCCTCGCAGAACAGGGTGAGCTTGGCGTGAATCTCCGGACCCAGCGCAAAATTCGGTCCGGGCTCGCCGTTCTTCTCCACGCCCATATCGCCGATGCGCACGCCCTTGACGGCGCCCGAAGCATCAAACAGCGCCTCCGCGGCGGCAAAACCGGCAAATACGTCGACGCCGAGTTTTTCGGCCTCCTGGCCCAGAATGGGAATCAGCTGCCCGAGCGAGATGATGAAGTTGCCGTGATTCGCCATTTGCGGCGGGGTCGGCAGCTTGAAGCGCTTGCGCCGGGTCATGAACAGAAATTCGTCCCGAGTCGCGGGCACGCACACCGCCGGCGCATGCTCGCGCCACTGCGGCAGCAACTCATCCAGAGGGCCGGGCTCCATCACCGCGCCGGACAGCGAATGCGCGCCGAGACTCGCGGCCTTCTCCAGCACGCAAATGCTGAGCTCGGGCTTCAGCTGCTTGAGGCGGATCGCGCACGCCAGTCCCGCGGGGCCGGCGCCGACGATGGCGACCTCGTACTCCATGACATCCCGCTGTACCGCGCTCATCGTCAGACGATCTCGATGGCAATGGCCGTGGCTTCGCCGCCGCCGATGCACAGGCTGGCGACGCCGCGCTTCTTGCCGCGGTTTTTCAAGGCGTAAATCAGCGTGGTGAGAATGCGCGCGCCGGTGGCGCCGATGGGGTGGCCGAGCGCGCAGGCGCCGCCATTCACGTTCACTTTGGCATGGTCGAGGCCCAGATCCTGCATCGCCGCCATGGCCACCACGGCAAATGCTTCGTTGATCTCGTACAGATCGACATCGGCCGCCTTCCAGCCCGCTTGCTTCAGGACTTTGTCGATCGCGCCGACCGGCGCCAAGGTGAACCATTCCGGCTCGCGCGCGAAGCTCGAGTAGGCGACGATGCGCGCCAGCGGCTTCAAGCCGCGCGACTCGGCATGCGAGGCGCGCGCCAGCACCAGCGCGGCGGCGCCGTCGGAGATTCCGGCAGAACTGGCGGCGGTGACGGTGCCGTCTTTCTTGAAGGCGGGTTTCAAGCCGGCGATTTTCGAGATATCCAGGGTGCCCGGCGTCTCATCGGTGACCACCACCACCTCGCCCTTGCGCGACTTGGCCGTGACGGGCGCAACCTCCTGCGCGAACGCCCCGCTGCTCACCGCTGCCTGCGCGCGGCGCACCGACTCGCTGGCGAAATCGTCCTGGGCGCGGCGCGTGAAGCCATACTGCGCCGAGGTGGCCTCGGCAAAGCATCCCATCAACTGTCCATCCCACGGACTCTGCAGGCCGTCGTAGAACATGTGGTCCAGGACCTCCTGATTGCCCATGCGGTAACCGGCCCGAGCCTTCGGCAGCACATACGGGGCGTTGGTCATCGACTCCAATCCGCCGGCCACCATGACATTGCCCGAGCCGGCACGAATTTGGTCGGCGGCCATCATCACCGTGCGCATCCCCGAGCCGCACATCTTGTTCACCGTAGTCGAGGGCGTGCCCGGGGGTATTCCGGCGCCGATCGCCGCCTGGCGCGCGGGCGCCTGGCCCAAGCCCGCCGGCAGCACGCAACCCATAAACACCTCATCGACCTCGGCGGGCGCCACCCCGGAATCCGCGACGGCGGCCTTGATCGCGGCGGCCCCGAGCTGAGGTGCCGTGGTGGAGGAGAAAATCCCCTGGAAGGCGCCGACCGGGGTGCGGCGGGCGGCCAAAATGACGACTGGATCGGCGCTCATGTACGAAATTCCTAAG
>Ga0302314_10003930_pt1 | contig 27336 bp, 19 predicted proteins | sample III_Palsa_N2_3_FD_200533 | JGI IMG/M metagenome (GOLD analysis project Ga0302314, IMG submission 200533) | Peat permafrost microbial communities from Stordalen Mire near Abisko, Sweden - III_Palsa_N2_3 | ecosystem: Environmental > Terrestrial > Soil > Palsa > Peat permafrost | place: Sweden...
CGTCCAGCCGGCGAGCAGCAGCTTTTCCGGCCGCGGGGCTTCGCGCCGCGACAGCTGCAGGATGTTATCGATGATGCCGCTCACGCGCCGGGAGTTGTCCTGCATGATCTCGGTGAGCCGGCGGTCGGCGCTGCCCAGTGCCGGGGATTCGGCCAGCAGCTGCGCGGCGTGACTCATGGCGCCGACCGGATTGCGGATTTCGTGCGCGATGCTGGCGGACAGGCGGCCGAGCGCCGCCAGTTTAGTCTGCTGCACCTTGGCCGCGAGGTCGCCGGTGTCCTCCAGGAACACGATGATTGGCGATGGTTCGCTGCTGCCGAGCGGAGCGAAATGCGGATGGATGACGCGCGCGCCGTCGGCCGCCACGAACGTGCCGGCACTACCGCGCAAAATCACGCTGCCGTCGCGGCGCCAGCTCGACAGCAGAAACAGCAGCCGCGGTGCGACCTCGCCCAGCAGCGCCCCGGGTACCGCGATGTTGTCGCCGAGCACGCGGGCAGCCGACTCGTTGATGAGCCGAATGCGATCCGACGGGTCCACCACCAGGATGCTCTCGCGCAGCCGTTGCACGATGTACTGCGACAGCTGCGCGAGGTTGGCAAGATCCAGCTCCTGGCGCCGCACCAGCGCTTCGCTCTCGCGCAGGCGGCTGGACACCGGCCAGGCCATGAGTGCCACCAGGAACACCACTGCGCCGAGCATCCCGGCGAGCGAGAAGTCGTAGGTCTGGGCGTTGCCGGCGATCACCGCCAGAATCTGTTGCGTCAGCAAGCCGAGCGTGGCGAGTGCGGCCACCCCGAGGCTCCCGCGCCCTTCAGCCAGCAGCGACATGGCGCCGACCGGGATCACCAGCAGGATGCCCAGACCGCTGGACACCCCGCCACTGCAAAACAGCAGCGCGCAGATCCCGCCGGTGTCGAGCAGCATATGTATGAACACCAGCGCGCGCCGGCTGTGCCAGCGGCCCCTGCCACCGAAGGCCATGAGGCCGCCGAGCATCCAGTAGACCATGCAGACGAAGGTGAACAGCTGCGGGTCGCTGGCGCCTACGGTGGGCGTCGGCCGCGTCAGCAGCAGCAGGCCGTAGAGCACCGGCGGCAGCAGTAAGCGGTACAGGTTGGCCAGGCCCACCACGCGCCAGGCCAGGTCACTGCCGGGAGGCGCCGCGACCGCGCTCGGCGGCAGTGGCAGAGTCGACGGGCGGGGGGCCCTGTAGGAGGGCGTGCCGCTGACTTCCGGCTTCACAAGACGGGGCCGGGAGGTAGCATTGAAACTGTCCTAAAGAGCCACACTCTAAGCATTCAGGCCACGTTCACGCCGTACGTGTCAACCTTTACAAAGTCAGGTCGTTACCATGCAGCATATGACTAATCAGCGACTTAAACTGCGAACCTGGTCGGTTCTGGGCCTTGCGGCATTGCTTGTGGCCTGCGAGGCGCCGCCGCCGCGGCGCACCGTGGTGGCAGCTCAGCCGGTCCCCAGCACGGTCATGGTTTACCCCGCACAGGGCCAGAGCCCGGAGCAGCTGGAGCGCGATCGCTACGAGTGCCATGTCTGGGCGGTACAGCAGACCGGCTTTGATCCGAGCCGGCCAGGCCTGCCACCCGGCGAGCGCGTGGTGGTACAGCCGGCCAATCCGCCGGGCTCGGGAACCGCGGTCGGCGCGATCGCCGGCGCAATCCTGGGCGCCGCCCTGGCCGGGCCGCGCGATGCCGGTTTCGGCGCCGTGTTTGGCGGTGTCACCGGCGCTGCCATTGGCAGCGCCAGCGACGCCAATGCCCAGGCGCAGGCCAATGCGGCACAGGCGCGGGCCGACCAGAACTATGCGCAGGGCGAGGCCGGCGCATCGAACTACCGCCGTGCCATCAGCGCCTGCCTGGATGCGCGCGGCTACAAGACTGCTTGAGGGCACTATGTTTACCAGGAAGTCATCGAAAAACTGGCCCGCGTTGGCGGCACTCTCGGCGCTCATCGTGATGGCGCTTGGCGCCAGTAGCGCCAGCTACGCCGAGGAGCACAATGACGGTGCGCGCGGACAACAGGCCTTCCGTGGCGGCGGCCCGCGCGGCCAGGTGCTCGATAACCGCTATAACCACGGTTACTACTACCCGCGCGCCGGCACCGTGGTGCGCACGCTGCCAGGCGGCTATCGGCCGTACTACTACCATGGCAGCCCGTTCTATTTTTCCGGCGGCATCTGGTATGCGCCCGGACCGTACGGGTTTATCGTGGCACGGCCGCCGGTGGGCCTGTTCATCAACGTGCTGCCGCCGTTCTACACCACCGTCTGGCTCGGCGGCGTGCCGTATTACTACGCCGACAATATCTATTACCAGTGGCAGCCCGACGCCAACGGTTACGCGGTGGTCGACCCGCCCGCGGGTGCCGATCAGCCGGGCGCGCCGGCGCCGCCGTCCGATGATTTCTTCATCTACCCGAAGAACGGGCAGACGCAGGAACAGCAGGCCGCCGATCAATACGAATGCCACAACTGGTCGAAAACCCAGACCGGCTTCGACCCGACGCAGCAGGGCGGCGGCGTGGCGCCCGGGGATACCGGTCCGCGCCGCGAGCAGTATCAACGCGCGATGACCGCATGTCTTGAGGCGCGCGGCTACAGCGTGAAATAACCTGCGCGCGGGTGCCTGCGAGCGGATCAACAGCATTGGGAAGCTATTAATCCATTCGCAGGATTTTTGTTATCAAAAATCCTGCGAATGGATTAATAGCTTCCGACAGGTCGTGAATCGCCCGCGCACCCGCGCGTGCGCAGGTTCATGAGCGCGCGCTGGCCTCGGGCGCCGCTTTCCGCGACAATCCTCCGCTTTTCAGCACACGGATGACCGCGGATGAACCTGCACGAATATCAAGCCAAAATGATTCTCGCCGGCTACGGCATTCCAGTGCCCGACGGCCGCGTCGCCGCCAGCGCCGATGAGGCGGTCGCGGCAGCGCAGGCGCTGGGCGGCAAGGTGTGGGTGGTCAAGGCGCAGGTGCATGCGGGTGGCCGCGGAAAGGCGGGCGGGGTCAAACTGGCGCGCGATGTCGAGCAGGTGCGCGCCGCCGCGGCGGCCATGCTCGGTCAGCGGCTGGTCACCAAGCAGACCGGCCCGGCCGGCTTGCCGGTGGAGAAGGTTTATGTCGAATGCGGATCCGAGATCGAGCGTGAGCTGTATCTGAGCCTGACGCTCAATCGCGAACGCGGGCGTATCGCCGTGGTGGCTTCGGCCGCCGGCGGCATGGATATCGAGGAAGTCGCACACAAAACGCCGCAGCAGATTCTATCGGTGACGGTGCATCCGGCCACCGGTGTGGCGCCATTTCAGGCCCGTCAGCTGGCGTTTGGCTTAGGGCTGGGACCAAAACAGGTGGATCAATTCCAGTCGATCGTCAGCGGTCTGTATCGGCTGTATCTCGAGCGCGATGCCAGCCTGATTGAAATCAATCCGCTGATCGTCACCAAGGGCGGGGGCCTTACTGCGCTCGATGCCAAGCTGGACATCGAGGCCAACGCGCTGTTCCGGCAGAAGGAGATGGCGGCGCTGCGCGATCCGGGTCAGGAAGACCCGATGGAGCTGCGCGCCAGCGAGCACGATCTGAGTTATGTGTCGCTCGACGGCAATATCGCCTGCATGGTCAATGGCGCAGGTCTTGCGATGGCGACCATGGATCTGATCAAGCTGCATGGCGGCAGGCCGGCGAACTTTCTCGACGTCGGCGGCGGTGCCACCAGCGATCGCGTGACCGCGGCGTTTCAGCTGATCCTGTCCAATCCCCAGGTGCGCGCCATCCTGGTCAACATTTTCGGCGGCATCGTGCGCTGTGACCTGATCGCCGATGGCATCATCAATGCGGTCAAGAACGTGGGCGTTGCGGTGCCGGTGGTGGTGCGGCTGGAGGGCACCAATGCCCAGGTGGCGCGCGAGCGGCTGGCCGCGAGCGGCCTGGCGATCATCGCGGCCGCCGACCTGACGGACGCTGCGAAAAAAGTGATCGCCGCCACCAGGAAGGCCGCATGAGCATCCTCGTCAACAAACGTACCAAAGTGATCTGCCAGGGATTCACCGGCAAGCAGGGGACGTTTCATTCACAGCAATGCATTGCCTACGGCACCAAGCTGGTCGGAGGCGTAACCCCGGGGCGCGGCGGTGAACGGCACCTGGAGTTACCGGTATTCGACACGGTGCGCGACGCGGTGCTGGAAACCGGCGCGACCGCGAGCATGATCTACGTGCCTGCGCCTTTCGCGGCCGACGCCATCCTGGAGGCCGCCGATGCCGGCATCGAGCTGGTGGTGTGCATCACCGAGGGCGTGCCGGTCAACGACATGGTCAAGGTCAAGGCAGCGCTGAGCGGTAGCGGGACGCGGCTCATCGGCCCGAACTGCCCCGGCATCATCACGCCCGGGGAATGCAAGATCGGCATCATGCCGGGTTTCATCCACAAGAGAGGCTGTGTCGGCATCGTCTCGCGTTCGGGCACGCTCACCTATGAGACGGTATTTCAGACCAGCAGCAACGAACTCGGCCAGAGCACCTGCGTCGGCATCGGCGGTGACCCGGTGCGCGGTATGAATTTCATCGATGTCATCGAGCTGTTCGAGCGCGACCCGCAGACCGAAGGCATCATCATGGTCGGTGAGATCGGCGGCTCGGACGAGGAAGCGGCGGCCGATCATATCCGCCGCTATGTCACCAAGCCGGTGGTGGCGTACATCGCCGGCGTCACCGCGCCGCCGGGCAAGCGCATGGGCCATGCCGGGGCAGTGATTGCCGGCGGCAAGGGTACGGCGGCCGACAAATACCGCGCGCTCGAGGCGGCGCGTGTGCGTACCGTGAAGTCGCCGGCGGAACTGGGCAGCGCCATGGCGGAACTGCTTGGCGAGGAGCGGGCGCAGGCGCTAAAGCCGCGCCCGCGTGCAGCCGCAAGGCCAGCCGCCGCGGCCAAGCGCTCGCCGAAGCATTCGGCCAGCAAGTCGCCCACGGGCAAGGCGCGCCACAAGGCGGCCCACAAGCGCGCGCGCCAGCCGGCCGCCACACGGCACACGAAAGGCAGCGCCCGCGCCGCGCGCGGCCGGCGCGGCAAGCGCGCCACGCGAGCGCGGCGTTGATCGGCGCGCCCGTGTTCGCTGACTCACCGGAGCACCGGTGGCGCCTAAAGACAGACTAAGGATCGCGCTGGCGCAGCAGAATCTGCTGGTCGGCGACGTGCGCGGCAACCTCGAGCGAGTGATTGCCGAGGCGCGGCGCGCGCGCGATGCGCTGGGCGCGGACCTGGTGCTGTTTCCGGAGCTGACGCTGTCGGGCTACCCGCCCGAGGATCTGCTGTTTCATCGCGGCCTGCGCCTGCAGATCGAGCGCGCGCTGGCTGAACTCAAGCAGGCGGTGCCCGAGATCGGCGTCATGGTCGGCTACCCCGAGTACGCCGACGGCCGGATCTATAACTCGGCGCTGCTGCTGCGCGGTGGCCGCGAACTTGCGCATCATCGCAAGGCGGTGCTGCCCAATTACAAGGTGTTCGACGAGAAGCGCTATTTCACGCCCGGCACCGCCGGCACCGTGGTGGAGTTCGACGGCTGGCGTCTTGGCCTGCTGATCTGCGAGGACATCTGGGAGCCGCCGCCGGCGCAGTGGGCCAAGGGGCTGGGCGCCGAGGCGCTGCTGATCATCAACGCCTCGCCGTACGAGATCCACAAGCAGCGCGAGCGCGAACAGGTGCTCGGCGAGCGCATCCGCGAGGTGCATCTGCCGGCGGTGTACCTGAACCTGCTCGGCGGCCAGGATGAGCTGGTGTTCGACGGCAATTCATTCGTGATGGACGCGCAGGCCAGGGTGGTGATGCGCGCCGAAGCGTTCAAGGATGGGCTGTACTGCGTCGAATTCCAGCGCCGCGGCAAGAGCGTGGTGCCGCTGGCGGGCCCGATCGCGCCGGAGCTGTCGGACGAGGAGAGCGTGTATCGCGCGCTGGTGCTGGGCGTGCGCGACTACGTCACCAAGCATGGTTTTCCCGGTGTGGTCATGGGTCTGTCGGGCGGTGTGGATTCGGCGCTGACGCTGGCGATCGCGGTCGACGCGCTGGGGCCGGAGCGGGTGCATGCGGTCATGATGCCGTCGCGCTATACCTCGGCCATGAGCCTTGAGGACGCGACCGCACAGGCGCGCACGCTGGGCGCGAGTTTCAGTTCGATCTCGATCGAGAACATGTTTGCCGCGACGCTCGAGGCGCTGGCCGGCGAGTTCGCCGGCCGCAAGCCCGATGCCACCGAGGAGAACATCCAGGCGCGCTGCCGCGGCGTGCTGCTGATGGCGATCTCCAACAAGACCGGCCGCATGCTGCTCACCACCGGCAACAAGAGCGAGATGGCGGTGGGCTACGCCACGCTGTATGGCGACATGGCCGGCGGCTTCGCGCCGATCAAGGACTGCAGCAAGATGCTGGTGTACCGCCTGGCGCGCTACCGCAATACGCTGTCGGCGGCGATACCGGAGCGCGTGATCGAACGTGAGCCGACCGCGGAGCTGCGGCACGACCAGAAGGACACCGACTCGCTGCCATCGTACGAGGTGCTCGATCCGATCCTCGAGGCGTTCATCGAAGATGATCTGTCGGTGGACGAGATCTGCGAGCGCGGATTCGAGCGCGGCGTGGTGTCGCGCGTGCTCGACATGGTCAAGCGCGCCGAATACAAACGGCGCCAGGCGCCGCCGGGCGTGCGCGTGAGCCGGCGCGCGTTCGGCCGCGACTGGCGTTACCCGATCACCAACGGCTATCGGCGCTAGCGGTTACCGGCGCCAGCGGTTACCGGCGCCAGGCGGCAGGGCGTGGCTTTCAGGTTCTGCGCCACACCTGCCACCAGTGCTTGCCCTTGGCACTGGCGGTCTCGTTGGTGGCCGGATAGTTGAACTGATAGACGCGCTCGACGTTCGCGGCCAGTTCGGTGTAGCCCAGCCGCCGATAGCAGTCGAGCATGATGGCGAGCGCCTGCTGCTCCGCCGGCGCGCCGTCGTACTGCTCGATCACGCCTTCGGCGCGGCGCGCGGCGGCCAGGTAGGCACCGCGCCGCACGTAATAGCGCGCGACGTTGACCTCGTACTCGGCCAGGCGGTTGCGCAGGTAGCTCATGCGTTTCAACGCGTCGTGCGCGTATTCGCTGTTCGGATACTGCGCCACTACGGTGCTGAAGGCGGTGATCGACTTCAGCAGATCGGTCGGCGGGCGTTTGGCCATGTCGACACCGAAGAAGCGCTCGACCGAATAGGGGGTGCGTTCGAAGTAGATCAGCCCCTTCATGTACCAGGCGTAGTCCACGCGCGGGTGCGTCGGGTTCTCGCGCAGGAACTGCTCGGCCGCATCGATGGCGGTTTCCTTCTCGCCTTTGCGGTAATAGGCGTAGATCAGATCGAGCCGCGCCTGGCGCGCCTGGCTGGTGAATGGGAAGCGCGAAGTCAGCGCCTCGTATTGCTTGATGGCATACTCGAAGTCATTGTTCACCAACGCTTTTCGGGCGTTGGTGTAGAGCGTCTCGGCGCTGGCGGTCTTGAGCTTTTTGGCCTGAGTGTGGCAACCGGCAAGTAACACGAGCGAGGTGAAAAACACCGCGCCCAGCAGCCGCCAGCGACCTGCGGCCGCGCTAGATTGTGAGCTCAAGGAAAGACCCTAAGAGAATGAATCGTTGATCGACCCATTATAGCTGACCTGCCCGATGCCACCTGAGTTCCAGACCCACCTGTTCGAACTGCCCGCCTCCGCGGCGGGGCTGCGCCTGGATCAGGCGTTGGCCGCCGCGCTGCCGCAGTACTCGCGCGCGCGCCTGCAGCGCTGGATCCGCGACGGCGCGGTGCGGCTTGCGGGCAGGTCCGCGCGCGCGCGCGACCGCGTACAGGGCGGCGAGCAGATCGTGGTCGAGGCCCGCTTCGATGCCGACACTGCCGTGGGCGCCGAGGCGCTGCCGCTGGATATCGTCTACCAGGATGCCGCGCTGCTGGTGCTCAACAAACCGCCCGGCCTGGTGGTGCACCCGGGCGCCGGCAATCGTGCGCATACGCTGCAGAATGCACTGCTGGCGCACGATCCGGCACTCGCGCGCGTACCGCGCGCGGGGCTGGTGCACCGGCTCGATAAGGAAACCAGCGGGCTGTTGATCGTGGCGCGAACGCCCGAGGTGCACACGCGGCTGGTGGCGCAGCTGGCGGCGCGCGAAATCGGCCGCGAATACCTGGCGCTGGTCGCGGGCCAGCCGACCGGCGGCGCGCGCATCGATGAGCCGATCGGACGCCATCGCAGCCTGCGCACGCGCATGGCGGTGCGCGGCGATGGCCGCGAGGCGGTCACCAATTTTCGCATCGAGGAGCGCTTCCGCGTGCACACGCTGCTGCGCGTGCGCCTTGAAACCGGTCGCACGCATCAGATCCGGGTGCACCTGGCGCACGTGGGCCTGCCGCTGGTCGGCGATCCGGTGTATGGCGGTAGGCAGGGGCGCGTGGCCGGCGATGCCGCGCAACTGAACGCGCTGCTGCACGCATTTGCGCGCCAGGCACTGCACGCGCAGCGGCTGACACTGGTGCATCCGGGCAGCGCACGCGAGCTCAGCTTCGAGGCGCCGCTGCCGGCGGATTTCCAGGCACTGCTGGCACAGTTGCGCGCGCACGCCGGCGCAGCCGGCGCGGCGCGACGCGCGAGTGCGGCCGGCAGCGCGCGTGGCCGGCGGCGCGGCAAGGCGCGCAGCCGGTGACAGCGCCGTCATCGCTGCGACCGGACTGGCCGGCGCCAGCGCTCGTGCGTGCGGCGTTCACGCTGCGCGCCGGCGGCGTCAGCCACGGCCGCTATGCCTCGCTCAATCTCGGCCAGCACGTGGGCGATGATCCGCTTGCGGTCGCGGAGAATCGTCGGCGTGTCGCCGGCGCGCTGCAATTGCCGGCCGAGCCGCTGTGGCTGGCGCAGGTGCACGGTACCACGGTGCTGAATGCTGACGCGGCGCCGCGGGCCGACGCGACGCGAGGTGATCACCCGGCGCCGCGGGCCGATGCGGCGCTGACGCGCCAGTCGGGGCGTGTGCTTGCGGTACAGGTCGCCGATTGCCTGCCGGTGCTGCTGGCAGCGCGCGATGGCAGTGCGGTGGCGGTGGCGCACGCCGGCTGGCGCGGACTGGCCGCCGGGGTAGTCGAGGCCACGGTGGCAGCGCTGGGTGTCGGCGGCGATCAAATTCACGCCTGGCTCGGGCCTGCCATCGGCCCGGCGCATTTCGAGGTCGGGGAGGAAGTGCGGGCGGCATTTTGCGCACCCGCCGGCGAGCACGCCGGCGAGGCCGCGGCGGCATTCGTGCGCAATGATCGCGGCCGCTGGCAGTGCGATCTGCGTCTGCTGGCCCGACAGCGACTGTCGCAGCTGGGCGTGCGTTCGATCCATGGCGCGCCGCGCTGCACCTACGCTGAAGCCGATGCGTTCTATTCGTTCCGGCGCGACGCCAGCACCGGGCGCATGGCGGCACTGATCTGGCTCGGCGAGCCGGCGCAGGCCGCATGCTAGAGTTGCCGCGGAGCGCGAGCGTAGCGCTCGCGTAGTGCTTGAGCGAAGCTGCCTACCTAAGGCAGACAGTGGAACAGCCGGCCATGACCCTGGTATGGATTTTATTAGCCACGTTCTTTGGCGGCGTGCTCAGCGCCGCGTTGGCGAGCCTGTTTTTGCTGCTGTCCGAGGCACGCCGCAACTGGCTGCTGCCGCACCTGATCAGCTTTGCCACCGGAGCGATGTTGGCGGCGGCGCTGATCGGGCTGCTGCCCGAGGCGATCGCCAGCGTCGGACCGGCGCACATCCAGGCCATCGGCGCCGCAGTGCTGGCGGGCATCGCGCTGTTCTTCGTGCTGGAAAAGCTGGTGCTGTGGCGTCACTGTCATAGCGAGGGCTGCGAGACGCACTCGCCGCACGAATCCGATCGCGATCGCGCTGCCGGGTGGATCGTGCTGTTCGGCGACGGGGTGCACAATGCGTTTGACGGTGTGCTGATCGCGGCGGCGTTTCTTACCGACGTCAAGCTCGGTGTGGTGACCACGATCGCGATCACCGCGCACGAAATACCGCAGGAGCTGGGCGATCTGGCAGTGCTGCTGCATGCGCGCATGAGCCCGGTGCGGGCGCTCTGGTTCAACGCTGCCAGCAGCCTGACCTCCATCATCGGCGGGCTGGCGGGGTTTTTCGCGTTGCGCCGCACGCTGGGTGTGCTGCCCTACGCGATCTCGGTGGCGGCCGCCTCGCTGATCTACGTCGCGGTGGCGGACCTGATACCCGGTCTGCACCGGCGCGTGGAGCTGAGCGCCGGCGCGGCGCAGGTGGGGCTGATCGCCTGCGGGGTGGGGGTCATCGCCTGCGCGGAGCTGTGGCTGGCTTAAAAAGCGGCGCGGGTGGGGATCAAAGGCTTGCAGGCGCTTGATTTCGTTACCATCAATCCCCACTGAAGGTGGCAGGGGTTGATGCGGATTACACTTTAAACTCACGGGTCAAAGGTTTATGCGACAGGACAAACTTACCAGCCGATTCCAGGCCGCGTTGGCGGACGCGCAGTCGCTTGCGGTCGGCCGCGACAACCAGTTCATCGAGCCGGCGCACCTGCTGCTGGCCATGCTCGAGGCCGAGGGCGGTGGCGTACGGCCGCTGCTGATCAAGGCCGGGGTCGACGTCAATCGGCTGCGCACGCAGCTGGGCGACATCGTCGATCACCTGCCGAAGGTCGAAGGCCATGGCGGCGACGTGCAGGTATCGCACGAACTGACGCGCATGCTCAACGTCACCGACAAGCTGGCGCAGCAGCGCGGCGATCAGTACATCTCGAGCGAGCTGTTCGTGCTGGCGGCGATCGAGGATCGCGGGCCGGTCGGCAAGGCGCTCAAGGAAGTGAAAGCCACGCGCGCCGCGATCGAGAAGGCGATCGACGAGGTGCGCGGCGGGGAAAAAGTGGACGATCCGGGTGCGGAAGAGAAGCGCCAGGCGCTGGAGAAATATACCGTCGACGTGACCGCGCGCGCGCGCGCCGGCAAGCTCGACCCGGTGATCGGCCGCGACGATGAGATCCGGCGCACGATCACCGTGCTGCAGCGGCGCACCAAGAACAACCCGGTGCTGATCGGTGAGCCCGGCGTCGGCAAGACCGCGATCGTCGAGGGCTTGGCGCAGCGCATCGTCAACGGCGAGGTGCCCGAGAGCCTGAAGAAGAAGCGCATTCTGGCGCTCGACATGGGCGCGCTGGTGGCGGGTGCGAAGTTCCGCGGCGAATTCGAGGAGCGCCTGAAGGCGGTGTTGACCGACCTTGCCAAGCAGGAAGGCCAGGTGATCGTGTTCATCGACGAGCTGCACACCATGGTCGGGGCGGGGCGCGCGGAAGGCTCGATGGATGCCAGCAACATGCTCAAGCCGGCGCTGGCGCGCGGCGAGCTGCACTGCGTCGGCGCCACGACGCTGGATGAGTACCGCAAGTACATCGAGAAGGACAAGGCGCTCGAGCGCCGCTTCCAGATCGTGCTGGTGGACGAGCCGAGCGTCGAGAGCACGATCGCGATCCTGCGCGGCCTGAAGGAGCGCTACGAGGTGCACCACGGGGTCGACATCACCGATCCTGCGATCGTGGCCGCGGCGACGCTGTCGCACCGCTACATCACCAACCGGCAGCTGCCCGACAAGGCGATCGACCTGATCGACGAGGCGGCAGCGCGCATCCGCATGGAGATCGACTCCAAGCCCGAGTCGATGGACCGGCTGGAGCGGCGGATTATTCAGCTCAAGATCGAACAGGAAGCGCTCAAGAAAGAAGAGGACGAGGCCTCCAAGCGCCGGCTGTCGACGCTGCTGACGACGCTGACCGGGCTGGAGAAGGAATACGCCGACCTGGAAGAGGTGTGGAAGGCCGAGAAAGCCGCGCTGCAGGGCGCGACCAAGATCAAGGAAGAACTGGAGCAGGCCAAGCTCGAGGTCGAGCAGGCGCGGCGGGCCGGAAACCTGGCGCGCATGGCCGAGCTGCAGTACGGGCGCATTCCGGAGCTGGAGAAGCGGCTGGTGCAGGCGCAGCGCGCCGAGCAGTCGACGCCGCAACTGGTGCGCAACAGCGTCACCGAGGAAGAGATCGCCGACGTGGTGTCGAAGTGGACCGGCATTCCGGTGTCGAAGATGCTCGAGGGCGAGAAGGAGAAGCTGCTGCGCATGGAGCAGGCGCTGGAGAAGCGCGTGGTCGGGCAGGACGAGGCGGTGCGTATCGTGTCGAACGCGATCCGGCGCTCGCGTGCCGGGCTGTCGGATCCGCGCCGGCCGACCGGCTCGTTCATGTTCCTGGGGCCCACCGGCGTGGGCAAGACCGAATTATGCAAGGCGCTGGCGGAATTCCTGTTCGACACCGAGGAGGCCATGGTGCGGATTGACATGTCCGAATTCATGGAGAAGCACTCGGTCTCAAGACTGATCGGAGCCCCCCCTGGCTATGTCGGCTACGAGGAGGGTGGTTACCTGACCGAGGCGGTGCGGCGCCGGCCGTATGCGGTGGTGCTGCTGGATGAAGTCGAGAAGGCGCACCAGGACGTGTTCAACGTGCTGCTGCAGGTGCTCGACGACGGCCGGCTGACCGACGGCCAGGGGCGCACGGTCGACTTCCGCAATACCGTGATCATCATGACTTCGAACCTCGGCTCGCAGGTGATCCAGGAGATGGCCGGCGAGGGCAACTACACGCGCATGAAAAGCGCGGTGATGGAGATCGTGCAGCAGCACTTCCGGCCCGAATTCATCAACCGGGTGGACGACATCGTCGTGTTCCATCCGCTGGGCACCGACCAGATCCGCGCGATCGTCGAGATCCAGCTCGGCTACCTGCGGCGGCGGCTGCTCGATCGCAACATGGAGCTGGAACTGGACGACAAGGCGCGCGACCTGATCGGCGAGGCCGGTTTCGATCCGGTGTACGGCGCAAGGCCGCTGAAGCGCGCGATCCAGCAGCAGATCGAAAATCCGCTGGCGCAGCGCATCCTGCGCAACGAATTGCTGCCCGGGGACCGCGTGCGCGTGACGGTGCGCGGCTCGGAGCTGGTGTTCGAGAAGAAGCGCGATATGCGGGCCACGGGCTCCTGACCGGAACGGCCCGGAGCCTGATATCGTAGGGACATTGCCCGGAGGTATCGAACTATAGGAAGCACTTTCATAAACGAAAGTGCTTCCTATAGTTCGATACCTCCAGACTATCGCCACCGAATATCGGCACCACGCCGGTCCGGCCCGGGGGGGTCGCGAGTCACCATGATCGATCTGAAACGCCATGTGGTCGATGTGCTGGATTTTCCGCGTGCGGGAATCCTGTTTCGCGACATCACCCCGCTGCTGCGTAAGCATTTCGATGCCACGCTCGATGCCATCGAAGGCCTGTTCAGCGAGCAGGAGTGGCAGGCAATCGATGCGCTGGCGGGCATCGAGGCGCGTGGTTTCGTGCTGGCGGCCGGACTTGCAGGCCGGCGGCACAAGGGCTTCGTGCCGATACGCAAGCAGGGCAAACTGCCCCCGCCGGTGGTCTCGGCGGCCTACGCGTTGGAATATGGCAGCGCAGTGCTGGAAATGCAGGCCGGTACCGGCCGGCTGGCACTGATCGATGACGTGCTTGCGACCGGCGGTACCATGCGGGCCGCGGCCGAGCTGGCCACGCTGGCCGGCTATGAGGTGCAGGGCCTTGCGTCGCTGATCGATCTGCGGCTGGTGGGGGATTTCATCTGGCACGAGCTGCCGCTGCGCTGCGTTATCCGGTATGACTGAGGCCGCCGGCGTCTATAATCGACTCGGATCCCCACTGTTTTCGCTGGAAAAATATGCCGTTTTACGAATATGAATGCAGCAACTGCCGCTACTACACAGAGGTACTGCAGAAGATCAGCGACAAGCCGCTGAAGAAATGCCCTTCCTGCGGCAAGAATACGTTCAAGAAACTGATCTCGGCGCCGGTGTTTCGCCTCAAGGGTTCGGGTTGGTACGAGACCGACTTCAAGGGCGACAAGGACAACAAGCGCAATCTTGCCGGCGGCGACAAGGACGACGCGCCGGCCAAAAGCGAGAGCGGCGCCGACAGCAAAACCGAAACCGCGGCCGCGGCCACCGACGGCAAGACCGAGAGCAAGGCTGAAGCCAAGGCCGAGGCCAAGGCCAAGGCCGAGGGCAAGAGCGACGCCAAGGCTGAGGGCAAGAGCGGCGGCAAGGCCGACAGCGCAGTGTCCACTCCGGCCCCCAAGCCGCCGGCAGCAACCAGGCGAAATATTGGCGCGCGCGCCGCGGGCGGCAAGAGCGCCGCCTCCAAGCGCGCCCGCCCCGCCAAGCGCAAGGCCGGCAAGCGCCGGGGCGGCCGTTGAGCGGTGAAGTCATGCGGCGGTTCGTGCGCCGCTATGTGATCGCGGGGCTGCTGGTCTGGGTGCCGATCGTGGTCACGGTGCTGGTGGTGCGCTTCATCCTCGACCTGATGGACCAGACGCTGCTGCTGCTGCCGGCATCGGTGCGGCCGGAAACACTGATCGGAATCCACATCCCGGGACTCGGCCTGGTGCTGGCGGTGCTGCTGCTGATCTTCACCGGCATGCTGGTGAGCAACATCATCGGCCGCAGCCTGGTGGGATTGTGGGAAGACCTGATGAACCGCATCCCGTTCGTGCGCGCGCTGTACAGCGGCGTCAAGAGTTTCTCCACCACCATCCTGTCGAATCAGGGCAACTCGTTCAAGAAGGTGCTGCTGATCGAATATCCGCGCCAGGGCATCTGGAGCATCGGCTTTCAGACCGCGGGCGACCTGCCGCTGATCAGTGCCCACACCGGCGAGCCGCAGGTGTGCGTGTTCATCCCGACCACGCCCAATCCGACCTCCGGATTCATCGTGATGGTGCCGCGCTCGCAGGCGATCGAGCTGGAGATGAGCGTCGATGCGGCGATTAAGATGATCGTGACGCTCGGCGTGGTTGTGCCGCCCGCGCCCACACCCTAACATTCCCGGCCCATTCTCCACGACGACAGGCCGATGCGGACCCACTATTGCGGACAGGTCAATGAGCAGCTGACCGGAGCGACGGTCGCGGTCGCCGGCTGGGTGCACCGCCGGCGCGATCACGGCGGGGTGATCTTCGTCGACCTGCGCGACCGCGAAGGCCTGGTGCAGGTGGTGTTCCACCCGGAGCAGCAGGCGATGTTCGTCACCGCGGAAAAGCTGCGGCATGAATTCGTGGTGCGGGTACGCGGCAGCGTGCAGCCGCGGCCGGCCGGAACCGTCAATGCCAATCTGGCCTCCGGCGGCGTAGAGATCGTGGCGAGCGAGCTGGAACTGCTCAATCGCTGCGATCCGCTGCCATTCCAGCTGGACGAGTCGGTGAGCGAGGAGGTGCGCCTGCGCTACCGCTACATCGACCTGCGGCGTGAGATCATGAACCAGCGCCTGCGGCTGCGGCACCGGATCACGCGTTCGATGCGGGCTTACCTCGACGCCCACGGGTTCGTGGACATTGAAACCCCGATGCTCACCAAGGCCACGCCCGAGGGCGCGCGCGACTACCTGGTGCCGAGCCGGACCCACGCGGGCAAGTTTTTTGCGCTGCCGCAGTCGCCGCAGATCTTCAAGCAGCTGTTGATGATCGCGGGCTTCGAGCGTTACTACCAGATCGTGCGCTGCTTTCGCGACGAGGACCTGCGCGCCGATCGCCAGCCGGAGTTCACGCAGCTCGACGTCGAGACCTCGTTCCTGTCGCAGGATGAGATCATGCAGCTGATGGAAGGTCTCGCGGTGACGCTGTTCCGCGAGGTGCTGGGGGTCGAGCTGCCGCAGCCGTTCCCGCGCATGAGCTACCAGGATGCCATGCGTCGCTACGGTTCGGACAAGCCGGACCTGCGGGTAACGCTGGAGCTGGTCGACATCGCTGACCTGGTGAAGGACTGCGACTTCAAGGTGTTCTCGGCTCCGGCGAAGGATCCCGGCGGCCGTGTGGCCGCGCTGCGCGTGCCGGGCGGCGCTGCGCTGACGCGCAAGCAGATCGACGAGTACACGGCCTTCGTGACGCGCTATGGCGCCAAGGGGCTGGCGTACGTCAAGGTCAACCAGAGCGCGAGCGGCCGCGAGGGCCTGCAATCGCCGATCATCAAGTTCCTGAGCGATGCGGCGCTGGCGGGGATCGTTGCGCGCAGCGCTGCTGCCGACGGCGATCTGATCTTCTTTGGTGCCGACAGCGCCAAGGTGGTCAGCGATGCGCTGGGCGCACTGCGGCTGAAGGTCGCACAGGACCTCTCGCTTGCCGCCGAGGGCTTCCGGCCGCTGTGGGTGGTGGATTTTCCGATGTTCGAATGGGATGCCGAAGGCCGGCGCTGGGCCGCGATGCATCACCCGTTCACCTCGCCCCAGACCGACGATCCGGCGCAGCTGAATCCGGCCACGGCGCTGGCGCGCGCCTACGACATGGTGCTCAACGGCACGGAGATCGGCGGCGGCTCGGTGCGCATATTCCGGCAGGAAATGCAGTCGGTGGTGTTTGGCCTCTTGGGTATCGAACCTGCGGAGGCGCGCACCAAGTTCGGATTCCTGCTCGATGCGCTGCGCTTCGGCGCGCCGCCGCACGGCGGCATTGCCTTTGGCCTGGATCGGCTGGCAATGCTGATGGCCGGCGCCGACAGCATTCGCGAGGTGATCGCGTTTCCCAAGACGCAGACCGCGGCTGACCTGATGACCGATGCACCAACCGAAGTAGGCGAGGCACAGCTGCGCGAGCTGCACATCCGGGTGCGCACGCCGCCGCCGGCATGACCGATGCCAGATGTTGTCGTCGTGTTCGTGCACGGGTTATGGATGACCGGTGCCGAGTCGCTGCTGCTGCGCCGACGCCTGGCGATCCGGCGCGGCTATGGGCTCAAGGTGTTTCGTTATGCCTCGGTCGGCGCCCCGCCGGCGCATATCATCGCCGCCCTGCACCACACCATCGCCGCGATCGAGGCGCCGCGGGTGCATCTGATCGGGCACAGTCTGGGAGGCCTGATGATCCTGCGCTGCCTGGAGCGCTACCCGATGGCGCAGCCCGGCCGGGTGGTATTCCTCGGCACGCCGGCGACCGGCTCGCGCGCCGCCCGACGATTCAGTGAGTTTGGTCTGGGACGCCGGATGCTCGGCGCCGCGAGCGCGGAGGAATTGCTGCAGCAGCGCGCCGCGCGCTGGGATATCGGGCGCGAACTCGGGGTCATCGCCGGCACGATGCCCTTGGGTTTTGGACGATTGCTGCTAAAGTTTGGCGAAGACAACGACGGCACGATAGCGGTGTCCGAGACGCGGGTAGCCGGTGCGGCGGCGCACCTGTCGCTGCCGGTGACACACTCGGGCATGCTGTGGTCGGCCCGGGTGGCGCACGAGACGGGGAGTTTTCTGGAATATGGAAGTTTCGGAAGATAAGTCGGCGGTCGCCGCGGTGTTGCGCTGGTTGCGCTCGCACCTGCGCGCGCTGGCCATCGTGGCGGGCGTGCTGCTGCTCTACACGCTGGCCGGTTTCCTGCTGCTGCCGCGCATTGCCAGGAACCAGGCCATTAATTACGTGCAGCACGATCTGGGCCGCCAGCTTGCCATCGGCTCACTGACCTTCAATCCGTTCTCACTGGCGCTCGAGATCCGCGACCTGGCAATGAGCGAAGCCGACGGCGCGCCGATCGCAAGCTTCGCGCTGCTGCGCATCAAGTTCAGCGCCACGTCCTCGCTGCTGCACCGGGCCTGGACCTTTGCCGAAGTACGGCTGGAACAGCCGGTGATCAACACCCTGGTCAATCGGGACGGCTCGCTCAATCTCGCCAAGCTGGCGCCGCCCGCTGCGCCCACGCCAGCGGCACACGAAGCAAACTCGAACTCGGTGCCAGCGCTGCGCATCGGTGCCTTTACCGTCACCCGCGGTCAGTTGCACTTCGAGGATCGCAGTCGCCCAGCGCCGTTCACTGCGACCTTGAGCCCGATCGAGTTCGCGCTGACGGATTTTCGTACCCAGCCGCAGTTCGAGAACCGCTATCGATTCAGTGCGGCCACCAGCGCTGGTGAGCAGCTCGACTGGTCCGGCCAGTTCTCGGTGCGCCCGCTGGGATCGAGCGGCGAGTTCGCAATTACCGCGCTCAAGGCCTCGACCATCGCCTCGTACCTTGAGGATACGCTGCCATTTGCAATGAGCAGCGGCAGCATCGATCTGCAGGGCAACTATCGCCTGGTCGCCGCGGGCCAAACCAGCCTGTCGCTGAGCCTGCCGAGCCTCAAGGTGCACACGCTGGCGATCGCGCCCAAGGGCGCGCCTGCGGCTGAACCGTGGATTCAACTGCCGGAAGTCGATGTCGCCGATACGACGATTGCACTGTCGGAGCGGCAGGTCGGCGTGGGACAGGTGACGCTGCAGAAGCCGTCGCTGCAGGTGTGGCGCGAAGCCGATGGCAGCCTGAACCTGCAGCGGCTGCTGCAGCCGGCGGCCGCGAGTGGTCACAGCGGCGCAGCCGCGGCAAGCCCGGCGCCGGCGCCCGCATCCGCAGCGGCGAGCGCGACTGGGTCGGCGCCGGCCTGGAAGATTACGCTGGCCAAGCTACTCATCGATGGCGCCAGCATCGCGGCCGAGGATCGCAGCGTAAAGCCGGCGCTGCAGCTGAAGATTGCGCCGCTGAAGCTGACGGTGCAGAACTATTCGAGCGATGCTACGCAGCCGATAACGCTGGATCTGGATACCGGACTGGGCGACTCCGGGCGGCTTACCGCCGGCGGCACGCTGACGCTGTCGCCACTTTCCGCGGCGATCACGCTGGACCTGAAGGAATTCGATCTGCCGCCGCTGCAGCCGTATATTTCGCAGCAGACCAATATGACGCTCTATCGCGGTCGCCTGGGGACGCAGCTGCAGGTGGCATATGCCGCCACAGCGCAGAAAGGCCAGCCGCAGCTCACGCTCCGCGGCGGCATCCAGGTGACCGATCTGGGAACGCGCGATAACGCCACCAGCACCGATTTCATTACCTGGAAGGCGCTGCAGGTCGTGGGGCTGCGTTTTCAGCTGGCCCCGGATGCGCTCGACATCGACGAGGTGCGTGCGCTGGGGGCCTATGGCCGCGTGATCATCGGTGCCAACGGCAGCCTCAACGTGTCGGAAGCGTTGCGGCCGGCGGGGGTCGCGCCGCCGGCGACGCCGCCGGCTGACACGGCGACCAGCGCGACGCCGGCAAAGACGGCGAAGACGGCAAAAACCGCGTCACATGGCAAGGCGGTAGTCGCGGGTCCGCCAGCCACGCAGGCGACGGCTAGCACTGCGGCGGCCGGCCCCGGCATGCCGATCCGCATCAAGCGCGTGGACATCCGCGACGGCGCGGCGAACTTCACCGACCACTCGGTGGAGCCGAACTTCTCGGCCGCGATGCTCGGGCTGCACGGCTCGGTCACGGGACTGTCCTCGGACCCGGCCTCCCGGGCGCAGGTGTCGCTGGAAGGCAGCGTGGATCAATATGCACCGGTGTCGATCAAGGGGCAGCTCAGTCCGTTCTCGCCGGCGACTTATACCGACATCAGCCTCGACTTCAGCAATATCGAGCTGACGACCTTCAATCCGTATTCCGGCAAGTTTGCCGGCTACAACATCTCGCAGGGCAAGCTGTCCACCCAGCTGCATTACCACGTCGAGAACCGCAAGCTCGAAGCCAGCCACCACGTGGTGGTCGACCAGCTCGAGTTCGGCGCCGCCACCGAGAGCAAGCAGGCGGTGCCACTGCCGGTGAAACTGGCGGTAGCTTTGCTGAAGGACCGCAATGGCGTGATCACACTCGACCTGCCGGTCAGCGGCAGCATCGACGATCCGACCTTCAAGATCGGGCCGATCATCTGGAAACTCGTGGTCGGCCTGATCACCAAGATAGTGACCGCGCCATTTGCGCTGCTGGGCTCGCTGTTTGGCGGCGGCCCGCAGCTCGCCTACATTGATTTTCCGGCCGGTTCGGCGGTACTCGCCGACAGCGAGGCCAAGAAACTGCCGCAACTGGCGAAGGCACTGGTCGAGCGGCCACAGGTCAAGCTCGACATTCCGCTGCACACCATCAGTGCCACCGATGACGAGGCGCTGGAGCGAGCATCGCTTGAACAGGCGCTGGCGGCGGCGGCAAACCCCGCAGGCGGCAAGCACAAGCCAGCGCGAGCAAGCTCCGGCGCCGCGCCGGCGTCACCGCGTCTGGCGGCGCTGGCCGCACTGTACCGTGAGAAGTTCCAGGCCGATCCGGAGTACCCGGCAGAGCTGGGTGGTGCTGCCGGCGGTGCAGCCCTTAAGCCCGAGGCGGCGAAGCCTGAGGCAGCGAACCCCGATGTGGCGAAAACGGACGCCGCAACACCGGCGGTCGCGGCTCAGGACGTCGATACCGCCCGCATTGCCTGGCTGGAGCAGGAGTTGATGCAGCAGTTCAAGCCGACGCGCGATCAGCGCGACGGCCTGGGACGCGCTCGTGCCGAGGCAGCGCAGAGCGCCCTGCTCGCCAACCAGGAGCTGCCGCCGGAACGCGTGTTCCTGACCGAACGCGAATCAGGCGGCGGACCGGAAGGCCAGGTGCGCATGGAACTGAAACTGCAGTAACACCGATTGATGCGGCCAATGGCAGGTATCAACAGGCGCCATCACCGCCCGGCCACGCGAGCTGTAAAGTGCCGCCAGCAACATCAGCACTTTTGGGGGATCTACGGCCATGGAATTGCGCAAACGGGTCTTGGGCGCGATAGCGCTGGTGGTGCTGGCTGGCAGTGTCCTGGCTCAACAGCCGCCGCCTGGTGGGCCGCCGGACCTGAAGAATCCGGGCAACGCCAACGGGCCGCCGCCGGGTCCGCTGCCCGGAACCCCGGGCGGACCGCCGCTGGGGCCTCGTCCGCCGGATGTCGTGGCGCGCAGTGTCACGATCGACGTCGCGGTCGAGCTGGCCAGGGCAATCGTGGTGTCATGCAAGGGGTATCACGTCGGCATCAGCATTCTGGATGCCGCGGGGACGCCCAAGCTGTATTACATACCCGACGGCACCGGCGGCACACACGCCTACACCGGTTATCGCAAGGCCAACACAGCGCTGTCGTTCAAGATGCCGTCCGGCAAGGTTGCCGCCGCGGCGCAGGCCAATCCGGCAATTGCTTCCAAGCTGGCCGCCGACCCGAATAACTATGTGACCTGGGCCGGGGGCGTTCTGATCATGGCCGGAGATGAAATCATCGGCGCGGTCGGCGTCAGCGGCGCGGAGCCGAGTGCGAAGGACGAGGCCTGCGCGCTCGAGGGCCTGCAGAAGGTTCAGTCGCGCCTGAAGTGAGCCAGTCGCCCACGTTCGACCGGGGCCACGCCGCACGCCTTGGCAGCGCTGACCCTAGCGCTCAGGGCGCGCCAGCTACCGCCGGCGCGTCCAGATCCTGTGCCTTGCCGTCGCGCTTGTAGACCACGCCGGCCTTCATCACGAAGCTGACGCGTTTCATCAGGCTGATGTCCTCGAGCGGGTTGCCCGGTACGGCAATCAAGTCGGCGAATTTTCCGGGCGCGACGCTGCCCAAATCCTTGTCCTGCTTGAGTAGCTGCGCCGCGTGGGTGGTGGCCGCCTGCAGCACGAACATCGGCGGCATACCTGCCTGAACCATGAGTTCGAATTCATGGGCGTTCTGCCCATGCGGGTACACGGCAGAGTCGGTGCCAAAGGCGATCTTCACGCCGGCTTTATAGGCCCGTGCGGCGGTGGCGAGTATCTGCGGGCCGATCGCCAAGGCTTTGGCTGCGACCTGCGGCGGGTAGTAACCCGGCACCTGGGCCTGATGTGCCACGAAATCGCCAGCGATGATGGTCGGCACGTACCACGTGCCGTGCTCCTTCATGAGCCGCATATCCTCATCGTTCATGAACGTACCGTGTTCGATGGAGTCGACCCCGCCGAGCACCGCGCGCCGAATGGCCTCGGCGCCGTGCGCGTGCGCGGCCACGGTAAAACCGTAGTCATGCGCGGTGGCCACCACGGCCTTGATCTCTTCGAGCGTCAGCTGCGGGTTGTCGCCGCTGGCGCTCTCGTCCAGCACCCCGCCCGAGGGCATGATCTTGATCAGATCGTCGCCCAGCTTGTAGTGCAGGCGCACCGCCTTGACGGCGTCATCGGCGCCATTAATGACGCCCTGCGCCACCCCCGGATCTCCGGCGAGGTTGCGTCGATAGCCGTCGGTCGGGTCGGCATGCCCGCCGGTGGATCCGATCGGCTGGCCGGCGGTGAAGATGCGTGGACCGGGCAGCACCCCGGCATTGATGGCATTGCGCAGCGCCACCGATTCATTCTCGTAGTCGCCGACGTTGCGCACGGTGGTGAAACCTGCGAGCAAGGTGCGGAGTGCATAGACCGGAGAACGAACGACGTAGTCGGCGAGGTTCCAACGGAACTGGTCCGTGTACGTGGTCCGAGTGCTCTGCCAGGTCAGGTGGGTATGACTGTCGATCAGCCCCGGCAGGCAGGTCTGCGCCGACAGATCGATCGGCTCGGCCCCCGGTGGCGCGTGGTCGCCGGCGATCACCTCGCGGATACGCTGGCCGTCGATGACGACCGTGGTCTCACCAAGCAGCGCCCCGGCCTGGGTGTCCACGAGGTGTCCGCAGCGAACGGCCAGCAGCCGGCTGCCCGGCGGCGCATCGGTGGCGGCAGCAACGCTCGCGAGGGCGAGCGTGAGAGCGCACAGCACGGGAACTGAATGACGCATGGCCAGAACTCCACGGCGAGGCAAGACCTACACGTGGAAATCTACCACTGCCGGCAGTGATTGATGCCACGAATGCCGCGTATCAACCGGGCCGGCGCGCTTGCGGGAATCAGGGAGGTTCAGTCGCGCCTGAAGTGAGCCTGTGCGAGCGCTCGCAGTTCGTATAGCAGCTCGAGTGCGCGTCGCGGTGTGAGTGCATCGGCGTCGATCGCAGCGATGCGCGATCGCAGCTCGTCCTCGAGCGGCGGCGCGGCCGGCGCGGGCGCAGCGGCTACCGGCGCCGCTAGTGGCGCGGCGAACAGCGGCAGCTCCGCCTGCGCTGCACTGACCGCGCGTGCAGTGGCAAGACTGCCGGCCTCCAGCTGCGCCATGTAACGGCGCGCCTGGGCGATGATTTCGCGCGGCACACCGGCCAGTTGTGCTACCTGCAGACCGAAGCTGCGATTCGCGGGGCCGTCCTTCACGGCGTGCAGGAACACCAGCGAATCGGCGTGCTCGGTGGCATCCAGATGCACGTTGGCGCAGCCATCGATCTCCGCGGCGAGCGCCGTGAGTTCGAAATAGTGGGTCGCGAACAGTGTGCAGGCGCGCAGTCGTTCGGCCATGTGCCGAGCCACGGCGTAGGCCAGCGACAGGCCGTCGAAGGTGCTGGTGCCGCGGCCGATCTCGTCCATCAGCACCAGGCTGTGCGCGCTGGCGTTGTGCAGGATGTTGGCGGTCTCGGTCATCTCGACCATGAAAGTGGACCGCCCGCCCGCCAAGTCATCGGCGGCACCGATACGGGTGAAGATGCGGTCCACCGGGCCGATCTGCGCGCTCGTCGCCGGTACGAAGCTGCCCAAATGCGCCAGCACCACCACCAGCGCGATCGAGCGCATGTAGGTGGATTTTCCACCCATGTTCGGCCCGGTGATGATCAACATCCGCCGGCCCTCATGCATCGCCAGATCGTTGGGCACGAATGGCGCATCGATGCAGCGCTCGACCACCGGATGGCGTGCGGCCTCGATCATCAGCCGCGGCTCGGAAATGAGGGTTGGCTCGCACCAGCCCAGAGTGGCCGCGCACTGCGCCAGTGCCGCCAGCGCGTCCAGCGTCGCTATCGCATCGGCGCTGGCCTGCAGCGCCGGCAGCGCATCGATCAGTGTCGTCAGCAGCTCATCGTACAGTTCCTTCTCGCGCGCCAGCGAGCGCTCGCGTGCGCCGAGCACCTTGTCCTCGAAACTCTTGAGCTCCGGGGTGATGAAACGCTCGGCATTCTTGACGGTCTGCCGGCGCAGATAGTCGGATGGCACGCGCTCGGCCTGCTGCCGCGAGACCTCGATGTAGAAGCCCTGCACGCGGTTGTAGCCTAGTTTCAGGTTGGCAATGCCGGTGCGCTCGCGCTCGCGGCGCTCGAGCTCCAGCAGGAAAACGTCGGTGTCGCCCGAGATCAGGCGCAGCTCATCCAGCGCCGCGTCGTAGCCGGGCGCGATGACGCCGCCATCGCGCAGCAGCGGCGAGGGTTCGGCCGCAATCGCGCGCTGCAACAGGCTGCGCTCTGCTGCGTGTTCGCCGATGTGCTGCTGCAGGTCGCCGAGCAGCGGCGAGTCGAACCCGGCCAGGGCGCTGCGCAGCCCGGGTGTCGCGGCGAGCGACGTGCGCAGCTGTAGCAGATCGCGCGGCCGCGCCGAACGCAGCGCGACGCGCGCCAGGATGCGCTCCAGGTCACCGATCTCGCGCAGCCGCGTGCGCAGCGCCTCATAGCCGCGCGAGTCGGCCAGGGTGGCGATGGCGTGGTAGCGCTGGCGCAGCACCGGCTGGGCCCGGATCGGCCGGTTGAGCCAGCGCCGCAGCGCGCGCGAGCCCATGGCCGTCACGCTGCAGTCGATGACCGCGAACAAAGTCGCCGCCTCGTTCCCGGACAGGCTGGAATCGAGCTCCAGATTGCGGCGCGTGGCTGCATCGAGTCCGAGGCTGTCGGCGCGCTCTTCGACCCGCATCGACCGTATGTGCGGCAACGCCGATTTCTGCGTGTCGCGCACGTACTGCAGCAGGGCGCCGGCGGCGCGGATCGCGAGCGGCAGTTCATCGACGCCGAAGCCGCGCAGATCCAGGGTGCCGAGCTGATCGGTCAGCACGCGCGAGGCGCTGGCGAGGTCGAAATGCCAGGGCGCGCGCGTACGAACCACTGGCTGCTGCCGACAGCGCGCCAGGATATCGCTTGCCTGATCCTCGGCCAGCAGCAGCTCGGCCGGTCGCAGGCGCTCCAGTTCCGCTTCCATGGCGCCCGCCTCGTCGGACTCAAGCACCGTGAAGCGGCCCGATGACAGCTCGAGCCAGGCGAGGCCGAAGCGGCCGCGTTCGCTCAGCAGTGCCGCCAGCAGCGTCTCGCGTCGCTGCTCCAACAGCGCATCGTCGGTGACCGTGCCGGGCGTGACCACGCGCACCACTTGGCGGTCCATCGGCCCGCGGGCCCGGCCCGGGTCGCCGATCTGCTCGCAGATGGCCACCGACTGGCCACGACGTACCAGGCGGGCCAGGTAAGCGTCGACGCTTTGCACCGGCACGCCGGCCATTGGTATCTGTGAACCCGCGGACTGCCCGCGGCTGGTCAGCGCGATATCGAGCAGTCCGGCGGCCAGGCGCGCGTCGTCATAGAACAGCTCATAAAAATCCCCCATCCGATAGAACAGCAGCGTGTCCGGATGCTGCGCCTTGATGCGCAGGTACTGCTGCATCATCGGCGTGTGTTCTAAGGAGTTGTCGTTCAAGAGATTTTTTCGACCTGTCTATTAGACTGTCCAAAACTCGGCCCATCTGCGAGGGGTCCCTTCCGGGTTCGGAGGCGCGAACTATAGCGCGCACCGGTGCGATGGTGCCCCACGTGGCAACGAAGTCTGGATACGGACGTTCCGTACTGGGTCTAGCGGTCGCCCCGCCACGCTTCGAACTCGACTATGGCCGGCCTATGGCAGTGACCGTAAACTGGCGACATGGGGATTCGTGCGCTGGTGCTGATGGCCGTGTTCAGCGCGGTGCTCACCGCCTGCGGCGGTAGTGGCCGCGGGCCTCCCCCGGCCGGTACCAGCAGTTCGTCCGGCTCGTCGAGCAGCTCATCTTCCAGTGGTTCCTCATCGAGCGGCGCATCTTCGAGCAGCTCCGGCAGTTCGTCGAGCAGCGGAGTCACACCGGTATTCTGGATCCCTTATACCGCCGCGCCCACCGCCGCAGGCGGCCAGAGCGGCGTGTTCGTGGTGCCTTCGAATGCGCCGGACAGCGCCCCGGTGTTCGTGAGCTCCAGTGCACAGTCGGAGTTTCTCGCCTACGGAATGGCGAGCACCCTCAACGCAAGCAACGTGGTGACCGGCTATTGGCCCGCCACCTACATGTACCTGGCCACCGACGCCGACGGCAACCTGCATGTCTACGGCCTCGATCTGACCTCGATCACCGCGCCTGCGCCGGTACAAATCAGCAATCTGTCGCTGCCGGTCGGCACTGCCCCACTCAACGAGGTAATCTGTGATTGGCAGGCCGCATTCACCAATGTGCTGCAGCCGCAGACGTTGTTCGTGTTGCTACATCCCCCGGGGCCGTACGGCTGTATCCGCGGCGGGAACAAGTGGCAGGTCGTGCACTACACCGACTCGCCGACCACGGCGCCCTACATGACCCAGCTGTTCAGCAGTGCATTCACGCCGCTATATGCGCCTTCAGGCGCTCTGAGCGGCCTGATTGAATTCGATCCGATTGACCTTATTCTCCTTGACTATGCCGACGACACCTTCACGACGGGGGTGCAAGCGATCGCCAGTGGCGACATCATGGCTGTCACCACGCTCTACAGCAGCAGCCTGGACGATGGGCAGGCTTTTACCGGCACCACGCTGTTTCTCGAGGTGACCACCAACGGCAACGGGCCCATGTACGGCACCAATATGGTGTACCGGCTGCCCTACAGCAGCAACACGGCCACACTGCTCTACAACGCCAGCGGCTACGTGTCGGGTGTCGTCAACGATGACAACAATCTGTACTTCAGCGACGTCGCGAATGGCACCTCCGCCACCACGCAGGAGATCTGGCAGGTACCGCTGGCGGGCGGCACGCCGATACAGCTGTTTGGTTACACTGTGCCCGCCAACACGGGGCCGTATTCGTTGATCGGCTCGAACAATGCATCGCTCGTGGTGTGGTCCGCGGTCACCGATCCTGCAAGCCAACTGCTCACCGATACGCTCGGCACCCTGACCGTGGGCGTCGGCAACCTGTCGGTGCAGCCGCTCGGGCAGGCGCTCAATGGCACCGTCACGGCGTTCCTGCTGCCGGCGACTGCAGGGGCGCGCGCCAGCGACCTGTTGTACGCGAGTGCGGACAACCCGGTTGCCGGCGGGGCGTACACCTTCGCCAGCGAAGTGCTCGGCCTCGATGGCAGCAGCAAGCAGGCCCTGACCGCAAATACGTACTTTCTCGACAACGCCACCAGCCCACTGTCCGGCGCCGTGCTGCAGCTCACCGGCATCAATGCGACCGGCGGCGGCATGGGCGGCGGGCAGATCCAGGCAGTAAATGTTTCGAGCCTGGCCGCAACACCGCTGACGGCGGCCGGCGGCGGCAGTTACACGCTG
>Ga0302314_10003932_pt1 | contig 27333 bp, 27 predicted proteins | sample III_Palsa_N2_3_FD_200533 | JGI IMG/M metagenome (GOLD analysis project Ga0302314, IMG submission 200533) | Peat permafrost microbial communities from Stordalen Mire near Abisko, Sweden - III_Palsa_N2_3 | ecosystem: Environmental > Terrestrial > Soil > Palsa > Peat permafrost | place: Sweden...
CATCCGCCGCCAGCGCCGCCGCCCCGGCCTCGCCGATCCCGCTGCCGCCGCCGGTCACCCAGGCCACGCGTTTTTCACTATTTGCCACGCGTTTCCCGTTATTTGTCATGCAAACTGTCTCCGTTGCTTTGTGAAGGGCGTTTTTGCTAAGGAACGCCTCAAGATCTGCGGCCGATCGGATGCGGCCGCCCGCCCCCCGCAATGATGCATGAACGCACCCAGAAAACCATCATGAACGCCAATCTGTTTTCCCGCCTGTTCGATAACCTCGACAACCCGGCCCGCCTTGCGATCGAGATGCTCGACGGCAAGCACATCAGCTATGGCGACCTGATCGCGATGGCCGGACAGATGGCGAATGTGCTGGTGGCCGGCGGCGTCAAGCCGGGCGACCGGGTTGCAGCGCAGACCGAAAAATCCGTGCCGGGCCTCGTGCTGTATCTCGGGACCGTGCGCGCCGGCGCGGTGTATCTGCCGCTCAACACCGCCTATACGCTCAACGAGCTCGAATATTTCCTCACCGACGCCGAGCCGTCGATGGTGGTGTGCGATCCCTCCAGGGCCGAGGGGATCGGCGCCATCGCCGCCAAAATCGGCGCGCGCGTGATGACGCTGGGCGCCGACGGCAAAGGGTCGCTGACCGACGCCACCGCCAAGGCCCAGCCTGAATTCACCACCGTCGCGCGCGCCAATGACGACCTCGCCGCCATACTCTACACATCGGGCACCACGGGCCGATCCAAGGGCGCGATGCTGACCCATGATAATCTCGCATCGAACTCGTTCAGCCTGGTCGATTACTGGCGCTTCACCGACAAGGATGTGCTGATCCACGCGCTGCCGATCTATCACACCCACGGCCTGTTCGTGGCGAGCAACGTCACGCTGTTCGCCCGCGCCTCGATGATCTTCCTGCCGAAATTCGATCCCGAACTGATCATCAAGCTGATGGCGTGCTCAACCGTGATGATGGGCGTGCCGACCTTCTACACGCGGCTGCTGCAAAGCCCGGCGCTGACCAAGGAAGCCACCAGGCATATGCGGCTGTTCATTTCGGGCTCGGCGCCGCTGCTTGCCGACACGCATCGCGAATGGTCGGCGCGCACCGGCTTCGCCATCCTCGAGCGTTACGGCATGACCGAAACCAACATGAACACGTCGAACCCCTATGACGGCGACCGTGTGCCCGGCGCCGTCGGCCGCGCGCTGCCCGGGGTTTCCGTGCGGGTCACCGATCCCGAGACCGGCAAGGAAATCGCGCGCGACAGCATCGGCATGATCGAGGTCAAGGGCCCGAACGTGTTCAAGGGCTATTGGCGGATGCCGGAAAAAACCAAGTCCGAATTCCGCGACGACGGCTTTTTCATCACCGGCGATCTCGGCAAGATCGACGCCGACGACTACGTGCATATCCTCGGCCGCGGCAAGGACCTCGTGATCTCCGGCGGCTTCAACGTCTACCCGAAGGAAATCGAGAGCGAGATCGACGCCATGCCGGGCGTGATCGAATCCGCCGTGATCGGCGTGCCGCATGCGGATTTCGGCGAAGGCGTCACCGCCGTCGTGGTCTGCACCAAGGGCGCTGCTGTCAGCGAAGCCTCGGTGCTGAAGGCGCTCGACGGCCGGCTGGCGAAATTCAAGATGCCGAAGCGGGTGTTCGTGGTCGACGAGCTACCGCGCAACGCCATGGGCAAGGTGCAGAAGAATATCTTGCGGGATACGTACGCCAAGATCTACGCGAAGTAGCCATCCGTTCCCTCATGGTGAGGAGCCCCCATGCGACCTGCGCTCCGCCGGGCGCGCGACGATGATTTTGAATTTTGCGCGCGGCTGTATTTTTCCAGGATGGAAGAGATCATCCGGGAATTGAGGCTGGACATGACCGCGCAGGCCACGAACTTGCGCGAACGCTGGAATGTCGCGGAGGTCCAGATCATCACGTCAGACGGCAAAGATGCCGGCTGGATGCAGAGTTCAGTCCGGGGCGACGCCTGGAGCAGATTTATATCGGCGCCAGCTTTCAGTGCCGCGGCATCGGCACCGAGGTCATCCGGGGCCTGATCGATCAGGCCACGCTGGCCGGAAAACCGGTCACGCTTGGCGTAGTCAAGATCAATCCCGCTCGAAGGCTATACGAACGGCTGGGATTTCGCATCACCCATGAGGATGACCGCAAATTCTATCTGCGGCGCGAGCCCACTACGGCAGACTGATCACAAACCGGCTGCCGACGATCAACATGTAACATCCGAGCGCGATTTCCAGCGTGCGTTTCGGCATCGCATGTGCGGCTCGCACGCCGCCGCCGCCGATCCCGAACACCCCGGCGAGAAATCCCGATAACGCCCCCAACGCGACCAGCAGCAATGCCAGCTCGGAGAGCTCGGAGACATCAGCCCCGCGACCACCATTCTTGTTTCCCTCGCCTTTTCGCCGCCCTGCGCGCCCTTATGGGCGTTCATGAATCGTGCTTCAGGTATACCAGCCGACAGCGGCGGCGGCGCTTGTCAATGGCCGCAATTGCAAGGCTCATCCGTAAGGATGAACGGCCGTTCGCTATTGGTGATTTTGCCCGTTGCGCTCGCTGTTTCGACTTCGTAAATAGAATTGCTCTACCGCGATCCCCGCAGGGCCTGTGCGGGCCCGCCAACTGTCAAAGCCGCCGATGACCGCCAGGATCGAACGACCGCTTTCCCCCCATTTGCAGACCTATCGCTGGACGCTGACGATGGCGCTGTCCATCGTCCATCGCGCCACCGGCGTCGCGCTGTATTTCGGCACCCTGCTGCTGGCATGGTGGCTGATCGCGGCCGCCACCGGACCTGTCGCCTACGCCAATGTGCAGGCCTTTACCGGCAGCTTCATCGGGCGGCTGATCGTGTTCGGCTACACTTGGGCGCTGATGCACCATCTGCTCAGCGGCATCCGGCATTTCGTCTGGGATCTCGGTTATGGCTTCAAGGCCAATGAGCGCGAAGCGCTGACCTGGGGTGCTGCGGTCGGCGGCATCTCGCTCACGGTCCTGCTGTGGATCATCGCTTACGTGATCGGAGGCGGCCGATGAACACTCCGAATTCTTCCCCCGCCAGATCGATGCGGACGCCGCTTGGGCGGGTGCGCTACCTCGGCGCCTCGCATTCCGGCACGGCCGATTTCTGGCGCCAGCGCCTCACCGCGGTGGCGATGGTGCTGTTGATGGTGCCGGTCATCGTGGTGGTGATGATGCTGCTCGGCCGCAATCAGGCCGGCGCGGCGCAAATCCTCGGCTCGGCGCCGATCGCGATCATCATGCTGCTGTTCATCGTCGCCAGCTGTTGGCACATGAAAATCGGCATGCAGGTGGTGATCGAGGATTACGTGCATAGCGAGATAGCCAAGCTTGCTTGCGTCATGGCCAACAATTTCTTCTGTATCGCAGTGGCGCTGGCCTCGATCTACGCGATCCTCAAATTGTCATCGGGAGTGTAATCCATGGCCGCCGAGGGCAACGGAAAAGCCACCAACGGCGGTGGTCCCGCCGGCAACGGCAAAGCCTATCCGATCGAAGATCACACCTATGATGTGGTGGTGGTCGGCGCCGGCGGCGCCGGGCTTCGCGCGGTGGTCGGCTGCGGCGAAGCGGGCTTGCGCACCGCCTGCATCACCAAGGTCTTTCCGACGCGCTCGCACACCGTCGCAGCCCAGGGCGGCATCTCCGCCGCGCTCGGCAACATGCATCCGGACAACTGGCGCTGGCATATGTACGACACCGTCAAGGGGTCGGACTGGCTCGGCGATCAGGACTCGATCGAATACATGGTGCGCAACGCGCCCGACGCCGTCTATGAACTTGAACATTGGGGCGTGCCGTTCTCGCGCACCGAAGACGGCAAGATCTACCAGCGGCCGTTCGGCGGCATGACGCTGGACTACGGCAAGGGCCAGGCGCAGCGCACCTGTGCGGCCGCGGACCGCACCGGCCACGCCATGCTGCACACCATGTACGGTCAGGCGCTGCGGCATGCCGCGGAATTCTACATCGAATTTTTCGCCATCGACCTGATCATGGACGACCAGGGCGTCTGCCGCGGCGTGATCGCGCTCAAGCTCGACGACGGCACGCTGCATCGCTTCCGGGCCCAGACCACCATCCTGGCCACCGGCGGTTATGGCCGGGCCTACGCCTCCTGCACCTCCGCCCATACCTGCACCGGCGACGGCGGCGCGATGGCCTTGCGCGCCGGGCTGCCGCTGCAGGACATGGAGTTCGTCCAGTTCCACCCCACCGGAATCTACGGTTCGGGCTGTCTCGTCACCGAAGGCGCCCGCGGCGAAGGCGGCTATCTCGTCAATGCCGAAGGCGAGCGCTTCATGGAGCGCTACGCGCCCTCCGCCAAGGATCTCGCCTCGCGCGACGTGGTTTCGCGCGCCATGACGATCGAAATCCGCGAAGGTCGCGGCGTCGGCAAGAAGAAGGACCACATCTTCCTGCACCTCGACCATCTCGATCCCAAGGTGCTGCACGAGCGGCTGCCCGGCATTTCCGAATCGGCCAAGATCTTCGCCAATGTCGACGTCACCCGCGAGCCGATCCCGATCCTGCCGACGGTTCACTACAACATGGGCGGCATCCCGACCAATTTTCACGCCGAGGTGCTGACCAAGAAGGATGGCGACGACAACGCCGTGGTGCAGGGCCTGATGGCGATCGGCGAGGCCGCCTGCGTCTCCGTGCATGGCGCCAACCGTCTCGGCTCGAATTCGCTGATCGACCTCGTGGTGTTCGGCCGCGCCGCCGCGTTGCGCTGCGCCGAAAAGCTGACGCCGAACGGCAAGCAGCCGGAATTGCCGGCGGGTTCCGCCGACAAGGCGCTCGGACGGCTCGACCACTTCCGCTACGCCGCAGGCTCGACGCCCACCGCAAAGCTGCGCAGCAGCATGCAGGATGTGATGCAGAACAATTGCGCGGTGTTCCGTACCGGCGATATCCTCCATGAAGGCCAGAACCTGATTCACAAGGTTTACGGCGGCATCGGCGACGTATCAGTGAGCGACCGCTCGCTGGTGTGGAATTCCGATCTGGTCGAGACGCTCGAATTCGACAATCTGATCGTGCAGGCCGTGGTGACGATGGACTCGGCGGCCAACCGCACCGAAAGCCGCGGCGCCCATGCGCGCGAGGACTTCCCCAATCGTGACGACAAGGACTGGATGAAGCACTCGCTGGCGTGGATCGACGATGCCGGCAAGACCTCGATCGATTACCGCCCGGTGCATGACTACACCATGACCAATGACGTTCAGTACATCCCGCCGAAGGCGCGGGTGTACTAAGCATGATCCGGAAAAGTGCGAACCGATTTTCCGAAAAGATTATGCGCAAAGTAATATAAAGAGACGACCGCGAAGGCTTGAAAGCATGGTTGAATTCGCACTTCCGAAAAATTCGAGGATCTCCGGCGGCAAGGCCTGGCCGAAGCCGCCGGCCGCGACCGAGACGCGCGAATTCAACGTCTATCGCTGGAATCCGGACGACGGCAAAAATCCCAGCGTCGACACTTATTACATCGACACCAATGATTGCGGCCCGATGGTTCTCGATGGCCTGATCTGGATCAAGAATCACATCGACCCGACACTGACCTTCCGCCGCTCCTGCCGCGAGGGAGTCTGCGGCTCCTGCGCCATGAACATCGACGGCCAGAACACGCTGGCCTGCACCAAGTCGATGCACGACGTGAAGGACGGCGCGGTGAAGATCAACCCGCTGCCGCATCAGCCCGTGGTCAAGGATCTGGTGCCCGACCTGACCAATTTCTACGCGCAATATGCTTCGATCGAGCCGTGGTTGAAGACCACCACGCCGACGCCGCAGAAGGAATGGAAGCAGAGCCACGAGGACCGCGAGAAGCTCGACGGCCTCTACGAATGCATTCTGTGCGCCTGCTGCTCGACGTCATGCCCGAGCTATTGGTGGAACAGCGAGCGCTTCCTCGGCCCCGCCGCGTTGCTGCAGGCCACGCGCTGGGTCAAGGACAGCCGCGATGAAGCCACCGGCGAACGGCTCGACAATCTCGAAGATCCGTTCCGGCTCTATCGCTGCCATACCATCATGAACTGCGCCAAGGCTTGCCCGAAGGGCCTCAATCCTTCCGAGGCGATCGCCGAGCTCAAGCTGAAGATGGTCGAGCGGCAGATCTAGCCGCGGTCGGCCCGTTTCCGCAGAACGATCTGCACCGGGCCTCACTAGGTCTCGGAGACAGAAGCGCGCCAAGGCGTCGAGCGCGGATAACCGTCCAGGCGTGGTCGTTGGAGTCACCGGCAAAGTCGGCTATGCATGCGCCGCTTTCCGAAAAGCTTCCCCGCGAGGACTTCTTGACGACACCGACGCATCCGCTCGCCCGCACCGCGATTGCCGCCAACGACTTGGCCGCGCCGCCATTCGGGACGTTCGCGCCCAACGCGGCGCAGGCTGCCATCATCGCGCTCGCTCAACGCTCCCGGCTGAAGCGCGGCGCGTTTCGCCCCTGGCTGTCGCGGCTGGTCAATTTGCTCCGCGCGGGTCCGGTCGATGTGTCATATCAGGGCGCGGCGTTTCGATTCTATCATCAGGCCAGCGCCACCGAGCGCGGCGCCTTGTTCAATCCCGATTACAACATCGAGGAGCTGGATTTCCTGCGCACGCATACGCCCGCTGACGGGGTATTCGTCGATGTCGGCGCCAATGTCGGCACCTATGCGATGCCGCTGGCGCGGCATGTCGGCGGCAGCGGAACAGTGATCGCGATCGAGCCGCATCCGGTCACGCATGCGCGGCTTTCGTTCAACCGTGCCGCCTCCGGTTTCACGCAGGTTCAGCTGGTTGCCGCCGCCGCCGGCTCCTCCGATGGCGAATTGATGATCGAAACCGACGGCGACAATCTCGGCGCCAGCCACATCGTGTCAGGGATACGTTCCAGCAGTGCCATCAAGGTGCCGTCGCTGCGGTTGCAACGCATCCTCGGCGACGCCGGCGTCAGCCATGTCGACGCGCTCAAGATCGATGTCGAGGGCTATGAGGATCGTGTGCTGACCGGCTTCTTCAGGGAAGCGCCGTCATCGCTATGGCCGCACGCGGTGGTGATCGAACATCTGTCGCGAAACGAATGGCTCGCCGACTGCATTGCCGACATGCGTGGGCGCGGCTACGCCGAAACCGGCAAAACCCGTAGCAATACGCTGCTGCTGAAACCATAATTCCGGTTCAGAGCATAGGAGATGGCGATGCTGGACCACATCGGTTTTCCGGTTTCCGATTACGAACGCGCCAAGGGCTTCTACCTGAAAGCGCTGGCGCCGCTCGGCTATGGTCTCGTGATGGAGGTGTCGCGGGAACGGAGCGGCGATGCACCCGCGGCAGGTTTCGGCGCCAACGGCAAGCCGGATTTCTGGATCGGCGGCGAAGACGGCTTGAACCAGCCGTTGCACGTCGCGATTCTCGCGAAAGACCGCGCCACGGTTGACGCGTTTTACAAGGCCGCAATCGCCGCCGGCGGGCGCGATAATGGTGCGCCCGGCATTCGCGCGCATTATCATCCGAATTATTACGGCGCCTTCGTGCGCGATCCCGACGGCCACAACATTGAGGCGGTGTGCCACGCGCCGGAATGACAGTTCCATAACACCCTGACCCGGAACATCGCCGCATCAGCGCGGTTATCGCGGCATGCCGATCGAGCCTCCCGAAATCCCTCCGGCGACCCCGGGCCATCCAACCGAGCCGCCGCAGGAGGCCCCGCCGGGCAATCCGCGGCCGGAGATACCGGTGCCGGTGCAGGAGCCCAGCGAATCACCGCGGCCCGAGGAATTGCCAGGCCGGATGCCGGAGGAGCTTCCGGTGCGCGGACCGCAAGGACCATCCGCCCCCAATCCTGCGACTGACACAACGTCGCAGGGAACGACGATGTAAAAACTTCATTTGAAGCCTGCTCCTGAATGCGCAATGAACAATTGCGCAGACAACTCATTGCACCAATGAAATAAAAAGCGTTTGCGTTTTATCGCCCGCCACAATCCGGCCTAATGACTAGCTGTTGATCGAGACGCCGGAGTCTTCGGCCGCCTAAGATTCCTTTAGTGCTCAGAACCTTTCCGGGGATTCACATCATCATGACAAACCTTCGTCTCGCGCTGCTCGCCACCACGGCTTTAACGGCGATGCAGCTCGCAAGCACGCCGTCGCATGCGCAAACGGCACCGATCGTTATGGCGCAGGCGACGCCGGCCGGTGAACTCGGTCCCGACGGAAAACCGAAACAGCCGCCAAAGGGAGAGCCGAAGGGTGCTCCGCCCAAAGGCGCACCACCGCCGCATCCCGCGCCGCCCGCGCCCCCACATCCCGCCGCGCCTCCCGCGCATCCCGCCCCTCCCGCGGCGGCGCCCGCGCCTAGACCCGTAGCGCCTCCGCCTCCGGCAGCAGCACCTCCGCCGCGCCCGACGCCGCCGGCCGCGCCGCCGCCCCATGTCACGCCTCCCGCGCCGCCGGCCGCAGCACCCGTGCGTCCCACACCGCCGACACCCCCAGCCGCGGCACCGGCGCCGGCTGCGCCAAAGCCGCCGGTGACGCCCAATGCCGCGCCGGCCGGTCAACCGCGCGAGCACGAGCGCGAGCGGCCTCCAGGCGCTCCGGGAGCTGGCGCTCCGGGAACACCGCCGGGCGGCGCCAGAACGCAGCCGACGACACCCTCAACCGCGCCCGCGGCAACGCCCCAAACCGCGCCTGCGGCGCCCCAAGCCCCGGCGGCGCCGAATGCCGCCAGGCCCTCGGCCACGCCCAACGCCGCGGCCCCAAATGCGGCTCCCGTCGCACAGCCGAACGCCGCGCCCGCGCCGGGCGCGCCCGCAGGCCAAGGCGGCCGACCGCCCGGGCAAGGACCCGGACTCGGACAGGGAGCAGGACCTGGACAGGGAGCAGGACCTGGCGGCGCGCCGTTCGCCCGTCATGCGCCGCCAACCGTCACCGCGCCCTTGCCGGCGCCGCCCGCGCCGGCAGCGGCCCTGACCCCGATTGCTCCGGGGGCCGCACCCCAGGGGCCGCGCAACATGGAAGGATTCCGTGCCGACCGGCATGAAACCCAGCAAGGCGGTCGTACCGTCTTTACCGAGCCGGGCCGGGTCATTGTCGTCGATCCCAGCGGCCAGTCGTTCATCCGCCACGACGAGGACGAGCGCTTCCGTTATGGCGCGCGCGATATCCAGACCCAGCGGGTCGGCAACGAAACCCGGACCATCGTCATTCGCCCCGACGGCTCGCAGATCATCACCGTGGTCGGCGCCGACGGCCAGTTGCTGCGCCGGATCCGGCGGGATCAGCAGGGCCGCGAGATCATCATCATCGACAACAGCTACCGCGATCCGGGCGCGGTCGGCGGCTTCTATGTCGACCTGCCGCCGCCGGTGATCCGCATCCCTTATGATCGCTACATCGTCGATGCCGACGTCGCGCCGCCCGAACTGATCTACGACACCATGGAGGCGCCACCGGTGGAGCGGATCGAACGACGTTATTCGCTCGACGAAATCCGCTACAGCCCCTCGGTACGCCAATTGATGCCGAGCATCGATCTCAACACCATCAACTTCGAAACCGGATCGTGGGTGATTCCACCGGATCAGGCGGCGCGGCTGCAGTCGATCGCAGACGGGCTCAACCGGGCGATCCAGCGTAACCCGCGCGAGGTATTCCTGATCGAGGGCCACACCGACGCGGTGGGCAATCCCGTCGACAATCTGTCGCTGTCGGATCGGCGCGCCGAATCCGCCGCCGAGCTGTTGACGCAGCAGTTCGGGGTGCCCGCCGAAAACCTGACCTCGCAGGGTTACGGCGCGCAATATCTGAAGGAGCAGACGGATGGGCCGAGCCGCATCAACCGGCGCGTCACCGTCCGCCGCATCACGCCATTGCTCAACGGCGGAACGGCAGCGCTGCCCCCCCCCCCGCCTCCCGGCACCGTACCGCCGCGGTAAGGAAGCCATCGTCTAAATGAAAATGGCCGGGAGCAATCCCGGCCATTTTTGTTTGATCGCGAGGCGGCTCAGCCACCTCGGAATGGCGGCCCGATCGCTACCTCATCCCTTCATTTGCTGCGGGTCGAAAAAGAAGCGTTCCTCGATCAATTGCTCGCCGCGCCAGGTCTGCCACGCGACCTCTTCCATGGCCCGGACCGTGCCGTCCTTGCCGGTGAATTCGAACCGCCAGCAGATCGCCGACCGGTCGCCGTCGAACAAAAGCGGCCCAAGCCGCGTGGTCTTGACGCCGGCGACCGAGGCCAGCATCGCCCGTTCCCGCTCGGCCAGCGCATCGCGGCCGATCCGTGGCGAACCGTCATTGTCCCGGGTTTGCGCATCGGACGCATAGAATTTCTGGATGGCGCCGACATGGTCGTTGGATTCGACGGCGGCGGCAAAGGCTTGCAAGGTGGCGAGCGCGGGCATTCTCAAATCTCCCAATATACCGACTGGTAGTCTGTATATATCGACCGACAGTCGGCAAGTCAATTGGCTTGGAGGTGGAACTGGGCTAGATCATCATCATGGCAACCCAGGCCGAGCGGCGTGAAAAAACCCAGACGGCGATCGTCAAGGCGGCGAAGCGTATTTTCGGCGAGCGCGGCTTTGCCGCGGCGACGATGGACGATATCGCCGCCGGCGCGCGCGTCGCAAAGGGTGCGGTCTATCATCATTTCCCGACCAAAGAGGCGCTGTTCGAGGCGGTGTTCGAGCAGGTCTCGCTCGAACTCGTCTCCGACCTCGACCGGATCTCGCGCGCCGAGAAAGACGCGCTGGCGGCGATGGCGGCGGGCACGCAAGCCTATTTCGCGGCCTGCTCGAAGGGGGCGACCGGACAGATCATCCTGCGTGACGGCCCGGCCGTGCTCGGCTGGGAGCGCTGGCGCGAAATCGATGCCCGGCACTTCGGCGGCAAGTTTCCGCGCGCGCTCATCGCTGCGATGGATGCCGGCCTGATCGCACGGCAACCGGTCGAGCCGTTGGCGCGGTTGCTGCTTGGCGCGGTGACGGAAGCCGCGGTCGCCGTTTCCGCCGGTCCCGACATCGGCAAGGCCGGCACCGACTACGCGCGCGCGTTCCGCTCGCTGCTGGATGCGCTACGAGTCAAGTAGACCGCGGCCCGCGTTGCGCTGGGTGGGGCCTGCGCAGGCAAGGCGCGCGTCTTTTACCAATCGTGATCCTTGGTACTTGATTTGGGAATATGTATTCCCTATTGTGGAGCAATGTCGCAGGTCGCAAAGCAATTCGCACCATCCGTTCGGGCTCGGGGCCGTCCCCGCGAGTTCGATATCGACGACGCACTGGATAAAGCCGCGCGCGTGTTCAGCGAGCGCGGCTATCATGCGACCTCGATCGGTGACCTCACGGCCGCCATGGAAATTGCTTCCGGCAGCATCTACAAGGCGTTCAAGGATAAGCGCGAGGTCTTGCTGGCTGCATTCGATCGCTACAAGGCCACGCGCAATGAGCAGATCCGGCGCGCCGCCGACACCTCCAAATGCGGTCGCGAGCGGCTGCGCGATGTGCTGCTCTCCTACATCGAATCGTCCCAGGGCACCGAGGGGCGGCGCGGGTGCCTTGTGGTCGGCTGCACGGTCGAGCTGGCGGGGCTTGATCCGGTCGTCGCCGCCCGGGTCTCGGATTCGCTGAAAAAGAACGAGGCGTTTCTGGCCGACCTGATCCGGCAAGGGCAGTCCGACGGCTCGGTCCCACCTCGCGTCAACGCCGACGACACTGCCCGCCTGCTGGTCTGCCTGACGCAAGGTCTGCGGGTGGTCGGCAAGACCGGACGAAAACTCGAGGCAGCAGCGCTGATCGATATCGCGATGAAGATGTTCGACTGATTTTTTTGACAAATTAGGGAATGAACATTCCCTTTATGGAGATCCGATGACAATCACCACGACTGCCGATATCGCACCCGGTCGGGACACCGTTTCGCGAGGCCTGACATTCCTGCTCGCCATGTCCTGCGGGCTGATCGCTGCAAACATCTACTACGCGCAGCCTCTGATCGGCCCGATCAGTGCGGCGCTCGGCCTGTCGCTGCATGCCGCGGGGTTGATCGTGACCATGACCCAGATCGGGTATGGCGCCGGCCTGCTTCTGATCGTGCCGCTTGGCGACCTCACGGAAAATCGCCGGCTGATCTGCGTTACGATCGGCGTCGGAGCGTTGGCTCTTTTGGGCGCCGGATATTCGACGCATGCATTGCCGTTCCTGCTGGCAGCGTTGTTCGTCGGTCTCGGTTCCGTTGCGGTCCAGATCATTCTCCCCTACGCGGCGCATCTGGCGCCCGAAGCGACACGTGGACGCGTGATCGGCAACGTCGCCACGGGATTGATGCTCGGCATCATGCTGGCGCGTCCGATCGCGAGCTTCCTCACCGCCATCTCGTCCTGGCAAACCGTGTTCCTTTTCTCGGCCATGGTCATGATGGTGTTGGCGATCGTGCTGAGCCGGGCACTGCCCAGACGCGCACCCGTGGCGCAGCTTCACTACAGCGAGCTATTGACATCGATGCTGCGGCTGGCGCTCAAAACCCGCGTTCTGCGGCGGCGCGCGCTTTATCAGGCATTTCTGTTCGCCGCGTTCAGCCTGTTCTGGACCGTGACGCCATTGTTGCTGGCGGGTCCGGAGTTTGGCTTGTCGCAGCGCGGGATTGCCCTGTTCGCGCTTGCCGGTGTCGCAGGAGCGATCGCCGCGCCGATCGCCGGCTACGTCGCGGACCGGGGCTGGAGCCGCGCAGCGACGGCCTTCGCTATGCTGGCCACCGCGCTGGCGTTCCTGATCACCCATATCGGACACACCGGTTCATCCCTCGCGCTAACGCTGCTGGTCATCGCCGGGGTGCTGCTGGATTTCGGCGTGCAGGGCAACTTCGTATTGGGAGCTCGCGCCATATTCGCGCTGGGACCGGAGTCCCGCAGCCGTCTCAACGGGCTCTATATGGCGACATTTTTTACAGCCGGCGCCGTCGGCTCGGCGCTCGGCGGCTGGGCCTTTGCGTATGGCGGCTGGCCGCTGGCATCATGGATCGGATTCGCACTACCGGTCGCAGCACTGCTCGCTCTCGCGACGGAGTAGCGTCCGCTGGCACGACCGATGTCCCGCGCGAATCGAGGGTCTGGGACCCAGCTTCTCGTTGCGCTGGGCCAGCCGTGCGGTTCAGTCCTTGTCGCTATCGAGCTTGAATATCTGGGAGCCTTCCCCGCCCGACAGCAAGCCCGTCTTGGCGTAGAGATTGAGCTTGGCGCGGGTATCGGTGATGTCGAGGTTGCGCATGGTCAGCTGGCCGATACGGTCGGCTGGCGTGAACGCCGCATCCTCCACCTTTTCCATGCTCAGCCGTTCCGGCTGATAGGTCAAATTGGGGCTCTCGGTGTTCAGGAACGAGTAGTCGTTGCCGCGGCGCAGCTCGAGCGTCACCTCGCCGGTCACCGCACGCGCCACCCAGCGCTGGGCGGTCTCTCGCAGCATCAGGGCTTGCGAATCGAACCACCGCCCCTGGTAGAGCAATCGGCCAAGGCGCATGCCGCTGATCCGGTATTGCTCGATGGTGTCTTCGTTGTGAATGCCGGTGACCAGGCGCTCGTAGGCGATGTGCAGCAGCGCCATGCCGGGAGCTTCGTAGATACCGCGGCTCTTGGCCTCGATGATCCGATTCTCGATCTGGTCGCTCATGCCAAGGCCATGTCGACCGCCGATGGCGTTAGCCTCGAGGAACAGCGCGACCGGATCGGCGAAGGTCTGGCCATTCAGCGCGACGGGCTGCCCCTCCGCAAAACGCACGACAACCTTTTCGGCCCCGACGTGACTATCGTCGCGCCAGAACGGCACGCCCATGATGGGGTTGACGATCTTGATGCCGCTGTTCAGCTGCTCAAGATCCTTGGCCTCGTGGGTTGCGCCGAGGATGTTGCTGTCAGTCGAATAGGCCTTTTCGGCGCTCATCTTGTAGCCGAATCCATGGGCGGTCAGAAACGCCGACATTTCCGCACGGCCGCCCAGCTCGTCGATGAACTGCTGGTCGAGCCAGGGCTTGTAGATTTTAAGGCTCGGATTGGTCAGCAGACCGTAACGGTAGAAGCGCTCGATATCGTTGCCTTTGAAGGTGGAGCCGTCGCCCCAGATGTTGACGCCGTCCTCCTTCATGGCCGCGACCAGCATCGTGCCGGTCACGGCGCGACCGAGCGGCGTGGTGTTGAAGTAAGTGATGCCGCCGGTAGAGATGTGGAAGGCGCCGGATTGGACGGCGGCAATACCTTCGTGCACCAATTGGGTGCGGCAATCCACCAGCACGGCTTTTTCGGCGCCGTACTCCAGCGCTTTACGCGGAATCTCATTGTAATCGGCCTCGTCAGGCTGGCCGAGGTTGGCGGTATAGGCAAAGACGCGGGCGCCTTTTTGCTTCATCCACAACAGCGCCGCGCTGGTGTCGAGACCACCCGAGAAGGCGATGCCGACTTTTTCCCCTTTGGGCAGGCTTTTCAGGATCGTACTCATAAAACTTCCAATCGGTCTGATATCGTCCACTGTTTGAGTGCGCGAATAACAAATTTCGCAGCCACGGGCACGCGTTTAATGGCGGCTGGCCCTACGGAGCCGCTCACGCTGACGGAAACGGCCCCACATCGCGTCCGCGCCAGCGCTGCCGGAGGCGGTAGCCGGGCCACGCAAACCGCGTCAGCGCGGCGTCGATACCTTCGTCGGTCAGCCGGGTGCCGGGCCAGCGGTAAATGTAGCCATAAGCGAGCCAGATCACCAGAAACGTCACCAGGCCGGCGGTCGCCACATCGGTAAAGAAATGGCCGCCGAACGCCATCCGCAGCACGCTGGTGGTCACGCCGAACAAAGTCGCGGCAGCCAGCGCCAGCGGCCGCAAGGCCGGTGGCGTCAGCACCGCGGGTGCGATGGTCCAGAACGCGGTGGCGCCCTCTCCGGAGAAAAACGAGCAGTTTCGCGCGCAATCGCCGCGCGGATCCCACCACGGCACGAACGCCTGGGGGCCGTTGAATTGCGTAACCACCACCGGGCGCGGGCGGCCCCAATAAGACTTGAAGGTGAGATTGGTGAGAACCCCCGCGGCGAGCAACATCGTAACCAGCAGGAACACGATCGCACGGCCTGACATCAGCAAGCGCCGGTCCGGCCGAAGCAGCTTGACCACCAGCGCGACGAGGGCCGGCAAGGCCAGGCCCCACGCAATCCACATCGCGGCATCGCGCGCGAACGCGGCGGTGGCGTTGAGCTTCAGTGGAAACGATGCGGTCGCAGGATCGTAAAACAGCGCCGCGAGCTTAAGATCGAGTTCGGGATAGATCCCAAACAGCAGTTCGATCACAAGCGCCAAAGCGAGCGCGATGAAAAGTCCGGTCCGATTCATGGCGGGGGTTTAGCCGAGCAGGTTGCTGCTGAAAAGGGTGGGTGATCGTCATCCTCAGCTGCGAGCTCTTGCGAGCCTCGAAGGATGGAAACCGGTCTCTGCGGCTCATCCTTCGAGACGCGGCCAGAAGGCCGCTCCTCAGGATGACGGCGGCGATTGTCGAGGCGCTGAAGGCTGCGGTGTCTGCGACGGCAACGGTGGCGGCGGCGTCAGGGGCCGCGGCGGCTCGCGCCAGGCGCCGGCATTGCGGCCCGCGATCATCCAGTAGACCACGCCGGCGACGATGCCGGCACCGGTCATGATTTCGAGATGCCGCCGGACAATGCCTTCGAAATGCAGCGTCGTGGGATCGAACGGAATCAGGCCGAGATAACAGGCAAGACCGACCACGCCGCCGCCGACCGCATAGGTCAGCGCACCGCGGACGTAGAACGCTTCGGTGATCACGACCACGATCATCGCCGGCAACAGCGCAAAGCCGCTGATGAAGATGAAGCCAAAACCTATGATGATATTCAGCGCGCCGGAATCGACCGGGCCGGCGCCGAGGTCGCTGAATTCCGGAAACAGCACCGCGCCGACCACGATCATTCCCGCCACCAGACAGGCGGCGAGAAATCCAAAGAGAATGACGAACAGGCGGCCGATCAAGGCCATCGCATCAATCCGTCATCGCCATGGCGCGCAGCGCCTGGCGCTCGCGCACGGACAGTTTTTCCGTCTCCGACTTCAACTGGCCGCAGGCGGCGAGGATGTCGCGGCCGCGCGGCGTGCGCACCGGCGAGGAATAGCCGGCGTTGAAGATATATTCCGAGAATTTTTCGATCTGGTCCCAGTCCGAGCACTCGTAACGCGTGCCGGGCCATGGATTGAAGGGAATCAGGTTGATCTTGGCCGGGATGCCCGTGAGCAGCTTCACCAGCAGCTTCGCGTCATCGAGCGAATCGTTGATGCCTTTGAGCATGACATATTCGAAGGTGATGCGCCGCGCGTTCGACGAACCCGGGTAGTCGCGGCAGGCCTGCAGCAATTCGGCAATCGGGTATTTCCGGTTCAGCGGCACCAGTTCGTCGCGCAACTCGTCACGCACCGCGTGCAGCGAGATCGCCAGCATGACGCCGATCTCATCGCCGGTGCGGGCGATGTTCGGCACCACGCCCGAGGTCGACAGCGTGATGCGGCGGCGGGAAATGCCGATGCCTTCATTGTCGGCGACGATCAACAGCGCATCGCGCACCGCGTCGAAATTATACAAAGGCTCGCCCATGCCCATCATCACCACATTGGTGACGAGCCGGCTTCCGGTCGGGGTCTCGCGGTCGGCCCAATCGTTGAGGCGATCGCGCGCCACCATGATCTGGCCGACGATTTCGCCCGCGGTCAGATTGCGCACCAGCCGCTGCGTGCCGGTGTGGCAGAACGAGCAATTCAGCGTGCAGCCGACCTGCGAGGAAACGCACAGCGTGCCGCGATCGGTTTCCGGAATATAGACGCACTCGACTTCATGCGCTTTCTCGACCGCGTCGCCACTCGGCAATCGCAACAGCCATTTGCGGGTGCCGTCGTTGGAGATCTGCTCGGCGACCACCTCGGGCCGCGCGACGGTGAAATGCTGCTCAAGCTGCGCGCGCATCTCCTTCGAGATGCTGGTCATCTCGTCGAACGCCTTGGCGCCGCGCACATAGATCCAGTGCCAAAGCTGCGCCGTGCGCATCTTGCGCTGTGTCGGCGCAACGCCGATCTCGCCGAGCCGCTCGGCGAGCTCGGCGCGCGACAGCCCGACCAGCGACGGCTTGGCCGGCGGCACATAGGTTTCGAGCGCGATCTTTTCCAGCGGCGCCATGGTCGTTGAGAGCGTCATTAAATTCCACGCGGGCGAACGGTTGAAACGAATAATGGATGCAGGCGTTAATGGCAGACACGGCGCAAGCGCCTTTGCCCACCCTACGATGCGCTATCAGATAGGCCTTTCAGGCCCCTCAAACAACGCCAATTCGTGGCGAAAACAGCCTATCGCCGGCAGTCCTGCGCCAGTTTGTCGAGCGCCTGGGCCAGACCCTTCATCGAAAAGGTATCGGTCGTCTCGGTGCCCTTGGCCGACACGCCCTTGACCACCACATCGGCGGATTTGCGCATGGCCTCGACCATTCGCTCTTCCTCGGCGGCGTTCTTGATCCAGAGCCCGTCGCCCTGGGTGTACATCGCATAGGTGCCGCCACCGACCTCCAGGGTCGATTCCGACCCCGGCTTTAACGTGTAGCCGATCATGATCGACACTTCGTTGGTGACTTTTTCCGCCGGACGCGTGGATACGAAGGCGTAGGCCGGATCGCGCGGGCGATTCGCCGGATTGGTTTTCGAAGAGGCGGGTTTTGCGAGCGCGAAGCATACCTTCTTGCCATTCGGCGTTGCGGTATAGGCGCCCCAGGTTCCGAACTGGCCGATCAATGTCGGCTCCGCGCCGCCTGCAACGGAAGCCGCCGCTGCCGCCGGCTTTACCGCCGCGGACTTGGCCGCAGCCTTGGGCGACGCGCTCTGCGCCTGCGCGGGGATCGCGACCCCACACATCAGCACACTCGCAACCAGAATTGTCAGGGTTCGCCGCACGGACATGACCAAATCTGGTTCCCTCATCATTGTGACCTGAAGATGGCCCGATATGCGTGTCGTCAATTGGCCGATGGATAGCGGGGAAATGCCTTTTTGGGAAGGCAGTTACGCCATCCCTCGGGCGGCGCATCCGAAGCTGCCGTGACGCCCGCGCGGCATCGGTGAACCTGGGTTTAGCCGTTGCCTTTGGCGCGGTCGGCGCGCTGCTTTTCCCATTGCGCGTCGGTCCATTGCAGCAGATCCTCGGCCCCGGAACTGCGCAAATGCGCACCGCCATCCTGCACCACCATCTCGCCGTTGATGTAGCCGGCGGAATCCGAAATCAGGAAGCTCGCAAGGTTGGCCAGCTCGCTTTGTTCGCCGGCGCGACCGAGCGGATTGCGGGAGGCCCAGCTCTGGTCGCGGCCCTCGGGCCGAAGCTGGCCCGATGCGCCCGCGGTTGGAAACGCGCCGGGCGCGATCGCCACCAGCCGCACGCCCTTGGGTCCCCACTCCACCGCCAGACTTCTGGTCATCGCCAGAACCGCCGACTTCGCCATCGCGGAAGGCACCGTGAAGGCGCGGCCGGTAATGGTCGACGTCGACAGGATGCTCAGCACCACGCCCTGGTGTGCTGTTTCGATCCAGCGTTTGCCGGCGGCGAACGTGCAATACATCGTGCCATGCAGCGTCGGCGCGAGGATGGCATCGGCGGCGCGAAACGACATCTGCTCGGTCTGCGCGATGAACGTCGCGGCGGCGTTGTTGATCAGCACGTCGATCGGCGCCTCGCGCCAGATCGCATCCATCATGGCGTCGACTTCCGCGCCGTCCCTGATATCGCAGCGCGCCACCGTAACCTTGCCGCCGAACTCGCTGCGCATCTGCGCCGCGGTGGCCTCCAGCAATTCAAGCCGGCGGCCGCAGACGATCAATTCGGCGCCAAGCTCCGCAAAGCGGCGCCCCATCGCGGCCCCGAGCCCGGAGCCGCCGCCGGTGATCAGGATACGTTTTCCGGAAAGAAGATTTTTTTCAAACATCGTTTGAATCCTTTTAAACTATCGCCCGTCAGCTTTCCCGCGATGAGGCATGCATCCGAATCAGATTGTAGCCCGGCATCAAATCCGGCAAGAAGCATCCAGCTTCATTTGTGCGTCCGAAAATCAGGTGTGTCCATGAAAGCCATTCTCTGCTCGCAATACTGCCAACCCGACGATCTCGTGCTGGCCGACGTGCCCGATCCCGTCGCCGAGCCCGGTCACGCCGTGATCGCGATCAAGGCTGCGGCGCTGAATTTCTTCGACATCCTGATGATCCAGGGCAAATACCAGATCAAGCCGCCGTTTCCGTTTTCACCGGCGGCGGAAGTCGCAGGCGTGATCGAAAGCGTCGGCGCCGGCGTCACCGACCTGAAAGTCGGCGACCGCGTGGTGGCGTCCTGCGGCCACAATGGCGCGCGCGAAAAGATCGCGCTGCCGGCGAATTCCATCGTCAAGATTCCCGACAATCTGGATTTCGACCGCGCCGCCGGTATCATCATCATCTACGGCACCGCACTGCATGCGCTTGAAGATCGCGCCAGCCTCAAGCCGGGCGAGACCATGGCGGTGCTCGGCGCGGCCGGCGGCACCGGCCTTGCGGCCTGCGAACTCGGCAAGCTGCTGGGTCTGAAAGTGATCGCCTGCGCATCGTCCGACGAGAAGCTCGAATTCGCCAAGGCGCACGGCGCCGAGCTCGGCTTGAATTACGCCAAGGAAGATTTGAAGGAAGGCTTGCGGCGGCTCACCGGCGGCAAGGGCGCCGATATTGTTTTCGATCCGGTCGGCGGCACCTACGCCGAGGCCGCATTGCGTTCGATCGCTTGGGAAGGCCGCTTCCTCGTGATCGGCTTTGCCGCCGGCGATATTCCGAAGATGCCGCTCAATCTGGCGCTGCTTAAGGGCTGCGATATCCGCGGCGTGTTCTGGGGCGCGTGGGCGCGGCTCAATCCGGAGAAGAACCGCGCCAATCTCGAGAAGCTCGTGAAGTGGACCGCGGAAGGCAAGATCTCATCGCATGTCGACCGCACCTTCCCATTGGCGCAGACCGCCGATGCTCTGAAGGTGCTCGCCGGCCGCAAGGCGATGGGCAAGGTGATCTTGCATCCGTAACGAGTGCCACACGCTCGAACGCCGTCCTGAAGCAACGGCTTTGCCGTCATCCTGAGGTGCGCGCTCCTTCTTGCGCGCCTCGAAGGATGGCCGCACGCACGATGCTGAACACCATCCTTCGAGACGCGGCGAAGACGGCTCGCACCTCAGGATGACGCTGTCTATCCAGATCGGCTGCGACTTTGCCCAACCTTGCCCAAATGAAACCCAGATATTTCCCAGATCGCGCTGCTGAGCGTCGTCTTTTGGGCCGATTCACCATGCGATCCTGCGCAGGACGGGGCGTTGGTGGGACAAGACCGGCAACAAGCTGACGCGTTGGGCGCCCCATCGCTACTGTGTAATGGGGAAGCATCACAATGACGGAGACCCCGAAGCGGGCGCGATCGGATGATCCGATCAAAAATGGATTCGGCAGGTCGCGGGATGACTCGCAGTTTGCGCCCAAACGAGGCGCGCGATTCCGCACCGCGAAGCTACAGCTGGAATCGGAAGGTTCGCTTCCGCTGTTTCTGGCCGCCCCCACCGACGACAGTCGGCCAACGTCAGCCGAGGGCGGCTGGGAACAGGACTTCCGCGAGACCGGCGGTCAAACCGGCCGGATTTCACGCGGTGTCATCGCAACCGGTATTTTGGCCGCATCCGCAGTGGCCGTTGTCAGCGTGATTTTCTCGCTGCAGGACCGCGACCGCCGTGCCGTGATCGCGCATGCGAGCGCCTCGCTCAGCCCCGCGCAAATGGAACCGATCGATCAGGCTGCCCCGACGCGCGAAGCGATATCAGCTGCATTCAAAGCCGCGGCGCAACGCGCCGCCGACACTAGGGCACAGGTGCAGCCGGCGCCGCAGCGATAGACGATCGCCGTTCAAGCGGCCGCCCCGGTATTCGTTGCTTATGAAACGTCCGCCTCGCCCGCTCCCCGCTTCAATGCGGCGCGGGCGGCGTCGCGGTGTTCGGGCGTGATGTGGCTCGCGACCAGCCGGATCGCGGTGGCCAGCACCGCCGCGTCATCGGTGAAACCGAGGACCGGCAGCATGTCCGGAATGAAATCGAACGGCAGGATGAAATAAGCCAGCGCGCCGAGCAGTGTCGCCTGCACATGGCGCGGCGTCTGCTTGTCGAACGCGCAATAGTAGGCCGCGAGCAAATCCTCGGCGAAGGGAAGCTTGACCACCCCCCGCTTGAACTTGATCCAGAAGCGCTTGCGGACGCTCTCGCGGTCTTGTGCCAGCCGGTCGGCCGGCTCAAAACCCACGGTGTGTTCGGTGGCCATCGGCAGTGCCCGGCTTTTCCAAGGCCGCGTTAAATCGCCGCGGCGGATGGACCTGAAATTGGGGTTGTCGCGCCGCGGTTACAAGATCGTGACAATTTCTCAGGCCACCCCGAGCTGCCCGGCAATAGCATTCATGGCTTTGGCGAGATCGATATCGCGGGCGGTGACGCCGCCGGCATCGTGGGTGGCCAGCACCACCTCTACCGTCTTGTAAACGTTGCGCCATTCCGGGTGATGGTCGTTCTTCTCCGCCACCAACGCGGCGCGCGACATGAAGCCGAAGGCCTCGTTGAAATCCTTGAAAACAAAGGTGCGCGCGATCGCCTCGCGGCCGGGCGTTTCGGTCCAGCCGGACAGGGCCTTGAGGGCCTGTTTTCGTGCCTCCGCCGACAGCCGTTCCGCCATAATGCTCTCCCGTTTTGCTGGAAGCTTTACCCTAACGCCGAAACCATGCCCGGGATCCATCGCCCGGCCGGTAACCATGACACAGATGTAACCCACCGAAAGACCGGAAACTTGTTACCATCCCGGCCGTATTCTGTTGAGGCGCTGCATTGATCCCGGGAACCGACCAAGGACCGACCAAGGATTGATACGTCATTCGATGACCGAAGGCCCTGACCTCGAGGAGGTGCCGACATCGCCGCCGCGTCCGGTACGGCGGCCGATGACGTTCGTCATGCTGGCGGGGATCCTCGCCATCATCGGCGCGGTCGCCGCCACCTACTATTTCGCGATGCGGCCGGAGATCCTGCGGATCGCGGTCGGCCCCGCCAACAGCGATGACGTCAAGCTCGTCCAGGCACTGACTCAAGGATTCACCCAATCGCACGGCCACATCCGTTTGCGCCCGGTGCAGACCGATGGCGCTGCCGCCAGCGCGCAGGCGCTGGCCGACCGCAAGGTCGATCTCGCGATCATTCGCGGCGATCTCGATGTGCCGAAGAATGCGCAGGCCGTCGCGACGCTGCGCAAGAATGTCGTGGTATTGTGGGTGCCGCCGAGCCCCAAGGCCAAAGGCAAGAAGGCCGGCCCGAAGATCACCAAGATCATGCAGCTCGCCGGGCGCCGCATCGGCGTCGTCGGCCGCACCCCGGCCAATATCAATTTGCTCAAGGTGATCCTGCAGCAATATGCCATCGATCCCGCCAAGGTCGAGATCGTTCAGTATCCGGCCAGCGAAATCGTGGAAGCGATCAAGAACCAGAAGGCCGATGCCTATCTCGCCGCTGGACCGGTCAACAGCAAGATCACTTCCGACGCGATCGCCGCCTCGACGCACGACGGCGGCACGCCGACATTCCTTGCCATCGATACCGCCGAGGCGATCGCGCAAAACCATCCAAATTACGAGGCCGCCGACATTCCCGCCGGGGCCTTCGGCGGTTCGCCCGACCGGCCCGACGACGAGGTGAAGACCATCAGCTTCTCCCACCACATCGTCGCGCGCAAGGACTTGTCGGATTCGACCGTCGCCGCCTTTACCCGGCAATTGTTCGCGATCCGGCAATCGGTGATGACGGAATTTCCGATGGCGGCGAAAATCGAAACGCCTGACACCGACAAGGATGCAGCGATCCCGGTGCATCCGGGGGCCGCGGCCTTTGTCGATGGCGAGGAAAAGACCTTTCTCGATCGCTACAGCGATTACATCTGGTGGGGGTTGATGGGGCTGTCGGCGATGGGCTCCGCCGGCGCCTGGTTCGCGGGTTTCCTGAAAAAGGACGAGCGCAACAACAACTCGTCGCTGCGCGAACGGCTGCTGGACATGCTGGCGGCCGCGCGCCATAGCGATTCCACCGAAGAACTCGACCGGATGCAGGCCGAGGCCGACGATATCCTGCGCGATACGCTGCAATGCTTCGAGCACGGCGCCATCGAAGAGGGGGCGCTGACCACCTTCAACATCGCGCTGGAGCAGTTCCACAACGCCGTCGCCGACCGCAAGGCGCTGTTGATGAGCATGCCGCAAAACCTGCAGCGCGCCGGCGCGCAGTTCCGGGCGACCGGAACGCTGTAGAGGGCGTTCCTGTAATCGCACCGTCACATAATCTTCCTAGGTCTGTCGGAACCTGCAGCGATGCTGTCGGCCGATTTTAGGAGGCTCCCATGAAGATCAATATTTCTCGCGGCAAGATTCCCCACGGACTGTCCCGCCGGCGTTTTCTTTCCACCGCGGCAATGACCGGCGTCAGCACGCTCGCGATCCCCTATCTCAGCCGCGCGGCTGACCGGCCGCTGATCACCCACGGCGTGCAATCCGGCGACGTCGGCGTCGATGGTGGCGTGGTCTGGGCGCGCGCCGACCGGCCGTCGCAAATGATGGTCGAGGTCGCCACCACCGAATCGTTTGCCAATGCGCGGGCCTTGCCGCCGATCGCAGCCCTTCCCGAGAGCGACTTCACCGCGAAGATGCTGCTGGAAAACCTGCCGGGCGGACAGGACATTTTTTATCGCGTCCGCTTTCGCGACCTTTCGCATATCGACGTTTCCAGCGAGCCGGTGGTTGGCCGCTTCCGCACCGCGCCGGCGGACCGCCGCGACGTCAGCTTCGTCTGGGGCGGCGACGTCGCCGGACAGGGCTGGGGCATCAACCCGGACGACGGCGGCATGGTCACCTACGCCGCCATGCACAAGCACAAGCCGGATTTCCTGCTGCATTCCGGCGATACCATCTATGCCGACGGCATCATTCAGGCTGAAGTGAAACTCGCCGACGGCAAGACCTGGAGGAACATCACGATCCCGGAAAAGGCCAAGGTCGCCGAGACGCTCGACGAATACCGCGCGGCGCATAAGTACAATTTCCTCGACAATAACGTCCGCGCCTTCAACGCCGAGGTGCCGATATTCGTGCAATGGGACGACCACGAGGTCACCAACAACTGGTCGATCTCCAAACAGCTGCCCGACGCCTACAAGGTGCGCGACATCACCCTGCTCGCCGCCCGCGCCTCCCGTGCCTTTCACGAGATGTATCCGATGCGCGAGAGCATCGTCGAACCGGGCCGGGTCTATCGCACGCTGAATTACGGCCCCCATCTCGACGTGTTCATGCTGGACGAACGCAGCTATCGCGGCGGCAACGGCCCGAACCTGCAAACCGCCTATGGACCCGACAGCTACTTCATCGGCCCCGATCAGCTCGCCTGGCTGAAGCGCGCATTGCTCAATTCACGCGCGACCTGGAAGGTGATCGCGTCCGACATGCCGCTCAGCCTGATCGTTTATGATGACGCCACCAACCGAAAGGGCTCGGAAGCGTTTGCGCAAGGCGACGGCCCACCGCGCGGCCGTGAACTCGAAATCGCCGACATCCTGCGCTTCATCAAGACATCCGGCGTCACCAACACGGTGTGGCTGACCGCCGATGTGCATTACGCCGCGGCGCATTACTACAATCCCGACAAGGCGCAATTCCAGGAATTCGAGCCGTTCTGGGAGTTCGTCTCCGGGCCGTTCCATGCCGGCACCTTCGGACCGAACGAACTCGACAACACCTTTGGTCCCGAACTGAAATTCGTCAAAGCGCCGGGGGCGGACCAGCAGAACCTGCCGCCGTCGGCCGGCATGCAGTTCTTCGGTCATGTGCAGATCGAGGGCGCGACCGGCCGGATGACGGTGACCTTGCGCGATCGCGCCGACGTCGCGCTATGGTCGACCACGCTCGATCCGAAGCTGGGTTAGCACTGATCAGGGCGACTGACGGGCGAACGTCGGTCGTCCGTCTGCCCTGCGCCCTTGGCGGCGCCGACATGGCGCTTCAGCACGGCTTCCAGCGCTTCGGCGGAGCAGGGTTTCGGCAGCCGCGTCCGATGCGAAAAAGCCGCCGGCACCCCGACTTCAGCGGCGTATCCGGTGACAAAGACGAACGGAATATTCAACGCACCCAGCCGTTCGGCAATCGCAAAGCTCTTTTCGCGGACCAGCCCGACATCCAGCAGCGCGAAATCCGGCGCGCGATCGGCGATCATCTTCAACGCCCTCGCCACGCTGGCCGCGGTGCGGACCGTCTTCACCCCCAGAGCGAGAATCGTGTCCTCGAAATCGAGCGCGATGATGGGATCGTCCTCGACGAGCAGAACGTCATCGGGAAAAACGGGCATGCCGGGAGGGGCGGGTTCCATGATCTCGCCGATCGTTGAGCAGGGTTGGAATTGATCGGGGACAGCGCGGCCGGGGCCTGCGAAGCGCCTCGGCCAGTTCCCAAGTTGAAACCGACCACAGCACGGGTCCCGTGTCTGTTCACTTGTGGACACAGCAAACGAATAAGATGGGCTATCGTCACCGCGGAAACCGGAAACCCGTGGAATGCCTCTATCCAACCGACCTGCGCCTGACGCCGACGAGCGGCCGTTCAACAACCTGTTGCGGCGGCTGAACGCCAGCGACTTTGCGCTGATCGCACCGCATCTCGCGCATGAAGAGGCCGGGGCCAATGACCTGCTCTACAACCCCGGCGACGACGTCGGGGTGGTCCATTTCCCATGCGGACCGAGTCTTGCGACCTTCATGGTCGCCAACGAGGACGGCCGCGATGTCGAAACCATCTTGGTTGGACGCGAAGGCGCGGTCGGCGGCATTGTCAGCGAGGGCTATCTGCCGGCCTATACCCGGATCATCGTCAAATTCGGCGGCCCGTTCGCGCGTTTGCAGGTCGGGAAACTGGAGGCCGCGAAAGTAAAATCGCACACGTTGCGCAGCGTATTCGCGCGCTATGCGGACTGCATGCTGGCGCAGATGTTCCAGTCGACGGCCTGCAACGCGATCCACTCGATCGAGCAGCGCACCGCGAAATGGATCGTCTCGGCGATGGAGCGCACCGACGGCGACGTCGTGCCGCTGACCCATGAACAGCTGGCGACGCTGCTCGGGGTCGGCCGCAGCTATGCCAGCCGGATCATTCAGGTGTTCAAGGCCGAAGGGGTGCTGGAAACCCGCCGCGGCTCAATCCTGGTGCGCAACCCGGATGCGCTGCGGCTGCGGGCCTGCCTGTGTAACGAATCCGTCAAAAGCCACTTCGAGGACGTGCTGCGCGGGGTTTATCCCAGCGAAGATAACCCGGCGAACTAGGTTCCCTGCTGATCCGAGCAGCCTCCGCGGTACCCCAAGGCTTGCAGGTCTCACCGGAACCGGCCGCCAATAGCGAAATTCGCCCAGTTCGGTCGAAAATCAGTCAACCAAATTGCCAACAAACCATTGTTTTTTGGCGTTTTCTGAATATATTGCGCCGCAACGAGCAAGGTGTGCCCGGTCCTTTTGGCCGGGCTTCCTTTTTGGGCGAGAATCTTCCTTTGGACGGCTACGCCCTTCGAATTTCAGGTTTTTGAGCGTGATCCGGAAAAGTGGGTCCCGGTTTTCCGGTGAGATCGCGCGCCAGCCGTGGCCGAATCGGCCTAGTCAGAAGAAGAGCTATGAACCTTCGTAACGTCGCCATTATCGCCCACGTCGACCACGGCAAAACCACGCTGGTCGACCGCCTGCTGCAGCAATCCGGCACCTACCGGGACAACCAGCGCGTCGTCGAGCGCGCGATGGATTCCAACGATCTGGAGCGCGAGCGCGGCATCACCATTCTGGCCAAGGCAGCGTCGGTGCAGTGGAAGGACACCCGCATCAACATCGTCGACACGCCGGGCCACGCCGATTTCGGCGGCGAGGTCGAGCGCATTCTCAACATGGTGGACGGTGCTTTGGTGCTGGTCGACGCCGCCGAAGGCCCGCTGCCGCAAACCAAATTCGTGGTCTCGAAAGCGCTGAAGGTCGGACTGAAGCCGATCGTCGTCATCAACAAGGTCGATCGTCCCGACGCCCGGCCGACCGAAGTCATCAACGAGGTGTTCGACCTGTTCGCAGCACTCGACGCCAGCGAAGAGCAGCTCGATTTTCCGATCCTGTACGGTTCGGCC
>Ga0302314_10003934_pt1 | contig 27319 bp, 26 predicted proteins | sample III_Palsa_N2_3_FD_200533 | JGI IMG/M metagenome (GOLD analysis project Ga0302314, IMG submission 200533) | Peat permafrost microbial communities from Stordalen Mire near Abisko, Sweden - III_Palsa_N2_3 | ecosystem: Environmental > Terrestrial > Soil > Palsa > Peat permafrost | place: Sweden...
CAGGCCGCGGGAGTAGGACAGAGGGTTCATGTGCCCGCCTTCCTCATGGTACCAGCCGCCATGAAACCGCGGGCTGCCGGTCAGACGCTCGACCTCGGCCCGATCGACCACGCGGCAGCGCGCGCCGGCGTCGGCATAGGCCTTCGACTTGGTTTCGAGCGTCGCCATCGCCCCCGGCCGGAGAGCGCCCATAACGTAGCCGTTCTGCACCCACTCGCAGTCGATCGCATATCGCTCGATCATCTGCTTGACGCGGTCGTTGGCCCGCGTCTGGCGATGGATCAAACGCTCCGCCCAGGGTTCTCCCAGCATTTTGCGCAAGGAGGGCAGGCTGTAATAACTGAAGGTCGGCGTGCAATGGCCAGCGTTGCGGCCCGACCCGCCGAAACCGGCCTCCTGCGCCTCGACCAGAACGACCTTGACCCCCTTGCGGGCGAGTTCCAGGGCCGTGGTCAGGCCAGTGTAGCCGGCCCCAACGACACAAACGTCGGCGTCGATCCGCCCTTCGAGCGGATGCGTGTCCGGCGCCAGAACAGCCGTCGCGAACCAGAGGGTCGTGGTGAACGGCGAAAATTTTTCCATGGTCTCCACCCGCGAAACGAAGGGCGTCGCACCCAGCAAGAACAGCCCGAAACGAAGCCGCACAAGGGGAGTGAACGCAAAATGTCCTGCCTTCGGTGTGACCGATACTGCGGGAAATCGTCAAACCGGAATCTCACTATACGACGAAAGTTAGAAAATTTTTTACGATATGAGAAATTATCCGTGCTTGCGGTGTTTCGGCTTCCGCTGTTCGTGGTGTGAATCGACGCAGCGATGTGCCTCCGTTGCGCCACCTGCTCGAGGTGGTTGGTCTGCAATCGGCCCAATCCAGCTATTTTCGCTTAGCAGCCAAACCGGTCGACCAGTCAAGGCATGTCGAACGCAGGCTCGGCACGAGCTGCGCTGCTGATCAGATCGATTGATATGGCTGCGTGGCCCGGTGTCAGGGTGCGGGAAAACCTGTCGAGCCTATGATCTCTATCGGAGCCTGGCGATACCAGGCGCCCAAATCATGGGTGTCACCCCGCAGTACACCTGCAGCCGCCAGTCGTCGGACCTCAGTTTGCAGGATGCCGATGACCGATCGGATGAGCGGCGTCACCGGTTTGCTGGGCGGTGTCGCGATGACCAGCATGGCCCGCATTGCCGGGCTGCGGAATGGGCGGGCGCTTAGCCGCCCTTCCTGAACTTCCCGATGGACGGCGCCGAACGGCAGGACGGTGCATCCCGCTCCACGCTCCACCAACTGCTTCAGTGCTGCCACACAGTCGATCTCTGTCTGCACCTGCGGCTGGACCCGTTCGGACCAACAAGCCGCATCCACGACCCGGCGCAGTCCGTTGCCGGGTCCCGGCAGCAGGCATGCTCGAGCCCCCAGCTCTCCCACCTCGATGGGGCCCGCTGCCGAATTTCCCGGCGCTTCGATCAGGAAAAGGTCCTCCAGCAACAGCGGTGTCGCGAGGATGTTTGCCCCCCGCCGGGCGTCATACAGCACCGCCAAATCCAGCCGCCCCGTCTCGATCCATTCCAGCAGCACGCCGCTGAAGCTTTCGCGCATGCGCAAATGGGCCTTTGGGTGATTAGCGGCAAAGACGGTCGCCAGATCGGCGCCGACCGTCGCGGCGATCGAGGGCGGCGTGCCGATGGTGACTTCACCGATCTCGTCCAGCGTGCGCGACTGCAGCTCGTCCTTGACAGCATCCAGCTGCTGCAGCGCGCTGCCGGTGACATCGAGCAATCTTTGGCCAGCAGGAGTCAATGCAACGCCACGGCCATGCCGATAGAACAGCTCGGTCCGCATTTCGATCTCCAGCTTGTTCAACTGGCGACTCAAAGTCGGTTGGCTGATGGCCAGGCGGGACGCCGCCCGCGACAAGCTGCCGGCCGCAGCGATCTCCATGAAATATCGAAGTTCGCTGATTTCCATCCAACGCTCCATCCTTCTATATTTGTAATAGCTGATATTGCGAATTCCGGATAGCTCGTGCCCGAAGCTCTCCGTAGGCTGAAAGAAGGGATGGGAACATCAGGAAGAACAGGCGACATGTTCAGAGAATCATCGCCGCTTTCAGCGGTCAGCGCCGGTTATATTGAGGACCTCTACGAACGGTTCTGCTCGAGCCCCGATGGGGTGGACGAAAGCTGGCGCTCCCTGTTCGGCGTGCTTGATCTCGCAAGCCCCAATGGCTCCGTGGGCGTCAAGCCCGCTGTTACCGTCGGCGACGGGGACCGGGCGGCGCTGACCGAGGCGCTGCGCTGTTGGGGGCATCTATCCGCGCAGCTCAATCCGCTTGCGACACTGCAAGCGCTGCCGCACGTCGAGACATTTGCGGCGCATCTGCCGCCGCAGGCCCCACCGCTCGACATCCTGCTGGCGCTCTATTGCGGCAGCCTGGCCGTTGAGACGGCGCATATCGACGATCCAGCGCTCCGAAATTGGCTGATCGGCCGCTATGAGGCCGCTGCCGTGGCACCACCACCCGGCGACGAGGTCGCCATGCTGCGCGATCTGATCCGCGCTGACACGTTCGAAGGCTTTCTCGCCCGCAAATTCCCGACCAAGAAGCGCTTCGGTGCGGAAGGCGCCGAGGCGATCATCGTTCTCTTGCGGGAAGTGCTGCGTCAGGCCGCGATCGCTGGCGTTACCCATGTGGTGATCGGCACGATGCATCGTGGCCGCCTCAACCTCATGGCGACGCTCCTGGGCCGGTCGATGGCGCGCCTCTTCGCCGAGATCAAGGGCGCCCACCCGTTTGCTGTCGATACGACCCGGCCCGGTGACGTGCCCTACCATCTGGGTGACCGGACGCTCGTCGATACGGGTGCCGGCGTGGTCGAGGTGACGTTGCTCGCCAACCCGTCCCATCTCGAAGCGGTGGATCCGGTGGCCCTCGGTCGGGCCCGCGCGCTGCAGGACGGTTTCGGGGCCGACCGGGTCCTGCCGATCATCCTCCATACCGACGCGGCCGTGATCGGCCAGGGCATCGTCGCAGAGGCCGTGCAACTCGGCGGCACTGCCGGCTTCACGACCGGCGGCACGGTCCACATCGTCATCAACAACCAGCTGGGATTTACGACGGAACCGAGCGAGGCGCGGACCTCGACCTACTGTACCGGCGCCTGGAAAGCGGTCGACAGCTGCATTCTGCATCTCAATGGCGACGACATCGCGGCGGCATCGCGCGCGGCACAGCTGGCAATCGGCTGGCGGCAGACCCATGCCCGCGATGCCGTGATCGATTTCGTCTGCTACCGGCGCAACGGCCATAACGAGATCGACGAGCCGTCCTTCACGCAGCCTCTGCTTTACCGCCGGATCGCGCAGCAGGAGCCGGTCGTCGCGATCACCGGCCGACGCCTGGTCGAAGCAGGGAAGATTACCGCGGCGGAAATCGCGGCTGAGGCGGAGGCATGCCGGGCTGCACTGGCAGAAGCCTACGACGCCAGTCCCGACTACCGCACCAACGAAAGCGGCTATCCGGCCATGCCCGGTGGGAACGCGCAGCCAACCGGCATCGATCTGGACCGCCTCCGCGCCATCGCCAACACCTTGGCGCTGGAGCCGGAAGGCATGACCCTGCACCCGAAGATGGGCAGGCTGCTGCAGCAGCGGACGATCGGTGCTGAGGGGATCGCCTGGCCGATGGCGGAGGCGTTGGCGTTCGGCAGTCTGCTGCTCGACGGCGTGCACGTGCGGCTGACCGGGCAGGATGTGGTGCGCGGCGCCTTTTCCCATCGGCATTTCAGTCTGATCGACAACCTCAGTGGTGCGAAACACATCGGGCTGACGAATCTGCCGGACGCCAAGGGTCGATTTTCACTCTACAACAGCCCGCTCTCCGAATACGCCGTCCTGGGCTTCGAATATGGCTACAGCGTCGAACGGCTGGACGCGCTGACTATCTGGGAAGCGCAATTCGGCGATTTCGCCAATGGTGCGCAGATCATCCTCGACCAATTCATCTCGGCCGCCGAGGAGAAATGGTGCACGCCGTCCGGCTTGGTCGTGCTGTTGCCGCATGGGCTTGAGGGGCAGGGTCCCGAGCATTCCTCTGCTCGCCTGGAGCGGTTCCTGCAGATGACGGCCGGGACCAACATGCGGATCGTCAACCCATCGACGCCGGCGAATTATTTCCATCTGCTGCGCCGCCAGGTCTGCGCGCCGGAGCGGCGCCCGATGATCGTCATGAGCCCGAAGCGGCTGCTGCGCCTGCCAGCCGCCGTCTCGCCGCTCGCCGATTTCGCACCGACCCGCTCGTTCGAGCCGCTGGTGACGAGCGCTACAGGCGAAGCGATCGATCACGTCCTGCTGTGCAGTGGCAAAATTGCCTACGACCTCGAAGCAGAGCGCACCTCACGCCAAGCGGCAAACGTGGCGATCATCCGGATCGAAGAGCTCTTTCCACTGCCAGCCGAGGCGCTCACCGAGTTGTTCCGCCGTTGGCCCGATGCTGCGTGTGTCTGGGTCCAGGAGGAGCCGGCGAATATGGGCGCCTGGTCCTGGCTCGATCGCCGGATCGAGCGGCTACGGCGCGACGCCGGGGCCTTGCAGCCGACGATGCTCTATGCGGGCCGTGCCGAATCCGGCTCGCCGGCCGGTTCCTTCCACGGCGACCATGAGGCCGATCAGGTCGCGATCGTCGCCCGGGCGTTCGAGGGTACGGCATGACCGCCCCAGCCGGCATTCTGGCGGGCTTGCGTATAGTCGAAATCTCGGCCTTCATCGCCGCCCCGCTGGGCGGGATGACACTAGCGCAGCTTGGCGCTGACGTGATCCGGATAGACCCGATCGGCGGCAATATCGATATCGGGCGATGGCCGCTGGCACCGGATGGCAGCAGCCTCTATTGGGCCAGCCTTAACAAGGCCAAGCGCTCTGTCTGCTTGGCGCTCAATACGGCGGAAGGACAGGAATTGGCGCGCGCGCTCATCTGCGCGCCCGGCGAGGATGCCGGCACACTGCTCACGAACCTGCCGTCTAGCGGCTGGATGAGCTACCCGGCGCTGTCGGCCGCGCGATCTGACCTGATCATGCTGCGCCTGACCGGTAACGCGGATGGCAGCGCCGCCGTCGATTACACGATCAATTGCGCCAGCGGCTTTCCGACCGCCACCGGGCGCGGCGACGGTCCGGTCAATCATGTCTTGCCGGCCTGGGACGTGGCTGCCGGCCTCTATCTCGCCACCGGATATCTGGCGGCCGAGCGGACGCGGCGTCGGACCGGGCGCGGGCAGGAGGTCACGCTGGCGCTCTCGGACGTCATGCTCGCGACCGTGGGCAATCTGGGTTATGTCGCGGACGTTCAGGTGAACGGCGCCGTGCGGCCGCCGCTGGGCAACGATCTCTATGGTGCCTTTGGCCGCGACTTCGCGACGGCGGATGGCCGGCGGATCATGGTCGCCGCCATTTCCAACCGGCAATGGCGCGCCCTTGGCACCGCGACCGGGCTTACGGCGCAGATCGCCATGATCGGTCCGATGATGCAGGTCGATCTGGATACCGAGGGTGGCCGGTTCGACGCCCGCGCCGCCATCGCCGCAGTGCTGGAACCCTGGTTCGCCCGGCGCAGTCTGGCCGAGATCCGCGCGGCGTTCGAGGGGCGCGGCGTGCTGTGGGGGCCATATCAGGATTTCGCCGAACTGGTGCGCGAGGATGCGCGCTGTTCTCTGGCGAACCCGCTCTTCGGCATGATCGACCAGCCCGGTGTCGGCCCGATCATGGCCAACGCGACGCCCTTGAGTTTCGATCTGGAGGGTCGCCAGCCCCCTCGTCCGGCACCTCGGCTCGGCGCGGATACGGAGGCGGTGCTGGCCGAAATCCTGGGCCTGTCCGGTGCGCAATACGCCAGGTTGCATGATGCCGGGATCGTGGGGCACGCATGAATTCCTCCGAACTCCTGGACCTGTGCCGCCGCGGCCTGACGCTCGCCGAGCAGTTGTTCGAGGCCACCCGCGGGAGCGTCGCCGGGCTGGTGACCGAGGCGGGCCAGCCGAAAGCCGCCCTCCTGGAGACGCATCAACTGGCGGCGCACGGCCTCGCCTGGCAGGCGACCTATGTCGAGGCGCTGCGGCAGGCCTTGCATTGGGCGGCGGCACTGGAACAAAGCGGGACCTTCTCGCCGCTTGAACGCGCGATCCTGCGGTTGGGTTTTGCCGAATATCTGCAGCAGATAGCGGGCGGCATCCCGATCAGCCAGACCGAGATGATCCGGCTGGGCGATCTGGGCGTGCCGGCCGCGACGATCCAGGCGTTCCTGGCGCAGCCGGTGCTGGCGGTCCTGTCCGACCCGATCGGCCTGAATGCTGCCCGTGGGCTGCTGGCCGAGGCCGCGGCTCAAGGGCAGTTCGGCGCGGTCGGGCTCGCCGACGAGACGATCGACGCGATCCGGACCCAGTTCCTGCGCTATGCGGCCGCCGAGATCGCGCCCCATGCCCAGGGCTGGCATCAGCGTGACGAGCTGATCCCGATTGAAATCGTGCGCCAGCTGGGCAAGATGGGCGTGTTCGGCCTGACCATCGGTGAAGAGCATGGCGGTTCGGGCCTGGGCAAGATCGCCATGTGTGTCGTCTCCGAAGCCCTGAGCGGCGGCTATATCGGCGTGGGTTCGCTCGGCACCCGGGCGGAAATCGCGGCCGAACTGATCGGCATCGCCGGCACGCCCGCGCAGAAGGCGCGCTGGCTGCCGGCACTCGCCTCGGGTGAGGTGCTGCCGACGGCCGTGTTCACCGAACCCAACACCGGCTCCGACCTCGCCAGTCTGCGTACCCGGGCCGTCCGGGATGGCGATGTCTATCGCGTGACTGGTGCCAAGACCTGGATTACCCATGGCGCGCGTTCCGATCTGATGACGCTGCTGGTGCGCACGGATCCGAGTACGAGCGGCCATAAGGGGATTTCCCTACTGCTCGCCGAGAAGCCGCGCGGAACTGACGCGAATTCCTTTCCGGCGAAGGGCATGAGCGGCACGGAAATCCGGGTGCTGGGCTATCGCGGCATGAAGGAATACGAGATCGCCTTCGATGATTTCGAAGTGCCGGTCGCCAATCTTCTGGGCGGGATCGAGGGCCAGGGCTTCCGCCAGCTGATGGAGACGTTCGAAAGTGCCAGGATCCAGACTGGTGCCCGGGCGCTGGGCGTTGCGCAGAACGCGCTGGAGCTGGCCGCCGCTTATGCCCGAGACCGGCAGCAATTCGGTAAGGCCACCATCGCTTTTCCGCGCGTCAGCACGAAGATCGCCTGGATGGTGACGGAGACGATGCTGGCGCGGCAGTTGACCTATTTCGCCGCCCGGCAAAAGGACGGCGGCCAGCGCTGCGACATCGAGGCCGGCATGGCCAAACTGCTGGCTGCGCGCGTCGCCTGGTCGAATGCGGATTGCGCGCTGCAGATCCATGGCGGCAACGGCTACGCGATCGAATATCCGATCAGCCGGGTTTTGTGCGATGCGCGCATCCTGTCGATTTTCGAGGGTGCGGCCGAGATCCAGGCCCAGGTGATCGCGCGCGGATTGATCGCCCGGGTGAATTAGCCGGGGCAAATCGGGGCAGCTCTTGCTGCGCCAGAAAATACAGTGGATAATGCATTATAACGATGTCGGTCTTTGGAGGGCGACACGTGGAGGAAAGCCATGCGAGGGTCGAAGATCCTTTTTTCGAGCAGCCAGCGCCGCTCGCCCGGCTGTGCCATGTCCGGAAATCCTTCGTGTCCGGCGGCAAGCGCGCCGAGATCCTCAGCGATATCAATATCGACGTCGCCCCCGGTGAATTCGTCTCGATCATCGGCCCCAGCGGCAGCGGGAAATCGACGATCCTCAATCTGCTGGCCGGCATCGACAGGCCTTGCGCCGGCACCGTCTCCTATGACGGCCATCCCGTTGCCGGCGTCAGCGGCTCCATCGCCTATCTGACCCAGCATGACAGCCTGCTGCCCTGGCGAACCGTCGCCGACAACATCGCCGTGCCGCTGGAAATCCGGAAGATGCCGGCGGCCGAGCGGCAGCGGGCGGTCGTGGACATACTGGCCAAGGTCGGGCTCGCCGGCTATGGCGGTCACTATCCGCGCCAGCTCTCCGGCGGCATGCAGAAGCGCGCGATGCTGGCGCGGACCTTGATCTACGATCCGAGGACGATCCTGATGGACGAACCGTTCGGTCCGCTCGACGCCCAGCTGAAACTGGCGCTGCAGGCGGAACTGTTGCGGCTCTGGACCGGGACCGGCAAGACCATCATCTTCGTCACCCATGACATCGCCGAGGCGATCACGCTCTCCGATCGCGTGCTCGTGCTCTCGGCCCAGCCGACCCGGATCAAGCATGTCGAGCCGATCCGGATCTCCCGGCCGCGCGACGTGCATGAGGTGCGCTTTGCGCCACATTTCGAGGGGCACTACCGGGCCTTGTGGAATGCCATCGAGATGCGGCGCGAAGAAGCCGCGGCATGAATACCGCAACCGCGCTCCCCGTGGTGGTCGATGGCATGAACGCACCCATCGCCGAGACGGTCGCGACGCCGGCACGAGACCGGGTCGTCCTCTACCGGATGGTGGTGGCGGCCGTGTTCCTGGGAGTTTGGCAGGCCGTGTCTGGCCGGCTGATCAATCCGTTCTGGTGCAGCAGCCCGCTCGACATCGCCAAGACGCTCTGGACTTGGACGCAATCCGGGTTGCTCGAACGGCATCTGCTGGTGACCTTCCAGGAAACCGCGATCGGGTTCCTGATCGGCTCGGTCGCCGCCATCGCCGCGGCGCTCTCGATCGGCCGCAGCGAGACGGCACGGCGCACGGTCGATCCGTTTGTGACGGCGGTCTATGGCGTGCCGAAGGTCGCCTTGGCGCCACTCTTCATTATGTGGTTCGGCATCGGACTGACGCCGAAGATCGTGCTCGCCGCCGTCAGCGTCTTCTTCCTGATGTTCTTCAACACGATGAGCGGCGTGCGCCAGGTCGACTGCCGGCTGATCGAGGCCATGACGCTGATGGGCGCGAGCCCGCTCTACATCCAGAAACAGGTCGTGCTGCCCGCGGCCCTGCCCTGGATCTTCACCGGCCTGAAATTGGGATTGCCCTACGGCTTCGTTGGCGCGGTCGCGGCGGAGATGATGGCCTCCAATCAGGGCATCGGCTTTTTGACCCAGGATTCGGCGGGCCAGTTCAACACCGCCGGCGTGTTCGCGGCACTCTTCGCGTTGATGGCCGTTACGACGCTGTTGAACGAGGGGTTGGGCTGGCTTGAACGCTGGCTGTTCCGCTGGCGCTGATGGCGGAGGGAAGAATCATGATGACGACCCGCAGGAAACTGCTCCAGGTTGCGGCGCTGGGCATGGTTTGTGGTGTCGGCGGCCGGGCGCTCGCGGCGCCCGCTCCGAAGAAGCTCACCATCGGTGTCGGCGGCTATACTTTTGCCTATCTGCCCTTATTCGTCGCCAATGCCTCGGGCTTCCTTGCCGACGAGGGGCTGCAGATCGACCTGGTCCAGACCGGCAGCGGGGCGACCGCGATGGCGGCGATGCTCGGCGGCAGCTTCGACATCTGCGGTTTGGTGCTGAGCGACGTCATCCTGGCCGCCACCAAAGCGCAGAAAATTTCGGTGTTCGCGCCGCTCATGACGCAATATGCCAGCGACGCGATCATCAGCAAGGCGGCAGCCGAACGCGTCGGCCTGAAACCTGAGATGCCGCTGATCGAGCGGATCAAGCGCCTGAAGGGCCTGACGCTCGCCGTCAGCGGCCGCGGCAGCGGCATCGACAAGATGTGGCGTTACCTGTTCAAGCTGGCCGAGATGGATCCCGACCGGGACGTCACCCTGACGGTGATCAAGCTCGACCAGATGTATCCGGCGTTGCGCGCCGGGCAGATCGACGGCTACAACACAACGGCGCCGTCGAACAGCCGGGCGATCGAAGAGGGGCTGGCGGTCTGGGCTGCCCGGCCATCCCAGGGCGAGGTGCCCGGACTGGAAGGGTTCGTCTATACGATTCTGGCAGCCAGTCCGTCGGCGCTGCAGAGCAACCGGGCGGAACTGACCGGCCTCGCGCGCGGGTTGGCGCGAGCGAACGTCCTGATCAACGACGACCCGATGCGCGCCGCCGAGGCGGTGCATCAGGCGCTCTGGAGTCAGACGGATCTGTCGCTGCTGCAGCACGCCATCGCCGACCAGCACACGGCCTTTGCCCGGCGCATGACGCTGACGCAGCAGATCTTCGACCAGAACAAGGATTTCATGCGGGGCTTCGGCGATGACGTGAAATCCGTTTCCTATAAGGACGTCATCGATTCCAGCGTGATCGATGCCTTGACCTGAACTCCCCCTTTTACGAACGAGGATTGGGCCCGCGATGAAATCGATGCTGCTGGTCATGGACATGATGAATGACCTCATCCACCCCGATGGCGTCAACGCGAAGACCTATGTCGTGCAGGCGACGGAGCGGCAGCTCTATGCCAACACGGTGCGAGCGATCGCGGCCGCGCGCGCCGCGGGCGTGCCGGTGGGATATGTGCGTGTCGGGTTCTCGCCGGACTACCGCGAGTGTCCGCTCGCCTCGCCGATCTTTTCCAAAGCCAAGGGCGCGGGGCTATTCCAGCTCGGTACCTGGGGTACGGAGGTCTATCCGGAATTCGCGCCGCAACCAGGCGACTTCGACATCGTCAAACATCGCGTCAGCCCGTTCTACGGCACCAGTCTGGAACCGATCCTGAGGGCCCAGGGCATCGGCCGGCTGGTGCTCAGCGGCGTCTCGACGAATGGGGTCGTACAGGGGGCCGCGCGCGAGGGGCATGATCGCGACTACGCCATCACGCTATTGGACGATTGCTGCTGCGGGGCGACGGAGGACGAACACAATTTCGCGCTCGCGGGCTTGCGCCGCTTTGCCGAGGTCAGCACGTCGGGTGACTATCGTTTTGAAGCCCAATCGTGAGCGACAGCCTGGCCGCCGATACGACCTACGAAGTCTATGCCATCCGTTTTGCGACCAATCCGGCGCGCAAACGGGGGCAGAATTTCATCAACGACGCCGACCCGTTGAAGTCCCACGTCATGGATTTCTTCTGCTGGCTGATCGTCGGCGGCGGCGAGGCAGTCATGGTCGATAGCGGCACGACCCAGGCGACCATCGAAAAGCAGAAACTCAATTTCATCCGCTGCCCGACCGAGGCGCTGGAAGCATTAGGGTTCGCCGCGAAACAGGTGCGGCGGGTGATCCTGACCCATCTTCACTATGACCATATCGGCAATATCGACAAGTTCCCGGCCGCGCATTTCTATCTGCCGGAGGCCGAGATGCAATACGCAACCGGCCCGGACATGCGGTTCTATTTCCTGCGCCGTCCGTATGGGACCAAGGAAATCGGCACCGTGATCGAGTATCTTCACCAGGAGCGCGTGACCCTGCATGGGCCGTCGATCGATCTGGCGCCCGGCCTGTCGATGCACGTGGTCGGCGGCCATACGGCCGGACAGGCGATCGTGCGGGTTCGCACGAAGCGCGGCTGGGTCGTACTCGCGTCCGATGCGCTCCATTATTACGAGGAGCTGGAGCGGACGATCCCGTTCGCCGTCGTGCATGACGTCTCGAAGATGCTGGCCGCGCACGAGACGATCCGCAGCCTCGCCGATTCCGACGACCATATCGTGCCGGCCCATGACCCGCTGGTGGTGGAGCGGTACCCGGCGGTGCGGCAGGATCTGGCCGGGTTCCTCGTGCGCCTGGACGTCGCCCCGACGCGAACGCCGTCTTAAAGCAGCTTGTGGAGGCTGGGGTGTGCTAGGTATTCGGCATTGTGCATTAGAGACGCCGTAAGACACCGGAGCATCATGGACTATCGAACCAAGGAAGAGCAGGTCGCCGACTTCCTGCGCGAGGGCATCATTTCGGGCCGCTTCCCCCGGGGTGCTCGCGTCAAGCAGGTCGAGATCGCACAGCTGTTGAAGACGAGCGTCACGCCGGTCCGCGAGGCGCTGAAGCTTCTGGTGGCCGAGGGCTATCTCAGCGGCAGCTCCTACAAGGGGGCGACCGTCGTTCCGTTCGACGTCTCCGCTTCGCGCGAGATCATCAATCTGCGCATGCTGCTGGAGGCGGAGCTGGTCCGCTTCGCGGTCGAGCACCTGACCCCGGCCGACGTCGATGAGCTGAAGGGCCTCGCCGCGGAGTTCGAGGCGGCGGCGGCCAAGCGCGACAGCGCCACGGCGCGGGCGGTGAACTACCGGTTCCACAAGCGGATCTACACGATCGCCGACCAGCCACAGACTTTCCATTTCGTCCAGATCCTGTGGGCCCGCTATCCCTTCGACGTCATCAACCGGATCGAGGGACGCGCGGAGCGGGCGGCGGAAGAGCATGCCGAGCTGCTGCAGCGGATGATCGCCGGTGACGTCGCGAGGGCGACGGCGACGACCAGGCGCCATATCGAAAGCGGCTGGGAAGAACTCAGGGATTCGCTGGAGGCGTCGGAAGCGTCAGCCGTTCCGGGCCCGGCGGTGACGGCCCTGAAGGCCTAAAGCGAGAGGCGTCAGCCGGGGGGGGCGCCGTCGAATCACAATTCGACAAATTACGCATTGTGCATTGTGCCCAAAACGATAGCTCCATATGATGGGCGCCAACGATAAAAGATTGGGGGAAAACCATGCGGTCAGTGTCCGTTTCCGTCACCTTCGCCGCCCTCGCCACCTGCTGTGCCGCATCATCCCTGCCGGCCCGGGCCCAGGACGCCGTCATGGGCATCGACGAAAAAACCAAAACCGTGACCGTAGGTGCCTATACGCCGATCACCGGCCCGGTGCCGTTCTATGCGACCCTGACCCATGCGGCCGACGCCTATTTCCACCATGTCAATGACGAGGGTGGGATCGGCGGCTGGAAGATCAAATACGTCACCTATGATGATGGCTATGAGCCGTCGCGCAGCGTCGCGCTTGCCCGCCGGCTGGTCGAAGACGACAAGATTTTCGCGCTCGCCGCCGCGGTCGGCACGGCCACCAATATGGCCGTGATCCCGTATGCGAAGGAGACGAAGCTCGCCATGGTCGGCCCGATCGGCGGTGCGAGCGCGTTCTTCACCGAGCCGAACGTCTTTCCACTGCTCCCGGACTATGGCTGGTCGGCCGCCTCCGACGCTGATTACGCGCTCGGTGAATTGAAGGCGAAAAAGATCGCCCTGCTCTGGGAGAACGACGAACTCGGCCGGTCCGCGAAGCGTGGCTTCGACCTCTATATGGCGAGCAAGAACGTGACGCCCGCCGAGGAAATCTCGTTCGAGGTCACGACGACCGATTTCAGCCCACAGATCCGCCGGATCGCGAATTCCGGCGCCGATGCGGTCATCCTGTTCGGCTCCAACGCCAACCTCGCCTCGGCGCTGAAGACGGCGGACCGGCAGGACCTGAAGACGCATTGGTTCGCGCCCTTTTTCACCGCAGACCCATCGACCTTCAAGCTCGCTGGCGATTTACTGAACGGGGTCTTCTTCTCGTCCTGGCTGCTGCCGGTATCGAGCGACGATCCGGAGATCAGGGCCTATCGCGAGTCGATCCCGAAATACTACCCCAACGATCCGGTCGGCGTGTTCGGCCTCAACGGCTGGAGCAACGCCGCCCTGTTCGGCGAAGGCTTCAAGAAGCTGCTGGCCAGCGGCAAGCCGCTGACGCGCGAAAACCTGGTGGCGGCGCTCGACACGCTGCAGAACGCGACCGTCGGCGGTGCCCACAGCGTCACCTTCACGCCGGGCGACCATCGCGGCACCCGGCAAGAGGCGATCATTCAAGCCAAGAACGGGTCCTTCGAGGTGGTGCGGCCGTTCCGTCCGTACCCGGCCGTCGCGTTCGACGCGAAATAGCCGGGCCCTCGCCCCCTAACGACGAAACAAGGAGCAAATCATTGGTTACTATTCCTTTGAGCGCGCCGGCGCGCATGGACGGTCAAATCGCCTTCGTCACGGGCGCTGCCGGCGGCATCGGCCGCGCGACGGTGCTGGCATTGGCCGCGGCCGGGGCGCGGGTGATCGCCACGGATATCGCCGAGCATGCTGATTTCGGCGACGTCCCGGCGATCTCCTATGTCCGCTATGACGTCACGTCTCCGGCGGAAACCGATGCGGTGATCGATCAGGCGCTCAAGGATGCCGGGCGGATCGACGCGCTCATTCTGTGTGCCGGCACCATCTCCCATCGGCCGCTGTGGGAATCGACCGACGAGGAATGGGAGTCGATCCTCAAGGTCAATCTGTTCGGCGTGCTGAACCCGGTGCGCAAGCTGTTCCCGATCATGGCCGAACAGGGCTACGGCAAGATGGTCGCCTTGGGCTCGATCGCGGCCAAGATCGGCGGCGTCGCCTCGGGCCCGTCCTATGTCGCCGCCAAGTCGGCGGTGCATGGGCTGTTCAAATGGGTGGCGAAGAACGGTGCCGCCAAGGGCGTGTTCGCGAGCGTGATCGCACCTGGCCCCGTCGAGACGCCGATGTGGGAAAAGGTGACCCATCGCGCGCCGCCGTCGCCGCATAACAGCGTGCCGCTCGGCCGCTATGGCCAGCCCGAGGATATCGCGCAAGCCATCCTGTTCCTGTGTTCGCCGGCGTCGAACTGGATCACCGGCACGGTGCTCGACGTCAATGGCGGCATGTTGATGGATTGATGCCATGGACCAGCAATTGACCGTCGGTTTCATCGGCCTGGGCGTCATGGGCGGCCCGATGTGCCGCAACATCGCGCTGAAACATCCGGGTTCCGTGGTGGCGTTCGACGTCAATCCCGACGCTTTCGCCATCCTGAAGGACACACGCGCGGAATGCGCGGCCACGATCGCCGCCGTGGGGGCACGGGCGGACGTCATCTTCCTGTCGCTGCCGGGCGGCAAGCAGGTGGAAGCCGTCTGCGCCGAAATCGCGCCGCAAGCCCGGCCCGGCGCCACCGTCGTCGACCTCAGCACCACCTCGGTCGAAACGGCGCGGGCGGTGGCGGCCAAGCTCGCCGACGCCGGCATCGGTTTTGCGGACGCGCCGGTCGCCCGCACGCGGGAGGCGGCCCAGCAGGGCACGCTCAGCGTCATGGTCGGTGCACCCGACGCGCTCTATGCGCGCATCCGGCCGCTGATCGACATGATCGCGTCCGACGTCACCCATGGCGGCGGCGTCGGCACCGGTCAAGTGCTGAAGCTGGTCAACAACATGCTGGTGTTCGAGCATGTCGTGGTCCTGGCCGAGATGATGGCGGTGGCGGAGCGGGCAGGGGTGGCACCCGGCGTCTTGCTCGACGCCGTGTCCAAGGGCTCGGGCGACAGCTTCGTGCTGCGCAATCACGGTCGCAAGGCGATGCTGCCGCGCAGCTTTCCGGACAAGGCGTTCCCGTCGGAATATGTGCTGAAGGACATTGGCTACGTGCTGGAGCTGGCGGCAGCGAGCGGGGTCAAGGCGCACGCCGCTGAATTGACGCAGCACTACTACCAGCAGGCCGTCGAAGCCGGGCTGGGCGGTCGGTATTTCCCCGTGGTGCTGGAGCTCATCGAGCAGCAGAGCAAGCCGATCGCGGAGACCGGCAAGCCATGATGGCGCTTGCCGAAATCGGCCGCGACCTGTCTTCCCTGGTGTGGGGCGGCCTGATTTCGGGCTGTCTCTACGCGTTCGGCGCGCTTGGCCTGGTGATGGTGTTCAAATGCTCCCGCGTCGTGAATTTTTCGCACGGCAATGCGGCGGGGTTGGCGGCCTTTCTCGTGTTCGGCTTCTCCGGCGGCTGGTTCCTCAGCCTGTCCTGGGGCCAAGCGGTACTGCTGGCGGTCAGCGTCAGCGTCATGGTGGCGGTCGTGAGTTACGCCGTTATCGCGCCGCTGGTGTTCGAATCGGACCTCACCAGCACGATCGTGACGCTCGGCATCGGGCTGATCCTGCAGGGCGCGATCCAGCTGCTGTTCGGTTCCGACATCGTCAATCTCGACCTGCCGATCCCGCATTTCAGCACGCGTATCCTGGGCCTGCGCATCACGGGATACGACCTGGCCATCCTGGTGACGACCATCGTCTTCATCGGCGGCTTGTTCCTGATCATCGACCGGACCCGGCTCGGCATCGCCTTCCGGGCAGTATCGAGCAATCCGCTGGCGGCCGAGGTCTGCGGTCTCAGCATGCGGTCGGTGCATCTGTTCGCCTGGGTGGCGGCCGCCCTGCTGGGCGTCATCGCGGCGCTGCTGATCGTGCCGACGACGTTTCTCAGTTCGACCACGGTGCCATTCTTCATGCTGAACGCCTTCGCGGCCGCCGTGGTCGGTGGGTTCAGCAGCCTGCCGGGCGCGGCACTCGGCGGCATCGCCGTGGGCATCCTGGTGAATCTCTTCACCTTTTATGTCTCGCCCGAGTTCGACAACACGTTCCTGCTGGGCGTCATCCTGCTGACGCTCAACCTATTCCCCAACGGGCTGTTGCAGCGCCGGGTTGGCTCCCGTGTCTGATTTGACCAGCATCGCCCCCCGGCAGTCCGCGTCGCCGCTCCATCTGGTCTGGAGCCGCGACGGCCTACTGCCGCTTTTCCTCCTGCTGCTCGTCCTGCCGCCCATGATCGGCGGGTTCTGGCTCTATAGCCTCAGCCTGTGCTTCGCCAACAGTATCGGGGTCTTGGCCGTGACCTTGCTGCTCCGGTTCGGCGGCGAGGTCTCGATCGGCCATAGCGTGTTCGTCGCGGCCGGCGCCTACACGGTGGCGATCATGGAAAAGCAGTTCGGCCTGTCGCTCTTCGCCGGCTTGCCGATCGCCATGGTGATCGGCGTGGCACTGGGCCTGCTCCTGGCCTATCCCTCGCGCCGGCTGTCCGGTGTCTATCTGGCGGTGACCACGATGGCGATGGCCCTGGCACTGCCCGAAATCATCCTGCATGCGGGCTCGGTCGCCGGTGGGTTCGAGGGCCTGTATGTCTCGGGCAGGCTGCTGCCCGGCGTCGACAAGTCGCTGCAGCACTACTATGTGGCGCTGGTGGTGCTGGTGGGCGTGGTGCTGGCGCTCGACCGCTTGCGGCAGTCCCGTCAGGGTCTGGCGCTGCTGATGGCGCGCTCCCACCCGGCGGCGGCCGACGCGTTCGGCATCACGCGGGACTGGGCGCGCCTCAGCGTGATGGGCTTGAGCGGCGGGTTGGCGGCACTCTCCGGCTCCGTGCTGGCCTTCGCCAGTTCGACCGTATCGCCGAATAGCTTCACGCTCTGGTCCTCGATCTTCCTGCTGGTGGGATCGGTGGTCAGCGTCTATGGGCTGTCGCTGGCGCGGGCGTTGCTGGGCGGTCTGTTCCTGACCTTGGTGCCGCAGGTGCTGGCCGGTGCCGGCAACTGGATCCCGGTGCTTTATGGCGCCTCGCTGCTCGCGGTCGTGCTGAGCGGGCACTACGCGCCACGCCTCAAGGCGCTCTGGAGGCGGCCATGAACCTCGAAGCGCGGGGCATCAATCTGGCATTCGGCGGCATTACCGTGCTGCACGATCTCGACGTCTCGTTCCGCCGGGGCGAGGTCACCGGCGTGATCGGACCGAACGGCGCCGGCAAAACCAGCCTGTTCAATTGCCTGACCGGCATCTATCGGCCCCGCAGCGGATCGATCCGGTTTGGCGACCTGGCACTCGATCCGCTGCCGCCCGCGGCGCGCGCACGCCATGGCCTCGCGCGTAGCTTCCAGCATGTAGCGCTCTGCCCGGATCTGAGCGTGATCGAGAACGTCATGGTCGGGCTGGTGCAGCGTGGCCGCGCCGGATGGGCAGGAGCGCTGCTGGGCCTGCCGCATGCCCGGGCGGAGATGCGGCAGGCGCGGGCCGACGCGCTCGACGCGCTGGTGCGCCTCGGCATCGAGGATGCAGCCGATGCGGTGCTGGCCGAACTGCCGCCCGGAACCCTGCGCCTGGTTGAGATCGCGCGCGCGATCGCGGCCTCGCCGAAAATGCTGCTGCTGGACGAACCGGCAGCCGGTCTCAACGCGGCCGAAACGCGGGAACTGACCGAGGCGCTGCGCAGCCTGATGACGCCCGACCTGGTCATGATCGTGGTCGAGCATGACATGGATCTGATCATGCAGATCTGCGACCAGATCTACGTGCTGAACTTCGGTCGGCTGGTGGCCCATGGGCCGCCCGACGCGGTGCGAACCGATCCCGAGGTCGTGCGCATTTACCTGGGCACTGATGATGACTGAGTTGTTGAGCACCCATTCCCTGTCGGTGCGCTACGGCGCGCTGCCGGCTGTTTCCGCGATCGATATCGCCGTTGGCTCGGGCGCCGTCGTGGCCCTGCTGGGTGCCAATGGCGCCGGTAAATCGACCATCCTCAAGGCCATCGCCGGCCTGGTGCCGGCGCAGGGTCGCGTCCTGTTCGACGGCGAGCCGATCAACGCGCTTTCGACGCGGCAGCGCGTGCGTCGGGGCATCGTCTATGTGCCCGAGGGACGAGAGATCGTGACCACCTTGTCGGTCGGCGAGAACCTGGTGCTGGGCGGCTTTCACCTGGACCGCCGGACGCTGCGTCAGCGGTCGGAGATGGTGCTTGGTCTGTTCCCCGAGATCGCCGGCCGCGCCAAGGCGCCTGCCTGGATGCTAAGCGGCGGCGAGCAACAGATGTTGGCGATCGGCCGAGCCCTGATGGCCGGCCCGCGCCTGTTGCTGCTGGACGAGCCGTCGCTGGGCCTGGCGCCGCTGCTGGTGAAGCGGGTGTTCGAACGGCTGGATACGATCCGCAAGATGAGTGCCTTGTCGGTGGTACTGGTCGAGCAGAACTTCCGCATGACCATGCGGCTTGCCGACGACGTCTATTTCCTGCGCAGCGGCGGCATCGTCGGGCATCGCAGTGCTGCCGACCTCCGAGGACCGCAAGCCCGCGAAGAAGCCATCGATACCTACCTCGGGGGACGCGCTCAGACCCCCGTTAAGGCATCGGCCTGATTGACGCGTCACAAAGGATTGTGCATTGTGCATTATCTAAAAAAGACATCGTCGGAGGACAGACCCGTGAGCAACGTCGGCCCGCATCTTATCGTCAAGCCGATTGCTGGAGCGCTGGGTGCCGAGATCCATGGCGTCAATCTGCTGTCCCCCATTTCCGATGCGGAATTGGCCCAGATCCGCGAAATCTGGCTGCAATATTCCGTCGTCTTCTTTCGTGACCAGCCGTTGCCGCCGAAAGATTTTTCCGCCTTTGCGCAGCGGTTCGGGGATGTCGTTCACTATCCCTTCCTGAAGGGATTGGACGAGGCGCCGGAGGTGATCACGGTCGCGAAGTTGGAGCATGAGCGGGTGAATTTCGGTGGGCTTTGGCACACCGACACCGCCTATCTGGACGTGCCGCCGATGGCGACCATGCTCATCGCTCGGGAGGTGCCGGAATACGGCGGCGACACGCTGTTCGCCAGCGGCTATGCCGCCTATGACGCCCTGTCGGAGGGCATGAAGCGTATGCTGGAGCCGCTGCGCGCGATCAACAGCTCCAGCAAGGCGGAAAAGACCCGAACCCGCGAGGACCGCAAGCCCGGACAGGAGCGTCAAGTGCTGGAGGCCGAACATCCGGTCATCCGCACCCATCCGGAGACCGGCCGCAAGGCGCTCTACGTCAATGGCGGACATACGCTCCGCTTCGTCGATATGACCGAAGATGAAAGCGCCGGCCTGCTGGCCTATCTGTTCGAGCATCAGACCCGGCCGGAATTCACCTGCCGTTTCACCTGGCAGCCGGGCTCGATCGCGCTCTGGGACAATCGCTGCGCGCTGCATAATCCGGTCAACGACTACCACGGCCATCGACGCATCATGCATCGCGTGACCCTGGCCGGAGATCGACCGCAATGAAGATCTTGGTCCTGCCGGGCGACGGCATCGGCGGCGAGATCACGGCCGCGACGGTCGTGGCGCTCGAAGCCGCTGCAGGGCGCTTCGGCTTGGAGCTGGATCTGGTGCATGACGTCGTCGGTCATGAGAGCCACCGGCAGCATGGCACGACGGTACGGCCGGAATTGCTCGAGATCGCCCGGCAGGCCGACGGCTTGATCCTCGGCCCGACCGCGAGCCTCGATTTCCGCGATGAGGGCAAGGGCGAGATCAACCCGTCCAAGTTCTTCCGCAAGGGGCTGGATCTGTTCGCGAATATCCGCCCGTCGCGAACCTATGACGGCTTGCCGGGCAAGGTCGGCACCTTCGATCTGGTGGTAGTGCGCGAAAATACCGAAGGCTTTTACGCCGACCGCAACATGGAAATGGGCAATGGCGAGATTCTGGTGACGCCAGACGTCGCGATCTCGCTCCGCCGCATCACCCGGGCCTGCTGCCTGCGCATCGCCAGAGCTGCCTGCGAACTGGCCATGCAGCGCGGGCGGCGGGTAACTGCGGTCCATAAGGCGAACGTGCTCAAGGTCTGCGACGGCATGTTCCTGGATGCCTGCCGCGAGGTGGTTGCCGAATATCCGGACATCACGCTCGATTACGTGATCGTAGACGCGATGATGGCGCATGTGGTGCGGGATCCGCGCCGCTTCGACGTCATCGTCACGACCAACATGTTCGGCGACATTCTGTCCGACCTGACGGCGGAACTGTCGGGCAGCCTGGGGCTGGGCGGATCGCTCAATGCCGGGGCCGAGCATGCCATGGCCCAGGCGGCCCATGGCTCGGCGCCGGATATCGCCGGGCAGGATATCGCCAATCCCTTCTCCCTGGTCCTGTCGGCGGCCCTCTTGCTGTCCTGGCATGGGCGCAGAGCCGGCAAGCAGAGCTACGTCGCCGCCGGTGCTGCCATCGAGGCGGCGGTCGGCACGGTCATCGCGAGCGGTCAGGCGACGCGGGATGTGGGGGGGCGGCTGGGCACGAGGGCGACGGCAGAGGCACTCGCCGCGTCTCTTCGCGCCGGTTGATGGTCCCCGCATCCAACCTGGATCCGGCTCATCTGCGCTCCTGGATCGGCCGCCAAGCAGAAACTGCGAGGACTCAGTTGCGGCATCTATGGCTGAACTCCATTCAGGCCGGTGCCGAGCCGGATGCGCCCCCGTTCAGGCTCCGGCCACGATGAGTTCGACGCCGTCCTGCCTCAATTTCTCCGATAGCAACGGCGGCGGTGCACGGTCCGTGACCACCGCCGCCAGCGCATCAGGCGAAACGATGCGCGCCACCGCCACACGCTCGAATTTGCCCGCGTCGCACAGCGCAAGCGTCTGGCGCGCGCGCGCGATGGCGGTGCGCTTCACCGCGATCTTGTCCAGGTCGAAATCCATGGGCGCGCCATCCACGTCCCAGCCGGACAGGCCGATCAACGCCAGATCGAAGCGCAGGTCGCGCAGGAACGCGGTCGTGGCGTCGCCCACCAGCGAACCATCGGCGCCCCGCACGCTGCCGCCGGCCACCACGACCTCGATCCCGACGCGGCCAGCCAAGTGCATGGCCGACACCAGACTGTTGGTGAAGACGCGTAGCGCCTGATGCCCGGCCAGTGCCCGCGCCGCGGCCTCTACCGTGGTGCCTACGTCCAGGAATACGGTTGCTCCATTCGGCACTCTAGCCGCCGCGGCCGCGCCGATGGCGTCCTTGGCATCGACCGCCAAGCCCTGCTTCTGCGCATAGCCCAGCCGCACGGTGCCTTCGAGCGCGCCGGCGCCGCCGTGAAAGCGCTGCAGCAGCCCGCGCTCGTCCAGGCGGATGATGTCGCGCCGCACGGTCTGGGCCGAGACATCGAACAGCTCGGCGAGCGCCTCGACGGTCGCGAAACCCTGGGCTTGGACGATTCCCAGCAATGCCGCCTGCCGCTCGTTGAGCAGCTCAATCACATCAATAGATGGCTTTTCATTTATGATCATGGTCGTTATCTTACATTAAGACGGTAAAATCCAGTCAATCGGAAAGAGTTTTCGTCATAAAACGATCATATCGCCGTGATATGGCTGTTTTCCGACAGAGGCTGCGGGCAAAGGGGAGGGAACGGGCATGCGCTGGGTCATGGCGCTCTATCTGACTTATTTGGCGGCGCCAATCGTCCTGCTGCTGGTCGGCTCGTTCGGCGAGAGCTGGACGAACAGTCTGCTGCCGAGCGGCATTACCGACCGCTGGTATCTGGAGATCTGGGCCGACGGCAGCTTCCGCCGGGCCTTCTCGACCAGCCTCGTCGTGTGCGCCGCGACCTGCGTCGCCTCCGTCCTGATCGCCGTGCCCTTCGCTTATGCCATTCATCGCGCCGCCAGCCGCCAGGTCCGCGCCGCCGTGCGTCTGCTGTATCTGCTGCCGGTCGCGGCCCCGCCGCTGGTGCTGGGCTTTGGCTTCATCCTGGTATTCTCGTCGGAGGACCTGCCGTTCCTGGGCGCCTCCTGGTTGCTGATCGCCGGCCATGTCGTGCTCGCGCTGCCGTACCTGATGCAGGTGCTGGTCGCCGACATCCGGCACCTGGACCTCGACACACTGGAAATCGCGGCGGAATCGCTCGGCGCCGGGTTCTTCGCGCGGTTCTTCCACATCGTGCTGCCGTCGCTGCGTCACAGCCTGGTCGCCGGCGTGATCATGGTCGCGGCCTTCTCGATCGGTGAGTTTCAGCTGACCAATCTCATCTCGGGCTTCCTCACGCGGACATATCCGGTCGTGCTGCTGCAGGCGTTCTACGGCGCCACCGGCTTCGCCTGCGCCGGCACGATGGTGCTGCTGGTCTTGGCGGTCCTGGGCGCCGCAGGTTCTGCCGTCGCCGGGCGGGTGGCCGCAGCATGAGCATCGCGGTCGAAAATCTCTCCTACCGGTATGGTCCGGGTGCCGGCGGAATCGACGCAATTTCGCTCACGATCGGACCGGGCGAATTCTGCGCGGTCATCGGTCCATCTGGTTGCGGCAAGTCGACCCTGCTGAAGCTGATCGCAGGCTTCCTCGAACCGGCCTCGGGCACGATCCATTTGGCCGGCGAGCCGATGGCCGGCCGGCCGCCGCGTGCCCGCGATCTGGGTGTGGTGTTCCAGAACTACGCTTTGTTCCCGCACATGAGCGCGCTCGACAATGTCGCCTATCCCCTGAAGCTGCGTGGCATGGCCAAGGCGGAGCGCCGGCGGCTGGCCGACGAGGCGCTGGAGCGGGCGGGCCTCGGCGGTTTCGGCGCCCGCCTGCCGGCGGCGCTGTCCGGCGGCCAGCAGCAGCGGGTGGCGCTCGCCCGGGCGCTGGTGTTCAAGCCGCGCGCCCTGCTGCTCGACGAGCCGCTGTCGGCGCTCGATGCCGCGCACCGTGCCGCCATGCGCGACGAGATCCGTGCGGTTCAGCGCGCCAACAACATCGCCACCCTGCACGTGACCCACGACCAGGAAGAGGCGCTGTCGATCGCCGACAAGGTCGCCGTGCTGCGCGACGGCCGGTTGCTGCAGGTCGCAACGCCGGCCGAGCTTTACGACCGTCCGGCCGACCGGTTCGTTGCCGGCTTCGTGGGGGGCGCGAACCTGTTCGACGGCATCGTGCGCGGCAATCGCGTCGAAACGGCAGTCGGCCTCCTGGCTTGCGACACCCGCCATCATGCTGATGGCGCCCGCGTCACCGCTTGCTTTCGGCCGGAGGCGTTCAAGCGCGAGTCCCTCGGGCCGAACCAGTTCGCCGGCCAGGTCGTCCGTGACCGGTTCCTGGGCTCGATGCGCCGGCTCGATTTCGCCGTCTCGGGCGGCACGCTCCTGGCCGAAACCGCCTGGCGCGGCGAGGTCGCCGCCCTGTCTTTGCCGCCCGAGGCGATCCGCCTCATCCCATCCGCCTGACCCTGGCTTACGGAGTACCTGGCATGAAGCGTTTGATCCTTGCCGCCGCCGTCCTGATCTCTACCCCGGCCCTCGCCCAGACCGTGACGGACTCGCCCGAGCTCTATGGCGGTGAGAAGACGCTCTACGACGCGGCCCAGAAGGAAGGCATCGTCGTTTCATTCGACACCGGGCCGACCTGGGCGAACTGGGCCGCGGAATTTGCCGCGTTCAAGAAGCGCTATCCGAACGTCGAGATCACCTACAACGACATCGGCTCGGGCGCCACGGTCGTGGCGCTCGACAAGGCGCGCAACCGGCCGCAGGCCGACACGGCCTATTACTTCGCCGCCTCGGCCTATGATGCGATCAAGAAGGACGTGGTCGCCCCGTTCAAGCCGGTGAGTTTCGACAAGCTGCCGGAGGTGTTCCGCGATCCGGACGGCAAGTGGTTCACCATCCACACGCTGACCATCGCTTTCCTGGTGAACAAGAAACTGGTCAAGACCGTGCCGCACGGCTGGGCCGATCTCTTGAAGCCGGAATACAAGGGCGACGTCGTCTATCTCGACCCACGCTCGACCGGCGTCGGCCAGGTCATGAGCTTCGCCGCCAATTTCGGCGCGGGCGGCGACATGAACAACCTGGCCCCCGGCTTCGATTATTTCGCCAAGCTGCACAAGGCCGGCAACGTGCTCCGCGTCGAGGGCACGACGCCCTACGCCAAGTTCGTCAAGGGCGAGATTCCCATCTGGATCTCTTACGAGAACGATGGGCTCAAGGCGAAATATGTCGACGGCATGGGCGACGACGTCGAGGTCGTGATCCCGAGCGAGGCCTCGGTCGCGGCGCCTTACGGCATCAGCCTGGTCAAGAACGACCCGAACCCGAATGCCGCCAAGCTCTGGCTCAACTTCATCATGACCGACATGGGCCAGGGTATTTTCGCCCAGGGCTATGTCCGGCCGTCCGTGCCGGGCGTGCCACTGGCGCCCGACGTGGCAGCAAAACTACCGCCGGCACCGCAGGTGAAGCCGCTCGACGTCGCCGCAGCAGCGGCGAAGAAGGCCGAAGTCGATGCCGGCTGGGCCAAGGCGGCCCTCGGCCAGTAATGCGGCCGATCCGATGAGGATGATCGAAACGCGCGGGCGTCTGCTGGCCCTGGCTTCGCCAGGGCTGGCGGTGCTTGCCCTGTTTTTCCTGCTGCCCTTGGGCGCGGTGCTGATCGAGGCGACGCGCGAGGGCGCCATTGTCCGCTTCTTCGCCGACGGCGGGTTGCTGGAAGCGCTCTGGCGTTCGGTGCTGCTGGGCATTGCCGCCGCCGTGGTGGCGGTCGTGGTCGCCGTGCCGGTGGCGCTGCACATGGCGCGCATGGCGCCGCGCACCCGGGCACTGGTCCAGGTCTGGGTGGCTCTGCCGCTCACCTTCTCTGGCCTGATCGTCGCCTACGGCTTCATCCTGGTGCTGGGCCGGGCCGGGTTCGTGACCCTGCTGCTGGCCCGGCTCGGCGCCGATCCGGCCGTGGTCGCCTCGTTCCTCTACGGGCCGGCCGGGCTGGTGCTGGCCTATGTCTATTACCTCTCGCCGCGGGTCGTGCTGGTGCTGCTGCCGGTGCTGGTCAATTTCGACGAGCGGCAGTTGCAAGCGGCACAATCGCTTGGGGCCGGCCGGTTTCGGGCGCTCGCGGATATTCTGGCGCCGCAGATTGCGCCGACCGTGTTCGGAGCCTTTTGCCTGGTCTGGGCTGTCGCCGTCGGCACCTACGGGACGGCGCTGGCCCTGGTTGGAACCCAGATCAACATCCTGCCGCTCCGGCTCTACGGGATGGTGTCCGACGCCGGCACGGATTTCGCGCTGGCCGCGGCAACCTCCCTGGTCCTCCTCGTCGTCTGCTCGCTCATCATGACCGTCGCCGAGATCGCGTCGGCCCGTACCGAGGATCGCCATGTTCGCCATTGACCGCCCGAGCGGACTCCTGTTCCACGACGGTCGCGCCTACACGCCGGCAACCCGTAGCTGGCAGGCGGCGCCCCCGCCGGCCGTGGCGGAGCCGGCCGACCCGATCCAAGCGCTCGCGTGGCTGCAGCGCGAGAGCGGCCATCCCTTGAAGGCCCCGATCGGCATCATTGGCCCGAACGAGGCGACGGCGGAGCAGGTCGCGGTGGCGGCCGAAGCGGGCGCCATCGTCGGCCGAATGGGCCTGGCCGTGTTGTGCGGCGGCCGGCAGGGGGTGATGGAGGGAGCCGCCCGCGGGGCAGCCTCTGTCGGCGGCATTGCCATCGGATTGCTGCCTCACGGTGACCCGACCCAGGCCAACCCGTTCGTCACGGTGGCGATCGCGTCCGGCATTGGCGAGGCGCGCAACGCCATCATCGCCCAGGCGGGTGCCTGCCTGATCGCGGTCGGCGACAGCCATGGCACCTTGTCGGAAGTGGCACTCGGCCTTCGCCTCGGCAAACGCGTCTTCGGCCTCGCCGGCGCCGCCCGCGTCGATGGCGTGGTGCATTTGACCACGCCGGGGGAGCTGCCGGCGGCGCTCGCGCGGGAGCTTTTGAAGATTTAGGGCGGCAAGGCGATCCGATCATGTCTGCCCGACATGGTCGGATCGGGCTCCAAGCCCGTTGCCCGGGCAGGCGGCAGCGATCAAGATCGCTGGATGGATCATCCCCGCCGCATCCGCCATTTGAACTGGAACCTGCTTCGGACCTTCCTCGTCATCGTTGAGGAGAAGAGCATCACCAGGGCGGCGGATCGGTTGCTGGTGCGGCAGCCGACAGTCACCTCGGCGCTGCAGAAGCTCGAAGAGACGCTCGGAACGGTGCTGATCCAGCGCGACAGCCGCCGCTTCGTGCTGACCAGCCGCGGCGAGGCGCTGCGCCGGGAATGTATGGAGATCCAGCGCCGCGTCGAGCGCATCGGCGAGCTGGTGGCTGCCGGCGAGGACGGTCTGACCGGGACGGTCCGGGTGCTGATCGTGACGCAGCTGATCCTGCCGACGCTCGATCGTGCCCTCGAACGGATGCACCGGATGCATCCCTCCGTCACCGCCGCCATGACGGTCGCCAACAGCCTGGAGATCGTCCGCGCGATCTCGCAACGGTCGGCGCCGTTCGGATTTTGCCTGCTGCCGAAGCCGTTGCCGGCGCTCGATTGTCGGCTTCTGATGCGCGAGGTGTTCGGCATCTATTGCGGCCGTACCCATCCGCTCTACGGGCAGATGAACCTGTCGATCGATGGGCTCCGGGACGAGCCGTTCGTGGCGTTCGCCTGCGGACAGGAGGGCGGGGCGCTCGAACCGATGGTGGCGCTGCGTGACGGCGCTGGCCTCGGCGCCCGAACCTCGGGTCTGAGCGCCGACCTCGGCGAGGTACAGCGCATGATCGCGGCCGGCATCGGCATCGGCATTCTGCCGGTCGCCGCCGCCGAGCCGGCAGTCGAGCGGGGCCAGCTCTGGCGTCTGCCGGACGTTCGCGCGGAGCTGGGCGCCGATCTCTATTTCCTCGCCAACCCCGAAATGGAACTCAGCCCGGCCGAGCGCGCGTTTCGCGACATCTTCCTAGTGGATAGAATCTAACAGTTGGTGCCCACGCTTTACGGCGGCGAT
>Ga0302314_10003937_pt1 | contig 27311 bp, 29 predicted proteins | sample III_Palsa_N2_3_FD_200533 | JGI IMG/M metagenome (GOLD analysis project Ga0302314, IMG submission 200533) | Peat permafrost microbial communities from Stordalen Mire near Abisko, Sweden - III_Palsa_N2_3 | ecosystem: Environmental > Terrestrial > Soil > Palsa > Peat permafrost | place: Sweden...
GCCCGCGTTCCTTCGCAGCAATGAGATGTTCTACTATCATGGCGGCCGGGCGCCTCAGCGGGATCTATACGAATTCATCGCTGATCGGGTGGGGCGCGGAGCCTGGAAGGTCGCGTTGGAAGAGAGAGTTGGACCCGATGAGGATCTGGTTCTGATCCGGACCCAGGCGGTGCTTCCCTGAGCGGCGACCCATGCCTTGAGGGGTGTTGGCCCCTCCCCGGGCGCCGCGGCGCGGGGGACGAGCGATGACAGCTCGCTTGCGGCGGCCGGACGTTGCGTGGGTGATGCTCGGCCTCTTGCTGATCGCCACCAGCATTCTGCGGGTCACCCTCAGCGCGAACAGGCTTCTTTGGCTGGACGAGACCGCCACCGGCATGATCGTCATGCAGCCGACGCTGGCCGACTTCGTCCATGAGTGCGCGAGCGAGGTCAACGGTCCGCTTTACAACATGCTGGCCTATGCGTGGGCGCACGTCAGCGGCGTCTCCAATCAGGCGCTCAGAGCGCTGCCCGCTGTTTTCGGGATAGCCGCGCCGCTCATTGCGCTTGGGCCTCGCTCGCTCATGGATCGCGGGACGAAATTCACCTGGTGCGCGCTCATCGCCTGTTGGGCGCCGGGTATCTGGCAGTCGCATGAAGCACGGCCCTACACCCTCATCCTGGCCCTTGGGGTGGCCAACACGGTGGCCTTCGCCAACCTCCTTCGGACGCCGACCCTTCGCGCGGCGTGGTTGTGGACCGGTCTCTCGGCGCTGCTGGTCCTCTCCCACTACTTCGGCGGCGTATTGGTGGCCATCCAGGGCCTGACCTTCCTTGTCGTCCGCAAGAGGCGGGCGCTGGCTACATGGCCCGCCGCGATCGCCTTCCTTCCGGTGTTGGCGACGATCGGGATTCAGGCGCGCAACCTCCTGGCGTTTTCGACCCCCGGCACCGGTTGGATCGTAACCCTTACCCCTTGGGACGCGGTCTACGACGTGTGTTTCTTTTTCGGCGTTCCCTTGGCCGCGATCGCAACCCTGGTGTGGCTCGCTGCCGCCGCAGTTCTTCGCCTCGCCGCCCGACGTTTCAGGAGGCAGCCGGGAGACGCGGCCGAAACCGAGCTGTGGCTGACCGCGGCGTGTTCCCTCGCCGCCGCGACGGCGGTGATAGCGATCGCGTTCTTCCGCCCTATCCTGGTTGATCGATACCTGACGCCCTATGTCCCTGGAATTCTTTTGGGATTGACGCTCTGCGCCCGGCGGTTGGCGCTGCGCTGGCCCCTCGAAGCCCTCGTGCTGGTGGCGATCTTCGCGATTTCGACGGCTCAGTGGGCGATGAAGCGGCCGCTGAGCGAGAATGTCTTCGGCTGGGAGGCGGCCTCTTCCTGGCTCATGACCGACCATCCCCGCCACGTGGTGTTCCTGTGGGACAATCCCATGAACCGCCGGCGCGGCGCCGCCCCCGGCCTGGGAGGCTTCTTTTTCGCGAGGGCCGGCGTTCCGGTCAGCGTCGACTCCATACCGGTCCCCGAAGGCCGGGACCCCAATCCCCAGTTGATCGCCCACGCCGCGCCGCCCGGTTCCGTGATCCTGTGGATCTATGACCTTGGCGTGCGCGGCACGGCGGCGAGAACCTTCCCTCCCCGGATTCAGCAGCTCGATCCGCGCTGGAACTGCAGGAACTTCGGCGTTGGCAGCCTGGGGGTCTTGGCCTGCGAACTTCGCAATCCGGACACGGGCGCATCATGACCATCTCCCACCACATCGGAGCCGAAACGGCGGCCGCCGCGCCACCGCCCCTTGTCGTCGATCTGGACGGCACGCTGATCCGCTCGGACGTGCTGGCCGAATCCTTTCTTCGCCTGGCGGTGGCCTCACCCTGGCGGGCCGCCCGCGCGCTCCTTGCCCTCAAGGACGGCAAGGCGGCGCTGAAGGCTGAAATCGCGCGCCGGCAACCGATCGATGTCGACCTACTGCCGCTCAACGAAGACGTTCTGGCCCTCATCGCCGCGCGCAGGAGCGCGGGCGGCGCGGTGTGGCTCGCTTCGGCCTCCAACGCCCGATACGTGCAGGCGCTGGCCGATCATCTGGGCCTCTTCGACGGCGTGTTCGCCTCGGATGATCGCGTCAATCTCTCCGGAGAGGCCAAGGCGGCCGCCCTGGTCGCCGCCTTTGGCGACAAGGGTTTCGACTATGTCGGCGACGCGGCCGCGGACCTTGCGGTCTGGGCATGCTGCCGTCAGGCGATCGTTATCGGCGCATCGGGCGGCGTGGAGCGGCGGCTCGCGGCCCTGCGTCCGGATTTCCAACGCCAGGGCGGCCGCCCTGGCCTCGGCCGCGCGGCGCTCAGGGCTCTGCGTCCGCATCAGTGGCTCAAGAATCTGCTGGTGTTCGTCCCGCCCCTCGCCGGTCACGCCTTCGATATTCGCCTGGCTCACGCGGCTATCGCTTTCGTCGCCTTCAGCCTGACCGCCTCCAGCGTCTATCTCCTCAACGACCTCGTCGACCTGCCGGCCGATCGGCGCCACCCGCGCAAGCGCCGCCGTCCCCTGGCGTCGGGGGCCCTCCCCATCGGCGTCGGCGCGGCGCTCGTCGCCCCCCTCCTGCTCGTGGCCTTGGGCCTGGCCCTCACCCTTCCAGCCAAGTTTCTATTCGTGCTCGCCGCCTACTATGTCCTGACGCTCGCCTATTCGTTCAGACTGAAGCGGGTGATGGTCGCGGATGTAGTCACCCTCGCCTGCCTCTACGGCGCGCGGCTGGCCGCCGGCGGGGCCGCCAGCAATGTCCCCATCTCCACCTGGCTCGAGGCGCTGGCCATCTTCCTGTTCCTCAGCCTCGCCCTGGTGAAGCGCTGCGCCGAGCTTCAGGATCGCCTCGATCACGGCCAGGGCGACCCGGTCGGCCGCGACTACCGCCTCTCCGATCTGCCGGCGCTCCAGGCCATGGCCGCGGCCAGCGGCTACATCTCGGTGCTGGTCATGGCGCTTTATCTCAGCGGCGACGCGGTCAGCCGGATGTACGCCAAGCCCCACGCCTTGTGGCTGATCTGCGTGGTCATGCTCTATTGGATCAGCCGCATCGTCCTCAAAACCGTGCGTGGCGAGATGCATGACGACCCGGTGATTTTCGCCGCCACCGATCCCGTCAGCCTCGCCTGCGCCGGCGTGGTGGGGGCCAGCGTCGTCGCCGCGATGGTGCTATGACGCGCATTCTGCGGCTCACCGCCGCCTACGCCTTCTTCGCCGCCATCGCCACGGCCGCCAATCTGGGCGCCCAATGGGGGGTGCTTCGCGTCTGGCGGCTGGCCATGGGTCCGCGCGACGCATTCGCCCTCATCGTCGCCATGGCCTGCGGCACGGCCCTGGGCCTCGCCATCAAATATGGCCTCGACAAGCGCTTCATCTTTCGCGACCGGTCCACCGGCGCCCGCGTCCACGCGCGCAAGTTCGGCCTCTACTCAGCCATGGGCCTGGTCACCACCGCGATCTTCTGGACTTCGGAGCTTGTCGCCAACCGCATCGATCCCACGGGCTCGCTCATCTACCTTGGCGGGGCCATCGGCCTGACCGTCGGCTATCTGGTGAAGTACCAGCTCGACCGTCGGTTCGTCTTTCAGGTCGCGCGATGATCCTCAGCGGCTGGGGGCGCTTTCCGCGCGCCGACTGCGCGCTGATCGAGGCGCGTGACGCCGGCGACATTGAGCGCGCGATCCGCTCCGGCCACGCCCTCATCGCCCGAGGCGCTGGCCGCGCCTATGGCGACGCCGCGCTTAATCCGGCCGCGACCCTCGCCATGGGCCGGATGAACCGACTGCTGGATTTCGACGCCGAGACCGGGGCCCTGACCTGCCAGGCGGGCGTCTCGCTGTCGGACATCCTGGATCTGTTCACACCGCGAGGCTGGTTCCCGCCGGTGACGCCGGGGACCCGGTTCGTCACCGTCGGCGGCATGATCGCCGTTGACGTGCACGGCAAGAACCATCACCGCGAGGGCTCGTTCGGCGCGTGGCTGGATTGGCTCGACCTTATGACCGCCGACGGCGAGGTGGCGCGCTGCTCGCCCACGGCCAACGCCGATCTCTTCGACGCCACCATCGGCGGCATGGGCCTCACCGGGGTAATCCTGGCGGCGCGTTTCCGCCTGCGCCCCATCGAGACCGATCTCATTCGCCAGCGCGTGGTGCGTGCGGCCAATCTCGACCAGGCGCTCCACGTCTTCGAAACCACATCCGACTGGACCTATTCCGTGGCCTGGATCGACTGCATGGCCGCCGGCGCGGCGCTCGGCCGCTCGATCGTCTATCTGGGCGAGCACGCCAGGGCCGCTGAATTGCCAAGAGGCGCGCCGCCCTATCGCCGGAGACGACCCGGCCGGCTGGGGGCGCCCTTCGACCTGCCGAGCTGGACCCTCAACGGCCTCAGCATCCGCGCCTTCAACGCCGTCATCGGCGGACTGCCCCGCGCGGAGGAATCGCTCGTGGGCGTCGACCCCTACTTCTATCCGCTGGACGCCGTCGCCAACTGGAACCGCATCTACGGCGCGCGCGGCTTCGTGCAGTATCAGTGCGCCCTGCCGCTCTACGTCGGGCGCGATGGCCTGGTGGAGATCCTCACCCGGGTTTCCGTCCATGGCGCCGGCGCGTTCCTCGCAGTGCTCAAGCGCTTCGGCCCCGGCGGCCGGGGCCTCCTCTCGTTTCCCCTGGAAGGCTATACCCTGGCCATGGATTTCCCCGCGAACGCCTCGAGCCTGAAGCTGCTAAACGAGTTGGACGCGGTGACCGCGGCCCATGGCGGGCGCCTTTATCTCGCCAAGGACGCCAGGAGCGCGCCGGCGATGATGGCCGCCAGCTATCCGCGCCTCGCCGACTTCGCAGCCCTGCGCGCGCGCTTCGGCGCTGACCGGCGGTTCGGCTCACTGCTTTCGCGCAGGCTCGAACTGTGAGCGGCGGTTCCGTACTCATCATCGGCGCCATGTCCGACATCGGAGCCGCGGTCGCCGCCGCATATGCGCGCGCCGGACGCCCGCTGGTGCTCGCCGCCCGCCACGCGGAGCGCCTCGCGCCTCAGGTCTCGGATCTCGCCCTGCGCCATGGCGTCTCGGTCAGCGCCGTGGAATGCGACGTGCTCACCGCCGACCCCAAGGCTTGGTTCGACGGCCTGGCGGAACTCCCGGCCACGGTGGTCTGCGTCGTCGGCCTGCTGGGGACCCAGGCCGAGGCGGAATCTGACAATGAAAACGCCCGGGTTGTGATCGAGACCAACTTTACCGGGCCCGCCGGCCTCATCGGCGAGGCCGCCCAGCGCATGGAGGCGCGAGGCGCGGGCGTGATCATCGGCGTCAGCTCGGTGGCCGGCGACCGCGGCCGCGCCAGCAACTATGTCTACGGCTCGGCCAAGGCCGGCCTGACCGCTTTCTTATCCGGCCTGCGCAATCGCCTGGCGGACAAGGGCGTGCGGGTGATCACCGTCAAGCCTGGGTTCGTCGACACCCGCATGACCGCCGGCATGAAGCTGCCCAAGCCGCTCACCGCCCAGCCCGAGGAGGTGGCCGACGCCATTCTCGCGGCCGATCGCCGAGGGCGCGACGTGATCTATATCCGGCCCGTATGGCGGCCGATCATGCTGATCATCACCCACATCCCAGAACCCATCTTCAAGCGGCTACGGCTTTAGGACGTGGACTTAGGAGCTCGGCCCCGAGCCCGCTATTAGGCCGGGCTCGCTGCTGGGAGCGGCGCCACTGATCGCTGTCGACCCGGAGTGGTCCTCCGCGGCCCGGCCCCGCACGGGAACTATTGGCGTTCGGGATAGAGAGCGTCGTTGACCGGCTTAAGGTCAGGATTAAGCTTCAGCTCCGTGCGATGATCGACGACAGCCTGATCTTTCAGACCCTTGCGGAAGTAGACGTTGCCGCGATTGTCGTAGGCCTTGGCGTAGTCGGGCTTGAGCGCGATCGCCTTCGTGAAATCGGCAATCGCCTGATCGTTCAGATCCTTGTGGAAGTAGGCCTCGCCGCGATTGTTGTAGGCCCAGGCGTAGTCGGGTTTGAGTATGATCGCCTTCGTGTAATCGGCGATGGCCTCATCGTTCAGGCCCTGGTGAAGATAGGAGTTGCCGCGATTGTTGTAGGGCTTGAGCGCGATCGCCTTTGTGCAATCGGCGACGGCCTGATCGTAAAGATCCTTGTGAAAATAAGCGTAGCCGCGGTGACCATATGCAAAGGCGTAGTCGGGCTTGAGCGCGATAGCTCGGGTGTAATCGGCGATAGCCTGATCAAGCTCGCCCTTTCTGGCCAAGGCGACGCCCCGGCCAACAAAACCTTTGGCGTAGTCGGGCTTGAGCGCGATCGCCTTTGTGAAGTCGGCGATAGCCAGATCGTTCAGACCTTTTTTCAGATAGGCGGCGCCGCGATCAACGTAAGCAGGGGCAAAATCGGGCTTGAGCGAGATGGATTGCGTGAAATCGGCGATGGCCGGATCGATCGCGCCCTTTTTGGGCATAGGCCAGACCGCGGTCGTAGTAGGCAGCGCTCTGCGCCGACGCGCCGTTTTTCGTCTCAAGTATGTGACTGCAGGCTGCAATCCGCTGATCGAGCGTCGCCCCCGCGGCCGCCGGGCCGCCGCACAGTTTCCAGACTTTCGGTGTTTGGGGAATCGAACAGCCCGCCAGGCCGATCAGCGCCAACCCGATGAGTGTTCGGCGCATGACCCGCCCCCTTGATCGATTCATCCACGGCGCAGTCTGGCCCAGTCGCTCCGAGCCAACAACGTCCGCTCGCCGGTCGGTGGCCGCGCGAAATCCCCCACCCGCGACCGACCATACTTAAGGTGAATCTACGGTTGGACGCCCGCAAGGTCAGGATCGCGGCTTACGGCAATCCCGCGTGGGGCGAGTCGACTCTGGCGGTCAGCAGCTTTCCGGTGGGCGCGGCGGCGGCTTCGTCGGCGTTCGAGGTTCGCGCAGTGAGCATGAACAGGGTGCGGCCGTCATCGCCGCCCAGCATGCAGGCGAAGCATGGCTGGCCGGTGTCGATGACCTCGATCACTTCGCCGCCCTCGGCGATCAGGGCGCACTCGGGGGCCAGCGGGTGAGCGATCCAGATGCGGCCATCGGCGTCCAGCGCGATTCCGTCGGGTATCCGAGGCGCTGTCGCGGCCCACAGCCTCCGCCCCGACAGCGTCCCGTCGGCCGCCAGATCGAAGGCCGTCAGCGTTGCCCCCAGGGTCTCGCCGACGATCAGCGTCTTACCGTCCGAAGTGATCACCGAACCGTTGGGGAAGCGCATGTCGGGCGCCGCCACGCTCACGGTCCCATCTGGTGCGACGCGGATGAGGTTCGCGGTCGGATGACCGGCGATCACACTGGCCGACCCGCGCGCCGCCAGTTCGGCATCGAGATCGAAGCCGAAGTTGCCGACGAAGGCATGGCCGTGGGCGTCCACCACCATGTCGTTGCAATGGAAGGCGGCGAGGGTGGAGAGATCGGCGTGGACGCTCATCCGCCCGTCCGCCGAGCGCTTGAGCACCTGGCGCCTGACCATCGACACGATCAGCGTCGAGCCATCGGACAGCCAGCCGAGCCCAGAGGGACGGTCGTCGATCTCGAACTCGGTCCTCAGATCGCCGGCCATCGACACCGACTTCACCGCCTTGGCGTAGAAGTCGCTGAACCACAGGCGTCCGCCCCGCCAGCGCGGACCCTCGCCGAAATAAATTCCTTCGCAGAGGACGTTGGCAGCACGCGTCACGGCGCTTCCCCTTCTTGTTGCGCTTAACTCACCGTCTGCTCGATGGCGCCGAAGATCGAGTGCCGGTCGGCGCCCAGCATCTCAATCCGCACCGTATCGCCTGTTTGCAAAAACGAAGTCTTGGGCGCGCCGGCGGCGAGGGTCTCTACGGTGCGCAGTTCGGCGATGCAGCTATAGCCGGCGCCGCCGTCGGCGATGCTCTTGCCAGGTCCCCCATCCGGGCCGCGGTTGGAGACGGTGCCGGAGCCGACAATCGATCCGGCGGCGAGGCCCCGCGTCTTGGCGGCATGAGCGATGAGCTGGCCGAAGTCGAAGGTCATATCGACGCCGGCGTCGGCGCGCCCAAACACGGCGCCGTTCAACTCAACCAGCATCTCGCCGTGGAGCTTGCCATCCCGCCAGGCGCCCCCGAGCTCATCCGGCGTCACGGCCACGGGCGAGAACGATCCGGCCGGCTTGGACTGGAAGAAGCCGAAACCCTTGGCCAGTTCGCCCGGGATCAGGTTCCGCAGCGAAACATCGTTGGCGAGCATGACCAGTCGGATCGCCACCAGGACCTCGTCTCGCGTGGCGCCCGGCGCCACATCGCCGGTGATCACCGCCACCTCGGCCTCGAAGTCACCGCCCCAGGCGGCGTCGGCCAGGGGAATGGGGTCGCGGGGTCCAAGGAAGCCGTCCGAGCCGCCCTGGTACATCAGGGGGTCGGTCCAGAAGGTTTCCGGCATCTCCGCCCCCCGCGCCTGGCGCACCAGGGCCACGTGGTTCACATAGGCCGAGCCGTCCGCCCATTGATGGGCGCGCGGCAAGGGGCTCGCGGCCTCGTGCTCGCGGAAGCGCGCCCGCGCTACCGAGCCATGCTCGAGGCTCTCGGCAAGGCCCAGGAGCAGAGGCTCGCACCGCTCCCATTCGTCCAGCGCCGCCTGCAGGGTGGGGGCGATGGGCGTCGCCTCCACGCACCAGGCCAGGTCGCGCGAGACGACCACCAGCCGCCCGTCCCGACCGCCCTTGAGTGATGCGAGTTTCATGCTTTCCCTTCCCGCGAGATGACCGCGCTGGCGCGCTCGCCGGCGTCGTAGCGCGACGGACCGCCATAGACGGCCACCTCCACCAGGATGTCGCCGCCGGCCGCGCCCTGCCAGATATAGCTGCGGTCCACCATCACCTGGCGCCCCGCGGGCGTAACGCCCTCGTAGCTGTCGCCCCAGGGCGTGATCGACTTCAGTTCACCCCACTTCAACGTCAGCGCGCGCGCCAGTTCATCTTCGGCTATCTCCGCCAGGTCGGGGTTGGTCACCTGGCGCCGCGCCCCAACTTCAGCCTTTCCAGCTATCGACATAGGCCGCGTTTTCCACGGCGGCGGCGCCGTCGTCCACGTCCACCGGGTCGCGGGTGTCGATCATCACGGCCACTTCGTCGGTTGCAGCCTTGGCCTGGACGAGCATGTTCTTTAGCGCCTTGGGGTGCGGGCCGTGGGTGAATCCGCTGGGGTGCAACGTCATCATGCCGGCGTCGATGTTGTCGCGGCTGAAGAAGTCGCCGGCGTGATAGAACAGGATCTCGTCGTAATCGTCGTTGTTGTGGAAAAACGGCACCTTGAGCGCGCCGGGGTCGGTCTCGAACGGCCGGGGCGTGAAGGTGCAGACCACGAACCGGCGCGCCAGGAACGTGGTATGGACCGACGGCGGCAGGTGATAGCGGTGGCTCGCGACCGGGCGGATGTCGCGCACATTGAGCTTGGCCGGCGCGAGGTCGCCGTGCCAGCCCACCGCGTCCAGCGGATTGTAGGGGTAGGTGACGGTGGAGACGGCGCCGCGCTTCTTCACCTCCACCCGCGTCTCGCCGGGCGCCATCTGGTGGGCCAGGAAGGCCTCGTCCATGGCCGGCATCTCCAGGATGGCCGGATCGAATACCGCCGTGGGGCCGAGCAAGCCGCGGTCCGGCAGGGTGAAATGCTCCCCGGTGGCCTCAATGGTCAGGAGCGAGGCGGCGCCCTCGGGCGAGAGGCGCCACATGGTGCCGCGCGGCAGGTAGATGTAGTCGCCGGCCTCGAAGGCCAGGCGTCCGTAGTCGCAGAAGAGATCGCCCGCGCCCTCGTGCGCGAACAGCAGCAGATCGCCGTCGGCGTCGCGGGCCAGGGCCGGCATGGGAGCAGAGAGCTTCCAAAAGCGCAGCTCCATATGGGCGTTGGAGAGCACGCGCGGCGCGTTCCACGGCGAGGCGGTGGCCTCGTTCAGCGCCGCCAGGTTAAACGCCCGCGGGCGCAGCGGCCCTTCGAAGTTCGACCACCCGGTGGGCGGATGCTTGTGATGGAAGAACGCCGCGGGGCCGAAGAAGCCTTCCTTGGAGACCTCGCGCTCGAACGTCCCCTCCGGCATGTCCGCGTGCGCCTGCCGCGAATGCCGCCCCTGCGCCCCGCGCACGGGGATCCAGTTACGTGTCATCAGCCACCCTTCGCCGGGATGACGCCGCGGCGGATCTGGTCGGCTTCGATGGATTCGAACAGGGCGCGGAAATTGCCCTCGCCGAAGCCCTCGTTGCCCTTGCGCTGGATGACCTCGAAGAAGATCGGCCCGATCATGTTCTGGGTGAAGATCTGCAGCAACACGCCCTGGCCCTCCGTCGGCGCGCCATCCAGCAGGATGCCATCGGCGCGCAGGCGCTGCAGGTTCTCGCCGTGGCCCGGCACGCGCGCGTCTAGACCTTCATAGTAGGTATCCGGACTTTCCTGGAACTTGACCCCGCGCCCGCTCATGGATTCCACCGATCGGTAGATGTCGGCGGTGCCCAACGCGATGTGCTGGATGCCCTCTCCGCGATAGTCCCGCAGGAATTCCTCGATCTGAGAATGCTCGTCTTGGCTCTCGTTCAGCGGTATGCGAATCTTTCCGCACGGGCTGGTCATGGCCTTGGACAACAGACCCGTCTGCGACCCTTCGATGTCGAAGTAGCGGATCTCGCGGAAGTTGAAGATGCGTTCGTAGAAGTCGGCCCAGCGACCCATCTGGCCGCGGTGGACGTTGTGGGTCAGGTGATCGAGATAGGTGAGGCCGACGTCATCCCGAGGCTTGGCGCCTTCGATCGGCTTGAAATCCACGTCATAGATCGCCTGCGCGCCATAGCGGTCCACCAGATAGAGGTGCGATCCGCCGATACCCTCGATGGCCGGGATGTTGAGCTCCATGGGCCCGACGCGGCCTTGAACGGCCTTGGCCCCGCGCTCCACCGCCAGCTTGAGAGCCTTGGCGGCGTCTTTCACGCGGAAGGCCATGGCGTTGGCCGAGGGCCCGTGGTCCGTCCGGAACGCCGCCGGCTGGCCGGAGGGCTCCATGTTGAGGATGAAGTTGACGTCGCCCTGGGCGAAGCGCAGCACGTTCTTGGAGCGGTGCCGCGAGACGGCGGCGAAGCCCATCTGCTCGAACAGGCCCTTCAGGCGCTCGGGTTCCGGGGCGGTGAATTCGACGAACTCGAACCCGTCGGTGCCAAGCGGATTGTCGAACAGGTCGCGGCCTATGGTTGCGTTCATGGTCCTTTGGCCTCCTCCGCCCCCATTCTGTCAAACGCCCGCCCGTAACGGAAGGGCGCCGCCAATTCCACCTCGCCCCAGGCGTTCCAAAACGCCGCGTCGACGCGGGGGCGTGACTCGGATAGGAACCCGCCATGCTTCGGCGGCTCTACGACTGGGTGATGCGGCTCTCCGCTTCGGCGCACGCCCCGTGGGCCCTGTTCGCCATCGCCTTCGCCGAAAGCTCGTTCTTCCCGGTCCCGCCAGACACCCTGCTTGCGCCCATGGTGCTGTCGAGACCTGAGCGCGCCTGGCGCTACGCGGCCATCTGCACGGCCGCCTCGGTCGTCGGCGGCATATTGGGCTACGCCATCGGCTATAGCCTGGAGCCTGTCGGCCGCTGGCTGTTGGCCATGAGCGGCCATGCCGGCAGCGACGTGGCGATCAGATCCATCCTGGCCAAGTGGGGCATGGGGGTCGTCCTCATCCTTGGCCTCCTGCCCGTACCCTTCAAGCTGGTGACCATCACCTGTGGCCTCGCGCGCTTGCCCCTCTGGGAACTCATCGCCGCGTCGTGCATCACCCGCAGCGCCCGGTTCTTCGGCGTCACATGGCTCATCAAGCGCTTCGGACCCGCCCTGCTGCCGGTGATCGAGCGGCGCCTCGCCCTGGCCGCTGGTGCCCTGGTCGCCGTGGTGGTGCTGTTGCTCCTCGGCCTTCGCCTCTTACCGTCCGGTTGAAAATCGGCGATACCGGCGCCGTGAGCCGGCTTGCGCGACATTGGCCCTGGGTGGCGCTTCTCTCCGCCGCGGCGCTTCTGGCCGTCGCCCACGCCTTCGAATCCTTCGGCCACCTCATGCCCTGCGAGCTGTGCCTCAAGCAGCGCACCATCTATTGGGTCGCCATCGCCGTGGCCGCCGCCGGTCTCGTCTGGCGGGCCCTCGCCGGGCGGCGCGACCCCACAAAATGGATCAACGCTCTCCTCGCACTCGTCTTCCTCGCCGAAGCGACGATGGCCGTCTATCACGCGGGCGTGGAACGGAAATTCTGGCCTGGGCCCCTGTCGTGCAGCGGCGGGGCGCGGAGCGTCGATCCGGCCGCGCTTGAGCGTCTGCTGTCGGGCGCCAAGATGGCCATCCCCGCCTGCGACAAGGCGGCCTGGGTGTTCCTGGGCCTCTCCATGGCAGGCTGGAATGCGCTGGCGGCCGCGGCGTTGACCGTCTCCAGCGGGCGGGCGGCGTTCAAAGCGGGCAAGCCCTCATGAGCGCGCGCCCGCTTCCGCCCCGGCCGGGACCAGGCGGGGCCTCCAGCCGATTGGGCGAGATGCTGCGCGTCGACCATGCCGGCGAGCTCGCCGCCGTGCACATCTACCGCGGCCACCGCGCCGTCTTCGAAGCCGCTGGCATGACGGACGCCGCCCGTCGCATGGGCGAGTTCGAGGCGCACGAGGCGGTTCATCTCGAGCGGTTCGAAACCCTGCTTACCCAAAGGCGCGTGCGCCCGACCCTGATGACCCCCGTTTGGCGCGCAGCCGCCTTCGGTCTCGGCGTCGGCGCGGCCCTTGTGGGCGAGAAGGCCGCCCACGCCTGCACCGAGGCGGTGGAGACGGTCATCGAGGATCACTACGCTCGCCAGGTCGCCGAACTCGAGGGCCGCGACCCGGCGCTGGCGTCGGAGCTGGCCGCCTTTCGCGCCGACGAACTGGCGCACCGCGAGGCGGCCGTGAGCGACGGCGCGCACGAAGCGCCGCTCTACGGCCTTCTGTCGTTCGTGGTGCGAGCTGGATGCCGCGCGGCGATCAAGATTTCGGAGCGAATTTGATGGACATCGAGGCCATGCGCCGCGGCGCCGAGACCCCGGAGGTGGCCGGACCGGCCGACCTCGACGCCGTGGCCTCGGATCTCGCCGACGCCTTCACCGACGATGTCGCCTTCGACTGGTTCCTGCGCGACGACGCCCGTCGGGCTGAAGCCCGACTCAGGTTCTTCCGCCTGGTCATCAAGATGGCCGCGGGCGAGGGTGCGCACATCGAACGTCCGGCCGGCGGCGGCGGGGCGGCGGTGTGGATGCCGTTCGAGGCCCTGGGCCCCCTGCCGCTCTCCGTCGAGCTGCGCGCCTTTCCGACCCTGCTTCACGCCACGGGCTTGGCGCGCTTCGGGCGGCTCCTCGCCCTGCGCGCCGACATGGACAAGCATCACCCCATGACCCGGCCGCACGCCTATCTCTATTTCCTGGGCGTGACCCACGCCGCGCAAGGCCACGGCGTCGGCTCGCGCCTCCTGAAGGTGGCCACCGCCCGCCTCGACGCCGATGGGCGCCCCGCCTATCTTGAGACCCAGACCGAGCGCAATCTCGCCCTCTATCGCCGGCACGGCTTCGAGGTGGTCTCCGAGCACCGCCCCCGCCCCGATGGCCCCATGCTGTGGAGCATGTGGCGCGAGCCCGTCACGGAACCGATGGCCGGCTGAATCATTAGTCCCCGCGTCATAGTGGAGATTGATTTCGTGAACTTCAAAAACCTTTCGATGGCGGCTCTGGTGGCCGCCAGCGTGGCCGTAAGTCTGACGCCCGATGTCGCGGCCGCACGCCACCGCCATCACTACTACCGCAGCTGTCACAGGCGCTCGCGCGGCAACGTCGGCACGGTGGTGGGCGGGGTCGGCGGCGGCCTGATCGGCAACGCCGTCACCCACGGCAGCTTTGTCGGCACCGCCCTCGGCGCCGGCGCCGGCGCGGTCGCCGGCCACCAGATCGCCAAGCATTCCGGTCGCTGCTAGCGCGCAGCTACGCCGCCTCGGCGGGCCGTTTGCGCGTGAATAGCGGCCTTGGGTCGAGATTGAGGCCGGCGACCCCGCCGGACGACAGCAGGCCCACGTCCGCCAGCAGAATCGGGATTGCCCATTTGTGCGGGGCGGCGATGTACCTCGGCTGCCATACCGGATCGTACTTGTCCTTGAACCGGCGCACGCCGCGGAAATTGTAGATCTCCTCGCCGCGCTCGAAGAGCAGGCGGCCCACCCGCGACATGATTGGCGCCAGGCGCCGCTCTTCCAGCCCGGCGAGCGGAGCCATGCCGAACTCGAACGCTTGGTAGCCCTGCTCCTGGCCCCAGCGCATCAGCTCGACGAACAGGAAATCCATGACGTTCTTGGGCGCGTCATCGCTGTAGCGCATCAGGTCCGTGGAGAAGGCCGTCCCGGCGCCCGTGGTCCATAAGCTCGCGAAGGCGACGATGCGGCCTTCCGCACGCACGATGGCCAGAGGGAACTCAGCCACATAGTGGGGCTCGAATCCGCCCAGGGAGAACGTCTTCTCGCCGCCGGAATGATGCGACAGCCATTGGTCGGAGACCCGCTTCAGGTCCGGCATGAACGCCCCGGCTTCGCCCGCCGGGATTACCTCGAAACAGCCGCCCTCCTCGCCGGTGCGCCGCCAACTGCGCCGGATGTTGCCGAGCCGGCGGCCCTCGACCGAGAAACTCTCCAGCGGCACCGCCGCCGTCTCGCCGACCTTCTGGATGGAGAAGCCCAGCTCCACGAGGTCGGGCAGGCTTTCGGGGCCAACGCCATAGACGCCGGGCCGCGCGGCGTGGGCGTCGGCCAGCTCCCGGAAACGCCACAGGAGATCGAGCTCCTCGGAGCGCCGGCCCACGGGCGCGCCCAGCGCGATCCACGAGCGGCCGCGAACCCCGAACATCAGAAAGCTCTTGCCGCTGTCTGAGAACAGAAAGCGCTTGTCGCCGCGCAGGGCGAGATTGGAGGCGGGCTCCGCCGCCTCGGCCGAACCTAGGATAGCCCGCACGCGTCCGAAGTCCGGATCGGTCTCGCCGGCCACGGCCGGCGTCGCCGGCGTCGCCAGCAGCCGCCACACGCCCACCGCGAGCAGAAACGCCGCCGCGCCCGCCGAAGAGCGGATCGCCCGGCCGGCGTCCTGGTCGCCCACCACGCGAAGAAGCGAGCTGTTGGCGTAGTCGAGGTTCTGGAACGACCACCAGCCCACGAGCCCCGCCCCGGCGAGCGCCGCCAAGGCCGACAGCATCCAGCCCGGGGTCACCTCCAGGCGCGAGAGCCTGGCGGCGCGCGGGAACGCCGCGTGGCAGGGCGCCAGGGCGATCATCAACGCCACCAGGATCAGGGATTCCTCGAAATTGAAACCCTTGAACAGGGCGAGGACGGCCGCCAATGCGAGCACGCCCTCGCTCGCGGCCCACGCCGCGTCCAGCCGCCGCGACAGGCCAAAGGCGACCATCACCAGCACGACACCGAGGATCGATGACAGGAAGCTGCTGATCTCGATGAGCACGATCGGCGTGTGCTCGGCCAGCCACATGAACCGCGTTGGGTCGGACGGCGTGGCGCCGGACGCCAGCAGCATCACGCCGGCGGCGGCGACAAGCAGGGCCATGACGTTGGGGGCGCCGGCGAGAATGGCCGGTCGAAGATCGTTGAGCCTGGGCATCCGATGCTTCGCCCCGCGCGCCTTGACCGAAGTGTGTGCCCGAAAAGCCCAGGCCGAGCAATGACCGCTCCCTGCGGCTCTTGCGCGCGGCGCGCGAGACGTCCAAGGCTTGGAGGTCAAGGCCGCGAGAACGCGCCGGCGAGGGAGACCGCTGATGAGTTCAGCGACATCGCAGACACGCGAGGCGGTGCTCGACCCCGACCTGCCGATCATCGACCCGCATCACCACCTCTGGGACCGACTGCCGCTCGCGCGCGGCGAACAACATACGCCCAGGCACGGCTTCGAGACGGTCATCGAACGCGTCCCGCGCTACCTGCTGGATGAGCTGCTGGCCGACATGAAGAGCGGGCACAACGTCATCGCCACGGTCTACATGGAGTGCGGAGCCATGTACCGGCAGGACGGGCCCCCGGCCCTGCGTCCGGTGGGCGAAACAGAGTTCGTCAACGGCGTCGCGGCCATGAGCGCCAGCGGGCGCTATGGCGACGTGCGCGCTTGCGCCGGCATCGTCGGCCACGCGGACCTGAAGCTCGGCGCGGCGGTGCGCGAAGTGTTGGAGACTCACGTCGCCGCCGGAGGCGGCCGCTTTCGCGGCGTCCGACAGAGCGCCTCGTGGGACGCCGACGCCAATGTCCTTGGTCCATTGTCGTCGCGCAACCAAGCCGGCCTCTACACTCGGGCCGACTTCCGCGAGGGCTTCGCCGAGCTCGCGCCCCTGAATCTTTCCTTCGACGCGTGGATGCTGGAGCCCCAGCTTCCGGATCTTGTGTCCTTGGCCAGGGCGTTCCCGGAGACTTCCATCGTGCTCGACCACGTGGGGACACCGCTGGGCGTGGCCAGCTACGCTGGACGGCGCGAAGAGCGATTCAGCGTCTGGCGCGACAACATCCGCGCGCTGGCCGCCCTTCGCAACGTGTCGGTCAAGATCGGCGGCCTGGCCATGCCGTTTCCAGGCTTCGCCTCGTTCCTGTCGGAGCCCTCCACGCCGGCCAAGGCTTTGGCCGAGGAGTGGCGGCCCTATGTCGAGACCTGCATCGACGCATTTGGCGTCACACGCTGCATGTTCGAGAGCAACTTCCCGGTGGACATCGGTAGCTGCGACTACAAGACCCTGTGGAACGCCTTCAAGGTGATCGCCCAGTGCTATTCCGTCGACGAAAAGACCTATCTTTTCAGTGACACCGCCCGCCGTGTCTATCGGCTCGATGTGTGAAGGCGCCCATGCTCTATGAGGAACTGAAGACGGCCTGGGGTGAGCTGACGGCCCCCGGCGCCCCGTTCGAGACCGCGGTCATTGAGGTGCGCGGCGCGCCCTGCCGGACCTACAAGAACGGGCCGCCCAACATCCGCGCCCTGTGGTTGTCTACCGCCGCCTACGGGACGCGCGACTACATGGTCTACGAGGGCGAGCGGCTCACCTACGCCGAGGCCCACGCCCAGGTGAACGCCATCGCCGCCTGGCTCGCCAGCCAGGGCGTGAAGTCCGGAGACCGCGTGGCCATCGCCATGCGCAACTATCCGGAGTGGATGCTGATCTATTGGGCCTGCGTCTCCATCGGGGTGGCCGCCGTGGGCATGAACGCCTGGTGGGTCACCGAAGAGATGGCCTACGCTTTGGCCGATTCCGCGCCCAAGGTTCTTTTCGCCGACGCCGAGCGCCTGGCGCGCGTCGGGGACGCCGGGGCCGCAAAGATCGTCGCGGTGCGCGCGGACGCAGGCCCTGGCGTCACGGCGTGGAGCGAGGTCATCGCCCATGAAGGCGGGATGCCCGCAGTGGATATCGATCCGGACGCCGACGCCTGTATTTTCTACACTTCGGGCACCACGGGCTTTCCCAAGGGCGCGCAGCTCACCCATCGCGGCTGCATCTCAAACCTGTTCAGCATGATGTTCGCCGGTCAGGCGCAGGCGCTGGCGATCTCGCGGCACACCGGCGTTCCCCTTGACCCCACGGCGCCGGCGCCCATTCCCGTGGGCCTGCTGACCACGCCCTTGTTCCACGTCACCGCTAACAACTGCGGCGCCTACGCCATCAGCGCCGCCGGCGGCAAGATGGTGCTCATGTACCGCTGGGACGCGGGCGAGGCCTTGCGACTCATCGAGGCCGAGAAGGCCACTGTCCTGAGCGGCGTGCCGGTCATGATCCGGGAAATCATCAATCACCCCGACTTCGCCCAACGCGATCTGTCGAGTTTGATGTCGCTCGCCGGCGGGGGGGCCCAGGTGCCACCGGATCTGGTGGGCCGGGTCGACCAGGCCGTCGCCACCGCCAGACCGGGAACCGGCTATGGCCTCACCGAAACCTGCGGCATCGTCACCTCCGTCGGAGCTGATTTCTTCGTGGGCAAGCCGGCCAGCGCCGGTCCTGTCATGCCCGACTTCGACTACAAATGCGTGGACGACGACGGCCGCGAGGCGCCCAAAGGCGTGCCGGGTGAGTTGTGGGTGCGCGGCGCCCAAGTGATCAAAGGCTACCTGAACCGGCCCGAGGCCACGGCCGAAGCCATCACCGACGGCTGGTTCCATACCGGCGACATCGCCCTTGTGGACGACGACGGCTTTCTGTTCATTGTCGACCGCAAGAAGGACATGGTGCTGCGCGGCGGCGAGAACGTCTATTGCGCCGAGGTGGAGGCGGCGGTCTATCGCCACCCTGACGTCGCCGAATGCAGCGTCTTTGGCGTTCCTGACGAGCGGCTGGGCGAGGAGGTGGCGCTGGCCGTCGTACCGCGTCCTGGCCGCACGCTCACGGCCGATGCTCTCCGCGCGCACCTCACCCCCATCATGGCCCGCCACAAGATCCCCCGCTACATCTGGATCCTCGCCGAACCGTTGCCGCGCAACGCCAGCGGCAAGTTTCTCAAACGGGAATTGAGAGAGCGGCTGTCACTGGCGGACGCGACATAGGCGCGGGCGCTAGGCGAACTGCTCCGCCACCGCCTTTAGCCAGGCCTGAAGTCGCTCCTGGTTGATTGCGGGGGTGACCCCGTTGCGCACGACGATCAGGTCACGGTCCGGGCAGACGACGATGTGCTGGCCCTCATAGCCGTTGGCGGAGAAGGACCCGGGTCCGGCGAGGTCCAGCCACCAGTGCGCCCCGTAGGGTCCATCGACGCAGTCCGCCTGCCGAAAGGTGGGCGTGCGCGCATAGTCCACCCAGCCGGCCGGCAGGAGACGCGTCCCGTCCCACACGCCGTCCCGCAGGTATAGCAGGCCGAAGCGGGCGAAATCCCGCGCCGTGGCGAAGCAGAACGACGAGCCTATGAAAGTCCCCGCCGCGTCGAACCTCGACGCCGCGCTCGTCATGCCCAACGACGCGAACAGGCGCTCGCGCATGAAGGTCTCGAACCGCGCGCCATCGCCGCCCAGAGCCCGCGCAAGGCAGCGGCTGACGATATTGGTCGTTCCGCTCGAATAGCTGAAGAAGGATCCTGGCGGATGCGCCAGAGGGAAAGCGGCGGCGAAGGCGGCCACGTCGCCCGCACCCGATCCGAACAGCATTTCGATCACATCCGAGGGTTCGCCCGGAACATAGGCTTCCGTGAACTTCAGGCCGCTCGACATGCGCAGAAGCTGATCGAGGGTGATGGCCCCGCGCGGATCGCCCGCCGCCCTCCATTCCGGCGCGTCCGCCGGCGCAAAGATGTCCAGCTTCCCGTCGCCGACCAGAATGCCAGCCAGGGCCTGAGTGATGCTCTTGGCCATGGACCAGGACCGGCACGTGTCCTCGGCAGAGCGGCCGGCGCCATAGCGCTCAAAGACCAGCCCACCGCCCTGGACAATGACTAGCGCCCAGGTCTCGCCGACGTCCGAAGGCTCGGCGAAGGCCGGATCGATGAGCGCCGCCAGCTTCGCCGCGTCCACGCCCGCCGGGATCGGCCCCGTGGGCCAGTCCACAGTCGGCCAGGGAACGCCGGCGGGCTGAACCGGCAGCGGCATGAGCGCCATCAAGCGAGGTCCTTGGCCAGTTCCGCGCGCGACGCCTCGCCGATCACCGCCAGGTGGCCGTAGTTCGGGTGGTCACAGCCGACCATCACCCGCGCCTCGGGTTGGCGAAACGCCGCCGCGTCGTCCTCGGTGAGGGGAAACCTCAGAAAATGGACCGAAGAGGTCTTGCCGTCGTCGCGCGTGCGCTCGACGTCGGCCTCGGGCAGACCGGCGATCCGCCGGGTCCCAATCTCAAGAAAGAAATGGCGGTCCACGCCGGAGAGAGAGCGCAGAGCGATATCCCGGCGCATCGGATCATCGATCTCGAACATCACCGTGGCCACCAGCTCCCGACCTTGGGGGATCAGGGGATTGAAGGCCGCCAGCTCGTCCGCAAGTTGTTCCTCGCCGCCCTTTTCGGTGAGCAGCATCTCCTGAACCTGGAACAGCATGGTCTCGAAGCTCTCGAAATAGAGCGTGCAGAAGGGACCGAGCGCAATGCGGCGCAGGCGCTTGACGGGCAGCAGGGCGGCGCGGCGCTCACGCCTCTGCGGCGCGTAAGTCGCGTCCGGGACGATGTCTTCGCGGGTGATCTGGCGGGCGGCGGCGGGCATGGCGGTTCTCCTTCAGGCGAGGCCGTAGGCCTCGGCCATGAGCTCGATCGGGTGGGCCTGGCGGGGCGGGGCCGCGCCCGCGGGAAGTTCGGCGGCCACGAGTTGGCCCAGATGCTCGCACGCCAGGGGGCAGTCCGAACACAGCGAGGCGTTGGCCTTCTGGGCGACCTGGCGCGCCGCCGGCTTGCCGACCTTCACCGCCAGGGCGTGCGTGGGCTTGAGCACGCCAAACGTGCCGCCGTGGCCCGAACAGCGCTCCACCAGATCGACCTTGGCGTCCGGGATCAGGCGCAGCATCTGGGCCGACGTGGCCCCCATGTTCTGCGCCCGGGCGTGACAGGCGTGATGCAGGGTGATCCCGTCCGCCGGCGCGGTCAGGCCCGGCGCGAGGCCATAGGCCTTGGAAAGCTCGAGCACATACTGGCTGATGTCGCGCGTGGCTTCCGCCAGACGCCGGACGTCCGCGTTTTCCGGCAGGATGAGCGGCCATTCGAACTTCAGCATCAGTCCGCACGAGGCGGTCAGGGTGACGATGTCCCAGCCGGCGTCCACGAGCGGGATGAGCTCCGCCACCACGCGCTCGGCGCTCTTCGCCACGGCGGCGATATCGCCCGCCTCGAGCTTGGGCATCGCGCAGCACTCGGAATAGGCGAAACGGGTTTCGACGCCCTGTTTCGCCAGGACCGCCTGGGCGGCCAGGGCTGTGTTGGGCGTGTTGTAGTCGACGAAACAGGTGGCGAAGAGCGCCGCCTTGCGCTGGCCGAAGGCCGGGCCGGCGGGATCAGGCGGCGCGGATCCGGCCTTGAGTCGGTCGCCGGCCGTCTTGCCCACGAAGCGCGGCAGGATAGCGGTCTTGTCGATCCCGGCCATGGCGTCCATCGCGGCTCGCACGAGCTTATTGGCGAGATCCGTCGCCCAGTTGGCGAGGCCGGCGACGGGCTTGGCCAGCTTGCCGTTGCGGTCGGTCTCGCCCAGCTGCTCGGCGACGAACTTGCCGCCCTCCACTTTGCGAGTGGCGGCGCGGTGGCGCAGCATCAGGTGCGGAAAGTCGACGTCCCACTCGTGCGGCGGCACGTACGGGCATTTGGTCATGAAGCACATGTCGCACAGGGTGCAAGCTTCGACGACCTTACCGTAGTCGGCCTTGGCCACCCCATCCATCTCGCCGGTGGGCCCGTTGTCGATCAGATCGAACAGGCGCGGGAAAGAGTCGCACAGGTTGAAGCAGCGACGGCAGCCGTGACAGATGTCGAACACCCGCTCCATTTCCCGCTCGACCTTTTCCAGGTCGTAGAACGCCTCATCCCGCCAGGCGATGGGATGGCGGAAAGGCGCGGCGAGGCCCCCTTCGCGTCTGGCCTCGGCTGGCGGCGTGTCGGTCATCGGCGTCGGCTCAACGTCTCGGATAGCGCGAGCGTTGCGCAGCTCCGCGCGGGACGATAAAGAGTCGCCGCCCGCCTCGGGGGGAGTTGGCGGGCGGCGACGAGCGGTGGGAAAGGCTTCCTCGCCGCCTAGTCCAGGCTGTCGAGCGCGCGTTGGAAGCGCCCGGCGTGCGACCTCTCGGCCTTGGCCAGAGTTTCGAACCAATCGGCGATCTCGTCGAAGCCCTCGTCGCGAGCCGTGCGCGCCATGCCCGGATACATGTCGGTGTATTCGTGCGTCTCGCCGGCGATCGCCGCCTTCAGGTTGAGGTCGGTGCCCCCAATGGGCAGGCCCGTCGCCGGGTCGCCGACCACTTCCAGGAATTCCAGATGGCCATGCGCGTGGCCAGTCTCGCCTTCAGCCGTCGAGCGGAACACCGCGGCCACGTCGTTGTAGCCTTCCACGTCGGCCTTCTGCGCGAAGTAAAGATAGCGGCGGTTGGCCTGGCTTTCGCCCGCGAAGGCATCCTTGAGATTTTGAACGGTCTTGCTGTCGGCTAGCGCCATGCTCTTCATTCTCCAAGACTTAGGGACGGATAGCGCCGCCATTCGGCCTTGGGTGATAGGCCCAGCCCCCGCACGCGTCCAATCGATTGATCAAATCCCGTCGATAGAGAGGCTCGATAGGATCGGCGGCTTTAGTGAGCGGCCGGGCTCGCGAGGTGGATCGAGACGTCGGCGCGGCGGCGCAAGGGGTGCTCGGCGCCAGAGGCGGTGGAGGCGCCCTCGGCCCCGCCAGCGCTTTCGCGGAATTCAGCGTCTGTGAAGCCATGACGCCGAAGCGCGCCTGTGACGGCGTTGGCCCGCCGGGCCGAGAGATCGAAGTTGGCGTCGGGGGCGCCCGGCGCGTCGGCCAGCCCGACGACAACGATGCCGGCCACCTGGCACCCCCTCGCCCGATCATGAGCGTCAGCGACCAGCCGTTCGGCTTCCCGCGTCACCTGGGCGGAGCCGGATTCAAAATAGATCGGGAAGCGGATGTCCGTGCAGTTCGCGGGCGTCTGGATCAACGGTCCGGCGTAATGTGCGCGGGGCGTCTGGCAGCCGGAGATCGTCAGCGTCAAACAGAACGCCCATCCAACGGCAATGGTTGGCCGAGCCACGCGCACGCTTCGATCCTCAAAGCTAGCTGTCGGCGTTCATTGAACCCCAATCGGCGCCAATCGCAAGTGGCGCGGACCGGAACCCGGACGGCGGTGCGCTCGTTCCTCCCACAAGAGGAGTGAACGCTATGAACACGTGGTTCAATTCGCGGCGATGGGGTCGCCGGCCCGCCGCGGCGCCGGGGCAGCCGTTGCAGGCGACGATCGTCGCAAAGTCGGACCTGGACGCGGCCTACCGAAGGGGCCGCCGTGACGAAGCCAAGCGTCACCGAGGCTCGCCGTTTCTCGCCTTTCTAGGCTTGATCGCCGTCGCCGCCATCGCGCTGGTCATCTATCTGGCGGTTCAGACCGGTTCGTTCACGAACGGAGGAGCGGTGGTCGACAGCAATCTGCAGAACGCCTCTCAGACCGTTCAGGCGCCCGTCAAGCGCGCTGCGGATAAGGCGGGCGCCGCACTCGAGAACGCCGGGCAGAATCTGAAACAGAGCGCCGGCGATACGCCCAGCAAAAGCACTCCCTAGCGCCGCCGCTTCGTAGGCGTCTGGCCTTCCAGGAAGCTGCGCACGGCGGAGCCGAGGTATTTCGGATTGCGGATGGCGAAGAACCCCGTCGCGATCGCGGCCACGACAGCGGTGACCGGCTTCTCCTTGAGAAAGTTCACGATGCGGGCCGCCGGATCCTTGCCGTGCGGAATCAGTCTGGCCTTCGGTCTTGGCGCCAAGGCGATGGCGAGACCCACCAACAGCACGAGAAGCGCCGCGGCGCCGGCAACGATCCCCGCCGCTCCGACGGGACCGACCATGGGCTGGACCCAGGCGTAAAGAGCGAACGCCAGCGCGACCACGAAGATCGCGGCGCTGGTGGCCAGGATCGACGCGGCCGCGAGGGCCAGGCCGATCCTCACCAAGATGGACTTGATCACTTGTTGCGGCTGGTGAGCAGCAGCCCAAGCACCAGGCCGACGCCGAGACCCGTTACGGCCGCGGCCACCGGGCGTTCCTTGATCCTGTCGACCACGTAGCGCTGGGTCTCGTCGAACTGCTGGCTGGCGTTTTCCCGATAGACCTTGGTCTGGGCGCGCAGCGTTTCGGCGCTTTCCTTCAAGGCCTTCTGAGCCGCCTTGGCGGACTCACTGATTTTCTCCTGGGCGACAGCCAGGGCGTCGTTGAGCGCCTTCTGGGCCTTGTCCGCGGCCGAGGCGGCCCCGGCGGCGATGTCGTCGGCGGCGTGATCAAGCGTATCGGCGGTCATGGCGGTTCTCCAGCAATCGTTGCGGCGCGCGGCGCCCGACCCCTTGTGGGTCTGAACGCCCCCTCGTCCGGACCAGTTCCGGGCCTTGGGGACCGGAGCCAAATCTAGGCGCTTCCACCGGGCCTTTCCAGACCCCGCGTCCCAGCCGCCTTGTCGCCTCGGCGCCGGAGTGCCAGACTTGATCGCAAGTTGACCAGCACGAAGCCAGAGGCGCCGGAAAACGATGCCACCCAGTTGGCGGTGGCGAAGGCGCGCGCGGCGCTGGCTTTCGAGGCTGCGGATCTGGGCGAATTCGAGTGGGACGCCGTCCGCGACATCATCACAATCAGCCCGCGCATGGCGCGGATCACCGGCATGCCCGAAGGCGAGCATCCGGCTCAGGTTGGCGAGTACACCCTTACCACCGTGCACCCTGACGATCGTGACGAGCTGCGGCGCGTGGTCACCGAGAAGCTCACCCTCAAGGGGCGCTACACCGTCGAATACCGGCTGATCCGGCCGGACGACCAGCGGGTCCTGTGGATGGAGGGCTCAGGCGTTGTCGTGCGCCTGCCCGGCGGCGCGCCCCAATATTTGATCGGCGTGGTGCGCGACATCTCCGAGCGCAAGGCCGCCGACGAGGCCCGCGAGGCCTTGGTCGCCGAACTGGATCACCGGGTGAAGAACGTCCTGGCGACAGTGCAGTCCCTGGCCGCCCAGTCGGCGCGCAAGACCACGTCGATCGACGCCTTCCTCAAGACCTTCACCGGCCGGCTGCAGGCGATGGCGGCGGCCCACACTCTGCTCACCCGGACACGTTGGCGCGGCGCTGAGATCGGCGATGTGGTGGGCGCCGAGCTGGGGGCCCTGGCGCACGGCCGCGCGCGCTGGTCGGGTCCGGCGCTGGTCCTCCGCCCGCACGCCACCAACGCCCTGGCTCTGGCTTTGCACGAGCTGGCCAGTAACGCCGTCAAGTTCGGCGCCCTGTCCACCGAGGCCGGCCGCGTGGAGGTGCGCTGGTTCGCCCAGGTAAGCGGCGGATTTGAGCTGGTGTGGGCCGAACGGCGGGGGCCCCTGGTCGAGCCGCCAGAGCGCCAGGGCTTTGGCATGATGCTCCTGGAGCGGGTCACCGGACGGGAGCTGGGCGGGACCGCCGAGGTGGAGTTTCGACCCGAAGGCCTGCACGCGACCCTGCGCGCCGACGCCGGCGCCCTGGCCGAGCCGGCCGTCCCGGAGGCGCCAACCGAAAAGGGTCGGCAAAACGAAGGCCGCTCAGAGGCGTCAGACGACGATCAGCACGCGGATATCACCGGCCTCAAAGTCCTAGTGGTGGAGGACGCCCTGCTCCTGGCGCTGGAGCTCGAGGCCGCGCTCACCGAGGCGGGCGCGATCGTCCTGGGGCCGGCTGCCAATCTGGAGGAAGCCCTCGCCATGATGGATCAGGCGTTCGATGTCGTGCTTCTGGACGCCGACCTCAACGGCCGCTCGGCCGCGCCCATCGCCGCCGCCCTGGCCGAGCGCGGTCGCCCGTTCATCCTGGCTACCGGAAACAACGACGCGGCGGCCCTGGTGGCGGAGCCGCCGGCGGCCACGGTGCGCAAGCCCTACAACGTGCGCCAGATCGCCCTGGCGCTGGCCAAGGCCACCGGCCGAAACGCCGACGCCTGATGCAGAGGCGACCGTAGATTCGCATTAAACATGGTGAAATTGGCCGTAGTCAGAGTTTGCGGCGGCCTAGACCCTAGACCGCGTAACCCCTCACCTTCCCACGTCCCTTCGGGACGCGGGCCCCTTCCTCTCCCTATGGGAGAGGTGATTTTAGACGAACCTCTCTCTGAGGGAGAGGAAGGGGCCCAAAGCGAAGCTTTGGGAGGGTGAGGGGTTACGGCGCCCGCCTACCTGAACATGATGCGGCGACCGTGGATTCTCCTTAGATGTGGTGAGATCTCCGTAATCTGTGGGCAGGCTGGGTGGCTGTTACGGAATTCTTCGCTCCCCAGGGAATACCAGACCCAGACATTACCGAAACTATTGCAAAATGTCAATCCTCGAGACGCCACGGGCCACGCGCCGTCCGGAACCAAATGCCGTCTCTCCGGTTTGGCCATTCTGCGGGGCTGCGAACACGAATTCCTAAGCGGGCGGCCGAGCCCATCCGCAACCCTGAAAGGGAAAGCCTCCATGAAGCGCTCATTTCTCGTCGCCGGAGCGGCGTTCGCGGCCTCAAGTCTCGCTGCCTGCAACCAGTCGCCGCAGGGCGCGGCCAACGTGGCGACCGAGGGCGGCGCGACTCAGATCGCCAGCGGCGTCACCGCCGGCTCTCAGCCGCCGCCGCCCATCCCTGACTATCCGCAGCCGCCGGCGCCAGGGCCGGGCTATGAGTGGACACCGGGCTATTGGGGCTGGAACGGATCGGACAACAACTACTACTGGGCGCCCGGATCATGGACCCAGCCGCCCCAGTCGGGGCTGCTGTGGACACCGGGCTACTGGGCCTGGAGCAACGGCGTCTACGCCTTCACCGGCGGCCATTGGGGCCATCGCGTCGGCTTCTACGGCGGCGTGAACTACGGCAACGGCTATGGCGGCTCCGGCTATCAGGGCGGCGAATGGCGGGGCGACCGCTTCTTCTACAACCGCGCGGCGAATAACGTCGGCCAGGTCACCGATGTCTATACCCGCCCGGTCCCGCCCGCGCCGCACAACCGCTTGAGCTACAATGGCGGCCCCGGGGGCGTGAAGGCCGCGCCGACGCCGGAGGAACGGGCCGAGATCCAGGCGCCGCACGTCGCGCCCACGGTTGAGCAGGCCCAGCGCGAACATCAGGCGGTGACCGAACCGAGGCTCCGCGCCAACCAGGTCGCCAAGGGCGGCGGCGCGGACGCAGTGTCCGAGATACAGCGTCGCCCGCCCGTGGCGGCGGAGGCCCGTCCCACGGTCGAGCGCCAGGTCAGCCAGCTCGCGCGGCCGGAATCGCGACCCCCGGCTGAACAGATGCGGCCGGAATCTCGCCCCGCGGCTATGGCTCCACGCCCCGAAGCCGCCCCGCCGCGTCCCGAAGCCCGTCCGCCCGCCCGTCCGGCGGAACCGGCGCGAGGACAGGACGATCGGAAGCCGGGACCGGGGTAGGACCTGGGCTCATAGGGCGAAGCACTCGCCATTCACCTCTCCTGGGGAGAGGTCGAGCGCGCCGCAAGGCGCGTCCGGGTGAGGGCGTAGAGTGCTAGCAGCGTAACCCCTCACCTTCCCATGGCTCCGCCATGGGCCCCTCCCTCTCCCTCTGGGGGCAATTATATGGTTGACGTACCACGTCACAAGCTCTAGTCTCG
>Ga0302314_10003938_pt1 | contig 27310 bp, 28 predicted proteins | sample III_Palsa_N2_3_FD_200533 | JGI IMG/M metagenome (GOLD analysis project Ga0302314, IMG submission 200533) | Peat permafrost microbial communities from Stordalen Mire near Abisko, Sweden - III_Palsa_N2_3 | ecosystem: Environmental > Terrestrial > Soil > Palsa > Peat permafrost | place: Sweden...
CCTGCGTCTCCTGCTCGGCCGTCGGACGGAGCCCGATGGTGAACTTGAGGGCGAAGGCGAGGATCGCCGTGCCGACCACCGAGAGACCGATGGTCAGACCGACCGCCTTGACCTGCTCGATCCACAGGGTGTGGGCGTCGATGAAGGGCTTGAGGTTGGTGGTCAGGTTGCTGTTGATGGAGGGATCCGCGAGGATACCGGTCATGATCGCACCGACGGTGCCGCCGATGGCGTGCACGCCGAAGGTGTCGAGCGCGTCGTCATACCCGAAGAGGGGCTTCAGGTAGGTGACCGCGAAGAACGGGATCGTGCCCGCCGCGATGCCGATGTAGACGCCGCCGGTCGGATTCACATAGCCGCAAGCGGGAGTGATGACGACCAGGCCGGCGACCGCGCCGGAGCAGAAGCCCATGACAGTGGCCTTCTTGCGGAGGATGAACTCCCAGAGGGCCCACACGAAGGAACCGATCGCGGTGGCGAGGGTGGTGGTGGTGAAGGCGTTGGCCGCGATGACGTCGGCGGCGACGGCGCTGCCGGCGTTGAAGCCGTACCAACCGACCCAGAGGAGACCGGTGCCGATCAGCACGAGGACGACGCTATGGGGGGAGAAGTTGGTGGTTCCGAAGCCGAGACGCTTGCCCAGGATGAGGGCGAAGATCAAGGCAGAGTAACCGGAGGACATGTGCACCACGGTGCCGCCCGCGAAGTCGAGGGCGTGGATCTTGGCGGCCGAGTTCCAGACGCCGTCGGCCAGACCGTCCGCACCCCAGACCATGTGGGCGAGGGGGAAGTAGACCACGAACATCCAGCCGGTGATGAAGAGGATCAGGGAGACGAACTTCACGCGCTCGGCGATCGCGCCGACGATGAGGGCCGGGGTGATGATCGCGAACATCAGCTGGAACATCGCATAGACGTTCTCGGAAACCCAGTCACCGTAGTCGGTGTTGGGGGTCGAGGAAACGCCGGCGAAGAGAGCCTTGCTGGGAGTTCCGAGGATCGAGCCCCAGAGGCTGGTGCCAGCGGTGCTGCCGTTGCCGTCGCCGTGTCCGAAGGCGAAGCTATAACCGACCAGCCACCAAAGAATGGTGACGAGGCCGGTGATGCCGAAGCACTGGGCCATGACGGAGAGGACGTTCTTGCGGCGGACCATGCCGCCGTAGAACAGAGCCAGACCGGGGAGGGTCATCATCAACACGAAGGCCGTGGAGGTGAGGAGCCAGGCGTTGTGGCCGGGGCCAGGTCCCGTCAGATTGGAAGTCCAGGTGGTCTTCCCGTCGGAAGTCGCGCCAGGAAGGCCGTTGTTGACGTAGGCTTCCAAGTCAGCGACGCGCTGATCCAGAGTGGCCGGGGGCGGGGTGGCGGGGGCCGCAGGGGCCGCCGCTGCGGGGGCCGCGGGGGCGGCGGTCTGAGCGTGGACGGCAGACAAGCTGGCGGCCAAACCCAGAATCAATAAGCAACCGTAAGATGCAATTTTTTTCATCAAGTTTCCATTTGAGGTGAAACAATCACCTTTGTTTACTACTCCTTTTTGTCCGTCCCCGCGACCTGCGGGAGGACATTCCAACCTGCACTGACTCTTTCCTTCTTCCTTAACCAATTACTAAACTATGTATCGCGCCGGAATTTCCATTCCGGACACATTGGAGGGAAGAATAAGCAACCGCCATGCCAAGGGATAGGTGTACACCGCATATATTACAAGGCCCTTGTAATTAATAAGTTGCACCCATTTTCCGCCAGGATTTTCCGCCCTTTGGCAACCTCGATTTCCCCCAATTTTCGAGACTTTCCCCTTGACTCTCCTGTACACTGAATGCCCGAGGGGTTTCCCCTCCCTCGGCCTCCCGCTCACCCTCGCAGCCAATTGCAAAACGCGCCGTATTCCCCCGGCGCGGCCAGGATCAGGAGCCGGTCTCCCGGCAGGAGGATCTCGGTGGCGGAGGGATTCAGGGTCGTATTGCCGTTCCGTCGCAGGCCGAGAACCTGGACCCCGGTGGCAGTGAAGATCCGCAGATCGGCCAGCGACTGGCGCAGGCGGGGGCTCCGGTCCGGGACGACGACGGTCTCAAGGCCGCTCTCGCTGAAGGAAGGGCCGGCCCCGGCGGTGGCGGCGTTTTGCTCGAGAAAAGCGCGGGCGTGACCGGTCTCCGTGTCGCCGCCGAGGATGAGGAGCTTGTCCCCCGGGAAGAGGGCGAGGTCGGGATTCGGATTGGGCAGCGGAAAGCCCTGCCGCTCGACGGCGACGACTGTGGCGCCGAAGCGGTTGCGCAGCGCCAGATCGCGCAGGCTCTTGCCCGAGTAGACGGCGGCCTCCGGCACAGTCGCCTCGACGAGGTCGACCCCCCATTCCTCCTCGCGGACCGATTTGCCCGAGTGGATCGGGCTCCGCTCGGCCTCGGCGCCGAGGACGTTGATCATCGAATATTGGAAATGGCTGTGCCACTTCACCAGCCGCCGCCAGAAGAGAGAAAGGAAGAGCGAGATCGCGGCGACGACGACGGCCCCGCTCCACCACCCGGAGAGCGGCAGCGGAAAGAAGATCCAGCCCAGCGCGATCAATCCGACCGCCGCCAGGAAGCGGATGCCCCCCTCCATCACCGGGCGGAGCGCCGTGGTCGCCCCGTCGCGGAAGACGGCGCAGGCAAAGATCATCCCCATCGCCCCGATATTCCGCCAGACAGCCACCGCCAGCGCCAGAGCGACGAAGAAGACGAACAGCCAGAAGACGAGCCCGAGCGCCGGAGCCGCCGGCCCGGTGTCCGATTGCAGGCCGTGCAGAGAACTATGGAGCATGGGCGAGAAACCGAGGACCCCGAGGAAGAGCAGCAACTCGACCAGGACCTGCCCGATCCGTCCCCGGGTGAGGACCCAGAAATTATTCCCCTTGAGCCGCTCCATCATGGCATCGAGCCAGGTCCGGTAGGCACCGATCGTCCGGCGGAGCACGGCGGGCTGGCGACGGTCGACGGTCTCGACGAAGGCCTCGGAGTGGCGCAGCAGGAGCGGGGTGACGAAGGCGGTGACCACCGAGACGCCGACCGCGAGGCCGTAGAAGTACTCCGGCACCACCCCCTTGTTCACCCCGGTCTGGGCGATGATGTAGGAAAATTCGCCGATGGTGGTCACGGCCAGGCCGGTGCGGAGGGCCGCCGGAAGCGAGGAGCCGGTGGCGAGCAGGGCGGTCCCGGCGCAAAGAACGCGGATGAAGAGGGCGAAGAAGGCCACGCCGACAATGAGGAAGGCATGCGCCCAGAGGAGGCGGATATCGATCAACATCCCGATCGAGACGAAGAAAATGACCGAGAACATCCCCTCGACCCCGGTGAAGGCCCGCTCGATCCGGTCCCGAAAGGAAGTCTCGCCGACGATCATCCCGAGGAGGAAGGCCCCCAGCGCCACCGAATAACCCGCCGAAGCCGCCAGATAAGAGATCCACATCACCACCCCCGCGACGGCGGCAACCTTCAGATCGCGGTCGGACGATTTCGCCACCTGGCGGAGGAAGCGGGGAACGATGAGCAGCCCCACCACCACGAGGAGGGCGACGAACCCTCCCAGCAGCCCGAGGACGCGGGCCATGTGGATATCGGTATCGGTGGAGGCCCCGTCGCTCCGGGTGGTGAGCAGGGTGAGCATGACCACCGCGACCACGTCCTCCAGCAGGCTCATCCCGAGCGCCCGGCGGGCGAACTTCTCATGGGTGAGGCCCGCCTCGGAGAGAGTCTTGGTGAGAATCGCCGAGCTGGAGACCACCAGCATGGCGGCCAGATAGAGCCCGGCGGTGGGGGTCCAGTCGAGCGCCGCCGCCAGCAGCCGGACAAAGTGGAAGACCAGCCAGGCCGTCCCGGCGGTGGTCAGGACCAAGGGAAAACCGAGGCGGCGGATGCGGCTCAGGCTCAGCCCCATCCCGACGAAGAACATCAGGAAGACCAATCCGAGCTGGGAAAGGGTGCGGATCCGCTCCACATCGGAGACCAGGCTGAAGGGAGTGAACGGCCCGACCACCATCCCCGCGACGAGATAGCCGACCACGACCGAGATCCCCAGCTTGCGGAAAAGCCCGCCGACCGCCGCAGCGGTCAGGAGAACCACGGCGAGATCGCGGATGAAGAGCAGTCCTTGCATGGTTCGCGTCTCCTAGTGAACGGCCTGGACGGCTTTTTTCCAATCAGCCATCGGCTGATAACTGCCGCCGCTCATCAGGCAGAGCTTTTCCAGCAGCCGATCCCCGTCCTCATCGAGATGGGGGGTCAGGCCGAAGGCATAGAGATGCGAGGGAGCGGGAGCCGCCGCCTCGAGCGCGCGAATTTCGCGGAGCAGCTTCCATTCGGGCTCGTTGGCGCCGCCGTCGGTGAGGAGGAAGATGCTGTCCGGAGCCATCCGCAGCGCCGAGTCGAAACCGGAGAGGAAATCGGTCCCGCCGCCCACATCGGGGAGCTTGTCCAGGAAATCGGCAGCCCGGCGCTTGGCCTCGGGAGAGGCCGGCGTCGGCTGCGGAAAGAGGGCGACGGGACGATCGGCGAAGAGGATCACGTTGAAGGAAACATCGGCGGGCAAGGCTTCGATCGAGCGCCGCACCTCCCCGGTCGCGGCCTCGAACCGGCTCTTCCCCTGCGGATCGCCATCATCGAGAGGGTCGAACATGCTGCCGGAGACATCGACCAGATAGACCAGCCGGGTGGAGGGAGCCGTGACGGTGAAGAGGGAGACGCGGGGTGCGGCGGCGACCGGAGGGCGGGGAGGCGGCGGCGGCGAGGCCAGCGCGGTCGAGGCGGGGGCAGGGAGGACCGCGGCGTCCCCCGGAGCGGGCACGGCGGGAGACGCGGTCAAAGAGGGGGCACCCGCCGACGCGGAAACGGAGGCGGAAAGAGGCGGGACCTCCGCCGTGCGGGGAGCGGGCGGCGGCGGCAGGGGCGCGGTATCGACGAGCAGCGTCGTCTCATCCGGCTCGGGAGACTGCAGCCGGGCGGCGAAAGCCGGAACCGGCAAATCCCGCCCCAACCAGAGAATCCCCCCGGCCAACCCCACCATCAGGACGATCAGCCAACCGAGCCGCGAGAGCCCCGCAAAACGGAATCCAACCGCCGGATCGCCCGCCTCGATCTCCCTTTCGCCTCCCGGATCGCCCGTCTCGCTATTTGGGCCCATCGATCAATTTCCAGAAATCGGGGTTCTTCTGGAGCGCCTCGTCCTCGGCGACCGGGAGGCTGGAACGGAAAAAGAAGTCCTTGAGGGTATTCTTGTGGAGAACCCGGTAGATAACGATCCCCCGGTCGCCCCGCTCGAAATAGAGCCGGTAGTCCCCGGCGCGAAAGCGGTGGAGCGAGCGCCCCTCGCGCTCCAGGCGGCCGAATTTCTCCGGATCAGCCTGGTCGATCTTGTCGGGAATCGCTTCCAGCTGGCTGACGATCTCGAGCTGCAGGGCCTTCGGCAGAGTGGCCAACTCGGCGGCGCTGGTTTCGTTGAAGATGATCTGGAAGGTTTTTTTCAAGGGAAGCGGGTTCTTTCTATTTATAGAGCAAATATTTGGCGCGGCGAGCACGGAAGTCGTCGAGCGCGGGCTGCCAGCTGTCGAGCAGATCCTGGGCGGGCTTCATCGCGGTGAAGTGGAGCCGGACCGCGTCCCCGCCCGCCTCCTTGTCCATCATGTCGAGGCTGTCGGGAGTGAGGGTGGCAAAGAGATCCTTCCCATTGATCTTCTGGATCTCCTCCATCAGGATCAGCCCGGCCTGCATCAGATCGGCATGGACCGGATCGCTGTAATGGATCTCGAGGCCGCTCACCAGGAGATCGCGGAGCGGTCCGTAGAAAGGCTTGTAGAGACTCGGGACGAAGACGAACCCGTTGAGATTCCGCTTCTCCATCGCGGCCTGCAGGGCGAAGCGGTCGAGATCGGGCGCGCCGATCCGTCCGAAGGGCAGCGTCGTGCCGACCCCGTTGTTCAGGTTGGCGAAATCCCCCCAGAGCCCGGTAACCACATAATCGAGCGCGCTCTCCGGAGTGGGGATGTGCGGGGAAGGCGGCACCCAGATCAGGCCGGTCTGGGCCCAGGTCATGTCCCGGGTCCAGCCCCGCATCGGGACGACCGTGAGCTTGGGCCGGGCCTTGATCCACTTCTCATCATGGATCATATAGGCGAGTTCGCCGACCGTGAGGCCGTGGACATAGGGAATATCCCACTGCCCGACGAAGGAACGGAAAGCCGGGTTCAACGGCGGCCCCTCGATCCGGGTCCCGCCGATCGGATCGGGCCGGTCGAGAACGTAGAATTCCTTCCCCGCCAACCCGCAAGCCTCCATCGCCAGCCCCATCGTGCTGATGAAGGTATAGCTGCGGCAGCCGATATCCTGGATGTCGAAAACCATCACATCGATATCCTTGAGCATGTCGGGAGTCGGCTCGCGGTTCGGGCCAAAGAGCGAATAGACCGGGAGCCCGGTGCGGGCGTCCTTGGTATTGGCCACGTAATCGCCCGCGATCTCCGCCCCGTAGAGCCCATGCTCCGGCGCATAGAGGGCGACCAGCTTCACATTGGGCGCATCGCGAAGCACATCAATCGTCGAAATCCCCGCCCCATTGACCCCCGACTGATTCGTCAGGAGACCGACCCGCTTCCCCTCCAGCCCGGCAAAATGATTGGCCGCCAGCACATCGATGCCGAGCTCGACCGCCGGGAGCGGCGGCCCGGGAGGAGTCACCGGCGCGACCGGAGCCGATGAGGCGGCGGGAGAAGCCGGAGCCGTGGCGTCCGCTGGATCGGCACGCAGAGAGCTCTCGATGCCCCCGAAAAACAGGACAGCAAAAAGGCCAAAAAAGAGAGCGACAAATGGATGCTTCATCATACGATCCGGATTCCCGACTTAACCACCTAGATCGGCAGGGTCAATCATTAGCCGGACAGACCTAAGGCCGAAAACCTACCCCACTCTTCCCGCAGCGCCAATGAATCCGTTCGCCGAGCATCTATATATCTTCCTGATGTTCATTCCGATCGTCAGCCTCCACGAGGCCGCCCACGCCTGGGTCGCCCACCTCCTGGGGGACGACACCGCCAAGGACGAGGGCCGGCTGACGCTCAACCCGATCAGCCACATCGATCTCTGGGGGACCATCGCGGTGCCCGCCTTCAACCTCTTCATCCTGCCGGGCGGCGGCCTGATCGGCTGGGGACGTCCCGTGCCGGTCAACGCGGGCAACCTGAAACATTGGCGGCGGGACGAGCTCCTGATCGCCCTGGCCGGGCCGGTCGCCAACCTCCTGATGGCGGTCCCCGCCATAGCCGTCTCGATCTACTGCCTGGCTCCCGATTCCCCCTGGCAGAAACTCGCCTACACCTTCGCCTACGTCTCGATCTACCTCGGCCTCTTCAACCTCCTCCCCATCCCGCCCTTCGACGGCTGGAACATCGTTCGCCACCTCTTCCGCATTCCGAGCGCGACCATCGCGGCGCTCCCGGGGTGGTTCTGGATCGCGGCGATCCTCATCCTCTGCTTTTCGCCCGTCCTGGGGATGATCTCCGTCGGCACCGATCTCTCCCTCAACGGACTCCACCACCTGCTCGGCGGCGGCCCGATTGTACTCCATTCTTAATTCTTAATCAGCTCCATGCCCCTCCACGAAGACCAGATCATCGCCGCGCTCAAGACGGTGAAATACCCCGGATTCAGCCGGGACATCGTCTCCTTCGGCCTGGTCAAGGGAATCGGCATCGAGGGCGAGACCGTCACCGTCGAGCTGAACATCACCACCGCCGACCCGGCGGTCCCCGCCCAGATCCGCGACGAGGCCAGCCGCGCCCTCCTCGCCCTCCCCGGCGTCGCCTCGGCCGACATCCGGGTCGCCACCACCGCCCCGGTGACGGCGGCGATGCAGGCGGGCGGCCTGCCGCAGAACCCGATCGCCGGGGTGAAGCACGTCATCGCCGTCGGCAGCGGCAAGGGCGGGGTCGGCAAATCGACCGTCGCCGCCAACCTCGCCCTGGCCCTGCAGGCCGAGGGGCAGAAGGTCGGGCTATGCGATTGCGATATTTACGGCCCGAGCATCGCCCTCATGTTCGGCATCGCCGGCCCCGATGCGGAGCTCCTCGCCACCGAGGACAACCGGATCATTCCCATTGAAAAGTACGGCCTCCAGCTGATGAGCATGGGCTTCCTCCTGGAAGACAACGCCCCCGCCGTCCTGCGCGGGCCGATGGTCACCCGCTACACCCAGCAGTTCCTCCGCAACGTCGCCTGGAGCGACCTCGACATCCTCGTCCTCGACCTTCCCCCCGGCACCGGCGATATCCAGCTCACCATCGTCCAGACCGTCGCCCTGGCCGGAGCGGTCATCGTCACCACCCCTCAGGAAGTCGCCCTGATTGACGCGCGCAAAGCAGCGGGTATGTTCGAGAAGGTCAACGTCCGCGTCCTCGGCATTATCGAAAACATGAGCTATTTCCTCTGCCCCAACGATGGGAACCGCTACGATATCTTCGGCGCGGGCGGAGGCCGCAAGGAAGCGGAGCGCCTCGGCGTTCCCCTGCTGGGAGAGATCCCGCTCGAAATGGCCGTCCGCGAATCGGGCGACCAGGGAACTCCCGTCACCCATTCAACCCCTCAATCGACCACCACCCAGGCCTTCCGCAAGGCCGCCAAAACAATTTTGGCGATTTTAACTGCAATTTGATGCAATGTTCTCGAGGAAACCACTCGTCGGACACCGTATTGACATCAATTATTTAGTTCGTTAACTTTGGGCGCACATCATGGTCTTCGTATCGATGGACTTCAAAAAAGATAACGAGAAGCTCTTTAAGAATTCCGCCCTCTATCAGGAATTCTTGGCCGAACGGGAGGAGATTCTCAAGCACAAGTGGCTGGAGAGCGAGAAGGCGGGCCACGATGTCGGCTTCGAAAAAGCCCTCCTCGACTGGATCGTCAACCACCGCGCCTCCTGGCGGGAACACCGCCAGACGCTCCTTCATCAGCGTGAGCCTTACGATCAGGGCGGCTCCTCCCTCTCCCTCCTCGTCTCCTGTCTGATTCCCGCCCTCTCCCTGGTCAAGCACCTCGTCCCTTTCTGCGTCTGATTCCCGCTCCCTCCCCCCACCTCTCTTCCGGTCACTTTCCGGTTCTCTTTTCCCCCAGACTCGGCTAATTCGATTTCGTGTCGCAGGTGCTTCCTCCCCTATCCCCGGTCACCGGCCCGGCGGAGATTCTTTTGGACGGCCCGGCGATTGATCGGCTCCTCGACGGCTTGACCGAGCAGATCGTCGCGCGGATCTCCCCCCTCCACTCCCTCGCCCTGGTCGGCCTCCCCACCCGGGGCGTCTCGCTCGCCCGGCGGCTGGCCAAGCGGATCGAGGCCGTCCACGGCGGCACCGTCCCGCCGCTGGGGCAGATCGATGTCACCTTCCACCGGGACGACCTCAACCGCCGCCTGCCGCTTCCCCATTTGACCGAGATTCCCTTCGACGCCACCGACCGCCACCTCCTGCTGATCGACGACGTCCTCTACACCGGCCGCACCGTCCGCGCCGCCCTCTCCGCCCTGATGGACTTCGGCCGCCCCGCCTCGATCCGCCTCCTGGCGCTGATCGACCGCGGCCACCGGCAATTGCCGATCCAGGCCGATTTCGTCGGCAAAACAGTTTCCACCGGCCTCCACGACCAAGTGGTGGTGAAATTCCGCGAAGTCGACGGCATCGACGCCGTCGAGCTGATCCGCGCCCCCCAATCCGGAGGTTCCCAGTGAGCGAGATCGCCGTCCCCCAGCTTGCCAGCCCCCGCGCCTGGCACCGCAAGGACCTCCTCGCCCTCCGCGAGATGGAAAAGTGGGAAATCGACCACATCCTGGAGACAGCCCGGGTCTTCAAGGAAATCCTCTCCCGCTCGATCAAGAAAGTCCCCTCCCTGCGGGGCAAGACCGTCGTTCACCTCTTCATCGAGCCGAGCACCCGGACCCGCGCCTCCTTCGAGCTGGCCGCGAGCCGCCTCAGCGCCGACATCCTCTCCTTCGACAGCGACCGCAGCTCGTTCCAGAAGGGCGAGACCCTCAAGGACACCGCCCTCAACCTCCAGGCGATGGGGACCAACATCATCATCCTCCGCCACTCGGCGGCGGGCGCGGCCCAGTTCCTCGCCGAGCGGCTGCAGGCAGCGGTGATCAACGCCGGCGATGGCGCCCATGAGCACCCCACCCAGGGCCTCCTCGATCTCTTCACCATCCGCCAGCACTTCCCCGAGGTGGCCGGATTGAAAGTCGCCATCATCGGCGACATCCTCTTCAGCCGGGTCGCCCGCTCCAATATCTGGGCCTTGCTCAAGAGCGGGGTCGAGGTGACCCTGGTCGGCCCGGCGACCCTCCTGCCGCCGGTCTTCCGCGAGTTCGGAGTGAAGACGGCCCACTCGATCGACGACGTCCTGGAGGAATCCAATGTCCTCATGCTCCTCCGCATCCAGCACGAGCGGCAGCGCAAGACCCTCTTCCCCTCGCTGGGCGAATACACCTCCCTCTTCGGCCTGACCGAGGCCCGCTTCGCCCGCTGCCGTCCCGACGTCATGATCATGCACCCGGGCCCGATCAACCGGGGCGTCGAGATCTCGAGCGAACTGGCCGATTGCGCCAACTCGGTGATCCTCGAACAGGTCGCCAACGGCATGGCCGTGCGGATGGCCGTCCTTTACCTCTTGAGCGGCGGCCAGAGCGCGCAGGGGATCCTGCCATGAGTATTCAGAAAATCACCGGCGCCCCCCGCTCGCTCCATCTCCACGGCGGGCGGATCATCGATCCCGCCAACCGCCGCGACGAAATCGGCGACCTCTACCTCCACGAGGGCAGGATCGCCGATCCGGCCCAGCTCCCCCAGGTCGCCTGGGAGAAAATCGACGTGACCGGAAAGATCGTCACCCCCGGCCTGATCGACGTCCATGTCCACCTCCGCGAGCCGGGCGGCTCGGCCAAGGAGACGATCCGGACCGGCACCCGGGCGGCGGCGGCGGGCGGCTTCACCAGCGTGGTGGCGATGCCGAACACCAAGCCGGTCGCCGACGGGACCAACACCATCGCCTGGATCAAGCAGAAAGCGGCGAGCGACGCCGTGGTCAACGTCTTTCCTACCGGCGCCATCTCGGTCGGCTCGGAAGGGGAACTCCTCGCCCCCATCGGCTCGCTGAAGAAGGCGGGCGTCGTGGCGATCACCGACGACGGCCGCTGCATCCAGAACAACGAGCTGATGCGGCGCGCCCTCGAATACGCCACGATGTTCGACCTTCCCGTCCTCGACCACTGCCAGGACATGGCGCTGACCGCCGACGGCGTCGTCCACGAGGGCTATTGGAGCACCGTCCTCGGCCTGCGCGGTTGGCCCGCCATCGCCGAGGAGATCATCGTCGGGCGGAACGCCCTCCTGGCCGAGCTGACCGGGGCGACCGTCCTCTGCCAGCACCTCTCGAGCGCCGGCTCGGTCCGGCTGGTCCGCGAGGCCAAGCAGCGCGGGGTGAAGATCCACGGCGAGGCCATGCCCCACCACCTCCTCCTCACCGACAAGACGATCCAGGGCTACGACACCAATTACAAGATGAACCCCCCGCTCCGCACCGAGCGCGACCGGCAGGCCCTGCTGGAGGGCGTCGCCGATGGCACCATCGAGGTCCTGGCCAGCGACCACGCCCCCCACGCCCGCTTCGAGAAGGAGGTCGAGTTCGACCGCGCCCCCTTCGGCATCATCGGGCTGGAGACCGAGCTGCCGGTCTTCATCAAGGCCCTGATCGAGCCGAAAGTGCTCGACTGGCCGAAGCTGATCTCCCGGCTCACCATCGAGCCGGCCCGGATTCTCCGGCTCGACCGGACGGGCACGCCCGCCGAGCCCGGCCCCGCCAAAGGGACCCTCACCCCGGGCCGGGACGCCGACGTCACCGTGATCGACCCCGACCGGGAATGGACCGTCGCGGCGGAGGAATTCGAATCGCTCTCGCGGAATTGCCCTTTCGACAAAATGCCCTTGCGCGGGCGGGCGGTACTCACCATTGTGGGCGGACAAATCGTATGGGCACTCTAGCGATCACCAACGGTCCCGCACTGCTGGCTTTGGAAGACGGCCTGGTCTTCCGGGGACGGTCGTTCGGCGCCCACGGCACCTTCCTCGGCGAGGTCTGCTTCAACACCTCGATGACCGGCTACCAGGAAATTTTGACCGATCCCTCCTACAAGGGCCAGATCGTCAGCATGACCTACCCCGAGATCGGCAACTACGGGGTCAACCCCCTCGACGTCGAATCGGAGCGGCCCCAGGTCTCCGGCTTCGTCGTCCGCCAGGTCTCGCCGCTGGCCAGCAGCTGGCGCTCTCGCGAGAGCCTCCCCGAATATCTCCAGAAAAACGGCATCCCCGGCATCGAGGGGATCGACACCCGCGCCCTCACCAAGCATCTCCGGACCCAGGGCGCCCTCCGTGGCGTCCTCACCACCGAGGCCCTTTCCGACGTCGACGCGGTCGCCAAGGCCCGGAACTGGAGCTACGTCGGCCAGGATTTCGTCGAGCAGGTCAGCTGCAAAACGGCCTTCGACTGGGACCTGGAAGGAAAATTGAGCCGGAAGTGGTCCCTCGTCCAGGGCACCCGCCCCCTCAACGCCCCCCCGCTGACCGGCGACGACTACTACGCCCCCCTTCCTCCCATCCGCCACCGGATCGTGGCCTACGATTTCGGCATCAAATACAACATCCTCCGCCGCCTCCGCCAGCACGGGTTCGAGGTCCGGGTCGTCCCGGCCCGTACCCCCGCCTCGGAAGTCCTGGCGCTCAACCCCGACGGCGTCTTCCTGGCCAACGGTCCCGGCGATCCCTCGGCACTGACCTACGCCCACCAGACGGTGCGGGAATTGGTCGGCAAAAAGCCGATCTTCGGCATCTGCCTCGGCCACCAGATCCTCGGCTACGCCTTGGGGGGCAAGACCTTCAAGCTGAAGTTCGGCCATCGCGGCGGCAACCAACCGATCCAGGAACTGGCGACCGGCCGGGTCAGCATCACCTCCCAGAACCACGGCTTCGCCATCGATCCCGATTCCCTCCCCAAGGGCGAGGTCGCCGTCAGCCAGATCAATCTCAACGACCAGACCTGCGAGGGACTGGCCCACAAGGAACTGCCGGTCTTCTCGGTCCAATACCACCCGGAAGCCTCCCCCGGCCCCCACGACGCCACCTACTTCTTCGAGCAATTCTCGAAGATCATCGAGACGGGAAAGCCCCTCTACCAGTCCTAACGCACTAACCTCCAGAAGCTTATGCCACGCCTCCTCGGTCAGAGTTCCGAAATCGCCGGCCAGGTCTTCGAACTGTCGGAGGCCAAGATCACCGTCGGCCGGACCCCGGACAACAAGATCCATATCGCCGACAACAGCGTCTCCAGCCATCACGCCGAGCTGATCCTCGACGGGAGCGATTACTCGGTCCGCGATCTCGATTCGACCAACGGCAGCCGGGTCAACGGGGAGAAAATCAGCACCTCGGCGCTGCGCCGGGGCGATACCCTCCTCTTCGGAAACGTCGAGCTCCTCTACGAGTCGGAAACCGATCGGATCGACCTCCCTCTTCCCGAGCTCCATATCGGGGTTCCCCTCGATGAGAGCGCCTCGCGGGGCCGCCCCGCCCATTTCGTCTCCTCCGGCCCCAGCCTGCGGGCCCCGAAGAAAGAAAAAGTTCCCTGGACCCTCCTCCTGATTCTCGGCTCGGTCGTGGCCCTCGGAGCGATCGGATACTTCGTTTTTACTCTGGTGACGACCCCCGTCGCGGGTTGAGCCGTCCCTCGGCCCTCGCGCCGATCATTCACGCCAATTAATTAATTGGCAGTCAGGTTCTTGACAGAATCGGAAAGCATGGCATTTTCTCCAGACGATACCCCGCTTGTGGGGGATTCTACGGAAGTAGTTTTACAGATTATGCAAAGCATCGATTTAACTCAGGTCATCGCACGGCGCCCCTTCTTCAAGGAGAAGCGGCGGCGGCTCAGCCTATGGGCGACCCTGGTCGTCTCCAACGCCTTCTGGTGCGCCCTTTCCGTCGTACTGGTCCTCTCCATCTGCGGCCTGAGCAAGACCGGCCACTGGGCCATGGCCAAGTTCGTCGAGCAGCGCAGCCGGCTGGCCGAAGTCGAGGCCGCCAAGGCCCAGGCCCTGGCCGAGCGGGACGCCAAGATCGCCAATCTCCTCCGTTTCGAGTCGAGCTCGACCTCCGACATCCTGGTGATGGCCAAGACCATCAACGAGGTCTTCTCGTCCGCCGAGAACTCCGAGCAGGAGCGCTTCTTCGAGGAAGCCCTCCCCGAGGCGCTCCGCATCCAGCTTACCGAAGGCATTCCCGCCTCGGCGGTGATGGCCCAGGCGATCCTGGAGAGCCGCTCCGGCCAGAGTTCGATTGCCAAGGACGGACACAACTACTTCGGCATGAAGGCCTTCGACGATTGGAAGGGGATGCGGACCAAGAACGTCCCGACCCTCGACGACGGCTCGATCCCGACCATCGCCGACTTCCGCGCCTATTCGAGCCTCCCCGAGGGCTTCGACGGCTACGTCCAGTTCCTCAAGGCGAGCGGCCGCTACGACAACGCCTTCGGCAAGAAGACCGGCGCCGAGTTCATCAGCCAGGTCCTCAAGGACGGCTACTGCGGCGACCCCCGCTACATGACGATGATCCACGAGATCATCGAGCGCTACAAACTCGACAAACTCGACGAGATCTACGCCGCCCAGGTTGCCAAAGCCGCCGCCAGTCAGAACACGACGGTCGCGAAGAACACCGATTCTTAAGGCGGTTAACGAATTTAAAAAGGCCCGGTCGGGTTTCCCGACCGGGCCTTTTTGCTGTCTCGATCGGTCGCGTCCTTTTGGGGCTGCCGCCCCTGGCCCCTGCTCGGACGCGGGGGCGCGGGAGAGCGGGCTCCTGGGTTTCAGGTGGTGTTTATCGGAGGAAGATCTAACGAGGTGGTTATGGGCGGCCCGGGATGCAAGGGGGACTTGGTGAGGCCGCTTCCAAGGGGGCTGTCGCCCCCCTGGACCCCTGATGGTTTGCCTCCCGGCCATGCCAGTTAGTTTCCCCTGGGAACGATGTGCGCTACCGCGCAGGCATTGCCTCCGGCGGACGAGCAATAGACCCGCGCACGCTTCGCGGAAGCAAAGTCTTGAGACTATTGCCCTACCGCAGCTTCCCCGCGCGATTGAAAAGCTTCGCCCCCTGCGGATAGAGCCCCGGGCAGCAGCCGAACTTCTCCCAGAAGGCCTTGCTGAAATGGCTCAGGCTGTTGTAGCCCACCTCCATCGCCGCCTCGGTCACATTATGCCGCCCTGCTCTTAGCAGCTCCGCCGCCCGCTGCATCCGCAGCTCGCGGATATATTGCGGGATCGTCGCCTTCATCTCCTTCGAGAAGAGGCGGCTGAGATAAAACGGGCTGCAGCCGACCTGCGCTCCCAGGCTTTCCAGATCGGGCGGATCGGAGAGGTTTTCCTGGAGGATCTGCACCGTCCGCTCCACCCGCTCGCGGGCCACCCGGTTCTGCCGGGAACAAAACATCTCCTGCCCCTTGCCCTCGGCCTGCGCCGGGGCGGCGGCAAAAGCCAGCGTCGAGAGCAGCTCCAGAGCCTTGGCCTGATACCAAAGAGGCGCCGCCGCCTCCGCCACCGGGGGCTGCCGCAATTCGTTGTAAAGCGCCTCGATCCGCTCGGTCATCGGGCGGGTCATCGCGGTCCCGGCCTTCCCCTTCGATTGCGGAGCGAGCCAGAGCCGCAGCTCGTCGCTCAATTCATCCTGCACCCCCTTGATCTGGTCGAGCAGCGCCGTCCGCGACCAGGCCACCGTCAGAAAGGCATGGGTCTGGTTCTCCGCCCGCACCCCGGAAATCCCCGCCCCGGTGAAAAAGAACCCGAAAGAGCGCTCCGGAAACTCGACCACCGGCACCCCGTCGCCGCCGATCGTCCCCTTCCCCGCCAGATTCAGGCAGAGGACGACCTGGTTCGCGCCGAGATCGTCCCCCCATTCCGCCGCCTTGCCGCGCCGGAATTCATGGACCGAGACACGAAAATCCCGGGGCTCCCGGTACAGCAACCGGGAACCTGAGGCGGCGCCATTGGCAGAGCCCGAGTCCATGAATTTCAGGGTAAGGGAGGCGATGGGGGTGTCAAGAAGGGGTCATTCCCGGGGCTGGAACTTCGACTGCTTCGCCAGCTCCTCCCAGAGCTTCCGCTCCGCCTCGTCGATCTTCTTCGGCACCTGGATTGCCAGCACCGCATAGAGATCTCCCCGGCTCTCCCGGTTCGGAAGGCCCTGGCCGCGCAGCCGCAGCCGCTGCCCCGCCGTCGCCCCGGCCGGGATCTTCATCGAGACCTCACCCTGCAACGTCCCGATCTGCACCGTCCCGCCGAGCACCGCCTCCCAGGGCGCCAGATCAACGTCCCGGTAGAGATCCGCTCCTTCCACCCGGAAATCGGGATGCTTCGCCAAGCGGACCCTTAGATAGAGATCGCCCGCCGCCCCCTTGCCGATCCCCGCGTCGCCCTGCCCGGCCAGCCGGATCCGCTGCCCCTCGTGGATCCCCGCCGGAATCTTCACCTGGAAAGTCTCCGTCTCCGTCGCCCCGTTGATCGGATTCGTCCGCCGCAGCGTCACCGGGCGGAGCGAGCCCTGCATCGCCTCCTCCAGCGTCACCATGATATCGCCCTCGATATCGCCGCCGCGCTGCGAATAGCCACCCTGGCCGCCGGGCGCCCGCGCCCCGGCAAACCCGCCGCCCCCGCTCCGTCCGAAAAACGCCTCGAAGAAATCGCTGAAGCCGGTCCCGCCGAAGTTGAACTCATAGTCCTGCCCTCCCGGCGTCCGTCCCTCCCGTCCCCATTGCGGCGGCGGCGGCCCGCCCGGCTGGTCCCAGCCGGCGCCCAGCTCGTCATACTTGCGGCGCTTCTCCGGATCGCCCAGCACCTCGTAGGCCTCGTTGATCTCCTTGAATTTTTCCTCCGCCGTCTTCTTGTCCTTGGCCACGTCGGGATGGTACTTGCGGGCCAACTTGCGGAAGGCGCTCTTGATATCGTCCTCGGAAGCCGTCTTGGAAACCCCGAGCGTCTGGTAATAATCGCGAAATTGCACTGGCACCCTCCCATTTTAGAGCGAATCCCCCATTAAACAAGACCCCGCCTCAGAACCGGCTCCCAGGGTTCGCAACCGAAACAAAAACCGCATCTACAACCAATCCGGTATTGTCGCTTTTCCCTTCCTCTTTTATATAAGTAATTCCACTTGCAGAGCCGGCAATCCCCACCAACTTAAAAGGATGAACTCTCCCCGCACCCCTTCCTGGATTCAACGTCTTCGCGCCGAGATTCGTACCGCCTGCGGCAACGTCGACGGCACCAAAGCCCCCTCGTTCACCCCGCTCGTCTCGGCTTCCCCCGCCTCCGCCCATCCCATCGGCGAATGGCTCGGCACCGTCCGCCAGCCGGCCGAAGGCTTCTCCTCCTCCGCCCGCTTCAACCGCCCCGCCTCCCTCAGCGATCTCTCCTTCGAGCACGGCGACCTGATGCGCACCCGCGTCACCCGGATCAAGGGCGCCCGCGCCACCCTCCGGTACTAAGCCCAGTCTAAGTCCGATACTGGCTTCCCTTTAGGCTCCGTCCGCGAAGCCTGCTTGCAACCCCGGCGGCCCGTGATACGGTCCCGGCCATGAATCCGCTCTGGATCACCCTCAGCGCCATCGGCTTTGTCCTGGCGCAGGCCGGAGCCGCCGTCCTCTTCAAGGCGATGATCAGCCAGGAAGGGCTCCGCTGGTGGCTCTTCTTCGCAGCGGGGAATGCCGTCGGCTTCGGCTGCCCCGTGGCCCTCTCGATCGCCCTGCGCGGCACCAACGCCAACCTCATCTACGCCATCTGCTACGGCGGCGGCTTCTGCCTCGTCCAGCTCGCCACCTGGTTGATCTTCCGCGACCCCCTTTCCGCCTGGCAATGGACCGGCGTCGGCTTCGTCCTCTTCGGCCTGGTTCTCCTCCAGTTCCGCTAGGGCGGTTTCTGATTGGGGCTGCGCCCCTTGCTCCGCTGGGGAGGGGGAATGTCGCCGAGTCCGAGTCTGTTCTACCACGAGGACGCGAGGAGCGCGGGAGAGCGGGCTCGTGGGTTTGCCTCCCGGCCATGCAAATTAGTTTCCCCTGGGAACTACGTGCGCTATCGCGCAGGCATTCAGGTGGCGCGTATCATCAATAGATCGAACGCGCGGATTACAGGCAGGCCGGGATGCACGGGAGCAAAGCGGTAGGGAACGACGCAAAGGGGCTGCGCCCCCTTGGACCCCGCCATGATTCAATTGGCAACCTCTATGGGAGCTAAGTCGTGCAACTTGCCGGAGCTTTGTCCCCTCGCAATCCGGAGGCGGAAATGCAACCATCACATCATCAATACCTTAGACATTCCCCTCTCACCTTGGCACGCCCACCGCTCCTAGAACTCATGAGCAACAACGAAATCAAAGGCCAATACAAGCAGGTCAAGGGTTCCCTCAAGGAAGCGGTCGGCAACCTCACCGGAAACAAAACCCTCACCGCCAAAGGCAAGATCCAGAATCTGGTCGGCAAAGCCCAGGAAAAGATCGGCCAGGTGGAACGCCACGCCGACGAGCGGAACACGGCCCGCAAAGTCGCCAATTACGAAAACCGGCTGGACCGGGATCTCTAACCAGATCCGGGCACTTCAGCCATACCAAACAACAGGAGAAAAAATATGATTAGCTGGGCCATTACATTCTTGATCATCGCGCTCATCGCGGCGGTCTTCGGCTTCGGCGGTATCGCGGGTTCGGCGATGGGCATGGCGCAAGTGCTCTTCTTCGTCTTCCTCGTGATGTTCGTCCTCTCGCTCATCTTCGGGCGGAGCACCCGGATCTAGCCGATCCGATTCGCGAAAAAGAGGAAGCGGCGTCCGATCCACCGCCTCCCCGCAACCACCTCAGGCGCCGGGCCTCAAACCCGGCGCCTTTTTCGTTTTCATCGCCTTGGTCCCGGCTTTCGTCCGCGCCTTCGCCGCCTCCCGCCGCTTCGCCTTCAAATAGGAAGCCGTCCGCTCCGGCGTCCAGAACTCCATATCGCCCGTCTGCGCCAACAGCGCGTCGAGCTCCCCCAGATCGATCAGCCACTTGAACGGCGTTGGCCGCTCGACCGTCTTCAGGAAATCGGCCACGATATAATTGTGAATCGTCTGGACCGAGATCCCCTTCGCCTTCGCCGCATAGGAAATCGGCACCATCTTGCGCGGGCGGCGCGGCACCAGCTTGTACTCCCCGCCCCCCACCGCCAGGCAATCGTAATGGGCGAAGTTGAACCCCGCCCCCGGCAGCGGCTTGCCCGGACTCCCCAACCCTCCGCCCGACCGGGCCCAGGAGTGAAGCGGGGAAATCCCGCGCGGGGAAGGAATCGTCAACGCAAAGCAATTCAGGTCTTTCATGTTTTGAATTAATGATTCAAAATTTGAAAACCCGCAAGCTTCTTTTTTTAAACCCCTTTGAAAACTCCCCTGCCCACCCCCCGCGAAATCATCGACCAAGCCCGCCGCGTCACCGGCCTCACCCTCGCCGCCCTCGCCGCCGAGCTCGGCCTCAAGGAAGCCACCCTCTACAAGGCCGCCGGCGGCCATATCCCCCTCAGCACCCCCGCCCGCCGGGCCATCGCCAACCTCCTCACCGCTCGCACCGCCGGAACCGCAGCTCTTTCCCTCTCCGTCCTGAAAAGCGCGACCCTTTCCAAATCCACCGCCCCCCTCCAACCCCTCGTCGACCAGCTTGCCTTCATCCACCGCCACGCCACCCCCGACGAACGCCAGATCCTCGCCGACACCCTCGCCGCCTTCCACCGCCGCATCGCCGAACGGCAGCGGAAAAGTTTGGATAAATAGGCCAGGCGTATCGAAATACGGGCGCTGCCGAAGATAGCCCAGATCGAAGTCGCTGGACGGTACGCGGAAGGAAGGCTTTGGCTCCAAACCGGGTCTCATGCAAGCAATCAAGGACGAGCTTCTGCCGATGATTGAGCCGCAACTCAATAGATTGCGTGAGGCAATTACGCAGCATTCTAACTTCAAGCTTTTGAATTGCGGGATATTCACCGAAGGAGCTCATCTCTTGAGTATTGGTATTTCTTGCCAACCGCTCAACTGCTCGCTGACCGATGTGCACTTCGCTTTCGCATGCGTTGCGATCAAATCGCCCCTCGCAAAAGCAGCAACCATTTCCGCGAATGTTGCTTGGGGTCGATCATATCTAAATACGCCGACGGTCCGTCACTCGGGTTTTGCCATTTACGAAGCCAATACCGTCTCCCTCATCTATTCTGACAAAACCACTCTGAGACGCATTGCCGCAGGCTATCCTCGTCTTGAAGCTGCCATGCTTCGAGGACTCCGACGTGGCCACCCTCCCTCTCGTTTCCTAACCTTTTTGAATAGGATTAGAGGACGATGCGTCGCACCAAGAATCTACCGGCTACCGCCGATCCCTTCCGCCAAGCGTCCGGTCTAGACATTACCCATTCCGAATTCTCGCCGAGTCTTCCGCTAAGTGTCAGGTCTACACATTAACACATTTGAATTCTCGCCGAATCCGGGTCATTGCTACCGCACGGACGCGAGAAGCGCGGGAGAGCGGTCTCGTGGGTTTCAGATAGCGCGTATCCTGAGCAGATCGAACGTCGCTGATTACGGGCAGCCCGGGATGCAAGGGGGCAGCCTTGTACGATGTAAGGGGGGCCATGCCCCCCTTAGATCCCCGATGGTCCGCCTACCGGCGGACGAGCCATAGACCCGCGCACGCTTCGCGGAAGCGTTGTCTCTTTCCAGAGTTGAGACACTGCGGATTCCTCCGCCTTCCACCCCCGCCATTCCCCCCTTCCACGACGCGCCGCGCCGAATGGAATAGCGTCGGTCCATGTTGAAATCGCTCCTTCTTCTCGGCAGCGCGGCCTTCCTCCTCGCGGCCTGTGCCGACACCACCACCACCAAGTTCTACCGCTCCTCGGACGGCGCCTTGGTGATCGAGTCGCCCAAGAACATCCACGCCGAGGGCGTCGACATCCAGTCGCCCAACGGCACCCACCTCAAGATCGCCACCTGGGACAGCCACGTCGATCCCGCCTCCACCGCCGCCCAAGGGACCCGCGAGAGCACCGACATCAACGCCACCGCCGGCCTGGTCGGTGCCGCCGTCGCCGCCGCCATCAAGGGCCAGAGCGCCGCCCTCCCCGCCTCCGGCCAATAAGGTCAATAGCCTCAGCCGAACTCCAGCGCTCTTTTCCCCAGCCCCGCACCCTCCTCTCGCATGCCCGCCTCCGCCCGCACCCGCTTCTACCTCTTCATCAACGGCATCCTCACCCTCTCCGACGGGCGGAACGCCTGGCCCGACCGCGCCGTCACCTGGACCGAATCTCATTACGGCCAGCTCGCCGAGAAATACGAATACTTCAGCGGCGCCCTCACCCGCCGCCTCTTCCAGGCCGCCCGGGTTCGCGAATGCGCCCAGCTCCTTCGCCACTACGCCGGCCACGATCTCATCCTCGTCGGCCATTCCAACGGCGCCGACATCGTCTGCCGCCTCCTCCAGACCACCGACATCGAGGTCAGCGAGGTCCACCTCCTCGCCGCCGCCGCCGAGGCCGATTTCGACCGCAACGGCCTCAACCAGGCCCTCCTCACCGGCCGCCTCGGCTCGGTCCACCTCTATGGCAGCCATAACGACCGCGCCCTCGAGCTGGCCCAGTTCACCGAGATCTTCTCCTTCCTCGGCCTCGGCTACGGCGCCCTCGGACGGACCGGCCCCGAGCACATCGACGACCGGGTCTCCCACCGCGTCACCCAGATTTGGCGCGACGACTTCGACCACTCCACCTGGTTCAGCCCCGCCCAATTCGCCCAGACCATGGCCCTCGTCGTCGCCTGATTTTCCATCCGCTCTATGATCCCCACCGCCGCCCAACTCCCGCCCCCCTTCGAGGACGACGCCCTCGCCCGCCTCGCCAAACTGGCCGACATCGCCGAGGGCGAGATCGGCACCGCCGAGCGACCCCCCGGCAGCAACAGCGGCCCCCGGGTCGAGCTCTACCAGGCCGTCTGCACCCTGGCTTCGTCGCAACCGACCGGCTGGCCCTGGTGCGCCGCCTTCGTCTGCTGGTCCATCGGCCAGCTCATCGCCCGCCAACCCGGCCTCTTGGCCATGCGCATCGAGGCCAACCCTCCGCGCGAGGCCTCCGTCTACGGCCTGGAGGATTGGGCCCGCCGCACCGGCCTCCCCTTCTCCGACGACCGCGACAACCCGATCACTCCCCGGCGCGGCGACCTCGTCTTCTACAAATTCTCCCACGTCGAGATCGTTCGCGCCGTCTACGCCGACCACTTCGAGACCATCGGCGGCAACACCGAGGCCCAGGGCAAGACCTGGGCCGAGAGCGACGGCGGCGAGGTCGCCATCCGCATCCGCAGCTTCCAGATCGCCCGCTGCTTCGCCCGCCTCGTCCCCCGCGCTTTGCCCGCGCCCGTCACCGTCGTCACCCGCTAAACATGAAACGGACCAACCATCTCCGCGCCCGCCTCTTCGATCTCGCCTACGCCTCCCGTCCCCTCTGGAAGCGGGCCTCCTGGTTCCTCCACGAGCTCCGCTATGAAGGCTATGAGGCCACCCTCCTCGAGGTCGAATCGGAGCTCGCATACCTGATCGGCAAGGGCCGCCTCGAAGCCAGCTTCGACCTCAGCAACCACAAGGCCTACCGCCTCACCGCCGCCGGGATCGACGCGCAGGAACGGGGGGAACCGTGAGAGCCGCCGGCAGCCGCATCGGGCGCCTCCCGCGCGAGATCCGCACCCGGGTCAACCAGTGGATCGCCGACGCCGTCCCCGCCGCCGAGATCGTCGCCCGCCTCCACCGCGAGGGCCGTCCCGACATCACCGCCGTCAATGTCGAGAACTGGCGCGACAGCGGCTACCTCGACTACCTCGACCAGGTCGAGCGCCTCAACCAGATCCGGCTCCGCAGCGAGGCCAGCGTCGAGATGGTCAAGGCGATCGTCGAGCGCGGCAAAGTCCCCATCACCGAGGCCAACGACATCCTCCTCGCCTCCCTCATCTCCGAGGCCCTCGAAACCTTCGATGTCGGCATGCTCCGCGAAGCCCTCGCCGAGAGCCCCAAGCGCTTCTTCAACCTCGCCTCCGCCGTCACCGCCCAGGCCGCCGAGCGGGTCAAGCGCGAGAAACTCGAGCTCGAATTCGACAAATTCAAGGAAGCCCTCGAGAGCCGCCGCCAAAAAATCGAAGCCTCCCTCAAGGAAGCCTCCCGCGACGGCGGCCTCACCCCCGAGACCCTGGCCAAGATCCAGGAAGAACTCCGCCTCCTCTGAGTTTCATGACCCTTACCGCGACATCCCCCGAGTTCTTCTTCCTCCCCTACCAGGCGGCCTGGATCAAGGACAACGCCCGAATCAAGATCATGGAGAAATCGCGCCAGATCGGGATGTCGTGGGCCGCCGCCTACCGCGCCGTCACCACCACCTCGCGCCAGGGAGTATTGCAGGACACCTGGGTCAGCAGCCGCGACGAACTCCAGGCCAAGCTCTTCGGCGAAGACTGCGCCCGCTTCGCCCGCCTCCTCAACCTCGCCGCCCATGACCTCGCCGTCTCCGTCGTCGACCGCCGCGAAAAAATCACCGCCCACATCCTCCCCTTCGCCAATGGCCGCGCCATCAGCTCGATGAGCAGCAACCCCAACGCCCAGGCGGGAAAGCGCGGCGCCCGCATCCTCGACGAGTTCGCCCTCCATCCCGATCCCCGCCAGCTCTACGCCATCGCCTACCCCGGCACGATGTGGGGCGGCACCCTCGAGCTCATCAGTACCCATCGCGGCTCCCGCAATTTCTTCAACGACCTCATCACCGAGGTCAAACACAAGGGCAACCCCAAACAGATCAGCCTCCACACCGTCAGCATCGAGACCGCCGTCGCCCAGGGCCTCCTCGAACGGCTCAAAAAGAAATGGCCTCAAGACGACCCCCGCCACGCCCTCGACCGCGACGGCTTCCTGCAGAGCCTCCGCAACCAATGCCCCGACGAGGAGAGCTGGCAGCAGGAATTCCTCTGCCAACCCGCCGACGACCAGTCCGCCTTCCTCGGCTACGACCTGATCGCCAGCTGCGAAGCGAAAGAGCCGCTTTCCCACGACCTCACGAAGGCCACCGGCCCCCTCCACGTCGGCGTCGACCTCGGCCGCTCCCACGACCTCACCGTCCTCTGGGTCGTCGAAACCATCGGCGACGTCCGCCACACCCGCCGGATCGAGGTCCTTGCCAACCAGACCTTCGACGCCCAGGAAGCCGCCCTCGATATCCTCCTCGCCAATCCCAAAGTCGCCCGCTGCTGCATCGACCAGAGCGGCCTCGGCCGCCAATTCGCCGAACGCGCCGCCTCCCGCTACGGCGCCCACCGCGTCGAGGGAATCACCTTCACCTCGGCGGTGAAGGAAGAACTCGCCTACCCCGTCCGCGCCGCCTTCGAACAAAAAACTCTCCGCATCCCCGACGACCGCCACCTCCGCGCCGATCTCCGCGCCATCCGCCGCGAGACCAGCGCGGGCGGCCACCTCCGCTTCGCCGCCGATCGCGGCCCCGGCGGCCATGCCGACCGCTTCTGGGCCCTGGCCCTGGCCCTCCACGCCTCCAAGGCCCCCGCTACCGCCGTCTACTCCGGAGCCCTCTTATGAAAATGAAAACCATCCTCTCCTCCCTTCGCCAACGCCTCGGCATTCCCGGCGTCGTCCAAAAAGCCGCCGCCCCCTGGAACACCTTCGCCGGCACCGTCGGCACCACCGGCGCCCGCCTCGTCCAGCCCTACGAGCACAGCGCCTTCGTCCAAGCCGCCGTCCGGATGATCGCCCAACCGATCAGCGCGATTCCCCTCCGCTTCTACCAGACCCGTGGCCCCGGCCAGGGACGCGGAGGCAACGGCCAGATCCCGATCAACCAAGGCCCGCTGGTCGACTTCTGGGCCCGCCCCGGCGGCGACGGCATGGACGCGCAGGACTTCTGGGAAGCGACCATCGGCTGGCTCCAGCTCCAGGGCGAGGCCTTCTGGATCGGCGACGACAGCTGGCTCCTCTCCACCGTCAGCCAGCGCAACCCCCTCGTCCTCGCCCGTCCCGACCGGATGCGCCCCCTCATGGAGAAAAACGTCCTCCAAGGCTGGGAACTGACCGACGCCTCCGGCAACGGCCACGCCCTCACCACCGACCAGGTCATCCATCTCAAATTCTGGAACCCCTACCACCCCGTGCGCGGCCTTGCCCCCTACCTGGCCGCCGCCCTCGCGGCGGAGGCCGATTGGCTCGGCTCGAAGTTCATCCGCGCCCTGATGGAGAACAACGGCGACACCGGCCAATTCCTCATCGCCAAGGGCGCCCCTCCCACCGACGACCAGCGGACCCAGATCGTCCGCGCCCTCCGCGAAAAGAAAGACCTCGCCCTGCGCGGCATCTTCAAGCCGATGTTCCTCACCGGGGACATCGCGGTCGAGAACGCCCAGATCCAGGCCGCCGACGCCAACCTCGTCGCCACCCGCCAGCTCCTCCGCGACGAGATCGCCATCGCCTTCGGCATCCCGCCCAGCCGCTTCCAGGCCCGCCAAAGCTACTCCATCGGCTCCGCCAGCGACCGCTATCTCCTGATCGAGGAAACCTGCATGCCCCTCTCCGTGAAACTGGCCGGAGCCGTTGAACGCCTCTCCGAGCGGGTCCCTAGCTGGCGCCCGCCGTGGAACCGCCGGATCTACGCCGCCTTCGATTGGAGCGAACACAGCACCATGCAGGCCGCCCGCCGCGAACGCTTCGAAGCCATGGAAAAACTCTGGACCAAAGGCGTCCCGCTGCGCACCTGCAGCGAGGTCCTCGACCTCGGCCTCCCGCCCACCCCCGGCGACCACCTCGGCTACCTCCCGATCACCGTCGCCCCCGTCCCCGCCTATGCCCCCGAAGGCCCGCTCCCCCCGATCGACTTTTCCCAACCGACCGACTGGACCGAACTCGAAGCCTCCTTCCACTCCGCGTTCCGGAACCGTCCCACCCGCTCCCTCTCCTCCAACTCCACCCGCTGATTATGACCACCCCCCTCCGCCGCGAAATCGTCTCCACCACCCGCGTCCTCGACCCCGAACGGGGCTTGGTCGAATACGTCGCCAGCGACCAGAGCCTCGATTCGTACCACGAGGTCATCGTCGCCTCCGGCTGGCGCTTCAATCTCTTCCACCGCAATGCCCCCTTCGTCGACAGCCACGACTACTCCTCGATCGAGCGCCTCCTGGGCCGGGTCGTCGATTGCCGGGTCGAGGGCGACCAGCTCATCGAAACCGTCCAATGGGCCCATGACGTCCCCGAGAACGCCCTCGCCCGGCTCGGCTGGAAGATGACCCTCGCGGGCCACCTCCGCGCCGTCTCCGTCGGCTTCGTCCCGGTGCGCACCCTCTCGAAATTCGACAGCAACCCCCGCCCCTACGAAGAGCGGGTCCGCCAACTCGGCCTGGAGGAAAACCCTCCCGTCCGCATCTACGCCGAGCAGGAACAGATCGAACTGAGCGCCTGCCTGATCGGCGCCAACCCCAATGCCCTCGCCCGCGCCCACCGCGAGGGCGCGATCAGCGACGGCGACCTCGCCTCCGTCGGCATCGGCGAACAAGCCGCCGGATTTCTCCATGAGGCCTGCGGCCTGATCGAGCGGATCGAGCAAGCGGAGACCTTCCCCCTCCCCAGCGCCCACACCTCGGCGACCGCCCGCCTCCGCGACGCCCTCGCCGCCCAATTCAGCCGCCTCCTCCAGCGCGGCACCCCTTTTCGGGCCGGGTTCACCCCCGACCCGGAGACCGAACGGAACCGGGAGAATTTTCTCCACGCGTTCCAAAGCATCCTCAACCCCTAAGAGATCCCCACATCCCACAGACCCCATGAAATCGACCCTTAGCTCCAACGACAACGGCTTCCCGTCCGCCCCGCGCGGCGAAGCCGAGTTCCAGAACGAAGTCCTCCGCGGCGTCGGCCATCTCACCGCCGACATGAGCCGCCTCACCGCCGAAACCCGCGGCGCCATCGAAGAACTCACCGAGGTCAAGAACCAGGTCGGCTCGCTCGACCAGACCGTCGCCGCGCTCAAGAAAGTCCAGGTACACCTCGCCCACGAGCAGCGGATGGCCCACGGCGATCCCCGCCAGCGCATCCTCGGCAGCGAGGAAAAGCGGGCCGCCTTCAGCGCCGCCGTCCGCAACGCCTGCCGGATCGGCGGCGTCCAGACCC
>Ga0302314_10003939_pt1 | contig 27310 bp, 23 predicted proteins | sample III_Palsa_N2_3_FD_200533 | JGI IMG/M metagenome (GOLD analysis project Ga0302314, IMG submission 200533) | Peat permafrost microbial communities from Stordalen Mire near Abisko, Sweden - III_Palsa_N2_3 | ecosystem: Environmental > Terrestrial > Soil > Palsa > Peat permafrost | place: Sweden...
AGGATGCGGTGGTGCGGGCCGCGGGCATTCTCACCCTGAAGGAGCGTGAAGTTCTGACGCTCTTGTGCCGCAGCCTCAGCAATAAAGAGATTGCCTTGGCAATGGGGATCGGCGAACAAACCATCAAATGGCACATAAAGAATCTATTCGCCAAGCTAAACGCGGGCACCCGCAAGCATGCGGTGGCCCGCGCCCGCCTCCTCGGTCTGGTCGACCTCTAACCGTTCCGGCACGGGGTCTAGGTGTGCCGGAATTCAAAAGGCCGACTCCTCCATGGCCATCACACTCGCGCCCCCCGCCACCGCCGTAGTGGCCAAAGAAACGGCCAGCGGCGTCACGTGGAACGAATAAAAGCGGGCGCTGACCAATTTCGCCTTCAAGAACGGTGCATGGCCCTGGCCCTGCTGAAGGCAGCGTTGCGCTACCAAGGCGGCCCGACCCATCTGCCAGCCTCCCAGAACGATGCCGAACGCGCGAAGCAATGGCACCGACCCTGCCAGAACTTCCGATGGCAGATTGGGAAAACGGGCGATGGCATGCTCGACAGCCGTTGTGAGGGCCTCAATGGCGCGCTGAAGTCCTCGCCCGATGTCCGACAGCTCCGGCGACCCACTGTCCACAAGCTGTGTCACGGTCAATTCAGCCTTCGGCAGCCATGCACGATAGGCGGCGCCACCATCACGCACCAATTTGCGCTCGACGAGGTCATGCGCCTGGATCGAAGTCGTACCCTCATAGATCGATGTGATGCGCACATCTCGTAAGGGCTGCGTGGCGCCATGGTCATCCAGGTATCCGGCGCCACCGTGCACCTGGATACAGGTCGATGCCACCTCGATACTGGTTTCGGTCGCCCATCCCTTAAAAACGGGCATCACCAGGTCCACGAACGCCTGCTGGGCCTGGCGCTCCTTCGCATCCAGGTGGCGGTCTGCGATATGGCGCGCCGCGGCAATCTGATAGCCCACGGCACGCATGGCCTCGATCTGACTGCGCATCGACAGCAGCATGCGTCGTACGTCCGGATGCTCAACGATCGCGACCGGCACTTTGCCGCCCACCAGTCGGCCTTGTACCCGCTCACGGGCGTAGGCCAGCGCTTGTTGGTAGGCGCGATCCGCGACGGCCATTGCCTCAAGACCCACGTTGAAGCGTGCCCCATTCATCATGACGAACATGGACTGCAGCCCACGGTTTTCTTGCCCTACCAACCAGCCGACCGCACCGTCGCCTCGCGCACCGTAGGTGAGAGAGCACGTCGGGCTGGCGTGATTGCCGAGCTTGTGCTCGATCCCGGTACAAAGCACATCATTGCGGCGCCCGTCCTGGAGAATCTTAGGCACCACGAACAGCGAAATCCCTTTCGATCCTGCTGGGGCCCCCGTGATACGGGCCAGCACCAGGTGCATGATGTTCTCAGTCAGATCGTGATCACCAAACGTGATGAATATTTTCTGGCCGAAAAGTCGATAACTTCCGTCTGGTTGCGACTCGGCGCGCGTCCGCAAGGCACCGACGTCGGATCCCGCCTGCGGCTCCGTTAGATCCATGGTGGCGGCATACTCGCCACTGACGAGTTTCGGTATGAAGAAGGACTTTAGCGGCTCGCTGCCGGCCGCGACCAGAGCCCTGACCGCCGCAGGTGCGATGTGCGGGCACATGCAAAATGCCTTGTTGGCTGCGACGAACATCTCCTGCACTGCGCAGCAAAGAACCTGAGGAAGGTCTTGACCGCCGTATTCCCCGGGCATCTCGATGTTGTTCCAACCGGCCTCGACGAACTGCCGATAGGCCGCTACAAACCCAGGGGCCGTTGTCACCCCTTTTTCATTCCAGCGCGACCCCTGCCGATCGCCAGAGGAATCTAAAGGCCACAACACCTCGGTGGCAAAACGACTGGCCTGTTCGAGGATTGTGTCCGTCAACCCTTGATCCGCCAGCACATCGGATTCCGGCAAATTCTTCAGCGAGTCGAGGTCCACCAGATGCCAAAGAACGAAGCGGATGTCATCCAATGGAGCGTTATAGGCTTTCACGGCCGAGTTCCTGAGCAGTGGTTCATTCGGCCAGTATAGGGCCCCAGTTGCCTTTCGACCCCCGAGTTGCACCACCCGCCAGGAGGGGTACCCGCTTGTGGGCCGATTGCCCGAAACTGCCTGTCAAAGGGCCGTTTCTGTTTAAGGGATGCCGATGAAGGTACTGGTAGCCGTCAAACGCGTGCTCGATCATGCCGTGCGGGCGCGCGTCCGCGCCGATGGGACGGGCGTCGATCTCGCGAACGGCAAAATGATCATGAATCCGTTTGACGAGATCGCGCTTGAAGAGGCGATTCGTCTGAAGGAACGGGGCACCGCCACATCGGTAACGGTCGTCAGCTGCGGGCCGGTGAGCACCGGTGAAACCCTCCGAACGGCATTGGCAATGGGTGCAGACCGCGCCATCCTCGTGCAGGCCGACATTGAATTGCCGCCGTTGATAGTGGCCAAGCTGATCAATGCAGTGGCCGCTCGTGAAGTTCCGCAGCTCATTCTGCTGGGAAAGCAGGCTATCGATGATGACAGCAATCAGACGGGGCAAATGATTGCCGCCTTGGCTGATCTGCCGCAAGCCACATTCGCCTCGAAAATCGAACCTTCCGACGGTACGCTCGTGGTCACACGCGAAGTCGACGGGGGACTGGAGACCATTCGGATCACGCTTCCGGCTGTCGTGACGGTGGATCTGCGTCTGAACGAACCCCGGTATATCACTCTGCCCAACATTCTGAAGGCAAAGAAGAAGCCGCTGGAGACCCTGACCCCGGCGGAGCTCGGGATCGACGTTTCCTCCCGTATTCGCACATTGCGTGTGTCGGAACCACCCCGTCGGCGCGGCGGCATCAAGGTCCCGGACGTGGCAACTTTGGTTGACAAGCTCAAGAATGAAGCTCGAGTGATCTAGCATGGCCGTACTCGTCATTGCACAGCACGACAATGCGCGCCTCGCCGGCGCCACCTACAACACCATCACTGCGGCGGCAATGCTCGGCGGCGATGTCCATATTCTCGTAGCCGGATCAGGCGCCGGTGCCGTGACAACTGCGGCCGCAGCGATATCGGGGATAGCGACCGTGTTGTGGGCCGATGGCGAATCGCTGCGATACGGCCTGGCCGAGGTCGTCTGCGCGCAAGTATTGGCCATCGCTCGGAACTACACCCACTTGGTGTTTCCGGCAACCGCCTGGGGCAAGGGCATTGCCCCACGCGTGGCGGCTCGCCTCGATTCTTTTCAGGTCAGTGAAATCACCGCGGTAGTGAGTCCCGACACATTCGAGCGGCCCATTTATGCCGGCAACCTGATCGCCACGGTTCAAAACTCCGATGCAATCAAGGTACTCACTGTACGGGCTGCCGCGTTTGCCGCGGCATCCCCTGCGGGCGGCAATGCGGTGCAGGAATCGATGGCAGCAGTCCCTGATTCGGGCAAGAGCCAGTTCATACGCCTTGACAGTACTCCCAGTGAGCGCCCAGAGCTGTCTGCCGCCACTGTCGTGGTCTCGGGCGGGCGCGCCCTAGGCTCTCGTGAGAAGTTTGATGAAATCATCCTGCCACTGGCCGACAAGTTGGGCGCGGCAGTTGGGGCCAGTCGTGCCGCCGTGGATGCCGGCTTCGCGCCAAACGATTTGCAGGTGGGCCAGACGGGCAAGATTGTCGCGCCCCAACTGTATATTGCCATCGGCATATCCGGCGCCGTTCAGCACCTGGCGGGCATGAAAGATTCCAAAGTCATCGTTGCCATCAATAACGACCCCACATCGCCGATTTTCGAGATTGCGGACTATTGCCTCGAGGCAGATCTCTTTTCCGCAGTCCCGCAGCTTCTTGCGGCACTCTGAGCGCGCTCGACACCTCGTATCACTCCACAAGGAATATCCGTGCCCGGGTTTGTTCTGAAAGACGGCGTCGCAGTCATCACGCTCGACAATTCCCTCGTCAACGTGCTCTCGCTCGCGCTGAGACGGAGGCTAGACAATGACCTGCGGTCCGCCGTGAGTGATCCAGTCGTTGTCGCCATCGTCATCCAGGGCGCCGGTCGCTGCTTCAGTGCCGGCGGCGACATCACCGAATTCGACGGCCCGGCGATCTGGCAGGAACCTTCCTTGAACGCGCTCATGAGCATGATCGAGCTTAGCCCCAAGCCGATCGTGGCCGGCATCCATGGAAGTGCCGTGGGTGGCGGGTTGGAGCTTGCTCTGTCCTGTCACGCACGCGTCGCACGCTCAGACGCACAGGTTGGCTTGCCGGAGGTGCACCTCGGCCTGATTCCCGGCGCCGGAGGTACCCAGCGGCTGCCCCGTCTGGTGGGATTGGAGCGCGCCTTTAATATGATCCTCCTGGGTCAAATCGAAGGTGCAGACCATCACCGACAGAGTGGGCTGCTGGATTCGGTCACAGACGGGGATGTGCTGTCCGAGGCATGTGCCCTGGCGCTGCGGCTCTCACACGAGCTGCAATCCGGCACGCCATTGCGCCGGACTTGTGATCTTAAGGTCCATATGCCCAATGCGCAGGCCTTTCTTGCGTTTGGCCGAGCCACTGTGACGAAGCGCGCCAAGGGACTTCCGGCGCCTTTTGCCTGTATCGACTGTCTGGAGTTCGCGGTGACTCTTCCCTTCTCCGACGGGATGAGGAAGGAAAGTGAGGCCATCTCCAGGCTCACGGCGAGCCCACAGTTCTTCGGACTCAGACATGTCTTCCTCGCGGAGCGTCGTGCCACCGCTGAGGTGACGAAGACGACGCCTCGCGGGAACGCGCGCGAAGTACGACAAGTCGCGGTCATCGGCGCGGGTACCATGGGCACCGGAATTGCCATGAGCCTCGCTAACGCCGGACTGCCTGTCGAAATCATTGAACGAACCACCGAGGCTCTCGACAAGGGCCTCGCTGTCATCAAGCAGACGTATCAGGAGGCAGGCAAGAAAGGAAGACTGGACGAAGCGCAGATTCAGAAGAGGCTGTCTCTAATTCACGGTTCGCAGGAGTTCGAGCAGTTACGGACCGCTGACCTCGTGATCGAGGCCGTCTACGAGGATATGCAAGCAAAGCGGTCCGTTTTTGAGCTGATGGATGCCCTGGCCAAGCCCGGCGCGATCCTCGCCACCAATACCTCCATGCTCGATGTGAATGAAATCGCGGATGCGACCGGCCGGCCACAGGACGTGCTTGGCCTGCATTTTTTCAGCCCCGCCCACATCATGAAGCTTCTGGAAGTTGTCGAGGCAAGAAACACTTCGAGAGAAGCCATCGCCACGGCGCTGGCGGTGGCACGGCGGATCGGAAAGACAGCCGTTATTTCAGGGGTGTGCGAGGGCTTTATCGGCAACCGCATGTTACAGCCCTACCTGACCGAAGCAGGTCTGTTGCTTGACGAAGGCGCGCTGCCCGAGCAGGTGGACCAGGCAATCGAGCGCTGGGGCATGGCCATGGGCCCGTTCCGGGTCTGCGACCTCGCCGGAAACGACCTCGGCGGCAAGATCAGAGAGCAACGCCTGCAAAAATCCCCCGAATTGGTTTACTCCCGCACAGCCCCCGCCCTCGAGGCAGCGGGTCGATTTGGCCAGAAGGTCGGGCGCGGCTGGTATGACTATCGACCGGGGCAGCGCGCCCCGGTGCCCAGTCAGGAAGTCAGAGCGCTTGTTTTTGCTGAGTCCGAGCGGCTCGGGCTGACACGCCGCCGGATCAGCGACGAAGAAATCGTCGATCGCCTGATATTGGCCCTCGTCAATGAAGGTGCACATGTGATCGAGGACCAGATCGCCCGTCGTGCCTCGGATATTGACGTGGTGTACGTCGCCGGCTACGGCTTTCCGAGGTGGCGGGGGGGACCCATGTTCTATGCCGATCGCCGCGGCTTGGCGGATGTGTTGTCTGCAATCCATCGCTTACAACGCGGCCCCGCCTATCAGCGCCGCGAATCCCGATGGCGGCCTGCGGAGCTCCTGCAGACCCTCGCGTCTGCGGGCCAGACGTTCACCTCCGAGTCCTGACAGGTTCGCCTAAATATGGACGCACTCATCGTCTCCACAGCGCGCACGCCGCTCACCCGGTCATTTCGCGGCAGCTTCAATCTCACCCACCCGGTCACCATGGGTGCCCACGTGGCGAACCATGCCATCCAGCGCGCGGGTCTAGACCCTGCCCTGGTGGAGGATGTGATTCTAGGCGGCGCCTTCATAGAGGGCCCGTCGGGCATGAACATTGCGCGCGTCGTTGCGCTGCGGGCCGGCCTACCAGTGTCGGCGTGCGGGCTCACGATCAACCGTTTCTGTTCGACCGGCTTACAGGCCATCGCATTGGCGTCCCAGCGCATCCTCTCCGGGGAAGGCGAGGTGTACCTTGCCGGTGGCATCGAGTCCATCACCTTGTGCCAAGGTCAGGCCAACACCTTCAACGTCCAGGAAGACTGGGTTGCAGCCAATGTGCCTGCGACATACTGGAGCATGTTGGATACGGCCGAAACCGTCGCCAAACGCTACGACATTCCACGTGATGTTCAGGACAATTACGGATTGAGCAGCCAGCTTCGCGCTGCGGCCGCCCGCGCGAGCGGCAAATTCGCGGAGGAAATCGCGCCGATGACGACAACCATGGTCGTCGAAGGCCCTGATGGGAGGATTGCGACGACGCAGGTCACGGCATCGGAAGATGAGGGCATCCGACCCGACACCACGATTGAGGCCCTGGCGAAAATCAAGCCCGTGCTACCGGGAGGAGTCGTTACCGCCGGCAACGCCAGTCAGCTTTCAGATGGCGCCTCGCTATGCGTCGTCATGAGCGACGCTGCTGCGCAGCGCAGTGGAGCGAAGCCGTTAGGGGTATTCCGCGGCTTCCAGGTGGCCGGCTGCGAACCGGATGAAATGGGCATCGGACCCGTGTTCGCGGTGCCAAAGCTACTGGCTAAGACGGGCCTGTCGGCAAACGATGTCGGCCTGTGGGAACTGAATGAGGCCTTTGCAGTACAGGTGCTCTATTGCCAAAAGCGCCTCGGAATTCCCGAGGATCGGCTGAACGTCAACGGCGGCGCCATTGCCTTGGGTCACCCCTACGGCATGACCGGCTCCCGCCTCGTCGGACATGCATTGATCGAAGGACGCCGGCGTGGAGTCCGTTACGTGGTAGTAACGATGTGCATCGGCGGCGGCATGGGCGCGGCCGGTTTGTTCGAGGTCATCCACTAACAATGTGTCCGATACGCGTAGTCCGCACCAATGTAAGCCGATCCGATCACACCGAGACTTTCCAGGGGAGCCAGCGATGTCAGTGAATAGCGACGAAATCAAGTCTTCAATGACTGCCTCCGGTCGTGCGCGCCGCGACTTCCTGAAGCACACGGCGCTCGCTGCGGCCGGCGCTTCCACCGCTGCCATGGTGCCGAACTTGGCTCAGACTGCACCCCAGGCGGGCGAGATACCACCTGGCTGTCGGGATTTCAACGCTCCGATGAAGGACGTCGAGGGCAAAGTGGCCTTCATTACTGGTGGTGATAGTGGCGTCGGGCTCGGCATTGCCCGCGCGCTTACCGATGCCGGTATGAAAGTCGTGATCTCTTACCGCACCAAAAGCCACCTCGACGAGGCGATGAAGTATCTTGGGAGTGCGCAGGACCGCGTTCATGCCATAAATCTTGACGTGACCGATCGCGCCGCCATGGAAAGCGCGGCCGCGGAAGTAGTACGTGTCTTCGGTAAAGTTCATGTCTTGATCAGCAATGCAGGTGTCGAGCTGACCGGCGATGCGCCGCTGAGTCGCGCCACCTATGAAGATTGGGACTGGTTGATGGGGGTGAATCTCAATGCTGCCTTTAACGGCGTGCACAGCTTCTTGCCGCGCATCCAGGCGCACGGCGAAGGTGGCCAGATCATTACGACCTCCTCGGCGCGCGGGCTCTTCGCGGTGAGCAACGCAGGATGCTACTGCACTTCAAAATATGCCGTGGTCGGAATGATGGAGTCGCTTCGCGCGGAGTTTGTGAACACCAATATCGGCGCATCCGTATTCCTTCCCGGCTTGGTGACCTCCAATGTCTGGGACTCCAGTCGCAATCGCTCAGTCAGCTCGGCGAATACTGGTGCGAATGTCGACCCGCAGATGTTGGCTGCGGAGAAGAATGTGATCAATGACCCGAAATTGGCCTTGAGCGCACTCGAGGCGGGTCAACTGATGCTCCGAGGCATGCGCAGGAACGACCTGTACATCCTCACTCATCCGGAATTCGCGCAAGTTATGCGCGCCCGCAATGAGGCCCTCCTCGCCGCGATACCGACTGATCTACATCCCTCCGCGGAACGCGTAGCGTACGCCCGTTCCGTGGCCGAGAATTCCATCTACGTCAGCGGTCGCGATCACGACCTGTGCGCCAAGGCTGCCCGCACCAGGCAAGGCACTTAGATCGAAATCCTGGCGAACGAGACTCGCTCTCAACGACATGGACAGAGACGTTCTCGAATACGACGCCGTGATCGTGGGAGCAGGCCCGGCCGGTCTCTCCTGCGCCATCCGCCTCAAACAGCTCAGGCCCGACATCAATATCTGCGTGCTGGAAAAAGGTGCTGCCGTCGGCGCGCATTCGCTTTCCGGCGCCGTTATCGAACCCGGCCCGCTGGACGCCCTGCTGCCGCAGTGGCGCAAGACACCGCCGGCCATCTGTGTGCCGGCGACGCGCGATGAGTTCCGCCTTCTGACGCGCACCGGCAGCTTGCGGCTGCCTACACCGCCGCAGATGAACAATCACGGCAACCTGATCGTGTCGCTCGGATTGCTCACCGCCTGGATGGGCCAGCAGGCCGAGAGTCTCAGTGTCGATGTCTTTCCGGGATTCGCGGCCGCTGCACCGTTGTTCGATGACAAGGGCGCGGTCGCCGGAGTGCAGATCGGGGATATGGGACTGACCCGAACCGGCGAAGCCGGACCCAACTACTCCGCCGGTCCGGAGATACGGGCACCGCTTACGTTCATCGCCGAAGGTGCCCGCGGCAGTCTCGCCAAGGTCCTGACGAAACGTTATGGACTGGATGGCAGATCCGGTCCCCAGACCTACGGACTGGGGATGAAGGAGCTGTGGCAGGTCCCCAAGGGCCGCATCGAGCCGGGCCTCATTCAGCACACTGTGGGCTGGCCGCTCGACACGGCAATCTATGGCGGCAGCTTCGTCTACCACCTGGATCAGGATCGGGTGTACGTGGGCTTCGTCGCGGGCCTGGATTATTCGGATCCGACCTTCATGCCGTTCGAAGCCTTCCAGCAGTTCAAGAATCACCGGACCATCAGGCCCCTGCTCGAGGGCGGGGAACTCCTGGCCGCGGGCGCCCGCACCATCGCGGCGGGCGGCTGGCAATCGATTCCACAGCTGGCCATGCCCGGTGCCGTCCTGATCGGGGATAGCGCGGGCGGCGTGAATGTACCGAAGATCAAGGGCGTACATCAGGCCATCCGCTCGGGAACCCTGGCGGCCGAAGAGTTCATTCAAACCGGATCCCTGCAGGGCTTCGAGGCGCGCTGGCGGGCCTCGGCCGGCGGACAGGAACTGAAGGCCGTGCGCAACATCAAACCCGGGTTCAAACGCGGACTGTGGGTTGGCCTCGCCAATGGCGTTCTGGAAACGGCCACCGGCGGCAGGTCACCTTGGACACTCAAACACAAAGCCGACTATCAGCAACTGCACACCCTGGCGGAACAGGCGCCCGTCGAGCGTCACTGGGTGGATCGCACGCTGCCGCCGCGGGACCGGCTGGCATCGGTGTTTTTTGCGTCGACCACGCATGAGGAATCGCAGCCCGCGCACCTGAAAGTGCACGACCCGTCGCTGTGCGCGGATCGCTGCGCGAAGGAGTTCGGTAACCCCTGCCAGCGCTTCTGCCCGGCGAATGTCTACGAAATGGTGGACGATGGGCGGGGCGGCACGCGCCTGCAGATCAATGCCGCCAACTGCGTGCATTGCAAGGCCTGCGACATCAAGGATCCGTACGCTGTCATCGACTGGACCACCCCGGAAGGGGGGTCTGGACCGAACTACCAACTGCTATAACTTCCCCGAGTGCGACCCCACGAACCGTAGGCCAACCTGGCCCCTACTACGCTTATCGACGAATAGTTTGGCATCCGCCGATCGCGCATGCCGCTTCTAGACCGCCGATACTGAATTTACTGACACAGCCACCTGCCAAATGGAGAATGAACGAGATGAACGGGTTCACAAGAATTGGCTTTGCCGCCATTGGCTCACTGATCGTGGCGTCCGCTGCCATGGCACAGGGCACAGTACCTCCGACTCCTGAGCAGAAGGCACAGGCCGCCGTGCTCACTCGCCAGGGACTGTTCAAGCTGCAGGGCTTAGTCTTTGGCCCCGTCGGCGGCATGCTCCGTGGCGCACCCTTCGATGCCAAAGCGGCGCAGAAGGCGGGAGCGACACTGCAGGTCCTGGGCGGCATGATCACTGAGGTATTCGCGACGGACACCCACTCCTTCACGAATACCCCAACCAAGGCCAGGGAAGGGATCTGGACCAACAAGTCGGATTTCGACGGCAAGGCAAATGACTTCGTTAAGGCAGCTGCCGATCTGGAAGCCGCTGCCAAGACCGGCGATGAAGCGGCGACCAAGAAGGCCGCCGGCGCTGTTGGCAAGACCTGTGGCGCCTGCCACGATCAGTTTCGAGACAAGTAGACAGCGCGTGAGAGTCTGGAGCCGTATCTCTTTGCGAGGTACGGCTCTATTTCGTTTGGGACGAGGATGACGCAGGAATGACCGGTCTCGCCGGCTCGCGACCGCCGAGCTACCTGCTCGGAGACGGCTTTCCGAGGATGTCCTCGGCTGCCAAGTTGGCCACCATCTGCGCACGGCGCGGCGTCACTCCCAATCCTCGGAGCATTACTGCGGCCATATTGGCGGCAATCCGCGCCGGCGGCGTAACAAGGCGCTCCTCGAGCACATGGCGAATTGAGATGACGCTGGCGCCCATGATCAGCAAGACGCCAGTCTCAACGTCCAAATGAGAAAATGGCGGTGATTTTACGGCCCGGAGCAGCTCTTCGCGCAATTCGCGATTGACCGGAGCATCGGCCATAGTGGCGCCCGAATTCAAACGCCAGAGCAGTTGTGCGCTGTCCCGATGTTCAATTGCAAAGCGGATAAAGACACACAACGCCCGCGCAAATCGCGCCGCCGGATCCCCGACACCCGCATTCGCCGTCGCGACGGCTTTCTCGACTTGGCGGCGCACGGTGGCGCCAATCTCTCGGGCAAAGACATCTTTGTCCGTAAAATGGTTGTAGAAACTGCCCTTGGCCACATCCGCTGCGGCAACAATCTCGTCGATGCTGATCACGTCTATCGACCGCGTTGCCAAAAGCGCTCGTCCAGCCTCAAGCAACGCCGTTCGGGTCTTGGCAATGCGACGATCCGGGCGTCGAGACGGCCTCCGCGCAGATGGCTTGTTAGGCTGAGCCAATGAGCGACATCCTAGCTCTTCATTAACACGACTGATGAAGTGCCCCAAAATCGGGCGCGAGGTAGAAGAGAAATCTTAGACAGGGTCGATCCCCACGGGTGCTTCTTTTCGGAAGCATATCACATTAGTGTTAACAGACCCTACTGCCGAGGAAGAAGTACGCATCAACGTCAATCGGTGCTCCAGTATTTCTTTACTGGCTTGCCGTCGTGAGTACCGAATACGACTTCACCTATTTGCTGCGTCGAACTCCGCGTCGATGGTGATCGACACCTCATCGCCGAGCAGCGGAATCATGCTCCCGATGCCAAAATCGCTGCGCATCAATGACCCGTGCGCGGTAAAGCCCACGGTCGCACTGTGAGTGAATGGATTCGGCCCCAATTTGTTGAGCTTGGTATGGAGCACCATCGGCTTCGTTATGCCGTGCAAAGTGAGGTTGCCCTCTACTTCCAAGGCCTGATTCCCTGATCGAATCACCCTTGTAGAGACAAAGTGCAAGTCCGGAAACTTTACGGTGTCCAAGAAATTAGGGCCGGACAGGTCCTTGTCGCGCTGCGCGTTGTTGGTATCGATTGAGCCCGACTTAATCGTGACGTCCAATGAGCTCAACTCAGGCTTTTCCGCATCAAAGGACAGCGTTCCGACCATGTCGCGGAACCAGCCGTGTTTCATGGAATAGCCTACGTGGCTAATCTCGAACACCACATCAGTATGATCCTTGCTCAGCACGAAAGGAGCCGGCGCTCCGTGAACGTTTGACCCTGTGCGGCCCATCGCGACCGCGAGCAGGACGATGATGCGGATGCGATGCCTTTCCACTGACTTACCCTCCGAACCTATACCGCAGCGTAACCCCATATTCGCGCGGGAGACCGGGTGTAACCTCCTTGGCTCCTGGACCATTCAGGAGGTCGAAGCCACTGATGAAGTAGTAGCGATTGGTCAAGTTGGTTGCAAATAACGCCACGCTCCAGCGATCACTGGAACTGATGAATGCCAATCGTGCGTTAAGCAGGCTGTAAGACGGCAACTGCACCGTGTCCGAGTGGGTCACTTCGCCACGTATTGTGTCTACCCAGGCATAGTCAATGTCGGCCGAGAGCCGGCCTACGGTAGCAAGCGGCACTGAATAGCTAGCACCGGCGGTGTATTTGAACTTCGGCGTCTGCTGTAGGGGGTCCCCAAGCGCCAAATTCACCTGATTTTCCGGACCCGCCGGGGTGACGATGGTCTCAAATTCCACGCTGGGATCGATGCGAGTGTAATGGGCGTCGAGATACGAAACCGAAGCATCTAGCAGCAACTGCCTCGTGGGGGCGAACTGCACCTCTAGCTCACCGCCTTTGATGACTGCATCGCCCGCGTTGCGCGTATAGGGTTCGCCGATTGGATCCAGGGCGTTGAACTGGATGTTTTTCCAATCGGTGTAGAATACGGTTGGATTGATGCGCAGCTGCTTGTCGAGGAATTCCATGCGCGAGCCGAGCTCGTAGGTCCATGCCGTCTCCTGATTGTAGGGAACCCAACCGGATACGCCATTCACAAATAGATCGCCGCCGGCACGGAAGCCCTCGCTCGCCTTCGCGTAGATCATGATATCCGGCGCGGCCTGCAATTGCAGGTTGACATAGGGCGATGTATTGCTGAAGGTGCTGCTGGCCGTACCAGTTAGAACACCGCAAGGAGCAAAGGCGCCACCGCAAACCGTACCGGGAACCGCCTGAGCGAAGGGTGGGGTCGCCGTCCCGTCGGCTTTCTCGGAGCTATAGCGCGCACCCAGTGTCCCAGATAGGCGGTCCGTGAAGTTATAGGTTGCCTGACCGTACAGCGCCCATGCCTTGCTCCTAAGATCCGTATCCGGCGGGCTCGGGGTGAACGGCAGCAAGCCAATGCCGAACTCACCCCCATCTACAGTTCTGTGCTGGTCAAAGTAGTAGGCACCCGTGGTCCACAGCAATTTGTTGCCGAAGGAATGGCCGGTCAGTCGAAGCTCCTGAGTGAGAAGATCCGTCTGATCGTGGCCCAGGAGAACCGAGATAATTTGTACCGGAGTGGAGTCTCCATCCGCGGCGCCGCCGTAGATCGACTCGCTGTATGCCGTAATCGATGTCAGCGAGATACTGTCGTTGAATCGATACGTAATTGAGCCTTGACCGGAACCGTATCTGAAAATCGTGTAGCTCGGACTGTTGAAACCCGCAATCTCATCTCTTGAGGAGGACACCAGCGCTGACGTATAGGGCACGCTGGGGGGCTGACCCGCTCCGGTGGATTCCGCAAGTCCCACGAGGAACGAATTGGGATTGACGCCCAGCACGACCTGGGCTGCGCCGTTATTGTTCTTCTGGATCGAATTCCCTTCGACAAGCACACTGAGCTGATCCGAAGGCGTCCACAGGGCCTGAAGTCGACCTTCCTTGATCCGCTCTGATCCACGGTCGATGTCGTTCAGCACGTCGTGAACGTACCCATCCAGCTGCTTGGATGCCAGTGAGAGCCGGATGGCAAACGTGTTGCCTAAGGGAATATTGAACGCGCCGCTGAAATCGGCGCGGCCCAAATTGCCGCCGGAGGCTTCGACGAATCCCGAGATACCCTCGGTGCTCGGCTTTACGGTGGTGTACTGGATGGCACCCGCGATGGTATTGCGACCAAACAATGTGCCCTGCGGACCTCTCAGCACCTCTACCTGGGCCACGTCAAACAGACTCAGGAGGTTGCCCGCCGCCGATGGGAAGTACACATCATCGACGTAGATACCCACGGAAGGCGACACCGATAGCGCGGTGGAATTCACGCCGATTCCACGGATCGCGAGAGTACCTGAGCCCGACCCCGTGCCAGCGATCTGCAGCCCCGGAGTGAAGGCGCCGATATCCTGCAAGGTGGTGGCGCCAAGCGCCTGAAGTTTATCGGCGTCGAACGCAGTCACCGAAACCGGCGTCTCCTGCAGTGAGGTTCGCATGCGCTCGGCCGTGACGACGATCTCCTGCAGACCGCCGGCGTCATCGGAAGCCTCTGCCGCCCAGCCGAGGCCGCATTGCATCGAACCCGCGATAGCGGTCGACAAAATGAGACAAGCCGCCCCGGAAAGTCTACGCCTGCTGTGCGTCCTGGTAATCATCGCCCCCCCCGAATTGTTCGCTAGTCACCCAATCGCGATCGTGTGAAGCGCGCAGACGCCGGCAAGCGCGCCCACGTTTGCCACAGCCGCCCGTCGAAAATGTCAGTGAGCTACCCCATCGCTGACCGAGCCGTTTGCGCCCGGCATATTGCGGTTGTTCTCGACGCAGACAACCTCTTCGGACACCAACTCCGCACCCTTCCCTGCGAAATGCGGCTCGAGCTCCTGGCCGGGCCTGTTCGCATCCCCGATCGCTTGTGTTTCGTAATCTTTGTAGTGTTTCGTTATGACCCATGGCGCCTTCAAGGCTTTGGGGTCGGTGATGGTGAACACGTCTTCCAGCGTGTCGTCATCCAACACTCGAATGCGCTCCTGGACGTGCATGGCGTCAGAGTGCGGGACACCGTCGATGGTCGTCCTCACCTTCACGGACTCAGTGTCCACTAAGAGCGTGTCACCTTCCCACCGCCCCACCGAATAGCCCTCGTAACTGGGCTCCACGTCCTCCCACGCCGGCAAGGGCCGGTTCAAGAAAATGCGCCGGGGTGGATCCCAGCCTTCCGGAAATGCGTAAATAGTCTTCTTGGTAACGACAAACTCCAGCGGCGCAAATCCACTCATGCTTGTCGGTAGACCGGACGGTAGGCACTGAGCGGAGGCATTGGCCAACGGCTTGCCCTCGGCCTCGCCTTTGGCTGCAGCTGCCAGGTACGTTCTGTAGCGGGTTTCGTACTCCGGCTGTAGCGCCGCCTTTTGGGGCTCCCCGAACTTCAATGTCGGGTCGAACTGAAAGACGAACGGATACTGCATCCAGAGCCCCGATATGTCGCGCGGGCCCCGATGTCGCCCTGCCGCCATGCCCATAACTGAAACTCCAAAGAGCGCACCGCCTGCCAGGGCAGTCAGCAAAATGGATCTCACGCGCGACCGACGCGCCCTCCCGAAGGATCCGGACGCATTCATGGCTCTCATTGAGTCCTCCGACTGGTACCCAGTGTCTTGCCATCTGGGAGCGTGGCACTCACCAGCGATCCGCCCAAGGCGCCGCTGCGCAAGGGATTCAGCACGATGGTGACCTTATCTCCTGGCTTCAGCGTGTTGAAGGTCCATCCGGCTCCCTTCAACACTGGAATAGCGAATCCCTCAACGCCGTATTGCTTGGGGCCCTCAGGGGACTCGACAATCACATCAATCCAGACATGGGGGTTGGTCCATTGGAAGTCCTTGACCGTCCCATCGATGCTCACCTTCTTATCGAAGTCAAACATCGCGAATGAATGATGCGCCTCGGCGACGGCACTAAGGCAGATCGCTGCAAGGAACAGGGCTACAAGAGCCAGCCTTGGACCCCAACCATACCGAGTCAGCGAGGTTGAGAATGTGTGGTTAAACTTCATGCCGGATCCCTCTTAAATCAGACCGTCTGGAAGGCAACATCAGGCACGATGCCCGGATGATTACCGCCATGAATCCGTTGCATGCCATCGGAATGGTTTCGTGCGTCGTGCGAAACACGCCTATTTGCCCTCGAAACCGACAATGCCATCTGCGCCGGGCAGATTGCGATTGTTCTCGTTGCATACGAACTCGCTCGGCTCCAGTTCCGCTTCGCCGTGGTTGGGATACTTTCCCGGATCGATGCCCTTGCCCGCTGGCGTATCCGCGGTCGTAATCGTGTTGTAGTCCTTATAGAGCTTGGTTATGACCCATGGCGCCTTGAAGACAATTGGATCAGTGATCGTGATGACGTCTTCCAGCGTATCGTCATCCAGAAGCCGGATCCGCTCGTTAATTCGCATTGCATCGGAGTGGGGCACGCCCTCCGTTTTCGTTCTGGTCTTCACCCCTGCCGTGTCCACCACCAGCGTGTTGCCTTCCCATCGCCCTATCGAGAGTCCCTCAAATGTGGGATTTAGGGAATCGAGCGCAGGAATGGACCGACCGTCCAAATAGATGCGCCGCAGGGGATCCACGCCCTCGGGGATCATGTATACGACCTTGTCCGTCGCCACGATCTCCATCGGGAACAACGCGGACATGGCCGCCGGCATTCCGACGGGCATGCACAGCGTCAAGTCATCCGCCGCGGGCTTGCCAGCCGCCTCGCTCTGAGATTTGCTTGCGAGTGAGGCTTTGTAGCTGCGGTCATACTCCGGTTGCAAAACCACTTTCTGTGGGTCACCCGGCTTAACAGTCGCATCGAAGACCAGGCTCAGAGGGAAACCCTCCCACATCCCCGAAATATCCCGCGCACCGCGGTGCGTCGTTCCGGCGTGGCTCGAATTTGCAACGGCAAGCAGTAAATAGATGGCTGCGGCTCCCAATAGGGCTGTTCGACCATTTGGCAGCCGGACCCGCGCATTGTCGTTCGTCGAAGTCCTGGCAATCATCGAAGTCTCCTGGAAGCTTGAAGGATGCAATCGTTAGCGGCCAGTCAGCGTGCGGCCGTCCGGCAGCTTCGCACTGACCATCGAGCCGCCGAGTGCGCCGTCATGCAAGGGATTCATCACAATGGTTACCTTGTCTCCAGGCTTCAGAGTATTGAACGTCCAGCCCGCCCGGCTTAGGACGCGCGGATTGTTCCCCTCAATGCTGTATTGCTTAGGGCCATCGGAGGACTCGACCACGACCTCTATCCACGCGTGAGGATTGGTCCATTGGAATTCCTTCACGGTGCCATCGAGGGTGATCGTCTTGCTCCTGTCGAACATAGCGTAGGAGTGGTGTGCCTCCGCCACTGCGGCAATGCTGAGCATGACCAAGACCATCGCGACGCCCGCAGCGCGGCGCACTGACCGACGCGGCGCACGCAGGTACACATCCCTGCAGATGTCGTTCATTCCCTTCTTGCCCCCATTGGCTCGGTCTTGAGGCAGACGAGATGGATGGCCATCTGTCCCGCCGCACCGTCTCGTTACGTACTTGCTAAATCAACCGGAGCCGGAATCCTAATGCTCCCACCCGCCCGCCGTCAATGACTGTTCAGTACACTACTGACTGTTCGGTCAGTTATAGTGGCGGAATGCTTCCCAAGCAGCCGCTAATAGTCGGACACCAGCGGGACTACGGCCCCGTTGCTGCGCTGCGACGGCGGGGTCGAGCCGTCGATAGTTGGCGTCGGAAAAGCATTTGGCCGCAGGGGCACAGCGCATCAGGTGGACTGCCAATCTTGAATGCGCGTGGAGGCGTGCAAGTTCTCGAGCCGCGGTCTCGACCGTACCTCTGCATTGAGACCACGCCCGGCCCGTCGGCCGGCGTTTATCGCCCAAGTTCCAAAATTCGAATTCCCGATGAATGCGGCTGCACGCCGGCTGTTAGGCTGCGCGCATTCGCTATAACGGTTTAGCAGGCAGCGGGGGAACCGATCGATGAAACTGGCTTCCGTAGAATCGAAGGGCCGAGAAATCCTGGCCGTGCAGTTCGATGATCAGCATCTGATTGACCTTTCAGCAGCGATCCACGCCCTGGCGCCGCATGCACAATTCGATAGCATGTTAGGTCTGATTGAGGGTGGTGATGAGGGCCTCGATCTGGCCCGCCGGGCGTACGAGACTGCCCATCGGGCCAGTTCACAAGTGGAACGTATTCCGATGGCGTCGGTCGCATGGTATGCGCCAGTGCGCAACCCCGGTAAGATCGTTTGCCTGGCATTGAACAATAGCGCGAACAAAGACCGAATCATCCACGGTCCGACGCATCCTGCCACATTCATTAAGCCTGCCTCCGCACTCATAGGCCACGGGCATGCAATTGAATGCAAGTTCTTCTACGGCAGGACGCACCCGGAGCCGGAGCTAGCGGTAGTGATCGGGAAAGTTGCCAAGGGGGTTTCCGCGGCGAACGCTCATCACCATGTCATCGGTTATACCATTCACAACGACATTACCTCGCCGACGATGCGCGGGGAAGACACGTTCCACTACCGCGCAATCCACCCGCGTCCTGGGGACCCTGAGGCAACCGACTATGCGGACACCTGGGTCAGTTACCCGGGACGGTACAAGTGCGCCGACACGTTCGCTTGCATGGGCCCATGGCTCGTAACCGCCGACGAGATTGCAGATCCCAATAATTTGGCTGTTCAGTGCCGCCACCGGCACAAGCTTATAACCGAAGACAACACGGCAAATCTGGTTCATAAGATCCCGGACGTCATCGCGTTCATCTCTGGCTACATGACGCTTCGGCCCGGGGACATCATCTCGATGGGCACCGCGCTGCGCCCCAGCGGCAATGTCGGTGCGGTACAGAACATTGATCTTAACAAGCTCGGGGGTCCGATCTCAGTGACGATCGAAGGTATCGGGACGCTCGTGAATGAAGTCGTTCGCGGCTGAAGCGCGCTTGTAATGGATCCCGCCGCGTCATTCTTCGACTGCAAGAGTGGACCATGGCCGCGGCACAACAGCCGACCAACTAGTGATTTGGAGTCTCAGACGATGGGTTCGGATTTCCCTTTGCCAAGCTTGTCCCAACTGTCACCGGAACAACGTGCCGTCGTCACCTCCATTTTAAGAACGCGCCCGTCGCTCGACGGCCCCTTCATGCCTTGGCTCCACCGCCCTGGCCTTGCGAGTACTGCGGAGCGGCTCGGCGCGTATCTGAGGTTTGACACGCTGCTGCCGAAGCAAGACAGTGAGCTTGCGATCCTATGCGTCGCCGCACTGACCGCCCGCGAAGGTGAAAAACGTATACATGGCCCGATTGCCATCCAAGCTGGGCTCCGTTCAGATTTCGTCGAGCAGCTGCTGGCTGGTATGGTCCCGGAAACTCCGAATCCCCGATCGACGCTTATCACCGCTGTTTGCCGCGAGCTGGTGATCGAATTTCGTCTGTCGAAGACAACGCAGGAGAAGGCCCTGCTCCTGTTCCGCGCCCCGTCTAGTCGACTTGGTTGCGCTTGTCGGCTATTACATGTTCGTTGCCATGACGCTAAACGTTTTCATGCCCACGGGATCCGTGAGCGGAGCCGGACCCGTTGACATGTGATTGGCGGTGGCGCCCGTGTTGGCACGGGTCCCTGTGCTTCTGCGGGCACCCCATTAGGTTGGTGGGGCTGGGTGTAAGACAGTCCAGGGCGATGTTTCGCCATCCCGGGGGCATGCCACCTCGATGACAAACGGGCGATCCGCCTCGAGCGCACGTTGAAGCACCGGCTTTAGCTCCTCCGGCGTATGGACCTTGCCGGCGAGTGCACCGAAGGATTCCGCCAGCCGCACGAAATCCGGGTTCAGCAGATCCGCGCCCAACAACCGGCCGTCATACCGCTCCAGTTGATCGCGGCGCACGTTGCCGAAGGCTGAATTGTTGAACACCACGGTGACCAGATTGATCCGATGCTGCATTGCAGTAGCCAATTCCTGGACTCCATACAGGAAGCCGCCGTCACCGGTAATTGCAACAACGGCCTTGTCGGGATGGGCCACCTTCACACCGAGCGCGCTGTTGAAGCCAAAGCCGAGATTGTCCTGATAGCCGCAGGTTACATACTGACGCGGCGCATAGACTGGAAAACCGAAACGCGCGGTGAACCCCATCTGCGAAATCTCCTCGCAGAAATAGCCGTCGCGCGGCAAAACCTCCCGGATGACATTCAAGTACTGCATCTGCGGGCCGATCGATTGGATGGCGACCAGGGCGCGCTGCTTGATCTCGGAAAACTCGGCCTCGCGCGAGGTGGGCGGCTTATAGGACGCACCCAACGCACTCGTCAGCGCTCGGGTTCCCTCGCTCGCGTCGGCAACAATAGCCGCGTCGGGTTTTAGCCGCACCATTTCGGTTGGATCGATGTCAATGCGAATGACCTTGAGGTTCCTCGGAAACCACTTCCACCGAAAATATTGCAGCTCCAATCGGCTGCCGATGCCGATGAGCAAATCACAGCCCTTCCAATAGTCCCATGCCGCAGCCATGGACATGCCGTAGGGGGATTCTTCGGTGACAATGCCCTTGCCGCTGCGATGCGCCGTTACCGGTGCTTGGAGCTTACGCGCCAGCTCAAGCACGGCGTCACTGGCCGCGAGCGCGCCGGCACCGACGCTAATCAACGGACGACGCGCGGTCGCAATCAGCCGGGCCGCGGTCTCGACAGCTGTCGGATCCGGCAGCGGTGGCGGGATCGGTACGAGCGGCTCGACCGGACGCACTTCCGCCTTCATGCCGAACACGTCCCAGGGCACCTCGACAGCCACCGGACGGACGCGACCGCTACGCAGCTGGCGGAACGCCTCGGCCATCGTCCTGCCCGCGTCGGTCGGATGATCGATGCGCTCGGCCCACTTGGTCAGCCCCCGCAGCAGCGCGAGTTGATCAGGCAGCTCATGCAGTTGCCCGCGGCCCTGGCCGATCAGGTGAGACATGATATTACCCGTCAAACAAAGCACAGGAGACGTGGCGCCGTAGGCCGTGCACAGGGCAGCGCCTGAATTGAGCACGCCGGGTCCGGGCACCACCGTGTACGTCCCCACACGGCCCGTCGACTTGGCGTAGCCGTAGGCCATATAGGCTGCGCCTTGTTCGTGCCGTGAGGTTATAAAGCGCAGCTTGTCCCGGCGCCGGGCCAATGCGTCGTTGAAATCGTACATGTGCGCGCCCGGAATCCCGAACACGGTGTTCACTTCGTGGGCGATCAGGGACTCAGCCATTACCTCTCCTGTGGTCATTACGGTCATGCGATACGCTCCTTGTCGTGCGCTTGCGGTCCCACTTCGCCATCGAAGGCCGTCGCCGTCCACCTGATCGGTTTGTGGGCGCCGGCCCGTATGGCGGCGAACAGGGGCGAAACTCCGGAGCCGACGCTCAGGTTCACTCCGCCCTCTCAGGTGGGCGACCGGTCTGCAGGTAAAGGAAGGCGTCATCAGGCCGTCGCTCATCTGGTCCCTCGCCCTCTAGGGCCGCAAACCATACCGCCTCGCCTGCAACATACGCCTAGCCCATACTCTGTTCGCGCACTGCAGAATGAGCACCCCCTGATGTGGGGGGGTGCGTGGACCGCGGTCATGCCACATTCTTCGGACCGCCGTTTTGGAAAGGCCTCTGCTCGTGACAGGGGCCGGGTGCTTCGGCTCATGGCATCGGGCGAGATCTCGTGCGCTATCTTGGCAATCCACTTCCTGTGTCCAACAGCCTCCAAGGGGTGCGCTTGGCGCTTCTCGCCTCGGGCGCGATCCTGCCCTTAATGGATCACCATATTGGGCGTCTCGCGCACCAGAGCCGTTCGCCGTGTTGCAGGCATATCTCCCATGCCGATGCTTAATCAGCAAGCTTGACTCCGCGAATGGAAATCACCGCTAAGCAGCTCTCGCGAATCGCAGCGCATTTACCCAAGCAGCGCGGCAATGTGTCACACGAAACCCTCAACGTGATCAATGCGATCCTGTATGTCGCCGAGAGCGGTTGCAAGTGGCGTGCATTGCCAAAACGATTCGGTAACTGGCATACCATTTACACGCGGATGAATCGCTGGGCAAAAGCGGGGGTTCTTGATCGGGTTTTTGCGGAATTGGAGCGCCAAAACCTGATCAGAATCGGTCCCGGAACGGAACTCCCTCGGCCACTCGCTGCGGAAGGCGATCGAGAGTTATCCGGCGGACCTCAAGGTAGCGATCGTCGGTACTGGCGGTCCATCGCACCAGGTGCACGGTGAGCGTACCGGTTTCAACAACACGCGTGGGACATGGAGTTCCTGAACCTGATCGAGACAGACCCGGAAAAGCTCATCAAGATGTCGATCGCGGACTACGCCAGGCTGGGCGGCTGCGAAGGCTCGGGGATCGTCATGTGGCGGTAATGCGCGTCGCCTTGAATAAGCGCGTGAGAAAGCTCAACCGCCCGCGAGGCCGTCATCATCGCCCGTCGGGCCGCACGCAAATGAACATCGCCAGCATTGCGATTGCCCAGGCGCCGTCATGCGCCCGGGCAATTCCAATGCGCATCAACGCCAGACGTCGATCGATCGCGTCGTCCTGCCGAACGTGACGCCTACTGCTGACTCTTCCTGCGTCTGACGCGCCATTGAAGTAGCCGAAAAGACCTGCCAGCAGCCGGCCGTACTGCCACCGGTGACAACGACCTCCACTTGCATCGGCATGAACGGGGGGATCAGGCTGTCGGGCGGCAGCTTGCTGTAGCTCGCGTACGGTTCGACCCCATTTGCCACAAGACCCCGCGAAACGTTGGAAAGTGGCACGTGATCCCAGAACAGGCGTGCGGGAACCTTGACGTTCTCGAAGATCCACTTGCCGAGCGCCTCCGGGGTATCCATTCCCCGCTCCTTGAACTCTCGGGCAACGATGGGGTCGAGCACAAACGTCAAGCCCAACGCGGGATCGAGACCGGACAGCATTGCCGACAACTGCTCCTTCCAGCTCGGGCGAACGTGCTCCGACCAGATGTTGCCAAACACGAAAAACGTCGTGACAGTGCTCTCGGTGGGCTTGAAGCCGCGACGTACATGAAGGGGTTGCCACGGGCTGTTTTCCTCGTTCTCGGCATACGTGCAGTTGTTGAACGAGTAATTGTTGCCCAGCGAGCCGTGGTAGGTCTGGCCGGGCACGGAGCCACCCTGAAGGTTCTGGGACAGGAGTCCATAGGCGCGGCCAATCGCTGAGTTCGCGTGGTTGTAAGGACCCATGGCGCCGGTTCCATAGTTCATCCCGATCTCATTGCGGATCGGACCGTTGACGACCACCATGCGGGCAATCGACCCCGCGCTTGCGTCCCGGCCGGTATCGTTCGAGGCGGCCAGCGCCAGGATGACCGGAAAGTGCTCCGGCAAGGCCCCTGCCATGACGGCGTTCACCGCGACTTTCTCGACGTCGAATGCCCACGCCTCCTGCGCCCCCGAAGGCTGCAAGTGGCCCACAATCTCGTCTCGTGCGTGACTGGTGCCCCGCAGCATCGCCTCGACCCGCGCCTCCGTGGGCAGCACAATCGGCAGATAGTCTGTGTAGTGCCGCTCCCTGAAAAGCAGGTGCAGTTCCTCCTCGGTCGCGGGCTCCAGCAACCGCGGTGTCGAGCGGTCAAAGCCCACACCCCGCAGTTCGGTATCGGGAATGCGCTTCGTCAGTGTTTCCAGCGCCTGCTTCCAGAACGGACGCCGTGCCACAGGATCATCGCCCTCGACCAACGCCCGTAGCTCCTCCGCGGACTTGTTCGTCACCGACTGCGGCAGGATCGCCTGTCGCGCACTGGCCATTCCACCGACCCGATTTCTTGAGGCCGCCAAGCGCTCGAACGGCGCCGTATGCACCCCGACGGTCGGCAGCCCATAGGCTCCCTCCATCTCGAGCTGATTAACCACGATTGCCGGGGTGCAGCCCGGGCAGCTGCCGATGCCGAAAATTGCTGCGTCCGCCTCGCCCTTGACATGCTTGAACCGCTTCGCGGCGTCGTCGCTCTTGATCAAATGCATGTTGAAAATATCGGGCCAGGGTATCAACTTCGTCTTCACGCGCGGGGCGTGCTCGGCCAGGCTCGCCTGAAGCTGAACCATAAAATTGTGGCAGTTCTCCATCCCGGTGCCAATCAGCGCAATCGTCTTGCCCGCCAGATCATCGATGCTTGGCGCCATCCCCCGCGCAGTTACCTTCGGCGGGTATCCTTCAGGATTCAGAACTTGGATCTTCATATTCTCTCCGTGTGCATTGAGCTCTGCGCCAGTCACAGAGCAGCTTTTCACCAATCGGCGCCCAGTTCTTCGAGTGTCTCTCCCTGTGCCGTGATGCCACCGTCGACCACCAACACGTGGCCGGTAACGTAGCTCGACGCCTTTGAGGACAGCCACAGGGCCGCTTCGGCCATCTCCCGCGGCTCCGCCATGCGTCCCAAGGGATAGGCCGCAACCATTCGTCCGACAGCCGCAAACATCTTCGCTGCCATCTCCTCTGAACCAGGTCCCATCATCTTGCGCAAGTCCGCCTCATCTCCCGAGCGGGTAAACCCCGGGGCAATCGCGTTCACCCGGATGCCATTGCGTCCGTGCTCTACCGCCCCGGCCCGGGTGAGCCCTATTACGCCGTGCTTGGCTGCCGTGTACGGTGAAGCCTTCGGCGTACCGGTCAAGCCTGCGACCGACGAGGTGTTGACGATCGTGCCGCGCTTTCGCGGCACCATGACGGCAAATTCGTGCTTCATGCACAGCCATACGCCCCGCAAATTGACGGCAAGCAGACGATCAAACGTATCACTGCTCACGCTTTCGAAAGATCGTGGCTTGAAATCTGAAACCCCGGCGTTGTTGAAAGCGGTATCAAGACCGCCATAGGTTGTTTCCGCCAGCTGCACCGTGGCCGCGACGTCGGCCTCCACTGAAACATCACAGTGGACATAAGTCGCCTCGCCTCCCGCAGCGCGGATTGTGCCCACCGTTTCCGCGCCGCCGGCGTCGTTCAGATCCGCTGCCACCACCCGGGCACCCTGCTCGGCGAAGAGAATCGCCGTCGCGCGACCAATACCGGATGATGCGCCCGTTACAAGTGCAACCCGCCCGGCAAGAATCCCCTGCGCGGCCATATAACCCCCCGCGTTTTCCGTGCAATCCGGTCATCGGGACCGGTTACCGATCTATTTGAGCCGCGATCATAGTGACTTCAATACATCGCGAAAATTCGATATATCGAATGATATTCATCACCCTGGCAAATGGGTCCTGCGAGCACCCTACGGGCTGACCATCATTGAAAAGTTAAGTGCACGTACCGCCCTTCGTCACAGCGACCTTGAGCCGCCGCGGACCCGCCGGGAAGCGGCCCTGAGGTACTGATGAGCGGCCACCGCAGCGGCCGCACCATCTCCGGCAGCCGTGATAGCCTGACCGGAGAAGCTGCTTCTGATCGCTCCCGCCGCGAACAGTCCTGGCAACGCGGTGCGCATAGCGGCATCAGTCACGACATGTCCATGCTCGTCCGTGACCGATAACTCTTTGAGAAATTGTGGCCGTGCAATACTGCCCACATAGACGAAGAGGCCCCCAATATCGATCGTCGATTCCGCACCCGTCGACACTGCGCGCAGTCGCAGCCCCGAGATGCCCTCCTGACCGATGACTTCCACAACGACCGTATCGGCCAGCACGCGGATCTTCGCGTTGGCAGCTACTCGATCGCGGTGGATGGCCTGCGCCCGAAAGGAAGCTTCGCGATCCACAACGAACACCTGTGCCGCGAACTGCGTCAATTCCAGCGCCTCGAGCAAGGCCGAGTCGCCGCCACCGATCACGGCCACATGGCCACCGCTATGCAACGGGCCGTCGCAACTGGCGCAGTGCGAGATCCCGTGCATTGCCAGGCGCTCCTCACCGGGGACATCGAGGATGCGTGGCTCCGTGCCGGTGGCCACAATTACCGTCTTGGCCGTGATCGTGCGGCCATCTGTCGTGGTTGCGGCCCACCCATCACTCCCAGTACCGAGTCGCCCGAGATCGCGCAGTTCAAACACGGCACCTGCGGACATCGCCTGATTCTGCAGATTCGCACACAAATCGTAGCCCGCGACGCCCTCGGCAAAGCCTGGAAAGTCCTCTACGAGATTGGCATTCATCAGCTGCCCGCCAGGTACTGATTCAAGCACGATCGTCGACCAGCCATGGCGGGCCGCGAACAGTGCCGCGCTCAGCCCGGCAATGCCAGAGCCCGCTACGAGGACGTCGCAGCTCATCAACTCAACTGCCTGACGCATGACGAAACCCACTCAAGAGATTTGAAGGCGCTGTGGATCGACAATCCACGGAAATATGCCTTCCGGCTACATGGCGATCATTCCGCCATCGATGACAATATCCGTGCCCGTGATGAACCCGGCCTCGTCCGAGGCCAGGAACACAGCCAAGGCGGCGACGTCCTCACTGGTGCCGACCCGGTTGACGAGCAGCTGCTTGATCGTGGCTTCCTCCGCCCCGGGGATGTGGAAGAACGCCTTGATCGCCCCCGGAGTTTTTATTGGTCCTGGACTGATGCTGATCGCGCGGATGCCGGCCGCAGCCCCATCCGTCGCGAACGCACGTGTCATGGCCAGCACGCCCCCCTTGGCGGCGCAGTGCGCGAGAGCGCCTGGGGCGCGGGAGGAGACATAGGCCGAGGTCGAGGCAGTATTGATGATGACTCCGCCTCGCTTGGCGAGGTAAGGCCAGGCGTACTTGGTCACATAGAAGACCAGATCGAGTTCATTGCGAATCGTAGACCGCCAGTTCTCGATCGAACCGTCCGGCATTGCGACAGCTGCAGGCGCGGAGGCATTGTTATAGACAATGTCGATTCGCCCGTGGCGCGCTGCCGCCGACTCCACCCACGCCCTCGCCGCTTCCGGGTCACCGAGGTCAACCGGGGCCATTCCTGTCATCGCTCCACCGGTCGCCTGGACCATTGCGACGGTTTCCTCGTTCTCGCCTTTCAACAGATCGCAGCCGATAACAAGCGCTCCCTCCTGTGCAAAGCGGAGGGCCCCTGCCCTACCCTGACCACCGCCGGAACCCGTAATGAGTGCTACTCTCCCCTCAAGGCGCCGGTTCATCGTTCCTTCACTTGCGTCCACGTACCCTCCTTACCTGTTTTTGACAAGCGCTGAGTGCGTCTGTTCGCGGTGCAGTGTGCGAAACGCGCCTTGGCAGTAGAGAAGCTCGGTGCCCCCGTTATGATTGGCTATTTGGCGCACCTCCCCGACAAAGACGCGATGCGAACCATAATCCATACGACCGGCAACGTC
>Ga0302314_10003941_pt1 | contig 27305 bp, 23 predicted proteins | sample III_Palsa_N2_3_FD_200533 | JGI IMG/M metagenome (GOLD analysis project Ga0302314, IMG submission 200533) | Peat permafrost microbial communities from Stordalen Mire near Abisko, Sweden - III_Palsa_N2_3 | ecosystem: Environmental > Terrestrial > Soil > Palsa > Peat permafrost | place: Sweden...
ACCAGCCAGTGCGACGTGCGCATCGTCTCCGATCGCGCCCGCTTCGCCTGGAACTTCGCTCACCGCGGCCTGGTGCCGGACACCGGCGCCGGCTCGTGGCTGCTGCCGCGCATCATCGGCCCGTCGCGGGCGCTGCGGCTGCTCTACTCGGGTGGCTTCCTGGAAGCCGCCGAGGCCAAGCAAATCGGGTATGCGAACGAGGTGGTGGCGCCCGAGGCGCTGATGGAGACCGCCCGCGCCGAAGCGCGGCGCTACCTCGCCTCTTCGCCGTTCTCGCTGCGGCACATGAAGAACCTGGTCTGGCGCGGCCTGGAGCGCGACGTCGCCGAGCACATGCAACACCACGTCACCGCGCTCTCGGCGGCGTTCAAGTCGGCCGACCACAAGGAGGGCGTCGCCGCGTTCCTGGAGCGCCGGCCGGCGAAGTTTATCGGGCGCTAGTCTAGTCCGGTTAGTTCAGCTGCGGCGGACGGCGCCGAGTTTGCGCCTCCCGCCCCTCAAGGGGGCGGGGCAGGGGTGGGGTGGACACTCGGTGTTTGGGGGCGGTGCTCAGATGGTCGCCAGCGCCGTCTCAGCCCATCCGGCCAGTTCAACGCTTCCACCCCATCCCAACCCTTCCCCATCGAGGGGAAGGGCTCTTAAGCGGCGGCCTGGTGGGTGTTGTGCCAGTTGAGGCTGGCTTCGAAGTCGGCGAGCAGGTCGAACAGTTCTTCGGCCGAGACCTGGGCCCGCTCGCCCTCGGGGAAGCGGAAGGCCCAGAAGCTGACGATGTGGTGCACCGCGCCCAGCCGCTCGCCCAGTTCGTTGAACAGGGTCGGGGCTTTCAGCAGGAATTCGCGGAAGGCGCGCGGCTGGCCATTCTTGGTCAGGTCGGCGTAGGCGTCCTCATAGACCTTCAGCGTTATCCGCACTGTCTCGCAGGACCGGGCGATCGACTTGGCGAGCCGCGCCTGGGCCGGCTGGATGTAGTCGCGCTCGTCGTCGGTCATGTGGCCGGTCGGCTTCATGGTCGAGATCTGCTCGGCAACGGGCCGGACGCGGGGCAACAGGTCGCCCAGGGTCCATTTGTAATAGATGAAGCCCTTCCAGCAGAAGATGCCCTCCTCGAAGTCGGGCTTGGACATGTCGAGGCCCTGGCGCAGCGGCTCCAGCTCTGAGTCGCTGGCGTTGGCCAGGATCTTGGAGGCCAGCTTGCCGGTCTTTTCGTTCATCGCCTGCACATCGCCGAACGACATGCCGATCAGCGGCGCGACCTCGCCGCGCACGAAGTTGAACATCCGCGTCATGTCGGAGTCGGTCAGGTCGAAGTAGCAGCGGGCCGGGCTGAAACCTTCCTTCTTCAGCCGCTCGCGCATCAGGAACGGATCGAGCGAGGGCAAGGTGTCCAGCACCCGCAGCAGCTTGTCGTCGCGCCCGCCGACGCCGTCGCCGCCGGACGCAAGTTCGTCGAGGAACACCTCGTAGCCCTTCTGGCCGACGAAGAACGACCGCGCGCCGATATTCAGATCGGTCGGGTCGATCGGCAGGATGACCTTGGTGGCCAGGCTGCGAGTGTATTGAAAGATATCGCGCTCATAGTGGCGCAGCCGATGCTTCAGCACGATCGAGCGATTGAGCACCGGGCTCTCGAAGAACGGCAGGCGGGCGTAGTCGGGGTCCTGCGCGCACCGCTCCCACACCGAGATCAGGTTGATCGTGCGGGCGGTCGAGGCGTTCGCCGAAAGGTGAACGAGGCTTCTGACCGACCGATTGCTCGACGTTCTGCGGCTGCCTGCCTTCGGACGCCGATCAAGAGCGTTACTCAAACCCTACCCCCAGACATCTGGCGTCGGCGGGACGCGCCAAACCGGAGACGCGCGGACCGAAGGTCGCAAATATCGCTCAACAGACCAAAGGTTCGGTTAACCGCGCGTGACCGATGTCAGGATCGCAACGACGACGGGATGCAGGCTGACGGCTAAGCCAGCGCCTGGTCCGTCGCCCGCACCAGGGCGTCGATGATGCCGGGTTCGGTCGAGGCGTGGCCGGCGTCCCAGATGATCTCGAATTGGGTCGCGGGCCAGGCCTTCTTCAGCGCCCAGGCGCTCTCCAGCGGGGTGACCACGTCGAAGCGGCCCTGCACGATCCAACCGGGGATGTTCGCGATGCGGTCGATGTTTTTCAGGATCCAGCCGTCTTCGTCGAAGAAGCCGCGGTTGGCGAAGAAGTGGCACTCGATGCGGGCGAAGGCGATGGCGAAGTCGACCTCGTTGAACTTCGCCGGCCGCGCTTCCGGGCCGCGCAGCGAGATGGTGTCGCCCTCCCACTGGCTCCAGGCGGCGGCTGCCTCGGCCTGCACCCGGCGGTCGGCGTGGATCAGCCGCTTGTGGTAGGCGCCGATCATGTCGCCGCGCTCACCCGGCGGGATCGGCGCGCAAAAACGCTCCCAGGCGTCGGGAAAAAGCATCGAGGCGCCGTCCTGGTAGAACCACCTCAGTTCGCGCTCGGTCAGCAAAAACACGCCCCTCAGGACGAGGTTTTCGACCCTCTCGGGGTGCATGATGGCGTAGGCGAGGGCGAGGGTCGAACCCCACGAGCCGCCGAACACGCTCCACTTCTGGATGCCAAGGCGCTTGCGCAGCCGTTCGATGTCCTCGACCAGGCTCCAGGTGGTGTTGTCCTGCAGCGAGGCGTTGGGGCGCGATTTGCCGCAGCCGCGCTGGTCGAACAGGATCGAGCGCCAGCGGGTCGGGTCGAAGAAGCGGCGCATGGTGGTGTTGATCGCGCCGCCCGGTCCGCCGTGCAGCACCACGACCGGCTTGCCGTTCTGCGCGCCGCATTCCTCGTAGTAGATCTCGTGCAGACCGCCCGTGGGCAGCCAGCCGGCCGAGAAGGGCTCGACCTCGGGGTAGAGCCCACGCCGCCCGGCGGCGGACATGGCGCCAGGCGCCGGTGTGCTGCGTTCCATAGCGGAACCTTCTAGACCGGAAACCGCCTCGCTAGCCAGTCGAGGATCACGCGGCTCGCGTCGTCGGGCTTTTCCTGCTGCGTCCAGTGGCCCGAACCCTTGATCAGCGCCTTTTCCAGGTCCGGCACAAAGGCTTCCATGCCGTCGGCCGCCGAGGGCGGCAGCACCGCGTCGAGTTCGGCCATCACCATCAGCGAGGGGACCTTCACCTTCTGCTCCACGCCCTCGGAGAGCCGCCAGTTGCGGGTGAAGTTGCGGTACCAGTTGATGCCGCCGGTGAAGCCGGTGCGGGTGAAGGTCTCGACGAACACCGCCAGCTCTTCCGGGGTGAGGAATTGTTCGCGCGGATCGAACGCCGGATCGTACGCCTGCAGGATGTTCACCAGCGGAAACGCCGAGGGATCGCCCGGCTTGCGCTCGGTGGCGAAGCCGGCGCCCACGTCGCCGGTTCCGGGGGCCGGGCGGCGCAGGAAGAAGCTCATGGTCTTGGCGACGTCCTTGGCCAGCACCGCGTCGGCCTCGCCCGGCTTCTGGAAGTGGACGATGTACATCTCCTCGCCGAGCCGCTGGCGCATGACCTCGATCGGATCGACCGGGCCGCGCGGGGTGAAGGGCGTGTTGAGCCCGATCACGCCTGCGGTGCGGTCGGGGTGCAACAGCCCCATCTGCCAGACCACGAAGCCGCCCCAGTCGTGGCCGCAGAACACGGCCTTCTCGACGCCGAGGTGGTCGAGCAGCCGCACCAGGTCGCCGCAGAGGTGCGAGATGTCGTAATCCTCGACCGCCTCGGGCCGCGAGGTGAGGCCATAGCCGCGCTGGTCCGGCGCGATCGCCCAGCGGCCGGCCTCGGCGCAGGCCTTCAGCTGATGGCGCCACGAGAACGCCAGCTCGGGGAAGCCGTGACAGAACACGATCGGTACGCCCTGATGCGGCCCGGCCTCGTAATAGGCCAGCTTGACGTCGCCGAGGTCGGCGACCTGCGGCGCGGGCATCATGGTCTCGCGCGCGGACATTGGCGTTTTCCTCGGCGGCTTCGGCGGCGGGGACCTTACGAACGCCACGCCTGCAACGGCAAGGCTGACGCTGGGTCGTGGTCAGTTCTTCTGCCTTCCGCTCACGGGCGAATTCCCCCATGAGCGGCGTCCGATGTCCGCCCTGCCCAGACCCATCCTGACCGAGAAGGCCCCGTGGGGGCTGGTGCTGCTGCTGGGCAGCCTGACGGCGCTGGGACCGCTGGCGATCGACATGTACCTGCCGAGCCTGCCGTCGATCGCCACCAGCCTGCATGCGCCGCCGGGCGAGGTGGGCGTGACGCTGGCCGCGTTCTTCGCCGGCCTGGGGATCGGCCAGCTGGTGTGCGGGCCGCTGTCGGACCGGATCGGCCGGCGCACGCCGCTGCTGGCGGGCGTGGCGCTCTATCTGGTCGGCGCTGTGCTGTGCGCCCTGGCGCCGAACGTCTGGCTGCTGGTGCTCGCCCGCTTTCTGCAGGCGCTGGGGGGCAGCGCCGGGCAGGTGGTGGCGAGGGCCGCCGTGCGCGACCAGTTCGGTCACCAGATGGCGGCGCGGGTGCTCTCGCTGCTGATCCTGGTGCTGGGTTTGGCGCCGATCATCGCGCCGATCTTCGGCGGCTATCTGCTGCTGGTCGGCAACTGGCGCTTCATCTTCATGTTCCAGGCCCTGGTTGCGGTCGTGGTGCTGATCGCCAGCATCTTCGCGCTGAAGGAGACCCGCACCCACGATCTGCGCGCCGTAGCGCGGGGCGAGAGCGCCATCGCCACCTTCCGCTATCTGCTGAGCCACCCGCGCATCCTGGGCTACACCCTCTCCGGCGCGTTCAACTCCGGGGCCTTCTTCTCCTGGATATCGCTCTCGTCCTACCTGTTGATCGAGGTCTACGGCGTCTCGCCGGCCAACTTCGGCTGGTGGTTCGGCGCCAACGCGGCCGGTTTCATCGGCATGAGCCAGGTCAACGCCCACCTGATGCGCTGGCACACGCCCGAGACGGTGCTGGCCAAGGCGCGGCTGGCCTCGATCGTCTCGGCGCTGGTGCTGGTGTTCGACGCGTTCAGCGGTTTTGGCGGCATGCTGGGGGTGATCGTTCCGCTCTACGTCACGCTGGGCTCGTTCGGCCTGGTCGGACCCAACACTCAGGCGGCCGCGATGAACGTCGATCCCGGCCGGGCTGGCTCGATCTCATCGGTCATCGGCTGCGCCACCTTCACCATCGGCGCGGCGATCTCGGCCACCGCCGGCTTTCTGCACGACGGCACCGCCCGGCCGCTGGCGGTGCTGATCATGTTCATGACCGTGGCCTCGTCGGCGGCGCTCTACGGCTTGGCCAAGCCGAGCGCGGTTCACGCGCCGGTGTGAAGTAGGCCGCGACGCGATGAGAGGTCAGCGTCCGCTATTCGCGCGGATGGGCGAGCAGAGTTACTGGCCCTATACCGGCTCGACGGGGGCGCCATGGTCGGGAAGCGTCGCTTCCATCCGCCGGATGGCCGGAACACCATAGCCGGCGAGGCTGAAGAGCAGCGCCAGCGTTCCGCCGATGACGAACATGAGCCCAATGCCCGCGCCTTGGCCCGCGCCCACGAGCCAGGCGACCTGACGCCAGAGCGGCGCCCGCCTTGCCGGCTCGAACACGCGGTCCGCCAAGGGTCCCGCGACGAGGTAGGCCGCGGGCCGCGGCCGACGGCGGTCAGCGCCTCCGCACGGCGGCGGTGCGCGCTCACGAACGTTGGGTCGAGAGCGATCGCACGCTGGAAGGCGGCTTCGGCGGCGGCGAAGTCGCGGTCAGCGAGCAGCGGCGCCTTGCCCAGGGTCGCCGAGGCGGCGGCCGAAGTCTCGTCCAGGCCCACAGCGGCGCGCGGCGCGGCCTTCGCCGCCGCGAGATCCCCGCCCTGCTCCGCGTAGTGTCCGTTCCGGCCCGAGTATGCGCTGTCGACGCCAGTTTCGCGTTACCGACGCATGACCCTTGATCCGTCCGTCTTCGAACCATGGCTGCAACGTTGGCAGTTGATCCCGGATGGCGCCCCTATCGCCGGCACCTGGGCCAGCCTTCTGCCCGTGCGCCGCGGCGAGGCGCCGGCCATGCTGAAGGCCGCCATGGCCCGCGAGGAGCAGCACGGCCTGGATCTGCTGGCCTGGTACGACGGCGACGCCGCGGTGCGGATCCTGGAGCGGGCCGACAAGGCGATCCTCATGGAGCGAGCGATGGGAACGCGCTCGCTGAAAGCCATGGCCCGTGCGGGCGAGGACGAGGCGGCGTTGGCCGTGCTCTGCGCCGCTGCCGCCCGGTTGCATGCGCCGAGGGGTGCGGTCGAGCCGAAAGGTCTCGAGCCGCTCTCCGTCCGTTTCCGCCCGCTGGAGGCGGCGGCGGCCAAGTATGGCGGGGTGCTGGTGCGTTGCTGGGACGAAGCGCGGGCCCTGCTGGACACCTCGCGCGACGCGCGGCCGCTGCATGGCGATCTGTGGCACGACAATGTGCGCGAGGATAACGCGCGCGGCTGGCTGGTCATTGACCCGATGGGATTCCACGGCGAGCGGACCTACGACTACGCCGTCATGCTCACCAATCCCGACTTTCCGGAGGTGGCCGCCGACCCGGAGCGCATCCGGCGCCGCGCTGCGTTCGTGGCGCAGACCGCCGCCCTGGAACTCGACCGCCTGATCCGCTGCATGCTGGTGGACGCCGGATTGTACGCGGTCTGGTCGATCTCGCGCGGCCGCCCGCCAAGCGCGCTCGCCGTGGCCGAGATCGCCGCGACGATGCTGGGCGTCAACTAACCCTGCCAGAAATACGGTGACATCGCGTAATTGAGGTAGGCCCATCCTGCTTGGGATACGAAGTCGGGGCGAGATGATCGCGCTGCTTCAAGAAGGAGGATGGGCCGACCTCAATTACGCGATGTCCCCGTATTCGGTCCTCGTATTCGCCATCGCCACTCGTTACGACAAGCGCGCCGCCAACTTCTTGGCCGGCGTCTACGCCGCCGCCATCCTCATTTTACTCAATCGAGGACAGGCTCTAGACATGCGGCGCGGACAGGAACCTCGGAGAGATGTGCTGGACGGCCGCAAAGCTGGTTGGAGCGAGACCAGACTCGGCGCCCATCGACGCCATGGCGGAAGCAATCTGCGCCACGCCGCTGATAGCGGCCGCCGACGAGACGCGGCCCCCGGCGCTGCCGGCCCCCAGCGCCACCATCTTGACGGTCCGGTGGGCGGTGCTGTTGCCGAAGCTGTCGGTGACCGTGATGGTCATCCTGTCGTCGCCCGCCGGGGTGTCCACGAAGGTGGCGTACAGGTGCTTCAGCTGGGTGTTGATCAGGCTGAGCGTTCCACGCAGCGTGAGGCTGGTCGAGCCGGAGCCGGTGACGCCGCGGACCGTATCGGTGAGTTCGGTGAAGCCGTCCGATATGGTGGCGGTGAAGCTCTCGTTGCTCAAAGCACCGAGCTCCGAAACCTTGAACGCGTGGAGCAGGGTGGGCATTCCGCTTGGCCCGGACAGCGGCGCGACGCCGCTGAGCACGGGCGCGGCGGCGGTGGAAAGCGGTGTCCAGAGCGTGTCGGCGCTGCTGTTGGTGTTGTCGCCCTCGCTGTCGGAGACGTTGATCCAGAGTTCGTCGGACACTACCGAAGATTCGTCGTTGGTCAGGGTTTGGAGGGCCCTGTTCACCGCGCCGACCGAGCCGGTCAGGGTGATGCACGTGGGCCGCCCACCGGTGATGGTCACACCGTTCAACACGCCGGTGTAGGAGCCGCTCTGGCCGAACACGTCGAGGTCGCCGTTGTTGGTCATGATGACCGCCTGCACCGTTTCGCCCTTCACCGGATCGGCGATCGCGATGCGGTAGCCGCGCACCGGGTTATTCTGGCCGACGCCGTCGGCGGCGGTGTCGGGCGCGGTGACGGTGAGATTTCCGTTGCTGACGGTCTGGCTCATGACAGTTCCCTTCCTAGGGCGCGATCGGCTCCGGTGCGCGTAGCGTGCCTTCCATATCGTAAGAACACATAAAGCGCAGCTTTGATGACACCGGCTCGGTCAGGCCAGGTCGCGCACTCGCAGAGCGGCTTCATTCAGCGACCGCTTCCAGGCGCGGCTGAGAGGACTGCTTCCCCCCTCGCTGTCGTTCGGAACGGCCGCTTTCGGGCCGGTTGGCGGGCCGTGTCGACGTGCGGCTTGACCACGATTCGCCTGCGTGGGTTGTTGTCAGTCGCTGCGGCGACGCGGCGGGGTCTTTGACATGGTTGGGTTGATGGAAATTCTGCAACAAGGGGACAGGAGTAATATTCACCTATTCTTACACCACTAGGTCCACTGCGCGGAAAATAAGTGTAATATTGCTCCTGTCACCGTATTCGTTGGGTTCTCTGCCGTGACGATTGGTGATGACGACATCAGCGAGATGCTCAGGGATTGGAGCGGCGATGATAGTTCTAGCCGCCCGTTTCGTCCGCTTCCAGCCACGACGCCACCGGTGAGTTTCGAGCCTGAGCAGCCGTTCACGGCGGCCTTGCGAATCGGCACGCTCATCAAATGAATGCCTTGATCGCCGCAGCCTCTCCGGTCGAAATACTCGCGCTGTGGCGGCTAAATTTTCTCTCTGGCGATGACCTGTCCGAAGTCTGCATGCTCTGGCTAGAGCATGAGTAGACCCTGAAATGTGAGAGGCGCATTGGGAGACAGCTCTTGGCAGAAGAACGGGTCCCCAAGCTAGTGCGCCAGGAAGTTGTTCGTGATACGAGATAGAAGCTTATCGCAATCAGCGCCCGTAGGAGATATGGATGACTAATCCGGTTTTATTGAGAAATAACATTGAAGATGAGGCGATAAAAAATGGCAATCTTGAGGTAAATCTCTTCTTCATCAGTAAGAGTGGACCCGCCGGCGTTGATGAGATATTTCCACGCGGATCGATCCTATCCAAAAATGGCACCAAGATTGTTGCAGTGAAGCTGCTTAAGAACGGGGTCGAGCTCGCGCGATCTGATGTAAATCTGCCATCTCCTGTCGTCGGTAAGGCTTTTCCCGCCAATCGCCACAGCGCGAACTCAGGCTTCCTCATACGTCACGACATTGCGAAACTGCTAGGGACGTATTCGCTCGCAGTCTCGATTGAAGGGCAGCCTGACGTCATTGTAGCCAAACCAACCACTAGAGCGGGGAGGGGCCCGTTCGATCGTCAGCGCGAACAACAGACGCATCCTGATATTTTCGAGGAAGATTTCTGGGAGATCGCCCCAAAGGTGTGGCCTCACACGATGCTCGACGTCACCGTACTCTACAATGCTTATTCAGCCGCAAAGTATCTCATGGATTCGGACGTTCCGGGAGACTTCATTGAGTGTGGCGTTTTTCTCGGTGGTGTCATTATGATGTTCGAGGAACTTTGCTTAAGGTACGATAAGACAAATAGCCGGCGCATAATCGCGATGGATACCTTCGCGGGTTTCCCGAGCATTGACGATACCAAGGACATAGTTATCCGGACCGGCAAAGCGATGTCGGACGCACCTTGGGCTGATTTCTATGATCGTGCCCTGGCGAATATGCGCTCGGTAGATTTTCCGCGTCTCAATATTGTTCGCGGCGACGTCATGACAACCATTCCAACCGTGAATGTAGATAAGATCGCCCTGCTTCGACTGGACACGGATACCTATGAGACGACGAAGTTCGAGCTGGAGCAATTCTATGACCGCGTGTCGATCGGCGGCGTCGTAATCATCGACGATTACGGATTCACGATCGGATGCCGGGAAGCGGTCGAAGAATTCAGGGCCGGCCGTGGCATATTTCCACAACGGTTAAACGATTGGGGCCGGGCTTGGGTCAAGGTGCGGCCGTAATCCCCCCCTGGTATAGCATCGGCGGCGGGCGGCCAGGGACTAGAAGCAAGGTGAGCAGGTGGCGTCGACCAGACGCTCCGCTGGGAGTGCGGTGCGATTGGGACTCGACGTAGTTCCTGCCCGAGCCGGCTGAAGGCGCGCCGGGCGACCGCTGCCTCAAGTGCAAAGGCACCGGGCGGCGCTGCGTACTCAATTCGCATTAACACGAACAGCAACTAAAGCGCGCGCCGTGGCGAAGTTTGGCGCCGCGTTTACGCTGCGGCCAACCAGAAAAGGGCCGCGTGGACCAGATGGGTGATATTCCAGAACTGCGGTCTGCCCGCGAGCACGCTGCGGCCCGGCGCGAGACGACATCCGGGCGCGGCCTTGCAGATGTCCCGGTTGTCACGGTCCGCTCGGTGTGGAAGTAGCCGTGCTGGCTCTGGAAGTACCGCGAACCGGCCGTTGCGGCTCTTGGAGAAGGTCGCATGGTCAGGAACGTCGCCGTTCGGGCCGAGCCGGCAGAACCGGCGATAGGCCAGTTTGAGGGGGACCTCCTCCCACAGCCGACACTTCGAACGAATGCCGAAGCGATAGCCGACAAGGAGCGGCCGCTTGCCCCATCGCTGTCGTTCGGAACGGCCGCTTTCGGGCCGGTTGGCGGGCCGTGTCCACGTGCGGCTTGACCACGATTCGCCTGCGTGGATTGTTGTCAGTCGCTGCGGCGACGCGGCGGGGTCTTTGACATCGTTGGGTTGATAGAAATTCTGGGCCAGCGTGCCGGTCCGATCAGGCGCGTGGCGGGGCCGGGGAGCCATAGCTTGTGGCGATCTGTGGTTTCACGTGAAACATCGCGCTGCTGGAACGTGGGCGCGGCGGTCAGAAAAGCTAGCAGCTTAGGCCCGATCCACCCCGCGGGCCGCCCAGGCCAGCACCGCCCATCCGGCTAAGAACAGCAAGCCCCCGAACGGGGTGACGATCCCGGTCCAGCGCGGGGCGCCCAGCGCCAGGGCGTAGAGCGAGCCGGAGAACAGCACCGTGCCTGACAGGAAGAACGCCGGAGCGAAGCGGGCGCGGGCGGCGCCGACCTGCATGAAGGCCGCGCAGCCGATGGTGGCCAGGGCGTGCATGAATTCATAGGTCGCGCCGGTGCGCATCACTTCGCTCGCCCGGTCGGTCAGGCCGTGCGCGGCGAAGGCGCCGGCGGCCACGGAACAAAAGCCGCTGATCGCCGCCAGCGTCATCCAAACTCGGCGCGTCCAGCGCATTGACTTGCCCTTCCGTTAGCCGGCCATCAGAACCCAGCTTTACGGCGCATCGCGGCGAAGCAGAAGAAGCCGGACCAATCCGGTCGGCGGTTGGCGGAGGAACTAGGATGGCGTTGACGCGCGGCGACGACTTTCCGATCCACCAGACCAGCGAGCCGATCGCCTACGCCGGCACCGACCGCAACTTCTACGACCGCTATTTCTTCAACGGCTACGCCTACGAGGGCGAGCTGTTCTTCGCCGCCGCGATGGGGATCTACCCTCACCTCAACATCGCCGACGCCGCCTTCGTGGTCGTTCGTGACGGGGTCGAGACCGCGCTGCACGCCAGCCGTTGGCTCGGCATGGAGCGGATGGACATGAGCGTCGGCCCGATCACCATCGAGGTGCTGGAGCCGCTCAACCGGTTGAAGCTGAAGGTCGACGCGCCCGACAAGGGCATCCGCGCCGAGATCGTGTTCGAGGGGCGTTCGTTCCCGATCGAGGAGCCGCGCTTCATCCGCCGCAACGGCCCGCGCACCTTCATGGACTATACCCGCCTGACCCAGAACGGCCGCTACACCGGCTGGCTCGAGGTCGACGGCAAGCGCGAGAGCATCGACGGCTTCGTCGGCACCCGCGACCGCTCGTGGGGCATCCGGCCGATCGGCGCGCGCGACGCCCAGGAACTGGCGCCGCCGCAACCCGGCCAGTTCTTCTGGATCTGGTCGCCGAGCAACTTCCCCGACGGCTCGTTCTTCTTCCACACCAACGATGACGGCGCGGGCGAGCCCTGGAACCGCCGCGCGGTCTGGGCGCGGGACGGCTCGAACGCCGAAACCCATACCGAGATCAAGGACTCCGAGGTCAGCATCGACTGGAAGAGCGGCACGCGCCACGCCAAGGGCGCGGTGGTGCGGCTGAAGGACGCCAGCGGGACGCGGGAGATCACCTTCGAGCCGCAGTACGAGTTCTACATGCTGGGCCTGGGCTACGGCCACCCGAAGTGGAGCCACGGCGGCAACCACGGCGAGCTGGCGGTCGAGCGAGAGGACCTGAAGCTCTCCGAGATCGACCCGCGCCAGCCGCAGCACCTGCACGTGCAGGCGCTGTGCAAGGTCACCTACAAAGGACCCGACGGCTCGCAGCAGGTGGGGCGCGGCGTGCTGGAGCAGCTCGCCATCGGCCCGCACGAGCCTTCCGGGTTCAAGCAGATGCTGGACTTCGCGCCTTGACGGCAAGCCTGGCCGAGCGGCTTGGCGCCTACCTGAGCCGCGCCTGGGGCGAGCCGGTCGCGGTCGAGAAGCTGGCGCGCATCTCCGGCGGGGCGAGCCGGGAGACCTATCGCTTCGACGCGGTGCTGGCGTCCGGCCGCCGCCCGCTGATCCTGCGCCGCGATCCGCCCGGCAGCCTGATCGAGACCGACCGGCGTTCGGAGTTCCTGGCGCTGAAGTCGTTCCACGGCGCCGGTGTCGCCGCGCCGGAGCCGCTGATTCTCGAACTCGAAGGCGCCGAGCTGGAGCGGCCGTTCTTCGTCATGGCCCGGGTCGACGGCGGCATGACCGCCAGTCCGTTCCAGCCCGACGCCTATGCGCCGCACGCCGCGGCGATCGGCGCGGACTTCTTCGGCACGCTGGGCCGCATCGCCGCCGCCGATCCGGCGACGCTACCGATCGCCGAGGTCTGCGAGGCGCCGGCGCTGGACGGCTGCTGGCGGCGCGAACTCGACTACTGGTCCGGCGTGATCGAGGCCGACGAACTGCACCCGCAGCCGATCGTCCGCGCGGCGATCCGCCGGCTGCGCCGCCATCCGCCGCCGCCGGCGCAGAAGATCTCGGTGGTGCACGGCGATTATCGCTCGGGCAACTTCCTGCACGACGGCCAGGGCGCGGTGATCGCCGTGCTCGACTGGGAGATGGCCCACCTGGGCGATCCGCTCGAGGACCTTGGCTGGGCGATCGACCCCTTGTGGTGTCACAACGAGACCGACCGCGTTTCCGGCATGCTGCCCCGCGCCGAGGCGATCGCGGTGTGGGAGCGGGCCAGCGGGCTGAAGGTCGATCCGGCCGCCTTCGCCTGGTGGGAGCTGTTCGCCTCGGTGAAGGGCCAGGCGATCTGGACCTCCGCGGCCAAGGAATATCGCGACGGCGGCTATATGGAGCCGATCCTGGGCTTCTCCGGCTGGCTCACCGCGCGGCGTCACGACGAGATCCTGGCCGAGCGCCTGGCGAGGATGGTCCCATGACCCCGAGCGTGCAGGAAGTGATGCGAGGCTGCGCCGCGGCGCTCTCGCAACCGCCGTCGCCGGACGCCGGTCCCGACTATTTCGCCAGCCGCGTCGGCATGATCTCGATGCTGGCCAACCTCGCCGGCCAGGAGGCCAACGGCGCCGCCGCCGCCGCCATCGCCGAGAACGCCGACATCCGCGCGCTGTTCGCAACCGCCAAGGCCTATGATGGCGCGCTCGGCGGCCGGCTGGGCAAGGCGGCGGTGGAGACGGACACCGACCTCTCGCTCACCAGCCTCGACGCCGGCAACGCCGACCTGCGGCGCCTGCTGATCGAACTGCACGAGCGGGTCGAGGACGTCGGCGATGCGGCGACAGACCGGGCGATCCTGGCGCTCTATGTGCGGATGGCGCAGGGTCGCCGGCTGGTGCTGGGCGGCTGACGGGGCTCTCGATGCGAAGACTGCTGTTCGCGCTGGTCGCGGCGCTGGGGCTCGCGAGCGGCGCCCACGCAGCGGGAACCAAGACGGTCAAGGACTGGATGGCGGTCTGCGCCAACACCGGCGCCTGTTCGGCGTTCGGTTTCTCTTCCGAAGACGATGAGAACCGCGCCTACCTGCTTATCCAGCGCGACGCTGGCCCGGCGGCTCAGCCGAAGGTTTCGGTCGTGTTCGACGCCGGCGACACCCAGCCGTCCGCCGATTGGAGCTTCAGCCTGGACGGGCGCCCCATCGCCGGTGTCGGGCCTGTGCATGCCAAGGGCGGCGACAGCGGCGCGCGGGCGGAGCTTGGCGGGAGGTCCGCGGCCGCCCTGATCGCGGCGCTGCGCAACGGGCAGTCGCTGCAGTTCGCCGCCGGCAAGGTCCCGGCCGCGAAGGTATCGCTCCTAGGGAGCGCGGCGATCCTGCTCTGGGTCGACGCCCAACAAGGCCGGGTCGACACCGTCACTGCGCTGAGCAAGCCGGGTTCCAGACCGGCTGCGCTCGTTCCGCCGCCCCTCGCCCCGCCGCTGATCCGCGCCGCGCCGCCGGTCGCTCAGACCGGCCTGCCGAAGCACACGCCGCCCGCGCTGATCAAGGGCATCGACGATTGCGAACTGGACGCGGACAACAAGGACCCGGACGACATCGTTGCGCGGCTCTCGCCCGGCGTCGTGCTGTGGGGGCCCGAATGCAGCATGGCCGCCTACAACGAGATGAACGTGTTTTTCGTCGGCGACGAGCACGCGCACAATCTGAAGCGCATCGCCCTGCCCGAGGCGGCAGGCTCGGATCAGGCCACCGAAGACGAGCCGATGAACGTCCACTTCGACCCGACCACCCAGACGCTGGCCAGCTTCTCCAAGGGACGCGGCATCGGGGACTGCGGCGAGGTCGATAACTGGGTCTGGACCGGCAACGGGTTCGAGCTGATCTCGGAGGACATCATGTCCGAATGCCGCGGCGTGATTTCGGACGACTGGCCGCCGCTGTTCGTCAGCCGGCAGAAGTAGCGCACGCGCTCGTCGCCTGACTTCTGCTAAGCGAGCCCATGTCCATCGCTGTGCGCCTGGGGCTCTACTATGCGGCGCTGTTCATCGGCAGCGGCGCGAGCGCGCCCTATGCCAGCGTCTGGTTCCGCGCCCATGGCCTGTCGGGTGCGGGCATCGGCATGGTCTTGGCCGCGCCCTCGCTCGGGCGGGCGATTACCGGCCCCGCGCTGGCGCTCTGGGCCGACGGCTTTTCGCTGCGCCGCACGCCGATCGCCGTGATCGCCGCCGGCGTCGCGGCCGCCTTCGTCGGGCTCGGCCTGACCCACGGTTTCTGGCCCTGGCTGGCGCTGTGGTTCGTCAGCCAAAGCCTGTTCAGCTCGATGAGCCCGCTGGGCGACGTGATCACCCTGCGCCGTGCGCGGACCGAAGGTTTCAACTACGGCTGGCCGCGCGGCATCGGCTCGGCCGGCTACATCTTCGGCAATGTGGCGATGGGCTTCCTGATCGGGCTGGCCTCGCCGGATGTGATGCTGGTTTGGGTGGTGATCTGGGCGGTGGTCGCGGCGGCGGCGGCGCTCTGGCTGCTGCCGCCCGATCCGGTGCACGAGGGCGGGGTGCGGCTGGCGGCCCGCGAACGGTTCAAGGGCCTGGGCGAATTGGTCGCCGACCCGGTGTTCATGCTGGCGATCGTCTCGACCGGCCTGATCCAGGCTTCGCACGGCTTCTACTACGGCTTCTCGGCCCTGACCTGGAAAGGGCAGGGGCTGCCATCGGGCTTGGTGGGCGTGCTGTGGGGCGTCGGCGTCGCGGCCGAGGTTGGTTTCCTCTGGTTCATGGAGCCGTGGCGGCGGCGGATCGGGCCCGAGCGGCTGGTGGTGCTGGGCGGGTTCGGCGCCCTGGTGCGCTGGACGTGCCTGGCGATGTCGCCGCCGCTGTGGCTGCTGATCCCGCTGCAGGCGCTGCACGCGCTCACCTTCACCGCGACCTTCATGGGCTCGCTGCAGCTGATGGAGCGGCTGGCGCCGGCCAAGAGCGCCTCCAGCGCCCAGACTCTGAACTCGGTGCTCTCCGGCGGCCTGCTGATCGGGCTGGCGACCATGGCGTCGGGACGACTGTTCGACGCGGTGGGCGCACACGGCTACCTGGCGATGAGCCTGATCGCCGCCGCGGGCCTGGTCGGCGCGCTCTGCCTCACGCCGCTGCAACGCGCCCGTAAAGCCAAGCTTGCCGCCGATACCGCTTGACGAGCGGCCCGCGACGCGCGACCCACCCATCACGAAACCGTGTTCATGAGGGACGATCGCGCCGTGGGTCGCTGGACCAGGGCATGGGGGTGGCTGAGGGCCGTCGTGCTTTGCGGCGGCGTCGTCGCGCTGATCGCGATCGGCTGGAACGACACTGTCAAGCTGCTGCGCTGGCAGCCGCCCGGCATCGACTTCATGCCGATGTGGGCGGCGGCGCACCAGGCGTTCGTCCATCCGCGCTGGGTCTACGACTTCACGCGCCTGACACGGTTCCAGCAGCCGCTGCTGGCCGACTACCCGTTCCGGGGGCAGCGACCCTTCGTCTATCCGCCGGCGGCGCTGCTGATCTTCGCCCCGTTCGGCCAGGCGCCGTTCGTGGTTGCGAACGAGCTTTGGACCGCGCTCGGGCTGATCGCGATCGTCTGGGTGGTCGCGACCCAGCTGACATCGCAGAAGTTCCTGGCGCTGCTCGTGATGGTGCTCGCGCCGGCGTCGCTGCTGGTGCTGGTGACCGGCCAGGTGACCTTCCTGATCGCCGCGATGGGCCTGGCCGGGCTTCTCAGCCTGAAGACCCGGCCGCTCGTGGCAGGCTTGCTGTTCGGCGTAGCGGGCATGATCAAGCCGCAGGCGATGGTGTTGTTGCCGGTGGCGCTGGTAGCGATCGGCGCTTGGCGGACGATGGCGGCGACCGCCTTCGCGGCGGCGCTGATGGTTTTCGTCTCGGTGCTGGCGTTCGGCGTCGATGCCTGGATCGACTGGCTATCGGCGGTGTCGCGGTTCGGGACCATGGTGATGAGATCGCCGGGTCTGGTGCGCGGCATGATCACGCCCACCGCGCTCGGCATCACCGTACGGCTCGACCCTGGCGCGCTGGACATCTGGCGGCTCGGCTTCGGCGTCGGCGCCCTGGCGATGGTCTGGACCGTGTTCCGCAACACCGAAGACCTGGCGCGACGGCTGACAGCGCTGTTCGGCGGCGCGCTCTTTATCTCGCCCTACGCCATGCACTATGACGCCGGTTTGCTCGCCCCAGCCATCGCGCTGATGCTGACGCGGCGGCTGCAGCCGGGCGCCTGGACCGCGGCCCTGGTGGCGAGCGGCGTGCTCTGCTGCGCGGCGATCCCGCACTGGGGCGCGGCGGCGGTGACCGCCTTCATCCTGGCCGTCTCGTTCACCCCGGAGACCGCGTTCGCCGGTCGGCTCAGGCTTGCCGAACGCGCCGCGGAGCCACAAGGGGAGGCGGCGACGTCAATTCGCGCGTCATCTTGACGGATCAGACACTTACGCCGCCGTGCTAGTCTCGCGGCACGCAATGAGGGAATCGCCCTGACGGCCTTGGCCACCACGCAACGGACCACCGGCGAGGCAGCGGCGCAGCCGCGCATCGCCGTGCTCGCGCCCTGCTACAACGAGGCCGCGACCATCGCCAAGGTGGTCGCCGACTTCGCCCGCGCCCTGCCGGAGGCCACCGTCTGGGTGTTCGACAACAACTCCACCGATGACACCGCGGCCCTCGCCGAAGCCGCCGGCGCCGTGGTCCGCCGCGCGCCACTGCGCGGCAAGGGCAATGTCGTGCGGCGGATGTTCTCCGACGTCGAGGCGGACATCTATCTGCTGGTCGACGGCGACGACACCTACGATGCGACCGTGGCGCCGATGATGGTGCGCCGACTGCTCGACGAGGGCCTGGACATGGTCAGCGCCGCCCGCGTCTCATCCTCGGCCGACGCCTACCGGGCCGGACACCGCCTTGGCAACGTGGCGCTGAGCGGGGTGGTGCGGCTGGTGTTCGGCCGCCAGTTCAAGGACATGCTCTCGGGCTACCGCGCGTTCAGCCGCCGGTTCGTGAAGAGTTTTCCGGCGCACTCGCAAGGTTTCGAGATCGAGACCGAGCTGACGGTCCACACCCTACAGATGCGCCTGCCGGCGATCGAGGTCGAGGCGCCCTACGGCGCGCGGCCGGACGGCTCGGAGAGCAAGCTCTCCACCTTCCGCGACGGCTGGCGGATCGTCAGGATGATCAGCCTGATGGTGCGCGAGGAGCGCCCGCTGCAGTTCTTTGGCGTCGCCAGCCTGGTCTCGGCGTTCGCGGCCGTGCTGCTGACCTGGCCGCTGGTGCTGGATTATCTGCACACCGGCCTGGTGCCGCGCCAGCCGACCCTGATCGTCGCGGTGGGCCTGGTGGTGGTGGCGTTGCTGTCGCTGGTCTGCGGACTGATCCTCGACACCGTGGCGCGCGCCCGGCTGGAGCAGCGCCGGCTGGCCTACCTGGCGCTGCCCGGGCCGCAGGCGACTTTCGGCGCGTGAGCCAGCGCGGCCGACTCCTGACGGTGTCGAACTTCTTCGACACCCACCGCGGCGGGCTTGAGATCGTCGCCGGCCGGCTGGCGCGCGAACTCGCGGCGCGCGGCTTCGAGGTCACCTGGCTCGCCAGCAACGCCACGCCGGCGCCGGCGATCTGCGCCGGGCAACGCCTGAGCACCGCGAGCTTCAGCGTCTGGAATATCGCCGAGCGACGCCTTGGCGTGCCCTGGCCGCTGTTGTCGCCGGCGGCGGTGGCGCGGCTCTGGCGCGAGGTGCGCGCGGCCGACGCGGTGCTGCTGCACGACAGCCTCTACATGACCAGCATTGTCACCTTCCTGGCGGCGAAGGCGAGCCGCACCCCGCTGGCGATCATCCAGCACATCGGCGCCGTGCCCTATCGCAGCCCGTTTCTGCGCGGGCTGATGGCGCTGGCGAACCGGCTGGTGGCGCGGCCGCTGCTGAGCGGCGCGAGCCAGGTGATCTTCATCAGCCAATTCGTGCGCGACTACTTCGGCGCGCTGAAGTTCCGCCGCCCGCCGCGGCTGATCTTCAACGGCGTCGACACCGAGGTGTTTCAGCCGGCGAGCGCGGCCGAACGGGACGCCGCGCGGGCGCGGTTCGGCTTTTCAGCCGGGGACCGCGTCGCCCTGTTTGTCGGTCGCTTCGTCGAGAAGAAGGGCGTTGCGCTGCTGGGCGAGACCGCGGCCAAACGCCCGGACCTGACCTTCGCCTTCGCCGGCTGGGGCCTGATCGATCCTGCCGCCTGGGGCCTGCCGAACGTGCGCGTGTTTTCCGACCTCGCCGGCCCGAGCCTGGCTGAGCTTTACCGCGCCAGCGACGTGTTCGTGTTGCCGAGCCAGGGCGAGGGATTCCCGCTGGTGGTGCAGGAAGCGCTCGCGTGCGGTCTGCCGGTGGTCTGCGGCGAAGAGAGCACCGGCGCCGACGCCGATGTTGCGCCATATCTGTTCGGCGTGGACGTGACCGGAACCCCGCAGGAGGTCGCGCCCCGGATCGGCGCGGCGCTCGATCGGGCGCTGGGCCAACCCGCCGACGGCGCGGCGCGGGCGGCGTTCGTGCGGGCGAGGTACGCTTGGTCCGCCGCCGCCGACCGCTACGCCGAGCTGCTCGACAACCTGATCGGCGAGCGAGTAGGGGCGGGCGCATGAGCAACGCGCCCAACATGAGCTCGGAGACCAACGATCCGGTCCGCCGGCTCAATCCGCGCATGGTCGATTCCGACTGGCTGGTGATGCGCGGCATGGCGCGCGAGATCCGTGCCCTGGCCGCCAAACTCGGCAAGCCGGGCGCGGTGGTGCTCGATTTCGGCTGCGGGAACATGCCCTACAAGCCGGTGTTCGAAGCCGCCGGCTGCCGCTACCTCGGGGCCGACTTCGAAGGCGCGCCCGACTTCCACATCGACGCCGCCGGCCACATCGACGCGCCCGACGCCACCGCTGATATCGTGGTCTCGTTCCAGGTGCTGGAGCATGTGCGCGACCTGGAGACCTACTTCGCCGAGGCGCGGCGGGTGCTGAAGCCCGGCGGGGCGATGGTGCTCTCCACCCATGGGGTCTGGCTCTATCATCCGCACCCGGAGGATCACCGGCGCTGGACCCGCGAGGGCCTGGTCGGCGACATGGCGCGCTACGGCTTCGACGTCAGCGAGTGTGCGCCGGTGGTCGGGCCGCTGGGCTGGACGCTGATCCTGCGCCTCACCGGCTACTGCTATGTGCTAAAGCGCGTGCCGCTGATCGGCGGCCTGATCGCTGGCGCGGTGGCGGTGGTGATGAACGCGAGGGCTATCGTGGAGGAACGGGTCACGCCAGACTGGATCGTGCGCGACAACGCCTGCGTCTACGTCACCCTTTCGCGCGCCGTGCCTGGCTCGCCCGCATGAGGTTCGACCGCATTCCGCGCTACACCGTCGTCGGCGCGATCTGCGCGGCGATCTACAACGGCATGATGATCGCCGGCGACGCGCTGGGCGTGCACTACGCGGTCTCGACCGGCGTCGCCTTCGTGATCATCGTGCTGACCGGCTACACCCTGCACTGCCTCTACACCTTCTCCGAGAAGCTCAGCGTGCGCGGCTTCGTGCGCTACACCGGCGGCATGCTGCTGACCCTGCCGGTTTCGCTCGGCGGCATGTACCTGCTGCGCGACCTGGCGCACCTGCCGATGTGGTTCGACTCGCCGTTCCTGACCGGCGCGATGTTCTGCTGGAACTTCGTCGTCGCGCACTGGGCCGTGGTTACACGGGCGATCGGGGTCAAGAAGCCGGCGCTCGACAAAGCGACCCTCGATAAGGCGCCGCTCGACAAGGCCGTGGGATGAGCCTGCGCGATGCGATCGTCGCCCGCGTTCACGCGGTGCTGCACAGCGACGCCGTGTTCCGGCGCCGCTTCCCGGACGTCGATGACCGCGTGCGAGGCATCTTCAACAAGATCAAACCGTACACCATGACCTCGCCGGAGCGGGTGATCGGGCTCTGCGACGCGGTCCGCTACGTGGTCGCGAACGGTATCGAAGGCGCGATCGTCGAGTGCGGCGTCTGGCGCGGGGGCAGCAGCATGGCCGCGGCGCTGATGCTCGCCGACCTCGGCGCCGCCGACCGCGACCTCTACCTGTTCGACACCTTCGAGGGCATGTCAGAGCCCGGCGAACTCGACCGCCGCGCCGGCGACGCGGCTGGCGCCGCCGACCTGCTGGCCACCTCGACCAAGGGCGACAAGGTCTGGGCCTATTCGCCGATCGACGAAGTGCGCAAGAACCTGGCCTCGACCGGCTATCCCTTGGAGCGGATCAAGTTTGTCCAGGGCAAGGTCGAGGACACCATTCCGGGCGACGCGCCTGACAAGATCGCCCTGCTGCGGCTCGACACCGACTGGTATGAGTCGACCCGGCATGAATTGGAGCACCTGTTCCCGCGCCTTGTCCCCGGCGGCGTGCTGATCATCGACGACTACGGCGCTTGGGAAGGCGCCCGCCGGGCGGTGGACGAGTACGTCGCCGGCGGCAAGGTGAAGCTCCTGCTAAACCGGATCGACGAGACCGGCCGCGTGGGGGTGAAGCTCGGCTGACCCGCCTCGGCTTGGCTACTTCAGCGTCAGCGACAGGTCGTCGACAGAGCCGTCGTTGTAGTTTCCCGTCACCCGGGTGATGACGATGGTCACCGTCGCCGTGGTTGCGCCGGCCGGCACGGGGCCGCTCGCCGATTGGTGGAAGAGGCCGGTCTTCGTTTCGCGCTGGGCGGGCGTCACCGGGCCGATCGTCGCAACGCTCAGCTTCGCGCCAGCCTGGTTCTTGAACACGACGGTGACCTTGGCCGAGTCTGCCTGGTCCTCGTATCCGCCGAGCCAGCCGTCGAGGACGAACGTGGCCTTGCCGCCGGCGATCTCGCCGCGATAGGCGGCCAGCGACACCGTCTGCGTCGCGGTCGAGAGCGGCGCATTGCCGCCGGCGAAGAAGTTGTGGCCGCGATCGTCCGGGCCCGGCGAAGTGTGGTCCGGAAAGCCGCCCGACGCGCCGTACTGCACGGCGGTAAACTGGCCGGTGACCATCCAGCCCGGTGGCGAAGCGATCTGGCTGGAGCCAGGCGCGCCGGCCCCGCCTTCCGCATCGCCGTTCGTGATCAGATTGCCGCTCGTGGGCTGGGCCCAGGCGAAGCCGGCGCCCGTGGCCTGGGCGATCAGCACGGCCGCAGCGACGCGCGCCACGAACGGCAGTGTGGATCGGGAGTTCATCGCTCGGCGCCTCGCGGTCGACTGGAATCGAAGCGCCACCATAAGCTGCCACCTCAGCGCCACGAACCGCTTTTGCGGGGCTGCGTCTAGCGCGTCATCACCTGGCCGCAGCGGAGCTGGGTCAGCAACGCGCGCAACCCGTCCAGCCGAGGCGGCGGTCGCCACGGCACGGTGGGGACGCCGTAGGCCAGCGCGCTCCGAGCGTTGAAGATTGAGACGCTGTGGCTGGCGCAAAGCTGGCGCACCAAGGGCTCGTCCATCTCCACCAGCGCCATCACCTTAGGCCGGCGCTGGAGCAGGGGATCGTTGCGATTGAGAGTGCCCATGTCGAACAACAGGCCGCTGTCATGGTCGATCACCACGACGTCGGTCTTCGCGCTCTGGATGGCGGCGCTGGCCGCGGCGAATGGGGCGACGTAGCGCCAGGCCTGCCAGGCGCGCACTGGCGTCATGACCACGAGCGAGACGACGCAGGCGACTGCCAGCGCTCCGTTGGCGGCCGCGCGGCGCTCGCCGGCGAGTGAGTCGGTCAACTTCGACCACGCCCAGGCCGCGGTGAGGCAGGCCGACCCCAGCAGGCCGTGCATGTAGCGATAGCCCCAGCCGTGGGTTTGGGTCGGGGTCACGACGCCCATCAAGAGCAGGGTCAGCAGCACGCCGAGCACCAGCGCCCGCACCGGCCCGCGATGCCAGATCGACATGATCGCACCGATCAGCGCCAGCGGGGCGAGCAGCAGGTTTTGCCAGGTGACGAACCGCATCAATGACTGGCCCATGACGCCGATATTGTCGTAGCCCATCGCGTCCAGCACGCCGTCGATGCGGTCCATGAAGAAGTCGGCGCCAGTCGATCCGGTGTCGTCTGTCGAGACACCCGCCAGACCGGTGGCGATCGGCCACCATTCGAGCCAGAACAGGCAGATCGCGGCGTAGGCGACGATGTAGAGCGCGCCGAGGCCCCATCGCCGGTGGAACAGCAGCCGCAGGATGAACGGCGCGACGAACAGCGGGTGGAACGCCAGCTGGTGGATGCCGGTGGCGAAGAACCCGACCGCGATCGCGCCGGCGTGCCCGGCCTTGCCGCCGCGCAGGAAGAGCCAGAGCCAGGCCAGGTTGAACGCCAGGTGCGCCGGCATGGCGTAGGCGGTCATCGACATCACGATCAGCTGGGACGACGTCCCGAGCAGCGCGGCCGCGGCCAACGCCCGGTCCGGCCGCTCCGGCCACATTCGGCGTGCGACGCCCCAGGTCGCGACGACCGAGAAGGCGCTCAGCAGCGGATTGACCAGGCCGTCCGCGTGAGCGAGCCGCGCCAATGCCCGCATCGCCGCGTTGACCGGCAGGTAGGACGAGGCCCAGACGTTGTCCGGCAACGGCAGCATGTACATCGGCTGCATGGCGGTTGCGTAAGGCCGCCACTCCGGCGGGATGGGCGCCATCAACCGGTCGCTGGCGAAGATTTTCGCATCGAAGTTCGCCAGGAACTCGTCGAGCGACAGGGTGTAGCCGGCGAACACCACCCACGAGCCCAAGACGCCGGCGACGAGGGTCAACGCGGCCAGCGCCAACGGCAGCCGCCGTCCGGCCAGGATCGGCGGCCAGCGCACGCGCGACAGGATCGCCGGCGAGATCAGACCGAGCCCCACGGTCGCCACCAGGATGAGACCCAGCACCGGCATATCCTGGCGCCAGAAGAAGAAGCGCTCGGTGGTCCAGTTCGGATTGTCCAGCGAGCCGGTCAGCCAGATCGCCAGGCCCAGCGCGACCAGGATCAGCGCCCACGCCGCGAGGAGCAGCGCGAAGAGCGGCCGCCGAGCGCCTGCTGGCGCCTCATCGTTAAGCGAAATCTGTTCGGGCGCTGGGCTCGAAATCAACGGAGTACCTCTAGATCGTCCGTCTAGCGGCTTGGGGGCAATCCGCCCAGCCGTCTCGCAAGGCTTCGCTAGGATTCCGCCGCTACGATCGCGCCATCTCGAAGCCAAGGACTCCTCATTTTGGTCTTGCCCAGCCTTCCTTCGATCGATCGCCGCCTCAAGCTAACCATCCTTTGGTTGCTGGTGCTGCTGCTCGCCATCGATGGCGCGCTGCAGTTCGCCGCCCTCATCAATTTCCAGCCGCTTGGCGTCGACTTCTTGCCCCTTTGGACGGCGGGCGACATGGCGTGGTCGCATCCAGGGCAGGTCTACGACTTCGCCGCGGTAAGCCGCGCGCAAAGCTGGCTGCTGCCGAACCTTCATTGGTCGCGGCCTTACGCCTATCCGCCGACCGCGTTGCTGGTGCTGGCGCCGTTCGGCAAACTTCCGTTCTGGCCGTCGCTGACGCTGTGGGTGGCGCTTGGCTACGGCGTTTTTCTCTACGCCGGTTCGCGGCTGACGGGACGCCGCCTCGGTCTATCGCTCTGCCTGATGGCGCTGTCGCCGGCCGTATTGGTGGCGGCCTCCGTCGGTCAACCGGTGCTGCCCGCCGCTGGACTGATGGTGCTGGCGATGGTCGAACTGGAGCGGCGACCGCGTCTGGCCGGCGCCCTGATGGCCCTCGCGGCGGCGATCAAGCCGCAGGTGGCGCTGCTGGCGCCGGTTGCATTGATCGCGGGCGGGTCGTTCGATGTGCTGATCAGCGCCGCGGTGGTCGAGGCGATCTTGGTCGCCGCGAGCGTCGCCCTGTTCGGGCCGGCCCGGTGGAGCGAGTGGTTCGCCAGCCTGCCGGCTTTCGAAGCGCTGGTCGAGCGCACGCCTGGGTTGCTGCCCTGCATGATCACCCCAAACAGCGCGGCTCAGCTGTTGGGACTGACCGGCCCGGCGGCAACGCTTTGGCGCGCATTCTTCGGCCTGTTCGGCGTCGCATTGGTCTGGCGCGCATTCGCCAAGGGGAGTGGGAGCGGGGTCGCGGCGCGTCTGGGGGCGCTTTCCGCGGGTAGCCTGCTCGCCACGCCCTATGCGATGAACTACGACGGCACGCTGCTCGTGGCCGCCGCGGTCGCCATGGTGATCGAGAGCCTGGAGCAGCGCGGCTGGGTGTTGCGCCTGCTGGCTCTCTGTGCGGTATGCAAGCTGAACGCGACCTATATCGGACTGCCGGTGGTTTTGGCTTTCGCCGTCCTGTCCAGCTTCCGCGTCAAGCTCGCGCCGCTGGAGGAGCCCGGTCCAAGTTTGGCGCCCGTGACATTACCCGCGAGCTGACCGGCCGGCCGACGCCGCCCGTCAGGTGAGGGCGCCAGGGCTAGCGCCCCTTGTTCGGGTTGATCAGGTACTTCTCGCCGGTGGTCTTCTTGTTGTAGGCGGCCATGATCTCCGGCTGCAGCGCCTCGGTCAGCGAGATTTCCGCCGTGTAGTGGCTGGCGAACGTAGTCTTCAGTTCGTCGGCGACGCGCTGGCGCAGCCGGGCGCCTTCGGCCGGACCGACCTTGATCAGGAACGGGGTCAGCAGGAAGCCGCCGAGGCCCCAGGACATGCCGAACGCGCGGTTCAGCTCGGTCGGGCCGGTGTCGAGGCCGCCGTAGATGTAGACCTGCTTGTAGGTGGTCGAGCCGTAGCGGCTGTAGGCGCCGCCGGCGCGCTGGTTGGCCGCGACTTCCATGCCGGTCAGGATTTGGCCGGCCAGCTTGCCGCCGCCGATCGCATCGAAAGCGATCGTCGCGCCGGTGGCGACCAGGGCCGCGATCAGCTCTTCCATGAAGGTCGGCGTGGAGGAATCGACCACGTACTTGGCGCCGAGGCTCTTCAGCAGCGCCGATTGCTCGACGCTGCGGACGATGTTCACCAGGTCGACGCCGTCCTTCACGCAGATCTTCACCAGCATCTGGCCGAGGTTGGAGGCCGCGGCGGTGTGGACCAGGGCGGTGTGGCCCTCCAGGCGCATGGTCTCGACCATGGCCAGGGCGGTGAGCGGATTGACGAAGCAGGAGGCGGCGTCGCGCGGCGTGGCATCGGCGTGGACGACAAGGGCGTCGGCCGCCTTCACGGTGCGATATTGGGCGTACATGGCGCCGCCGAGGATGCCGACGGTCTTGCCGAGCAGCGCCTGAGCCTCGGGCGAGGCGCCGGCTTCGACCACCACGCCGCCGCCTTCGTTGCCGACCGGCAGCGATTGGTCGAGCCGTCCGGCAAGCGCGCGCATAATCGCCGGCGGAATTTTCGCGGTCACCACCGCCTCGTCGCCCGCGCCGGCGACCTTGACGGTCGACAGGTCGGCCGGGCCGAGCAGCAGGCCGAGGTCGGAGGGATTGATCGGCGTCGCCTCGATCCGCACCAGAATCTCGTCGGGACCGGGCGCCACGATCGGGACCTGCGCGAGAGAGAGTTCGAGCTCGCCGCTCGCCTTCACCAGCGAACGCAGCTGCAGTCCAACGCCTGAGTTGCCGTCGGCCATGGTCGTCTCTCCCTCTTTGCTCCCCTCCCCCCTGCGGGGAAGGGCCGGGGGTGGGGGTTTCAGCTCCCCTGTCCGCCGGGTTTCGTTTCACAACCCTATTAGCAGAAAACGAGGCGGCGCCCCCACCCCTAACCCCTGCCCGCAAAGGGGAGGGAACTCAGATCGAGTAGGTGTCGCCCCGTTCGTGCATCAGCTTCACAATCAGCTCGGCGGCCTCGGCCGGCGAGAGGGTGGTGGTGTTGACGCGGATTTCGGGGTTTTCGGGCTCTTCGTAGGGGCTGTCGATGCCGGTGAAGTTCTTCAGCTCCCCGGCGCGGGCCTTCTTGTAGAGTCCCTTCACGTCGCGCTGCTCGGCGACGGCGAGCGGCGTGTCGACATAGACCTCGAGGAATTCGCCTTCCGGCATCAGGTCGCGCGCCATCTGCCGCTCAGCGCGGAACGGGCTGATGAACGAGACCAGCACGATCAGGCCGGCATCGGTCATCAGCCGGGCGACTTCGGCGACGCGGCGGATGTTTTCCACCCGGTCGGCGTCGGTGAAACCGAGGTCGCGGTTGAGGCCGTGGCGCACGTTGTCGCCGTCGAGGATGTAGGTGTGGCGGCCCTCGGCTAGCAGTTTCTTCTCGACCAGGTTGGCGATGGTCGACTTGCCGGCGCCGGAGAGGCCGGTGAACCACAGCACCGCCGGCTGCTGGCCCTTGGCCGCGGCGCGGGTCTCCTTGGAGACGTCCAGCGCCTGCCAGTGGATGTTCTGGGCGCGGCGCAGGGCGAAGCGGATCATGCCGGCGCCGACGGTGCCGTTGGTGATCCGGTCGATCAGGATGAAGCCGCCGGTGTCGTGGTTGTCGGCGTAGGCGTCGAACGCAACCGGCTGGTCGAGGCTGTTGTTGCAGACCGCGATCTCGTTCAGCTCCAGCTGCTTG
>Ga0302314_10003942_pt1 | contig 27304 bp, 14 predicted proteins | sample III_Palsa_N2_3_FD_200533 | JGI IMG/M metagenome (GOLD analysis project Ga0302314, IMG submission 200533) | Peat permafrost microbial communities from Stordalen Mire near Abisko, Sweden - III_Palsa_N2_3 | ecosystem: Environmental > Terrestrial > Soil > Palsa > Peat permafrost | place: Sweden...
GATCATCAACACGGTACGCCATCTCGGCCTGGATGGCGCTCTGATGAGTGCAGCCACGGCAGTGGGGGTGTGGTGGGCCACCGGCCCTGGCGGCCTGGATTTGGGCTTGGTTGACGACGACTCGGCCGACTCGAGTACCCGGGAACTGCTTGCCCACCACGTCACCCGCTACTATCCGACCTTTCTCGGTTTGGTCGTCTGCTTCCTGGTGCTGCGCGCCGGGCGGCGCAGCGTTCCCGGGCGCCGGAAGAACCTGACCGGTGCCGTGTACGTGTCGCTGACTGCCCTCCAGGTCCTGGGGATCGGCGTGCTTCCTCTGACAGCCGCGCTGTTCGTGCCTGGCAGCGCAGTACAGCGGCTCTTGCCGTGCCTGGTGGGCGCGGTGTTGGCTTGTGCTGCCAGGCTGGCCATGTACGGAGGCGTTCGACGCCGCGCCGCTACCGATGCCGGATTCCTGCCTCCGCGAAATGTGCTCTGGCGGCCGAGAGCGCATCGAGCGGTGCAGCGTTGCACGACCGTAGCCCTGGGATCGCAGTTGGCAGCAGACCGTGCTCGTGCATCGTTCGAGGTTGCCAGGAAGGAGTTCGCGAAGTACAGCAGCAGTACCGGGCTAGCGTGGTGCTTGGCCGCGGAAGTGGACTACTTCCTTCATGTCAACGCTTTGGATCAAGCTGAGCAGCTGCTTGAGCATGGTGGCGCGGAAGCCCCGCAGAGGCAGCAGACCCGCTCTGAGCCGGCCGCAATCGCTGCACAGGCGCTGTTTCTCCAGGCTGTAGGGGATCCGAGTGCGGCGCTAGCCACGTTCCAGGCGGCCACCGAGGCGCTTCGGGCCGGTAGGCAGAGGGTGCCCGCTCGGCTGCGCATGCTTCAAGCGGTGGCGCGTGCCATGGAATCGGAGCACCAAGGGCCGGGCTATGGAGCCGCCATCGACAGGGCAGGTTTCGCACAGTTCGCCCGTCTCGTCTGGTTCCGACAGCCGACGCTGGTGATGCGCTACCTGCTGGAGCGCACCAGGCTGCTCGCCAGGTCACACCCAGAGGAGGCACTGAGAGTCATCGTTCACCTGATCCTCTTGGGGGGCCACCTGACCACGCCAGCGTCGTTCGCCGACCTCACTACGCAGGAGGCTTCCTACTTGGACCGGATGCGCGGTCAGTGTTGGGAGCTTCGGGCACAGATCAACGCGGACCTGCAACGCGGTGACGATGCTGTGAACGCCTATCTGGAGGCTGCTCGGCGGTACAGCATCCGCCTCTACCGAGCCCCTCAGGGTGTCGCACTGGTGCGCGCTGCCCTGGTCGCACTCGCCTGCACCCCCACCGATACCCACAGGGAGATTGAGCAGCTTGAACTGCTGTTGCGGGGGCTGCGCATGTTGGAGTACGACCGTGGGCTGCTGCGCACGCAAAGGTACCGCTTCGCGCTGGTCGAAGACCGCGATCAGTTGTACCGCGAGGTTTTCGCTGCCTTGTCCACCAACATCCGGCACGAGGAACAGCGTGCGGCAGAGATTGCGCTGTGGCTGATGGAGTCCTTGCACCGCAGCGCCACCTCCGCGACGATCCGGCGCGGCCTGGACACCGCCGGTGCACCGCAGCTGCGGCAACTGCGCACCCGCTATGAGGAGGTAGAGGCGGGGCTGGCGCAGCAGATTGGAGGTGCACTCGACGCTGCTGCTCTTCAGACCGAAGAGCAATCCGGCGAAGACGTGAATGAAGGGCCCGGCGCTGCAGAGGCGTGGGCAAACCTGCGTGAGGAGATCACGGCTGAATTCTCCAGGCGACTGGCCGACGCGCTGGTACCTGATCCGGTAGACCTGGCCGACATCGCACGCCGACTCGACGGGCGCGTCGCCTTGTACTACCGGTGCGAGCGCAGGCAGGAGGGCTGGCTCATCACCACCGTGATGCTTCTGCCGGACGGGCCCCGCATGGTTCAGACCGTGCTTGCGTCGCCGACGCCAGGGGCTGACGACGACTCGCCCAGGTTGAATCCCGCAGTGCTGCTGGACCAGCTCCATAGTGCTGACCATGGCTTGGTGGCGACCATTCACCGCACCGCCTTCCTTGGCGCGCGCGTGTGGAAAAAGTTGGCGCAAGCGCTCCTTCCGCCTGAATTTCAAGCTCTCCTGCAAGGCCGAACCACCGATGCGCGGCCTGCGATAATCGTGGTGGTACCGGATGGTCCCCTGGCCGCGGTGCCCTTCGCCGGGCTGCCCCTCAACGACGGCACCGCACTGGTTGAACGGGCGGTCACGGTCTTCATGCCCAACCTGGACATGCTCGCCCCAGTCCCCGAGCGCCGCATCGAGGGACGGGATTCGACTCGCATCCTGGTCAACATCGGTCAGCCTGGATTTGAAGAGACATTCGCGCGCGCCCGCGCCGAGGACAGTCAGCCAGGCCGGCTGCTCGTCACGGCAACGACGAACCGCGAGGAGTTCGTCACCGGCCTTGGCGGTCTGCAACGCGACGACGTGGCCCTGGTGTTCAATCACGGGCTGCTCTCCAGCACCACGGTGGACCAGCACGTACAGATGAACGACGGCCGTATCTTGTCGACGACGACCGCGTGGAACCTGGCGTGGCCCCGAACGGTGATCCTGGGCTCATGCTGGTCCTCGCACGTTGCCGTGTCCACCAGCGCGGAGCCACTGGCCATGGCGACAGCCTGCTTGCTCGGCGGAGCCGAACACGTGCTGGGAGCACAAGCACCGGCATACACTCGCGAGACGGGCCAACTCCTTGCCGCAGTGACGGTGAGTACGGCTCAGGGGCACCACCCGGCCCTGGCACTTCGAGAAGCCGCGCTTGCATCTCGAGCGTCGGGCAACGCTTGGCCGCCGCCCGCCTTTTGGGCCAACCTGGTTGTGTGGACGACACAACCGCCCGCCGCCGAGCCCGGCGAACTCGTGGATGAACGGCGCTGGTGGACCTCCCGGGACCTCCCCCTCGAACGGGGTGCCGCGCTCTTCAGCACCGAAGGGGTTCCGCGCACCGATGAGCTCCTGCGGCCACGGCCCGCCTCCACCCCGCAGAGCAATATGCCCCCTTTTGGGCCTACCCTGCGAGCAGCGCTGAAACAGGCTCGCTCCTCACACGGGGACGTGCCCTTGACCTCAATGGAGTTCTTCACCGCGGTGCTGGCTACGGACACGGTTGACTGGACCTCCTTCCTCCGGGCTGCCGGCCTTGGCAGCCCTCCTCAGTCATCTCCGCGCGACGACGGTTCCATGGCCCAGGGCACCAAGCTGATCTGGGGCGACGGCTTGTCGGTGGAACTCAACGTGGCCTTGACGCTGTCCATGCGCATCGGGCAGCGTCTGCGCATCGCCCGTGGTAACTCGAAGCTGGAGCCGGCGCACATCGTCTACGGGCTGATCGAGCACCAGGACAATGCGGTCGCCAAGTGGCTGGCCAGCGGGTCATCGTCAACAACCGCAGAGCTGAGGGATCTGCTTGCCCAGCAGGTCCTTCCAACAACTATTCCACCGGCCGCGCAGCTGCCACCGCTCCCCAAGCAACCGAAAGCCAAGCCTGAACCAGTGCCTGTCGGAGTATTCCGCCTGCACCACCGAATCACCGCCGACGCCGAACTCTTACGTGTCGTCTCGCAAGCCGCCGCCGACGAGACCGGCGTCCTGACCACCTTGGGCTTTGCGCGTACGGCGCTGCGAACCGACCTCTCCCTCGCTCGGGATCTCCGTATCCAGGCTGAGACGGAACCTCTGAATGCCCGAGATGCTGAACGACTACCTGCTGCGCGCAGCGGACGTGGTCTGCGGCTGAGCGAGGACCTCACGCTGACGGCGAGCCCGCACCTCATCCGCGCGACCGAACTGGCCCAACGGCTCTGCCTTCATCAGCGGACGGGCCGGCTGACCACGAGGCACTTGACCGCAGCGCTGATAGGTGTCGACGACAGCGATGGCGCTGCCGAACTCCGCAAACGCTCGCCGGTACCACTGGAAACATACCCGGTAGCGCTTGACGCTCTCTTTCCTGCGATCGATGTCAAGGATCCCTTGAAGGAGTCGTATCGCGAGAGCGAGGTGATCAATCCGGTAGCCGACATAATTGCGCTGGTGCTCATCGGGGCTGCGCTCGGAATCCGCTGGTGCGCCCGCAAAGTAGGCAGGTTCGCGCTGGGGATCTGTATTCTGCTCGCGCTGGGTACCACAGCAGCTCTGCACTCCGCAGGGACTGCGGAGGCTAACACGGATCTGCTGGCACGGCAGGGGTACACGATCGATGGCACTGTGCGTACGACCGACGGCAGCGGCTACCCGGCTGTCCTAGTGGGTCAACTATCGGGGTTCTACGTCGGGCCGGCGGTCGAGGGTATTGTGAACTCCGTCAAGAGTTCCACGCGAGGGGTGCCTGCCGCTCTGCACGATGAGTACGTGTTCGCCGTTCCAGCGATCCGCGCTGGAACGCCTGCGAGCGGAAATGTCGTACTGACGTACAAGGGACGTACCACGCAGGCGTCGCTCCACTGCGATGGCATAGCGCGCAGCCTGTTCTGTCTCGCCGAGGTCAAACTCACTGGTGCGGCCTCGCCAGGAAGCTTCCGCTGGAACAATGCCACCGTCGTGCTCAGCGCCAGCCATCCCAAAGCATCGGCTCTCCTGCTCCAACGCAGCGGACCCCAGTTAGCTGTGGACGCGGCCACGGTCAAGGCGCTCGCACCGGCGCAGGTCGGCGCAACCGCTTGGCTCACCGTTACGGACGACAACAACTACGCGATTGGAGGACTCGAACCAGTCATATTGAACGGCAAGTCCCACCTCCTGCCGATTCTCGGCTTCGCGGAAGCAGCACCGGCCAAGACTCGAACCGAGGTCTTTCCCTACAGCGTGTTCGCGTCGTACGCCACAGCACTGGCTGAGTCTCACACGGGCTTCGTCCAGGGTGCTGTCGCGGCAATCGGAGCCGTCGTCGCACAAAACCCGATGCCCTCAGGGCCGCCGCTCCTCACCCTCAGTCCCGAAATTGCCAGCCCTGCAGACCTTGGCGGCGTCCGCGACAACGACATCGTGGTCAGCTTGGACGGTCGCGATGTCGACTCCTCGGCCGCCTTCGTCACAGCCGTGCGCTCACACAAGCCCGGTAGCACCATCAGTCTGACGGTTTCACGGTCAGGGAAGATCGTCCACCTCCGCATCCGTCTCGGCTACGTAGGGGGATGAGACGACAGCCGATGGCCTTGGCCTATCGAGAACCTCATTCCCGCAGTTCATCCAGCTGACCTGACCGTGACCCGAGTGAAGCGAAGCCTCAGAGGCAGGCCAGCAAATCCGGGGATCCATGGCTCGGCGGTCCGGGCATTGCTGAGGCGGCCAGCAGACCCTGCCTCTGACAGGCTTACCCCCTGGAGCCGGGGCGTTATCCCTGTTGTGAGGACACCGTAGACCGTCGCGTCCCAGGGAACCGGGAACGCCCAGCGGTTCCGCGCCTGCTCCATGACACCGCGGCGAAAGCGTTGGAGAAGGACGGCCGGCTCCCGCGCACCCCCGTGGGCGCGGGTCCCTGACCGGCGGTCGGTGGCTGCCACGGGAGCCCGGCCGCGCCTCTCGCGTCCTCGTCCACAGTGACGTGTGGCAGCGACCACCCGAGACGGGGATTCACGACGGGAACATCACGTGCGTCCTGTCGACGGTCACGCAATCGCGTGACCGTCGAACGAGGTTCAGCCGGCCGCGATGCCTTCTCCGCCGACCGCCCCGGGCACGGTGGCCCTGACGCGCCTTCAGCGCCGGGTGTAGGTCGCGGTGAGCGATGCGGTGGAGAGGGCCTGCTTCTGCAGTTCGAGCAGGGTCTGCCGGGGCGGGGTGTCCTTGCCGTACCGGGTGGGGACGGCGTCCCGAAAGGCGTACAGCGTCAGCCGGTAGGTGTGCGCGGTGCCCTTGGGTGGGCAAGGGCCGTCGTAGGTGGCCTCGCCGAAGTCGTTGAGCGCCTCGCGGGCACCGGCTGTCAGGGTGTGCGGCATCAGGATTGTGGTGGTGCCGGGGAGGCCCAGTTGCAGCCAATGGATCTTTGGGGTCGTCACGTCGACCATGGACAGGGCCAGTTCTCCTGTGCCTGCGGGGACGTTGGCGATGCGCAGCCCTGGGGAGTAGTCGTGGGGGTCGTCGCAGGTGAACTGCGGTGCGAACGCGTCGGACGATTCGAAGCCCTCGCCCGGGGACAGTTTCATGGGCCCAGCGGGGACAGCCGTGGTGAGCACGGGTCGGCTCGATGCCGCGGAATCACCGTTGGCGGGGGTCGCTGAGGCCGAGCAGGCCGCGCACAACAGCACAGAAGCGCAGGCGACGGCAGCCGAAGAGGCACGAGGATTCATGCCGCCACCGTAGATGCCCGGAAGGTGCCTATTTTCGTTGAAACAGCTCAAAATGTTCTTACATATCCCTAACGACACCGTCCCCTGATTTTTTGTTCCTCTGACTCGGGCTGTGCCTCTGCGATGCACCTGTCCTACCCTCGGCTTCGCTCGTTTGATCACGCGGGCCTTCGGCTCGACCGATCTGCTTACGAAATGGCCGGTGGCGAGGGGAACCCAGTGGGCATCAAGTGCCCGTGTGGTTCCGACTGCTTTCCCAGCAGGTTCGCATGGGGGTTCCGCGCCGGGGTCATGTGGGCTGGGCGGGTTCGTGCCGGGGGCGCGCTGATCGGTTCGAAGCGGGAGGGGGGTTCGGGTCTGCTGCGACAGATGTGTTCGCCGCCCGGTTCCCGGAGCCGGGAAGTAGTGGCAGGACGTGCGGCGCCGGCGGCTCGGCGCCGGTAGGCCACCGATGGTGGGCAGATGGCGGTGTACGTGGGCGAGCCGCTGCCGGCACGGGGCGGGATCGGTCTGCCGGAGGTGTTTGCTCGCTCCCAGCGCTGGGGGAACCCGATCCCATGGATCGGCCCGAGACCGAGGATGTCCTGACCAACGGCTTGATTCGGGACCGCGCGGCCACGGAGCACGTCCGGACCAACTACCGGGCCGTGGGGGGAATGGCGCGCTGATGCGGGCGGTCACCCGGGAGGCTGGGCTGGACACGAAGCTCACCCCCGCATTGCGGATGAGCGGGCGTTCGGTGGAACGATGGCGCCGAGCCTGGCGCGGAAGTCGTCAACCGGGAGGCCGACGTCGGCTCTCCGGGATGTCCCGCTTCAGCGAGGTGCAGATCGCCAGGCTGGGCTGCGAGTTGGGGCGCGGTCCGCTGGCGCGCCCGACCGATCGCGGCCCAGCCCTCGCGTTCCCCTCAGCCCGACTTGCTACTTCACTGCCAGCACGTCCACTTTTTGAATCTCTGGGGGCTGGGCAAGCAGGGTCGGCGTGATCTCGCCGAGTGCTGCGGCGATCGGGCCGGAAAGATGTGCTTGGCGCCCGTGCTCGGACTCGAAGGTGTCGAAGATTCCGAAGCGCCGATCATCGATCCGGAACGCATACCAGGTCACCGTCTCGGCCTCAGCCGAGGCCAACTCGCGCCCCTGTTCGAGGAACGCGGCCAGCTCTGCTTCCTTCCCCTGTTGTGCTTCGACCAGGACGAGTAGCCCGGTGGTGACAGTCATGAGCATGCCCCTTTCAGTGAGCTGCCGGCTCGGCGCCGTGACCCGGGCAGACATGAGTTCCCCGGGATCACATCATGAGTGACGGCGGAGGGGAGTGGTCTTACCGACTCGCCTCCCATGGCATTTCCCTGTGCACCGTCCGGCAGCCCTACCAGGGGTTCAACGCACGGGCCCGATTCGGCCGAGGTGAAGCACGGGGCGGCACACCTACGGGGGTACTCGCCCCGTCGTTCGCAGTCGACGTCCCGCACTGCGCTGATCATGTCGGCGAACGGTGCTCTGCCCGAGTCTGCCGGGCAACCTCTGCGCCCGTGATCCACCCTCGGCCCGAAGGGGAAGGATGAAGCGCACGCTCATGTCCTTCCGCATGACAGCGGTCACGGTAGCGGCTTCCTTGGCTGCCTCTGCCCTTCCCGGAGCGTCGGCGGCTGCCTCCACTACCTGGCGAACCGGCCGATCGGGGAACGGGCCCAGGGGACGGTCTTCGTGCAGACGGACAACACCGTCAGCAACGAGGTCGTCGCCTACAACCGGGCCGCCGACGGCTTCCTCCACCGGACCGGCGCCTTCGACACCGGCGGCAAGGGAGGCATCCTCGGTGGCTCGGTCGTCGACCACCCCACCCCCCAGGATCCCCTCACCTATGACTGCGTGCATCAACTGCTCTTTGCCGTCAACGCGGGCAGCCAGCCCTTCGGTTTCATCTTCGACCGCCAGGGCCACCTGGTCGTCACCGATGGCGTCGGCAACAGTGTCCTGACGTTCCGACTCCCGGTCAAAGTGGCACACCGAACAAGCCCTGGACTGAGGGACTGCCCTCGCTCAGTCGCTCACCGCGGCCAGCAGACCCTCGAAGTCCTGTGCGCAGGGGCCGCAGGCGCGCAGGTGAGCTGCCATGCCGGGATAGCGCGCTGCTGCGCCGTCCTCGGTTGCCACCAGGTCGACGTAGATGTGCAGCATCTCCATGGCCTGGTCGCAGCCCACGTCGCGGGGATCGGTGTGCAGGAAGCGCTCGATCCGTGCCGACGATTCGTTCACGTGTTGTCCCCTGCCTTTCGATCCAGATGTCCATTGGTGACGAGATGGGCCCGCAACTTACGTCGTGCGTCGAAGACCGTTTTGTAGATCGCGTTGCGGTTGGTGTTCCACCGCACGACGAGGGCGTCCAGGGGCACTCCGTCGAGCACCACGGCGACGAAGACCTGGCGCTGATGGTCGGTGAGCACGTCGTCCACTGCCTGCCGGAAGGCGCGTACCAGCTCGCGCCACTGCGACTCATGGGCCGGGTCCAGGCCGAGACGGTCGGGCAACCGGTCCCAGTCTTCAGCGTCCAGGGCCTCGGTCGGCCGGTGCCAGAAATGGCGGCCCAGCTTGGAGGAGACCTCCAGGATCACGAAGCGGTAGGCCCAGGTGGTGAAGCGGCTCTCCCCCCGGAAGTCCGCCAGCTTTCGGGTGATGGCGAGCAGCGCGTCGGCCGCCGCCTGGTGCGCCAGGTCGTCCGACTCCGGGCCGTTGATCCGTGTGTCGGAGCCTCGACGGCGCAGCTCGCTCCTGGCGATGCGCAACAGCATCGCGTACAGGCGCTCGTACGCCTCCTCCCGGGTCCGGCCGGAGGCGTCGCTCAGCGTCGCCACCCACGCCGCTGACTCAGGGTCGAGGGCCGGCCTCTCGGTGGCGGTACGGCTGCGTCCGACGTCCCGCTGTCCCATGGCTTCAACTTTATCAGCGGGCCCGCCGGGTCGTTCTCGGTGGACCCGCCGTCCCCTTTACCGCGCGGCGTGTTTACTGCCCGGCGTGCTCCTTCACATAGCGGACCAGCCCCGCGACGTCCTCCGGCACGAGACGGCCGATGGCGCCGTTCGAGTAGACGGCCACCACGACCTGCCCCCGCGGGTTGAGCACGAACCCGGTCGACTGCAGGTACTCGGGCTCGGGGTTGACGAACGCACCGGTCAGACCGGCGACGGCGCGGGCATCGGCGCTGTGTCCCACGGGGAAGGTCAGCTTGAGCTTGTCCACCAGGGCAGTGGTCGTCGCCTCGTCGTCCACGGAGAGCGCGACGACCTTCACACCGAGCCCGTCCAAGGTGTCCTGGGCCCGCTGGAAGGCGCGGAGCTGGGCGTTGCAGTACGGGCACCACGAGCCGCGGTAGAAGAGGACGACGCCGAAGTGTCCTTCCAGCGTGTCGGGCAGCGAGGCCGTGGTGCCGCCGGGAAGGTTGAGCGGCAGGGTCGGGAAGGCGTCGCCGGGGTGCAGCAGGTCGGTCATCGCAGTTCTCCTGTCGTACGTGTCACAAAGGGCGGCCGTCATCGGTCCGCACCAGGTCAGCGACAGACGACGGCCACTTCTTACCGGCCCCGCGTCGGCACGACGGGTCCGTCCGGGCTGCTGGCCGGTAAGACCCCGGCTCCGGCCGCAGCTCACAGACGAACGGAATTGCTGTCCATGCAGAACGGAGTAACCATGCGTCTCGAAGGACGTACCGCCGTGGTGACCGGAGCAGGTCGGGGAATCGGGCGCGCCATTGCCCTGGGGCTGGCTGACCTGGGTGCCGTGTCGGTGCTGGTGGCCCGATCGGCGGACGAGCTGGACAAGACGATCGAGCTGGTGAACGGGCGCGGTGGGCACGCGGTCGCCGCGCCCACCGACCTCGGTTCCCCGGGCGCCGTCGCCGAGGTCGTCAGCCGGGCCGAGGCGGCGCTGGGCCCGATCGACGTCCTGGTCAACAACGCCGCGACCGTCCAGCCGCTGTCGCCGAGCCCGGGCGTCGACATCTCGGCCTGGAACGCGGCGCTTCAGCTCAACGTGACCGTGCCCGCGGCCCTCGCCTTCGCGCTGCTGCCGGGCATGCTCTCGCGCGGCTGGGGCCGCGTCGTCAACGTCTCCAGCGGGATCGCGGCCAATCCCGGGTTCATGATCGGGGGCAATGCCTACGCGACGACCAAGGCCGCGCTCGAAGCCCACACCCTCAACCTGGCCGCCGAACTCGACGGCAGCGGCGTCACCGCCAACGTCTACCGACCCGGCTCGGTCGACACCGCCATGCAAGCGTGGATCAGGGACAACGGCAAGGACCGCGTGGCGGACGCCACCCACCAGAACTTCCTCCGCAACCACGAGCAGGGCACCCTCATCAGCCCCGAGGACTCTGCCGCGGTCCTCCTGCGGCAGCTCACCGGCCCGGACAACGGGCGGATCTGGGACGTCCGGGACCGTGCCTGACCGCCTTGCGGGTCCCAGGAGGTCGGCGGCCGTCCGCTGGTCCCCAGCCAGGTCGCCTGATAAGCGTGGTCCGACACGATCCCCGCTCCGAGGTCTACGCCTCCCGAGTCATGCCCGCTCCAAGGAGCGGCGGGGCAACCCGAGCGTGATCGAGGACTTGGAGCCGCTGAAGGCGTACGTGCCGTTCCAGATCGAGATCGGGTGCGGGCCGTCCGTGGAGGCCGGGATCCCGCCGCCGCACCGGTTGCGCGAGATCTACCGGGTCACCGACCGCGCCTCGCACCGCTTCGTGCCGGCCCCGGGGGCCGACAGCTTCCTGCCGGAGCTGCTGGGCGAACCGGAGACGAAGACGGGGGAACTGGTGGAGACGTTCCCTGCTTCCTGGCCGAGCCGAGCCCCGGCCACCTCGCACCGCCGGGTTGTCACCCCGTACGGAGAGCTCGGTACGGAAACCGAAACCACAGCGGTACTGCGATTCGACCTGAACCACTGGGGCAGCCTGAAGGGGACCACGAAGGCGGCTGGCTGCGGCTGGTCCACAGCCTGCCCCAGATCGGCGCAGCGCTGCCCCAACGTCCGCTTCCCCCGCCACGCCACAGTCGCCGACGCACGCGCAGGCCACCCCAGCCCGGCCCCCGCGTCTCCCACGCGGGCCGGGCGTCCAGGTCCACGCCGCCCGGCCCCCGCGTCGGCGGGGAGCACCCCAACATCCGCATCCAGGTCGTGCCGTTCAGCGCCCGGCCGCCTCGCCCGCGACTACGCAACTCTCCCAGGCCGCTCCGAAGCCATGATCCACCTCGCCATGACCGACCTCATGGCCCGTCGCCGCACCGGCGGAGCCACCATCTCCTGGCGCGACCTAAAATCCGAGCTCAACCAGCACATAGCGGGATGAAACGCTGGGAGAAAACGACCTCTGAGACTCCTCTGAGATTGCCAGGCGATCCTTTGTCACGCGATGGACGTTCCGCTGCGATGCTGGAGGCCGCTGTGCTCGACCGTATCCTTGACTGCCTGGTGGTGGGTGCGGGGCCAGCCGGCCTCCAGCTCGGCCAGTTGCTGCACGAACAGGGCCGGGACTACGTGATCCTGGAGGCAGGGAACGCGCCGGGGAGCTTCTTCGGGGTGTACCCGCGCCACCGGCGGCTGATCTCGATCAACAAGCCGCACACAGGCAGCCGAGACCCGGAGTTCAACCTGCGGATGGACTGGAACTCTCTGCTGTCGCCGGATCCCGAGCTGCTGTTCACCCGCTACAGCGAGCGATACTTCCCCGACGCCGACGACATGGTGCGCTACCTTTTCGACTTCGCCGAGCGGTTCGGGCTCCGGATCCACTACGGCAGCCGGGTCGCGGAGGTCCGGCGGGAGGAGGACGACGGCGGTTTCACCGTGCACGACGATCAGGGCCGGCAGTACCGGGCGCGGTGCGTGGTCATGGCCACCGGTGTGAGTCGGCCGTATGTGCCGGGGATCCCGGGGATCGAACACGCCGAACAGTACGCCACGGTCTCGGTCGAACCCAAGGAGTTCATCGACCAGCGGGTGCTGATCATCGGCAAGGGCAACTCGGCGCTGGAGACGGCAGACAACCTGATGGAGACCGCGGCGGTGATCCATCTCGCGGGCCCGCACTCGCTGCGGCTCGCGTGGCAGAGCCACTTCGTCGGCCACGTGCGGGCCGTCAACAACAACTTCCTGGACACCTACCAGCTCAAGTCGCAGAACGCGGTGCTCGACGGAACGGTGCGGAGCATCGAACGGCAAGGGGACGGCTACCTGGTGCGAGTCGCGTTCTCCCGAGCCGACGAAGTGGTGAAGGAGCTGCGCTACGACCGGGTGATCGCCTGCACCGGATTCCGCTTCGACGGGTCGGTCTTCGCCGACAACTCCCGGCCCCGGCTGGTGATCAATGACCGCTTTCCGGAGCTGACCAGCGCCTACGAGTCGGTGAACGTAGCCGGCCTGTACTTCGCCGGAACCCTGACCCAGCAGCTCGACTTCAAGAAGTCCACCAGCGGTTTCATCCACGGCTTCCGCTACGGGACCAGGGCGCTGCACCGGATCCTGGAGCAGCGCGGCCACGACCGGCCCTGGCCCTCCCACGACCTTCCCGCTGTGGAAGGTGAGTTGGCGGCAGCCGTGGTCGAGCGAGTCAACCGGACGTCGGCGTTGTGGCAGCAGTTCGGGGTACTCGCCGATGTGCTTGTGGTGGACGACGCGGCAGGCTCGGCCTCGTACTACGAGGAGGTGCCGGTCGGCTATGTGCACGACGGCCTGGTCGCCCCTGGCGACACGGACGTCTTCGTGGTCACCCTGGAGTACGGCCCGGACCACGACAAGGTGGATCCGTTCGACATCAGCGTCCGCCGGGTGGCGCAGGACGTGGTGGGCACCGCCCACGACGCCGCCTACCTGCACCCGGTGATCCGGCACTACCGTCGCGGCGCCCTGCGCGCCACGCACCACATGGCGGAGAACCTGGAGAACGAGTGGACCAGCACGGGCGTGCACGTGGAGCCGCTGAGTGCCTTCTTTGCCGGTGCGACCCGCGGGCGCGGAGCCACCTTGGATGCTGACTGATGGAGCATCAGATGCATGTGAACATAAGGGATTTCGAGTCGTCCGCGCGGGCTGCGCTGGATCCGGTGCACTACGACTATGTCGCCGGGGGCGCTCGCGACGAAGTGACGGTACGGGCCAACGAGGCGGCCTTTCGGCAGTTGAGCCTGCTGCCGAGGGTGCTTCGGGGCCGGGAGAAGCGGGAGTTGGACGTCTCGCTGTTCGGCAGCAGAGCCAGCATGCCGGTGCTGCTCTCCCCGACCGCCTTCCACCGGTTGGCCCATCCTGAGGGCGAACTGGCCACCGCCCGGGCGGCTGCGGCGGCCGGAGCGATCATGGTTGTGAGCATGGCCAGCACGGTGGCGGTCGAGGACGTCGCCGCCGCGGCCCGCCAAGCGGCGCCGGACCGGCCGACCGCGCTGTGGTTCCAGCTCTACCTCCAGCCGGATCTGGACTTCACCGAGGCACTGGTGCGCCGGGCGACCGAGGCCGGCTGCACGGCTCTGGTGGTGACCGTCGATTCGCCGGTGCTGGGCCTGAGCGAGCGCAACAAACGCAACGGGTTCACGGACCTGCCCGAGGGCATGTGCTGCGAGAACCTCCGTGAACTGCGCGGCGGGGAGCCCGGCAGCGTGCGGCAGATCATCATGTCACCCGAGCTGTCCTGGGATCACGTGGACTGGCTGCGCCGGCTCACGTCCCTGCCGATCCTGCTCAAGGGCGTGCTGCATCCGGAGGACGCCCGGCTGGCCGTGCGGCACGGCGTGGACGGGCTGCTGCTGTCCAACCACGGCGGCCGGCAGCTGGACACCGTACCGGCCACCATCGACCTGCTGCCGGAGATGGTGGACGCAGTCGGCGGGCGCGTCCCGATCCTGCTGGACGGGGGGATCCGGCGCGGGACGGACATCGTCATGGCGCTCGCGCTGGGCGCGGCGGCAGTCGGCATCGGCCGACCGGTGGTGTGGGGACTGGCCACCGACGGCGAGCAGGGCGTGCGGAGCGTTCTGGAGCTGCTGCGCCAGGAACTGGACCACACGCTGGCCCTCTGCGGGGCCTGTGGCCTGAGCGAGCTGACGCCGGACCTGGTCCGCCAGGTGCCCGCGGGGCGAAGGTGAGTGCGGGGTGGACCGCCGCCCTGGCAGTGCTGGCGGTACTGGTGGCGGCGAGTCTGCCGTACTGGATGCCGGGGGCGGTGGTGGCGTTGCGGGTGCGGATCTTCGCCTGGATCAACGGCGAGGAGGGCGTCCCGGTCCCGGGCAGACTGGTCGGCACGGACGCCTTCAGACAGGTCTACGCGCACCCGGCGGCCGACGGCCGGAGCCGGGGCGCCGCACTGTCCGACCTGTTCTGGTACTGGCTGGCCCCCGGGCCCGAGGTGCACCAGGAGCATCTGGAACCCGGCCCCCGCTATGAGGAGGTCGCCCGCAGCACCCGGGAGATCCTCACCGGCCTGGACCGGGAGGGCTGGGCGGCCCTGGTCTCCCGCCGGGCCGGGCCGCTGCTGGACGCCTTGCCCGGCGACCGGACCACGCTGGTCCGGCTGCGGGATCTGATGATGCCGCTGTGGGCCGAGGTCTACTACGAGTTGGTCTTCGCCGAACCGTGCCCGGCGGGGGCCCGGGACCTGATCGTGGCCAACGCCGACGACGTGGTCAGCGCCCTGAAGTGCACCCGGCTCAGGCACATGGGCCGCCGCGACCGGCTCACCCGCTACCTGGCGCAGCGCATCGCCGAGGGCGCCGCGCCGGACGCCCTGCCCGCCTCGCTGACCACCCGCGAGCAGGGCTACTACCTGCAGGGGGCGTTCTTCAACACCGCCGTGGTGCAGATGTCCGAGGCCATGGCGCACCTGCTGCTGGCCATCGCCGCCTACCCGGAGGTGCAGCAGCGGCTGCGGGCGGACCCCGATGACAGCGCCTACCTGGACCGGGTCATCGACGAGGTACTCCGGCTGTACCCGCTCTTCGGCGTGGCCCACCGGATCACCTCCGCGGAGATCGCCGTGGACGGCGCCACCATCCCGGCCGGGTCGGTGCTGCTGTTCAACTACTCCGAGTACCAGCACGCGGGCCTGTCCGACGCGGACCGGTTCGACCCCGACCGGTGGCTGCGGGTCTCCGCCCGCGACATCAACCACATCCCGTTCGGCGTGAGCGCCAACCGCCCCTGCCCGGCGCGCGGGATCGCCCCGATCGGAATGCGGGTGGCCGCCCGCGAGGTGCTGTGCCGATTCACCCTGAGTTCCTCGGCGTCGCACACCCGCTCCCTGCCCAGCCGGGGGCCGTGCCTGCTGACGCCGCTGGGCCCCGCGGCCCGCACCGGGATGCCGCAGGCCCTGCGACTGCCGCTGCTGCGGCTGCGGGACCGGTGGGAGGGGCTGGGCCGGAGCATCGTCCAACTGGTCCTGGGCAGCTACATGGTCTGGGACGCACGCCGCCAACGCCTGTGCCAGAAGTACTTCGCGTCCCAGGAGGCCGGACAGTGACCGTCACCGAACTCGCACCGAGGTTCTTCCTCGCCGCGGTGGTAATCCTGCTGGTCTGCCGGGCGGTGTCCTGGGTACTGGCACGGGTGCGGCAGCCGCCGGTGGTCGGCGAGATGATCGCCGGGGTGCTGCTCGGCCCCTCGCTGTTGGGCCTGCTGGCTCCCGGACCGGAGCGGGAGCTGTTCCCGCCGGCCCTGCTCCCGGTGCTGTACGTGGTGGGTCAGGTCGGCCTGGTCGCCTTCATGTTCCAGGCGGGGCACGAGTTCGCCTCGTTCCTGGGACGCGGCCTCGCCGGTACGGCGGTCACCGTGTCGGTGGCCGGGATCACCATGCCGCTGGCTCTGGGCGTCGGCCTGACCTTCCTGGCCCACGGTCATGTGGACGTCTTCGTGCCGGGGGTGTCCACCGGGGTCTCGGCCGCGTTCGTCGGGGTGGCCCTGGCCATCACCGCGTTCCCGATGCTGGCCCGGATCATCACTGAGCGGGGGCTGGCCGGCAGCCGCTTCGGCTCGTTGGCGCTGGCGAGCGGCGCACTGGACGACGTCGTCGCCTGGGTCCTGCTCGCCGCGATCCTCAGCGTCCACACCGGCCGCACCAGGCCGGTGCTCGAGGCCGTCGGCGGCGCGGCGCTGTTTGCCGCCGTGGTGGTGCTGGTGCTGCGGAAGCTGCTGGACAAGGCCCTGGCGCAGCCGTGGATGAGCGACGAGGGGCGGCTACTGGTGACGGTCGCCGTGCTCTTCACGGCCGCGTGGTTCACCGACGAGATAGGGCTCTACGCGGTGTTCGGCGCGTTCGGCGTCGGTATGGCGATGCCGCGCACGGCCGCGGCCGAGCGGGTGGTGCACACCACCGGGTTCACCGTCAGGATCGTCTTCCTGCCGATGTTCTTCACCTACTCCGGCCTCAACACCCGGTTCGGACTGCTCGGGGACCCCGCACTGCTGCTGTTCTCACTGGCCGCCGTGGTCGTGGCGGTGGTGGGCAAGTTCGGCGCCTGCTGGGCGACGGCGCGGCTGCGCGGGGAGCCGAACGCCGTGGCCGCCCGGCTCGGCACGCTGATGAACGCCCGGGGTCTGATGCAGTTGATCGCCCTCAACGTGGGTCTCCAGGCCGGGTTGGTCAACCACAGCCTGTTCACCGCCCTGGTCCTGGTCGCCCTGATCACCACGATGATGACGGCGCCACTGCTGTCGTTGCTGGATCGGCGTCTGCCAGTGCCGGACCCTGTCGGGAGCGACCTCCCGTCGCCCGAGGCACGGTTGACCCCCCAGTGAACCGCCGGCGCCGACGCCCTGCCCCACGCGGGGGTCTGCGGCGCCGCGGATTCCATGCGCATGCCACAATCGCCCTGATGACCACGCATGCTTCGCCCCCTGCCACCCCTAGGCTGCTCCTGGTCGAGGACGACCAGGAGCTGGCCGCCATGCTGGCCGGACTGTTCACCGACGAGGGCTATGAGGTGGACCTGGCCGGCGACGGCCAGCGGGGCCTGCATCTGGGCTTGAGCCGCAGCTATCAACTGATGGTCGTCGACCGTCGGTTACCGGTGCTCGACGGCCTGGAGATGCTTCGGCGGCTGCGTCAGCGGGCGGTGACCGCCCGCGTTCTGATGCTCACCGCCCTGGGCGACCGCTACGAGCGGGTCCGCGGACTGGACGCGGGCGCGGACGACTACCTCGTCAAGCCGTTCGATGTGGACGAACTCCTGGCACGGCTGAGGGCATTGGGCCGCAGATTCCTGGACGAGGCGGAGCAGGTGCCGATCGGTGCCGGCCTGCTCGACATGGATCGGCGCGACGTCGTACTCCCCGACGGTCAGCGCGTACCCCTGTCACCGCGGGAGTTCGACCTGCTCCAGGCTCTGGCGCTGCGGCCGAGAAACGTCCAGACCCGCCCACATCTGCGCGCCCGGGTCTTCGCGGACGCGAGCGCGGAATCGATCGTGGACACCTATGTCTACTACCTGCGCCGCAAACTCGGCCCGACCGTGATCCGCACCGTCCGTGGATTCGGCTACCAGATCGGCACGCTGTGACACGGCTCGCCGAACCCGAACGGCGGGTGCTGCGCACCGTCCGGATCCGGCTGACCATCCAGGTCGCCGGCGCCATCACTCTCGTCGTGCTGCTCCTGGGTTGCCTGACCTACTGTCTGTTCGCCCGTGACCAGCGGTCCGAGGTGAACCGCGCGCTCCAGTACGCTATGGGTTCCAGCAGCCCGAGCCACAGCGACCCCTGCCTGTGGCTCTACGTCGAGCGGGGCGGCCGGATCGGGCGGCCCGCACAGTCACCGGCCGGCCTACCGGTGCTGGGCGCGATCAGGCAGGCCTCGCTGGACCATCGGACCCGGACCTTCTCCGAGGTCCTCGACGGGACGCACTACGCCGTCCGCACTGAGCAGCGCGGGGACGAGGTGCTCCAGGCCGCCTTCGACGAGCGCTACCTCCGCTCCGACCGTCACAATGTGATGGAGACCCTGCTCGTCGCCGAACTCGTCGGTCTGGTCACGGCCGTCGTCACCGGCGCGGCTCTGGCCCAGCGGGCGATCGCGCCACTCGGCCGGGCACTGGTCAGGCAGCGGGAGTTCGTCGCGGACACCAGCCACGAACTGCGCGCGCCACTCACCCGGCTGCACACCAGGGCGCAACTCCTGGCCCGGCAGCAGTCCGGTGTTCTGGCCCCGAGCATCACCGGGGAACTGGAGCGGCTGGTTGCCGGTTCCAGGGAACTCGCCGAGGTCATGGACGACCTGCTGCTGTCCGCCAGCCTCGACCCCACGGCCGCTGGACGCGACCGCGTCGACCTGGCAGCCCTGGCCGAGAAGGCTGTCGAGGCTGAGCGACAGCGGGCCGAGCAGGGGCAACTGGCCCTGGGGCTGAGCCGCCCCGCCGAGCCGGTCGAGGTGTACGGCAGCTCGTCGCCCCTGCGCCGGGTGCTCTCCGCGCTGCTGGACAACGCCATCGGGCACAGCAGACCGGGTGGCAGCATCCTTGTGGAGCTGCGGTCCACCGAGCATGGGCGCACGGTCCGGCTGACCGTGACCGACAGCGGCGTCGGCCTCGACCCGATGGACCGGCGGCGGATATTCGAGCGGCTGATCCGGAGCGGCGAGGGTCCCGGCAGCCGATTCGGTATCGGCCTGGCGCTGGTGCGCAACGTCGTCGAGAGCCACGGCGGCACCGTCTCCGCCACCGGAAGGCCCGGCGAGGGAGCGGAGTTCACCGTGCTGCTGCCGGCCGCCGAGGAGCCCGGCAGCCCCCGTCCGATAGGCGTCATCCACCGACGCCTCAGCCTCCGCTTCGCCAGGAGGCGGCCCACGACCTAGTGCGCCGTGCCGGAGTTCCATCGTGCCACCGCCACCGACTTCTCAACGCTGTGGGTGTCAGGCATCGCATCCATCCAGGTCAGGAGGGCCGCCTGGCTCTGTGGCGAGCCACCCCGAAGCAGTACCCCGGTGGCTCACTCACCCTGCCGTTCCCGGTCCTGCGATTCCGCCGCGCCCATGGCCAGGGCGATCAGCGCGTCGCTGTCCATGGCGTCGATGGAACCCCGCGCCGCTCCCTCCCCCGGAGCGGGGTCCTGCTGCCCGCGGATTCCGGCGAGTTCGAGCAGTGCGTCCAACAGGCCCGCCTCGCGCAGGTGGGAGAGGGACAGCGAATCGAGGGCCGCGCGGACGGAGTCCTCGGAGGGGGTGTCGGCGGTGATGTCGACGGCTGCCTGAGCCTGCGGGAGCAGCAGGGTGACGAGGTGTTCGGCGAGGGTCCGCGGATTCGGGTAGTCGAATATCAGGCTGGTCGGCAGGTGAAGGCCGGTGGCCAGGATCAACTTGTTGCGCATCCCCACTGCGGAGAGCGAGTCGAAACCCAACTGGTTGAACGCCCGGTCGGGCGCGACCTCGTCCGGACCGGGGTATCCGAGTACGGAGGCGGCCTGGGTGCGGACCAGGTCGAGGAGTACTGCCGTCCGTTTCTGCGGCGGCAGGCCGACCAGCCGGGCACTCAGTGCCTCGGTCGCGGGCGGGGCCTGGTCGGTGGCACCTCGTGCGGGTGCGCGAACCAGCCCGCTGAGCAGTTCGGGTAGCGCGTCGCCGGCGGCGTCGAGCGCTCGGGGGTCCAGCCGGATCGGCAGCAGCAGTGCGTCGGGCAGCCGAGTCGCGGCGTCGAACAGTTCCAGACCCTGTTCGAGAGGGAGGGCACCGATGCCGATCGCTGCCATCCGGCGGCTGTCGGCGCCGCTGAGCCCCGCACCCATCCCGGTGCCGTCGACTGCCTCCCACATCCCCCAGGCCAGGGACGTTCCGGCCAGGCCGACGGACCGGCGGTGCTGGGCCAGGGCATCGAGGAAGGCGTTCGCCGCCGCGTAGTTGCCCTGACCGGGACCGCCGAGGACACCGGCGGCCGAGGAGAACAGGACGAACGCGGACAGGTCGAGGCGCCGGGTCAGTTCGTGCAGATGCCATGCGGCGTCGGCCTTGGGGCGCAGCACCGCGTCGATCCGGTCCGGGGTCAGCAAGGAGACCACTCCGTCGTCGAGAACGCCCGCCGCGTGGACCACGCCGCGCAGCGGTCGTTCGGCCGGGATCGAGGCCAGCAAGGTCGCCAGCGCGTCGCGGTCACCGACGTCGCAGGCCACCACGGACGCCGTCGCGCCCAGGTCGGCGAGGTCCTGTCGCAGGGCTGCGGCGCCGCTCGCCGCCGGGCCCTGGCGGCTGACCAGCAGCAGGTGCCGGACGCCGTGCCTGGCCGCAAGATGCCGGGCGACGGCGCCGCCGAGGGCACCTGTCGCTCCGGTGACCAGCACCGTCCCCTCGGTGTCCCACTGGGGGCGGCGACCGGTCCGATCGGCCGTGGGGCCGGCGGTGGGTCTCGCCACTGGGGCCAGGCGCGGGACCAGCACGGCTCCAGCGCGTACGGCGCTCTGCGGCTCCCCGGACATCGCGGCCGTCGGCAGCAGCCGCACGGGGTCGGCGGCGGCACTGGTATCGAGGTCGACCAGAACGATGCGGTTGGGGTTCTCCGCCTGGGCCGAGCGCACGAGCCCGCAGACGGCGGCGCCGACCAGATCCGGCGTCCCCGCGCCCTCGCAGGTCGCCGCCGCCCGGGTCACCACGACGAGTCGGGCGTCCGGGACCCGATCCCCCGCGAGCCAGGACTGAAGCACGGCCAGAATGCGGTGCGTCTCGGAGTGCACCGAGCCGCCCTCGGTGCCGCAGCTCACGACCAGGACCTCCGCGTCGGCGGCCGCGGCCACGTCGGGTACGGCCTGGACGCCGAGGGCATCCGCCAAGCCGAGGGGGTCGGCGCCGAGGACGGCCCACCGCTCCCCGACCGAAGCGGCTCGCGGAGTGGTCCTGCGCCACTCGACGCGGAAGAGCGAGTCACCGGCTCTCCCGGCCGGTTCGGCCGGTTCGGCCAGGGGCCTGACGGACGCCGGGATCACGGTGGTGGACAGCGGACGCAGCAGGAGTGAACCGACCGAGGCGACCGGCCGACCGGCCGGGTCCGCGATGTCAAGCGACACCGAGCCGGGGCCGACCGGCCGCACCCGCACCCGCAGGCTCGTCGCGCCGGTCGCATGCAGGGCGATTCGCTCCCAGGCGAACGGGAGCATCGGCTCCGCGCCGAACCCGTCGCAGAGCCCGATCGCCTGGAGTGCGGCGTCCAGGGCCGCAGGGTGCAGGCCGAACCGCTCCGCGTCGGTGTGTTCCGTCTGCGGCAGGTCCACCTCGGCGAACACCTCGCCGGTCATCCCGGTGCCCCCGCTCCACGCGGCTCGCAGTCCGCGAAAGGCCGGCCCGTAGACCATGCCCTCGGCCGCGAGCCGCGCGTACCGCCCGTCGAGCGGCAGCGGACGGGCGCCCGCGGGCGGCCAGGCGGACCGGGCGAACGGGGGCGGCTCCTGCTGTCGGTCATCCTGTGGATCACGGTCCGCCGCCAGCGTCGCGCTGACGTGCGCGGTCCACGGCTGTTCGGTCGCCGCGCCGTCGGGACGCGAGTGGATGGTGAGCCGACGGGTACCGGTCCCGTCCCTCCCGCCGAGGGTGCACTGCACTCGGATGCCCGCGCGGTCCGGCAGCACCAGCGGCGCCGCGATGGTGAGTTGCTCCACACGCCGACTGCCCGCCTCGGCGGCGGCTCTGATCGCCATCTCCACGAAACCGGTGCCGGGGAACAGCACCGCGCCGCCGACCGCGTGGTCGGCCAGCCAGGGGTGTGTTCCCACCGACAGCCGGGTGGTGAACAACAGGCCTCCGCCGTCGGCCAATTCAGTTTTCGGTCCGAGCAGCGGATGGCTGTCCGCACCGGAGGGTCCGGAAGCACCGGGCGCTGAGCTCTGCGCCCAGTAGCGGCGGCGCTGGAACGAATAGGTCGGCAGTTCCACCGTGCGCGGACCGGACGGGTCGCCCGTCGGGTCCGGGCCGCTCGCGCCGTAGACGGCGTTCCAGTCCGGGGACAGTCCGCTGACGTGCAGTCGGGCGAGCGCGTCGAGGAGAGTCGCGGGCTCGGCGTGGTCCTTGCGCAGCAGTGACGTGAGGACCGCGTCCCGGGCGTCCGCGCCCAGGCAGTCCGCGGTCATCGCGGTCAGGGTCGCGTCCGGGCCGAGTTCCACGAACCTGGTGACTCCCGCGTCGTCCATGGCGCGGACGGCGTCGTGGAAGCGCACGGCGTCTCTGGCCTGACGGACCCAGTAGTCGGGTGAGGTCAGCTCGACCGGGTCGGCCGGTCGCCCGGTCACCGTGGAGACGATCCGGATCCTCGGTGCGGAGTAGTCGAGTTGGGCCGCGACCACACGGAACTCGGCCAACGCGGGTTGCATCCGCCGGGAGTGGAAGGCATGCGACACCCTCAGCCGGGTCACCCTGCGTCCGACGCCCTCCAGCTGCGACATGAGGGCCAGCACCGCGTCCTCATCACCGGACACCACCACCGATTCGGGACCATTGACCGCCGCGATCTCGACGCCGTCGCCGAGCAGCGGACGTATCTCGTCCTGCGTCGCGGCGATCGCGGCCATCGCTCCGCCGGTCGGCAGCGCCTGCATCAGCCGGCCTCGGGCGGCGACCAGCGCGGCGGCGTCGGCCAGGTTCAACACACCGGACACGTGTGCCGCCACGAGTTCACCGACGGAGTGTCCGGCCAGGACATCGGGCCGCAGGCCCCAAGCCTCCAGCAGTCGGAAGAGTGCGACTTCGAGCGCGAACAGTGCGGGTTGGGCGTCGGCGGTCCGGTCCAGAGCGGACGGATCCCCCTCCGCGAGAGCGAGGCCGCGGATCGCACGGTCAGTGTGCTTGTCCAGTTCCGCGCACACCTCGTCGTAGGCGCGGGCGAAGATCGGGTACTGCCGGTACAGGGCGGCTCCTGCCCCCGCCCGCTGCGCGCCCTGGCCCGAGAACAGGAAAGCGGTTCTGCCGCCGTCGTGCGCGATCCCCCGTACCAGGCCGGGGGCCTCCTCGCCGTCGGCGAGCGCCAGCAGTCCGCGCAGGAACTCCGGGCGTCGGAAGCCGGTCACCACCGCGCGGTGCTCGAAGGAGGTGCGGGTGACCGCCAGGGAGAATCCGATGTCGGCGAGGCCGCCCACGGGCTCCTCGTCCAGGAAGGACAGCAGCCGTTCGGCCTGGGCCCGCAGTGCTGCCGGAGTGCGTCCGGAGATCGGCCACGGCAGCGGTGCCTCCGGTTCCGAGTCCTCGGGTTGCGCCGCGGTCGACGGCTGTTCGATGATCACGTGCGCATTGGTTCCGCTCACGCCGAAGGAGGAGATCGCGGCGCGGCGCGGGTGTCCGGCGTCCGGCCAGGGCTCCGGCTCGGTCAGCAGTCGGATGTGTCCCGAGGACCAGTCCACCTCCGTCGACGGGACCCCGACGTGCAGGGTCATCGGCAGCACGCCGTACCTCATCGCCATCACCATCTTGATGATGCCGGCCACGCCCGCCGCGGCCTGGGTGTGGCCGATGTTCGACTTGACCGATCCGACCCGTAGCGGACGGTCCGCCGACGACTCCCGGCCGTAGGTCGCGAGCAGGGCCTGCGCCTCGATCGGGTCACCCAGTCTGGTGCCGGTGCCGTGCGCCTCGACGGCGTCGACCTCGTGCGCCGCCAGTCCCGCGTCGGCCAGGGCGCCGCGGATGACCCGTTGCTGGGCGGGGCCGTTGGGGGCCGTCAACCCGTTGGAGCTGCCGTCCTGGTTGATCGCGCTGCCGCGCAGGACAGCCAGGACCGGGTGGCCCAGCCTGCGCGCCTCGGACAGCCTTTCCAGGACCAGCATGCCCGCACCCTCGGCCCAGGCGGTCCCGTCGGCGTCGGTGGAGAACGCCTTGCACCGCGCGTCGGGCGCGAGGCCCCGCTGCCTACTGAATTCGACGAAGGTCTCCGGGGTCGCCATCACGGTCACTCCGCCGGCCAGCGCCAACGTGCACTCGCCCCGCCGCAGCGCCTGTGCCGCCCAGTGCAGCGCCACCAGGGACGACGAGCAGGCGGTGTCGACGCTGATCGCCGGGCCCTGGAAGCCGAAGCTGTAGGCGACGCGGCCGGTGACGATCGATCCGGTGCTGCTGCTGCCGACGTAGTCGTGGTACTGCACTCCCGCGTACACCCCGGTCGGGCTGCCCTTCAACGATTCCGGGTCGATGCCGGACCGTTCCAGCGCCTCCCAGGAGACCTCCAGCATCAGGCGCTGCTGTGGGTCGAGCTGCTCCGCCTCCCTGGGCGGGACTCCGAAGAATCCGGGGTCGAAGTCACCCGCGTCGTGGAGGAATCCGCCTCGTCGCACATAGGTGGTGCCGGGTCGGCGCGCGTCGGGGTCGTAGAGCCCTTCCAGGTCCCAGCCCCGGTCGTGGGGGAAGTCGCTGATCGCGTCCCTGCCCTCGGACACCAGCTGCCACAGATCCTCCGGGGAGGCCACACCGCCGGGCAGCCGACAGGCCATGCCGATGATGGCGACCCGTTCGTCGGGGACGGCGCTCCGCTCGGCGGCGACGGCGGGGGTCCGCGCCTCGGATGGTTCCCACAGCTGGGACAGTTCGGTCAGCAGATGGTCGGCCAGCACAGCCGGAGTCGGGTAGTCGAAGACCGCGGTGGCCGACAGGCGCCGCGCTGTCGCCGCGCTCAGCCCGTTGCGCAACTCGATCGCCGTGAGCGAGTCGAAGCCCAGATGGTTGAACTGGGCGGTCGGCGCGATCTCCAGGGGTGAGCCGTAGCCGAGCACCGCGGCCGCGTGACTGCGCACCAGTTCGAGCACCGCCGAACGGCGTTCGTCCTCGGGCAGCGCGGCGAGGGTGCGGGCCAGATGGCCGGTCGAATCCCCGCGATCCGCCACCGGGCGCGTGGCCGCCACGCCGCTCAGTCCCCGCAGCGGGTGCGGCAGCTCCGCGGCGTGTTCCCGGAGCACCGCGAGGTCGAGCCTGACCGGGATCGGCGCTGCCTCGGGCGAGCGCAACGCGTCGTCGAGGCAGGCCAGCGCCTCGGGGGTGGAGAAGGGGACGATGCCGGTCTGGCCTGCCGCGCGGGAGGCTGCCCCTCGGCTGCCGGCCATGCCGCGGCTCTGCTCCCAGGGTCCCCAGGCGAGCGACTGCCCGGCGAGGCCGTGGACCGAGCGGTGCTGGGCGAGCGCGTCCAGGAACGCGTTCGCCGCGGCGTAGTTGCCCTGTCCGGGGGCGCCGAGCACCCCCGAGACCGAGGAGAACAGGACGAAGGCCGACAGGTCGTTGCCCTGTGTCAGCTCGTGGAGGTGCAGCGCCGCGTCGACTTTCGGGCGCAGTACGGCGTCGGTCCGCTCCGGGGTCAACGCGGTCAGCACTCCGTCGTCCAGCACTCCGGCGGCATGGACGACGGCGGTCAGCGGGTGCGCGGCGGGGATCGTGCCGAGCGCCGCGGCGAGGGCCGCGCGGTCCGCCGCGTCGCAGGCCACGAAGCGGGCGGTGGCTCCCAGTTCGGAGAGTTCGGCGATCAGTCGGGTGACCGCGTCGTTGCTTCGGCGGGCGACCAGCAGCAGGTGACGCACTCCGTGCTCGACGACCAGCCGGTGCGCGGTGAGTCCGCCCAGGGCGCCGGAGGCACCGGTGATCAGGACGGTTCCCCCAGCGTTGAAGGGACTACGGGAACGGTGTTCGGGAACAGCGGTCCGGCGCAGTCGCGCGATGTGCGGGATGCCGTCGCGCACCGCCAGTTGCGGCTCGCCCGAGGCGAGCACCTCGGGCAGCAGCGCCGCGGCCTCGGTCGGGTCCGCCGGGTCCCCGGAGGCGTCCAGGTCGAGCAGCACGAACCGGCCGGGGTGCTCGGCTTGGGCCGAGCGGACGAGTCCCCAGACCGCCGCGCCGGCGAGGTCGGCCGGGTCCTCGTCGCCCACCGCGACGGCGCCTCGGGTCACCACAACGAGGGTGGAGCGTTCGGGCCGCGGTTCGGACGTCCAGGACTGCGCGGCGAGCAGGGCGTGGCGGACCGCCCGGTGCACGGCCTGCGCGTCGGTGCCGGGTTCGCTGTGCAGGAACTCGACATCCTCCGGGGAGACCGCCGCGCCGGCCGCGCCGTCGGCGGCTGGAAGCGGAGTCCAGACCAGGCGGTAGAGCGGCTCGGCGCTGCCCGGCCGACCCGGATCGAAGGGCCGGAAGGCCGCCATGTCAATGGACGCCACCGGGGCTCCGGCGGCGTCCGCGACGGCGACGGCGAACCCGTCCGCTCCGGACGGCGTGAAGCGGACCCGCAGGGCCGACGCGCCGACCGCGTGCAGTTCCACGCCGGACCAGGAGAACGGGACCCGCCCCGCGCCGTCGGCCGGCACCTCACTGTCACCGCCCGCCCGCAGGGCGTGGGTGGCGGCGTCGAGCGCGGCCGGGTGCAGCCCGAAGAGCGCGGCGGCATCGGCCGACAGGCCACCCGCGGGATCGGATGGCTCCGCTCCGCGGGACAGGTCCACCTCCGCGAAGACCTCCTCGCCCCGGTGCCACACCGCGCGCAACGCGCGGAACGCGGGTCCGTAGACGAGGCCGGAATCGGCGAAGGCCTCATAGAGTCCTTCGATCGGAACCGGCTTGGCCCCCTCCGGCGGCCATGCGGACAGGTCGACACCGGTCCGTGCGGTCACCGGGGTCAGCGTGCCCACGGCGTGCGAGACCCACGGCTCGTCCGGCGCCGCCTGCTCGGGACGGGAGTGGACGCGCACGGCGCGGGCTCCGGTCGGCGCGGCCGTGGTTACCGACACCTGCACCAGAACGCCGCCTCGCTCGGGCAGGACCAGTGGGGCGCCCAGCGTCAGCTCCTCGATCCGCCCGCAGCCGACCTGGTCCCCCGCCCGGATCGCCAGTTCGAGGAACGCGGTACCCGGCAGTGTCACCGCTCCGCCGAGCCTGTGGTCCGCCAGCCAGGGTTGCCGGTCGACCCCCAGGCGCCCGGAGAGGACCACACCGCCCGAGTCGGCCAGGACGACCGTCGCGCCCAGCAGTGGATGCCTGGTCCCGTTCGGGCCGGCGCCGGTCAGACCGGCCT